>Ga0307475_10000065_pt1 | contig 56752 bp, 54 predicted proteins | sample atmos_gasesECM1C_FD_203317 | JGI IMG/M metagenome (GOLD analysis project Ga0307475, IMG submission 203317) | Hardwood forest soil microbial communities from Morgan-Monroe State Forest, Indiana, United States - atmos_gasesECM1C_515 | ecosystem: Environmental > Terrestrial > Soil > Temperate... | reverse complement strand
TCTCGTCCGCACTGAGACCATACGCGCATTCGAACAAGACATCCAAGACGACTATCGAGAGCTCAAAGAGGCCCTAAAAGCAGAGGTAATTCAGACACTCGGAAACAAGGAGGTGCTCGTGTCTGTACTGACTGGAATCGGTACAATCGCAGCGGCAACTCTAAATGCAACTATTCCCGTTCCAGAGACCTTGACGTGGTCCGGAGCTGCGGTGACTATCGGCGGGTTACTTTCGGCGAAGTGCAAACTGGCCGCGGAGCGAAGGAAGATTCTGAAGGACCACCCCACGGCCTACATTTACGAGACTCTTGGCGGCATAAGATGGTAGTTATGCAGTTTTATACAGTAAGCCGTGCACGTGCCGCGCGCCTCCTCGGAGCCGCTATGCAGAAACCGCGTTCGAGGAGATATGAGCTCAATCGACCTCCAGAAACCTCGTCTCCCACACCCGGACTTGACAGGAACTCCCTTCAGCCATCGAATTTCGATTTGATATCTTGCCAGTGCCGCCAATCCGTCAGACTCGCAGTCAGCCACGTGATAGACCGGATAGACCGGCGACTGCAAGCCCTAATTAACGGCATTGTCTGAGCATGAAAGCGAGCCACCACAGGCAAAGTTCCACGCATGAACACGCGAGGAGAGTGTTTATTATGGGAGCAGTGTTTGTGGAACCGGAGTGGGTCTCCGAAAGGTGGTGACCATTGTTATACGACGTGTTCCTGTCCTATTCGCATGCGGCAGACGGAAGGCTGGCGCCAGCACTGCAATCGGGGTTGCAGCAGTTCGCCAGGCCTTGGAATCGCCTACGGGCATTGCGTGTGTTTCGCGATAAGACAGGACTCTCAGCGAACCCGGCTCTGTGGTCGGCCATTGAGATGGCACTCGAGAGTTCCCAGAATTTTGTGCTGTTGGCATCGCCTGGAGCCGCCTGTTCCCCTTGGGTTCAGAAGGAGGTAGAACACTGGCTCACTCGAAGCAAAGCGAGCAAGATGCTACTGGTGTTAACCGATGGGGAAATCACCTGGGATGCCGATGTCAAAGAATTCGACTGGAAAAGAACGACCGCATTGTCGCCCTCGCTGCGCGGACGGTTTCCCGAAGAGCCGCTTTGGGTTGACCTGCGATGGGCGCAGAAGGAAGAGGACCTCTCGCTCCAGAACCCAGCATTCCGCGAGGCAGTAGCCGATCTATCTTCCGGGCTACGACAAATTCCGAAAGATCAACTCATCGGCGAGGACGTTCGGCAGCATCGCAAAGGCGTGCTTTTCAGGCGGAGTGCCATTGTTAGCCTGGTCGTCCTTGCGCTGGCGTTGGCATGTGCGGCGTTCGTTGCTCTGGGGCAGCGAAATCTTGCCCGGACGAACGAAGTGCTAGCTCACAGGAACGAACAAACCGCCAAGGAGAATGCAGATCGCGCCGTGACGAACCAGGCAAAGGCTGAACAAAATGAAAGTCTTGCACGAGAGCGAGAGGCAACAGCGCTACAGCGCTTATACGTTTCGCAGATGAACCTTGCGTATCATGCATGGGAAGAAAACAACCCAGCTTTGACCTATGAGCTGCTTAATGCCCATCTTGCAGACCCTGGACACGAAGACCTTCGCTCTTTCGACTGGTATTATCTGTGGCGTGTATCGCACAGCTATCTCGCAAACATAATCGACACGGATTCAATCACTGCCGTTGCGGCGGCCCCGGACGGGGGCTCGGTTGCAACGGCGAGTGCAGCCGGTAAAGTTCGCCTCTACAATCCCGAGGGTCATCTCAAGCAAGAGTTGCCTGCCACGTCTCGCCTTGATCAGTTCAATCACCTCGCATTTGCTTCAGTCAATACTCTTGTCGGGTGCACTCGCAGTGGGCTGGAGCGTATTTGGGATCTTAAGACGTCTGGCGAGTTTCGGGATCGCAGGGTCTCGAACGTGCGTTGGGGGACTAACGCACTCTCGGCAGATGGTCGGATCGCAACTTATTGGGCTACGTCAGGTCATATAGTGCTCGACTCCGTAATCGAGCCTGGACCACCTTCGCTGCTACAGCCGCCGCAAGAGAACATCTCGGCTATAGCTGTTTCCCGCGACGGTCGAATGGTTGCAGTCGTCGGTGGGAACGGAGAAATTCTTGTCACAGAACCAGACAACATGGGTCATCTATCCAAGTTGGGCCAAGAGAAAGGCGCCCTTGAATCCGTCACTTTCACGCCCGATGCCACCCAAATAGCCACAGGAAGTATTGGCGGCGAGCTGAAGCTGTGGGATGTGAAAGAGCGCAAAATGACTCGCACGCTAGGTGTTCCAGACAGCGGCGCGCAAATCAGAGCGCTAACCTTTTCTGACGATGGCAGATTCCTCGCTGCCGCCACCCAAGACGCGACTGGATACAATAGTGACAGACCCGGGCTAGTCGTAGTGTGGGATCGGTACGGCACGAAGAGAATCTATCGCGGTCACCTAGCGGGTGTGACATCGGTCTCGTTCGCTCCCAGGGGTCGCTTTCTCGTTTCAGCATCGGACGACAAAACTACGAAGCTGTGGGACAGTAACACGGACCAAGCTTCCCTAACACTGAAAGAACCAGGAAGGCGGGTGCTCTCGGTAGCCGTATCGGATGACGGCTCGCGTATTGTGACTGCGGGCGAAGGTTCGAGCAGTGGAGGACCGGGGGACGTAGATGTTTGGGATGTCGATTCGCGCAAGCACTTGTGTTCCATGCACGGACACTCAAGCGGCGTTAACGCGGTGGCTTTCTATTCGACAAATAAAGTCTTATCAACCAGCAGTGACGGAACTGTCCGACTTTGGGATGCGGATTGCGGCGGATCGCGCGGTGTCTTGACAAACAATCCGAGCTTTCCCATTTATTCGGTAACCGTTGATCGGGCTCGACACCAGTTTGCCACCGTGGGAGGGCACCCTCACGGAGTCGCCCAGATATGGGATCTTGAGTTTCTCCGCCCCAAGGCAGAAGTCCCTCTTCCCCTGGACAATCCTTCCTCTGTTGCTTTCTCCGACAAAGGCGGTTGGCTCGCCGTTGGGTCAATGTACGAAAACTCGGGTAACAAACAGACTCTTGCTCTGTTGAAGCTACCGGCCGCACGCGACTTAGGACTATTAGAAGATTTCTCTGTACCCACTCATGCTCTCGCGTTTTCACAATCTGGAGACACGCTTGTGGTCGGCTGGGCGGACCACAACAAGCCAGGAGACATCTCCCTATGGGACCTCAACCCCTTGCAATACAGAGGCCGGATCCGAGGGAATTATATGGCGATCAGTTCACTCGTGTTTACTCCCGACGGTCGGTCGCTCATCTCGACAAGCGGAATCGGGTTAACGGAGAACGCGGGGGAAATCAAGGTTTGGGATCTTGCGTTGATGCAAGAGCGCGCGACTCTGGCCCAGCTACCAACGTCGATTTTGCATGCCGCACTGTCAGCGGATGGTCACACGCTCGCGGCTGTCACGAGTGAGAATAGCCTATATGTGTGGCGCGCAGCTACCGAGCGAGACGTACTCTCTAGTTCAGAAGCACTGATGCTGGCCTCACCTTTCGACCCTGGTCGTATTCTGAATTTCGCGCGCGCGTGCTGGGGGCTTTATAGGCAGCCGACGAAAAGCGCCAACGTGCATTGCTTGATCCGGGCTGAGCGTTCCATCCTCGGACTGAAATCCAAGGGTGTCAAAAATCTCGAGGTCGATCAATGGCTCGCGATGCTGGAACGCGAGATCGCCAAGCTTCCCAGGTAGGGGCTTCGCGGAGATCATTGGCAATCTCCCCGAAGCGGACTTCTGGCCCGTGTCGGAGGCTAGTCCTAGGTCGCCACGGCCCGCCGCGAAAAGGGAGCTCGCGCTGATGTCCCTCGCGAGAAGCCGCCACAGGACGCCGCGTGAACTCATCCCGGAAGCCTAGTCGAATTCCTCGCACTTTTCTAGTTGACATTGGCCTCTTCGACGTACATTATCTCCGATAAAATTGGCTCACAGATGACGTAAGCTACTGAGCAGCAGAGCAGAATCGCCTACTAATTCGCTGCCGGGAAAGGCCAATGCAAATGTCCCCAAAGGGTTTTTTCATCGTCCCTCGTTCTTATGTGCAGACGCGCGAACTTGCGCCTGTTTTCGCGAGAAGAGGTGCGCCATGCTAGACACTGCCTTGGCCTCGGTCGATTTATCCAAACTCGTTTTAGCTGTCGGCGGTCTCGGCACTGCCGCTTACGGCCTTGTGGACGCCACCAAAGCGCTGGGCGGAGGCGTGTCCCGGGCGGGTTTCGGCGACATCAAGATGGTGATTTCGCAACTGATTCCTCCGGCTTCCGCGTCGGGTAGGCGCGCCTCGGCCATCACTCGGGAGTCCGCTTACGATACGCTGCGCGCCAACTGGATGAACGGCATGGCCTTGCCGGACCAGAAGTCCGTCGTGGCGCTATCGGCGCCGAACACTCAGATTACAAATTGGAGGCAAGCCTTAGCCGCCGGCTTCGTCTCCTCGCGGTTTTGACCGAGAGGCTGTATGCCCACAGGACTCGACAATCTGAGACACATCGTCGTTCTCATGATGGAAAACCGCTCATTCGATCACGTGCTTGGTTTTGCACAGAGCCCGACCTGGGCGATCGATGGCTTGGTCGGCGGTCAAGTCAGATCCAACAAAGACTCAACTGGCAAAGAAGTCCCGGTTTCGAACGATGCGAATTACGCCGGGGATCTCACCCCCGACCCGGGACACTCCGGCTTTGACGCACTCACGCAATTTTACGGCAATCCGAACACGGATGTCCGCCAGGACCCGGACATGAGCGGTTTCGTGGTGAGCTATCAAGGCAAGACCGGCAATCCTGCTGACTCCGCGCGAATCATGAAATGCTTCGACCCTTCGAAGCTCCCTGTCCTGACTCGGCTCGCCCAACAATTCTGTGTCTGCGACCGCTGGTTTTCGTCGCTGCCGGGCCCGACCTTTCCCAATCGCGCGTTTGTGCACGCCGCCACATCTCTGGGAAGGGTCGATATGGGTATCGACTGGCGGAACCTGACGCCCACGATCTACGAACGTCTTGCCGAGAACCATCTCGACTCCGTCATCTACTACCACGACTCCACGATGGCCTCGACTTTTAACGGCCTCGCAGGAAATCAAGATTTCTTTGGCTCTTTCGACAACGATTTTCTTGCTGCCTGCAACGACAACGATCTGCCCACTTACAGCTTCCTAGAGCCGCGTTTTGCCAACTCCGCAGGCGGCAACGGCCAGCCGGCCTTCTCCGCGAGCGACCAGCATCCCGACCACAACGTGAAAGAAGGGGAAGCGCTCATCCAGACAGTCTTCAACGCCGTCTGGAAAAATCCAAAGGTGCGAAACTCCACGCTGCTCGTCATCATCTACGACGAGCATGGCGGAACCTATGATCATGCGATCCCGCCGCCGACGGTCAATCCCGACAGCAAAGTCTGGACCAACCCGAACGATGGGACGACTCTGGATCCCTCATTCGACTTCACGCGCCTCGGGGTCCGTGTGCCCGCCGTTCTCATTTCGCCGTATATCCCGCCGAGCATCGATCACACCCTCTACGACCACACCTCGGTCATCGCCACGACCTTCAAACTGTTTCTCCCGAATGTCGCCGGTGTGAATCTTACGCAGCGCGACAAACTTGCCAATACTTTCGAAGAGAATCTGTCGTTGCCGGGGCCGCGCACCGACCAGATCGATCTCGGCGCGGGAGCACAATCCCGGCCTCCCACGGCAGCCGAACTAGCTCAGCCCATCAACGATCACCTCAAGATGCTCGTGCAGCAGGCTGCTCTCTCGGAACAACGCCTTCCCCCGAATCAGCGATCCGGCGTGGACCCGAGCACGATCAAAACTGAGGCGCAGGCAGCCCAGTATCTGCAAGGCGTGCACGCAAAGCTTCATGGCTCGAACGACTGAAGGAGCAAACCATGGGCCACTGCAAGACCTTATGGAACTGGAGAGCAATCACGGTTGCTCTCGCATTGGTGTCTTTGTCGTTCGTAAGCGCGGCGCGAGCACAGGCACCAACACCAGCACCTACAACGGCGCAAGCCCCTGCACCGGCCCCAGCCAACACTCCCGTCACTGGAACGACGGACTGGGACCAATGGAAACGAAACTGTTCCTCGCTTTTCACCGACTTCGCAAAAAAGATTTTTGACTGCGGAGATTCCACGTTTACCGCGCGGCCCTTTCACTTTCTGGCGCAGAGCATTGTGCCCGGAAGCGCCGTCGGCGGCGGGGGACGCTATTCCAAAGATTTGAACGAAGCTGGCGGCGCACAGGACCAGCTACAAGCGACTTCTGTCATCACCATTCGCCAGTTCTGGATGGCGGAAGTGCAGTTCAGTAGCCAGCGCGCCATAACGGGAGACTGGAACAAATCCGGCGAGTCTTTCGGCCTGAACCTTTATGTGCGCAATCGCACCTTGCCGGTGATGACTTTTTATGGATTGGGCCCGAACACCAACGTGAACAATTCTGTGAAGTTTAATCAGCGTGACACGTCCGCCGGCCTCGACGTCACCACGCCGTTTCCCGACGTGTCATGGCTCTCTGCGGGCGGAAAGCTCGAAGGTCTTTGGCCCAGCGTCGGCGGCGTGACCGGCAGCAACGTTGTTTCGATCACCCAGGAATACACCGAGGCGACCGCCCCCGGTCTCGCCACCCAGCCGCCATTTATCCACGAACAGGTTTTCCTTCGCCCGCACAAGCGAGTCTGGCCTCGGTTCGATATCGACTACAACTTTTCCTACGGTTTTTATCAGGATGTTGACACTGGGCACTATTCGTTTCGGCGTTTCGAAGCCATTCTGGACCACCGCTTCTATCCGGAGAAAAAGAAACACGGCGGTGTCATCGAGCAAAACTATTTTTTCGTCCGTTGGAGATATTCCGGCTCGTATACCAGCGGCGGCAACGTCGTCCCGTTTTATCTCCAGGAGACGCTAGGCGGTTCCGATATCGACAACCAGCCAACGCTACGCGCCTTCAAAGACTACCGATTTCGCGGGCCCCATCTGCTGATGGTTCAGACCGAGTACGACCGCAAAGTGTGCGGCAGCTGTGCTCCCTGCAAGGAAGGCATCGTGCGCACCGTTTGCAGCCACTTAGGTCTTCTGCTGGCCTACGACGCTGGAAATGTCGCGGTCAGGAGCAGCGACCTAAACTTCGCGAACCTGCACCAGAGTTTCGGCGGCGGCATCTCCATCTACCTTGGCAAGGACGTGGTCTTCCGCATGGCGGTAGCCCTCGGAGGCGGAGAAGGCACGCATTCCTACTTCGTGATCCCCAGTGTGCTGTAGCCCGGCCTAGATTGTACATAGACGGGCTGCGCGAAGAAACTCCTACTCGTTTCTTTCAAGCCGACTTGCGACGACGTGGCACGCTCTGCTATAGACTCTATCTCGACGACTTCTCCTGGACTTGATGAATTGGGGATGCGAACGGCGACTGGCATACCACGCATGCGTGTCCGGGAGATCGCCGCGCCAGCGCCTTTCGTTACGGACTTGTCTATAGTTCATGTCCTCGAACGGGACTTCTGGCCCGCGCTGGCTCTCCATGAGTCAATTTCTGAATCGCGCGTCATTATCCGGCAAAAAGCAGACCGTTGAGTGGTGCGGTATCACGTAACAACATTCCACAGTATTCTATTCGCGCTGCGGTGTGCGACAATTGCCGCTTAGCCGGTTCAGTAACAAGCTGTAGGGATCCTCGAGCAACGCACCCCGTTTGCCTGAAGGCGTTGACTCTTACGGAAGATGATGGCACCCAGATGCCGTTGCGAGTATTCGTCAGCTCTGTTTCCGCGCTTCATGAGGAACGTTCCGCGCTCCGGCGGCAGGTCATGCGCCTTCAGGAAATCTTCGTCGGGATGGAGTACTTCGGAGGTGACCCGGAGCGTGCAGCTCTAGACGCCCGGCTGGTTCAGGAGTCTGATCTGTACGTAGGGCTGTTTGGTCCCCATTACGGCACGCCCGACTCGGCGACCGGTAAATCGTACACTCATCCCGAGTACGAAGCGGCGTACGCGAACCGAGTTCCGTGCCTTTTCTATTTCTCACCCGACGGACCCGTTCCCGACGACGATCGCCAGGTGCATTTGAAAAGATTGCTGCGGGAACGCCACACGCCCTACACGTACCAGAGTATTCATGATCTGGAGACCCAGTTCTTGATCGACTTCGTCCGCGAGGTCCGTGGACGTCTCTCCTACAAAGCCGGATTGGGAGCGGCGCCGATCAGCTTCGAAACGCTGCACGCTGTAACCAGGGCGCTGCTGCATCAGCAGGTCACCACCGTAGGCGGTGGGAATAAGTACAACCCATCGCTGTACATTCCGAGGGCAGCCGAACGCGATCTAGCCGAGTTCGACGGTATTGAGCAGGTGTACGTCGAGCGTGCAGCGGCCATCGCCGCGGACCTAGGTGGCGTTGCCAACGAGTATCAGCTAGGCCCCGATGCGGTTCGGGCGTGCGGCGAGATCCTGTCCGCGGCGCAGGCGAGTCATGATGGGCGATTGTGCGAGGCCACGCTATCCCACCTCCGTGCGGCGTTTTACTTCAACGAAGTGGCCGCAGCGCGATCATTATTGGATCGCTACATCCGGTCAGGCGGCGATCCCACCGAAGGCAAATTACTTAGTAGCGAGATTTCCGGCAAGCCTTTTGTCAGCGCCGAGGAATACGCGGAACTCCCAAGAACTCTGCATCTCATCCTTCAGGCGCGTAGCACCGATCCATCCGCGCCGCTCGGTGCTATGCAGGTTTACCGGTCGGCGCTGCGTCTGTTTCCGTCGGTGCAAGTTAAGGACAGCATCACCCTGGCCAATGACCTGATCTCGGAGCTTGGTGGTCTTGCTGACAAAGCTAGCCGCCGCTGTCTAGCAGTCGTCGATCGGGCCGGAGCTGGGAAAACCAACCTTCTCTGTCATTGCGCGGAAGCCCTTTCTGGCCGGCACGCCGTGGTGATCCTGGGGGCTCACGCCGAAGATGGGTCCGATCCCGAACTTTGGTTGCAGCGGCGCTTTGAATCGGAACTGGGCGGTGGCATGGCCAATTGGCTGCCGCGCGCCTCCTCTGGTCTCTCGGACGCTCACGAGTGGCTTTACATCTTCATCGATGGATTGAACGAAACCGAGGACGTAGCCGCGCTCGCGCGTGGTCTAGAGCGTTTCGCGGGCCGCCTGACAAGCAGCAGGATCCGGCTCATCGTCTCTTGCCGGGACCTCTTTTGGGACGCTTTCCATCATCGCCTATCGACTCAGCTCTTCGGGCCACCGCTCGTGCTTCACGATTACGGCGATCTCGAGTGGCGGGACGCTCTCAAGACATATTTCTCCCGTTTCATGGTGGACGCCGAGCTCGAACCGGTCGCCGAACGAGCCCTGCGGAATCCGCAGTTGCTGCGGTTCTTCTGCGAAGCCAACAGGAACAGGCATTTAGGGAAAGTGTTCGATATCGGCCTGACGGATGTCTTCCAGCAGTATTTGGAGCGGGCCGCCGGGAGTATCGCGCAACGCCTGCGCCTGCTCGACACCGAACCCGTGACTCGCCTTTTGGTGGATGCGGCAAACCAGATGTGGCAGCTCAGGCAGACTGCGGTGGAACCAGCCGAGCTGGGGATTTCCCACGATGCGGCCGCTTCGTCAGAATCGATCTACAACATGATCCGGTCCGAGAATCTGCTGCTCCAGGAGACACAAGCCGGACGGTCCCGCAAAATCGTTCGTTTCGTTTACGACGAGTTCATGGAGTACATGCTCGCTCGCGCTTGGCACGAGCGCCTCGCGGACTCCGACGATCGGCACGGCGTGCAACTCGATTTGCTGCGGGAGGTGACGGAGAGGGCGCCGGATTTCCCTGCCGCCCTGGGTGCTCTCTCCTTCTTGGATGCTCTGTCGGCCTCCGCTGGCCGCCTGCTCGGCGAAGCCGTGCGCGTCGCTGGCCCGGAACGCCTCCTTGCCTCCGCCGGACGGACGATGGCGTTGTATCTGATGGAGCGGATGGCCCCCGCCGAGGCGGACCGCGATCTCACAACCCTGCTGCAGCAGATGCACGAAACCGCACCCTCCGAATTTCGTGATCGAATTGCGCGGATCGCCTTACGCCTCGCCCAACACAATCCCAAAGATCCGATCCTCCAGCGCATCGTCCGGCAGATCGTAGAACTCGAAAGCAACAGCCACGATCCCACGCAACAAAGCGTACCGAAGCCGGCTAGCTCGAGTGAACGCAAAACACCGGTTCCGGAGCAGCCGGAGAGGGTAGGATGGTGGAACTTGATCGGACGGCTGGTTCGTTCGGGCAAGAAGGAACCGCCACCCTGTGTCGGCTCGCTCGAATCCCCGCCCCTCCCGGATGCTTCGACGAAGAAGCCCGCAACGTCGCCAGGGATGGCAAGAACGGCGACCAGCGATGCGGGGGAATTCGCCGGGTTTCTGCCGCCCGCCATTCATAGTTACTCCGAGGAAACCAAGCTGAGCGCAATCTCCTTGCTGGCTTCGTTCGCAAAGGGCGAGGATTTCGACCTCGCTGTGAGGAAACTCGGGCGCGTGGACCTTGACGCCGCGCTCCGCGCCCTCAAGTCCATCGACGCCGCGAATAGCGAACTCGTCTATCGGACGGTTCGGTCTCATTTGAAATCAGCCCAACCGGAATACAGCGTCTTTTGCGCCTGGCTGCTGCGCAATCGGTACGGTCCGGAGCCCGCCGAATTCATGCTCCAACTGGTCACGTCCTCGCAAACCAGGGTGCACCGGTACGCGCTCAGCCTCTTCCAGACCCGTCAGGTGGAGCCCGAACTCGTCGAAGCGGTTTTGCGGCGGCTCACGGCGTCCCCGCCTTTGGCGCCATGGCACCTGAAGAATCTCCTCTGGCTCTTGGGGAAGGCAGAGAGTTTCCCGGCCGCTGGCGATCCACTTCGTACCGCCGTAGTTGAGTGTCTCCGCTCTTACCGGCGGCATCCGATGGCATCGGTCCGTGTGTCCGCCTATGGAGCTCTGTTGAAATATTCAAGCAACATCGACCCAGTTGCCTTACAGCAGGAGGTTGAACAGGATCCCGATCCTTACGTTCGGGTCACTGTCACGTTGCTGATTGGAGGTGTTTCATAGCTCTCGCATCGGCGGAAGCGTGCGGCTGAACACGGCCAGCTGCTCTTCCGAGACGCCGGTTTGGGGTTTGACGACAAGGTTAGCCTTTTTCCCCGTGTCTCGGTCCAGAGCCGCAACCGTCAGCGTGTGATTCGCGTCGATATCGAATGTCAGCTCAATTTTCCTGAGGTGCCGGGGCTGCGGCGGAAGCTCATCCAGCACCAATCTGGCGATGGTCCGGTTGTCATTTGCGAGCGCCCGTTCGCCTTCCAGGACCCGTATTTCGACGGAGGTTTGACCGTCTTGGGACGTAGAGAAGACGTCAGACTTCCGAGTTGGAATTGTGGTGTTGCGCTCGATCATTTTGCACATCCGCCCGTCGGATGTTTCCACGCCCAGTGACGCTGAAGTAAGATCGAGCAGCAGCCTGTCCCTAATCTTCCCCTCCAAGACCCCGGCCTCCACCGCCGCCCCCAAAGCCACGATCTCATCGGGATGAATGGAGCGCACGCGATCACACGCAAAGACCTCCTGGACCAAGGGGCTCACCCGGCTCATTCGCGTGGCACCTCCTACGAGGAGAATGCTCCTCACGTTGGCGCGGTGTAACGACTGGATGGCGACCTCGCAGGGCTCCCGCAGCCTCTCGAACAGCTCCGCACACAGCTCCTCGAACAGGGTGCGCGAAAGGCTCAGTTGAAGATGGCCGTCGCCGCCACCCTCCAGCTCTAGAAACGGCACCTCAATATCCACAAGCGTTCCGGCGGACAACGCGTGTTTCGCATTGATCGCAGCATCACGCAACCGCTCCCCCACAGCAAGTGAGCCAGTTGGAAGCCGGCCGAGCCTCAGCAGGCACTCCGCCCGCATCCACTCCACCAGCCGGTCATCAAAATCGTCGCCCCCCAACAGGTTGTCTCCGGCGATCGAGCAAACCTCATTCACCCCAAAGCCAATCTCGAGGATCGAAACATCAAAGGTTCCCCCGCCGAGGTCGCAGACCGCGACGTGGTTGGTTTCGTCGCGCACGTTCGAGTCGGGCAGTAGCATGGACGCGGCCGTGGGTTCGTTAATGATACGCACAACGTTCCATCCGGCGATGATCCCGGCCTGGCGTGTAGCTTCCCGTTGCAGCGTGTCGAAATACGCTGGTACGCAGATCACAGCTTTTCTCACCGGCTCGCCCAGATATCGCTCTGCATCCTCTCTTAAGGACCTGAGGATGAGCCCCGAGACAAACTGCGGCGTGTAGGTCCGCCCCCTAGACAGAATCACCGCCAGATTATTCTCCCCGACGCTGACACGGTACGGCATTAGGGGGATCAGGTCGAAGAGCTCGTTATAGCGCCGGCCGATCAGTCGTTTGACGCTGATGATGGTATTGTCCGGATCGATGGCGCGGGATCTGGCAGCCCGCTCCCCGACCAGTACAGCGCCATCGGGAAGAAATCGGACCACCGACGGGGTAAGGTTCTGCCCAAACGAGTTCGGGATCAGCACGGGTCGACCATTCGCGATTACCCCTACGCACGAGTTGGTCGTCCCGAGGTCTATGCCTACTATGCGTGACACGGATCAATCATAAATCAAACCAAAGACAATGGCGTCGATGCGTCTGGTCGCTTCGCGGAATATCGGAGCGACAGATCGACGGCATTGCTGGCGAGAACAGCCCTTCGCATTAGGAAGCAGCTACTGGGTCCAGAAACGCTAGTGCTCTATCGGAGGCCAACGCCAATGCGCCACGCTACGAAATGCAGGCAATCCGGAGGACAACCGAACACCCGGAGGGAGAGTCGTGGCCCGGAAATCACAAATATGTGGATGGACCTATGAAAGGCCAACTGATCGAAGGTTGTAGCGAAGGATGCCCCGAATCAGAGAGTGGCAAATGCGGCCCCTCGGCGGATCTTTATTTCATCCTGGAAAAATTTCCGAGTTTGGGCGCCATCTGCCGACTGCATACGGGGAGCAAGACCTCAGTCCCCAATCTGTCAAATGCGGTGGCTCAACTGCACAGTTGGAATGGGGCCGATTGAAGTGGGTCAGAGCCATTCTGAAGGTCAGGCCCGAGCTTCGCTGGCATCCCGGGCAATTCGGAGAGTGGGAAAGTTCGGTTGTGACAGTTGTCCCCATTCTGAGCCTTGAGATTGGAGGCACCACGCTGAACAGCTTGGCCACCAATATGAACGAGCCAGCAAAGCTTCGTCTCGAAGCGCAGCCAGCTTGTGCGGGTGAACAACGAGGGCCATTTGTCGTGCGGGAGAGCGAAATGGAACGCGCCCCAGAAATTGCCGACGAATTTTATCCACAGAACAAAAACCTTCCGGAGGAGCAATCCGGCGCGATCATCCAATCCCCAGGGAATGCTGAATTGTGCGCGAGGGTCTGCGAAATGGCACTGATGCTTGGTTACAATGCAGCCAAAACGAAGATGCTGGTGGGGCAGTGGCGGCTGGATCTTGTGGGGCTAGAAAGGAAGCTGCAACATGAACTCGATGAGGGACCGCAGATTCCCCTTACCGAGGATCGTGGTGGAGAGCGACACGATGGCAAGAACGAACGACCTTTCAACAACGATGTAGGCGCCAGAACCGCATGCGCATCTTGGCGCAAGGGGTGAAAGGTGGTTCGCTGGTCGATACCGTTTGAATTTGCCCTTTAGCGGTTTTTTGGACTCTTTGGAGAAAGTGGCCTCCACGGATAGACGCTCTACGCGACGGGTTCAGAGAGTTTATTTAGTCCGAGTGAAACGCTTCGTTACTTTCTTTCACAACTGCCATAGGGTGATTCGCAACCCCGGATCAAGAGAAGGGCGATCTCGCTGCCCACCGGAATTAATGGTGCCGACCCAATCTTGGGTAGCATGATGAGCCAAAACCTAGGACCCGGAAGCACGAATTCGCCACAGATTAGAGGGGCGAATCTATGCGAGTTAAGATCCCAGTACTGCCCACAAACAAGGCCGCGCGATCGCGTGGCCAGGACGAGTTGAGTGAGAGTCCGCGGCGATCCGGTTTGAAGTCAAGGGCGATTTGGGCCTCCTTCCATTTTCGCAAAGCGGCGGGACTCACGCTGGTGACAGCTGCAGGGCTCGCCATGCTAGTTTTCGTTGCGGGCTGCCCACCACCAACACCTCCACCGCCCGTGCCGACGGACGCACAAGACGCCTGTCCGCTCTCTCTCACGACATTTCAAGGTTGGTTTCAATCAATGAGCGTCTCTCTGAACGGAGTGGTGAATCCGGCAAACAGCCTCAACTTCCTGGCCCCGAATTGCGGCTTCTATCAGTGGTCGGAGCAAATGTTCCTATGGCTGACCTCGCCGGCTCCATCGGCCTATGGGGGCGGCGCACATATCTTCGATTCGCCGGCTTTTTTTGACGTTTCGCCCCCCGACGCGAGCGGCAACCGCACCTTCCTAGCGCATACGCCGGGCCTGATTCATGCCTTCCCCTTGCGGGCCGCGCAGCGAGGCCCGCACCGCCTACCAGTCGTTATAGATCGTACTGGAAAGCTGCTCGAATTCAATCCTCCGGACCCGAAGCTGAAGGCCATGGTCCGCGATCCGTCGGGCAAGGTGGTTGAGATCGCGCACGCCCGGCTTGAAAACGGACGGACTATCCTGTTGGACCAGGAAGGCAAGGTAATTCAAGCCCAGCACACGGCTACAGCAACATCCGTCGCTGAGCAGAAAAAAATGAAAGACGCACCAATGGTCCAGCAATCGCCCCTGGTCCAGAAATTCTTGATTGACGGGATTCCAATCTTCATCGATCCGTCGCTGGCAGTGATTGACGTCGAACAAGGCCAGGCGGACGGCGCCGGTGTGCTGGAAGCGCAGACCACGGCGAATGGCTCGATGGTTTACTACGCGACGATGGTGAACGACGTTTACGCGTACTTTCTCACGGGAGTCAAGGATGGTGCGATTACGACCACCACGCCCAACCAATTCCCGACAACTCAGGCTGACTTAAACGCCACCACGGCTTTCGCCATGGCGCACGGGAAGCCTAATCCCCCATTCCCCGACCCCAACGCCCTGGCTATCGAAGTGAAGTCATCGTGGGTGGTGGCAGCCGGGCTTCCCAATCTGAGCAGCTACGTCACGATGACGGCAACAATTCCGACGTATAACCAGGGCAATCCCAACTTGTGGACGCCGACCGGACAGCAAACAGTGCAGTTGGCCTTAGTGGGCATCCATGTTGTCGGAAGCACAGCGGGGCATCCGGAGATGGTCTGGGCGACGTTCGAGCACGTGGGCAACACGCCGGTAGCAACCTACTCCTACTGCAATGCGCTACCGTGCAGCTCGCCGACGAACGGACTGCAAACGGTATCCCAGAACACCATGGGGAGTTGGTTGTTCGCGGCAAACGGTTCAGGCGGGCCATTCAACATCGAGCATATGTCTTTTACGGGACCGCCCAGCAATAACATCCAATCTGCGTGCCTGCCGAACACAAGTTGCACGCCGGGTTCGACTGCAGGAACCTTTCCGATCAGCCCGAGCGATACCCTGCAATTGGAACCTTGGGGACTCGACGGTACTAGCAATCCTTTCTCTAACACCGAAGTCATTTCGACCAATGCCCATGTTCGTGGAATGCTGGCGACTGGCGATATCCGAGGGAATTATGTCATGACTGGAGCAACGTGGACTATCCCTGGAACCTTCACCCAGGTCGGCACCAATAAGTTGTCCAACACCACGATGGAGACATACCATCAAGGCTTGAATTGCTTCAGTTGCCATCAGGGCAACATGACAAGTTTTGATCCTAATGGACTGAGCCACATCTTTGGAGGGACACATGACGGGCCAGGAGGGACGAACACTGGGCTCCAGCCACTATTTTAGAAACGTGCGGTAATGCGGACGGCCGGGCTTTTGCCTTCATCATCTGCGATGGGCCGGCCCGGCCTTTCGCATTGTCAGCAGGATAGCCCCTTCCTAAAAACGCAGAGGAATTGAAGAAGCACATGAATATCGGAAATGTGGAGCCAGCAAACCGGGCGCACGACTGAACACTCCTCTTTGGAAAGAGCTCGACCATTCTATCCCGTTATGTTTGTTGCAGCCACGGTTCCGCCCGGCGTAACCGGAAGTTTCTGTCGTCCCCGGTCCTAATCTTGTGGGAAGCCGGATGCTTCAACTCGCAATTGATTCACGAAGTAGAGAAACGGGATTGCGCGCGCGCCAGCACTTCACGCTGAACTAGACCGTTCGTTTGTAGAGGTTTCAGAACTCGATATCGAGTTCTGCCGGGTCGCTACTGGCGGTTAACTCTATCGGGTCAGGTTCGCATTCTTCGAACCATTCCGCAGCATCTTGCACTAGAACCCAAATCCGTTTCAGCGGGAGTCCCGCTTGAATTTCCGGCAATATTGCTTCGTAATTGTCGAGAATCGCCTTAATCAGTTTTCCAGAATCCCAAAGACGAATGGTGAAGAACTGCTCGCGTTCTTCGGCGGGCATCTTAGCGTTGAATCCGTCCCAAGAGACAAAGAGACCTTGGTCTGCACTGACCTTTTTCATGGAACCGTGAGGGCGTATAAAGATCATTCGTGCACCGCGATGCAGTCAATCGGCCGCGGAGGCCTCGAAGAAAGAGTGCGAGTTTCTTGAACTCCAGAGGAGACTACTGAGAGACAGTGCAATTGCCGTCCGCTCAGATATTTCGAAGTTTAAGACAGGCAAAAATGCGCGCTAGGCCAGTTGCTCGTCGAACTCTGCAATGAATCGGGCATTCTTGGCGATGAACGCGGTCCATTTGCCTGCGCTGCCCGCCTCGTCGATCGCGAACTTGAGAGAACGGAACATGTCTCCAAGCCCAGTCTTCTCTTCTTGCGAACAGCCAATACAGAAGGCCACGGGATGTGAAGCGCAAAACTGGCCCCAGGTGAATTCGGAGTCCAACATAAACTGGGAGATCCCGACATGAATCTCACAATCGATTTTGTCTCCCGTGAGAAAAATCATGATTGGGATTTTCGTAGCATACATGAAACGTTTGAACACCTTGTTGTGGTAACTGGCGACGTGAGGGCCACGACAATTCTTGATCATTGCCGTCATTTCCGCTCGGGTTTTCTCGCTGGCGTCTGAAGGAAAATGTAATTTCGGGTTGTCTCCGATTTGCAAGCCAGACGCAGCTCCAAGCAGCAGTGCTGGGCGCTCGATGAAGAAGGGATACGTCAGCAACTTATCGATCTCCTCTTTCGCTAGTATGTCGAGAGGCGCGCATGTGTAATCAGGGATGCGCTCTTGAGTTTTCTCCCAACCTCCATACCAACCTCCAAATCGGTTCTCGGTTGGCGGACTCCACGGCCAAGGGGAGCAAGGCACCTTTGCACATAGCCAAAGCAGAAGATACGCAAGGACATTATTCGTGGTGATATGAATATTCGGCCGTCCACGTTCGCCGATGTGCACTTCTTCAGACAGACGCTTCGACAATTCGGCCGCCACGTACGCAACCGTTGAGCCCGACTCAAAGAACAAGTTAACTTTGTTCTTGAGAAGTCGCTCGATGTATCGCTCTCGAAAACAGTCTGCTAACGTTAATTTCTTGTCTTCTTGCTCGCCTGGCTCACATCTCTCGTACAGGCTCTCGAATCCCTTAAGCCGGCCTACGACCTCCACCAAGAAACGATTTCCAGTCTCGATGGTTTCGCTCTTCCGAATCCAGCCTGGCAGCCCGACGCCGGTACGCAGAGCCTCGCCAAGTGCTAAACAGAGTTTGAACTTGAAGTCGCCCGGCTCGCGGGACCAGAACTGGCGATGGTGTCTGCCAACGCGCTGTTGAAAGCGTTCGAGTAGTTTCAGATTCCGCAATTCGCGGTGATCGTCTTCCTTCTTTTCATCAAGATCTCTGCGGCGTTCGGTAACTTCGCGAGGAGCCAATTGGAGCACGATTGTGTATAGCCCAAGCTTCTGGCCGATGCTGTACTCGTATTCGGTGAAGCTCATGTTCCGGTAGCCAGGATCCTCAATTACATCCAATTCCAAATTTTCCTCTGGAACTAGTTCGCCATATCGATGGCCGAGTATAAGGACAAACATTTGGCAACCTCTTAGAGTTCTCTTTATAACCTCCAGGTCGCTCGCGTTGCTGGCAGCAAATCTTTCCAGGGCAATCGGTATATGCGTAAGGTCCGAAACGACCTCGACTGCCGTCTTGCGTTCGGCTTCCAGATCTTTGAAAGATGAACTGACGAATACTTGGAATTTTTCGTCAGGGGACCTGTGTTCAGACTTTAGTTCCTCCGGCCGGACCATGGGATGCCTCCGCCGCTCAATTCTCGTTGGGTTCTCGGACGCTAGTCTAGCAGTGATTAGCAGTGATATTTAATTTGTGAAGACATTCTCGTAGAGGTTAACACATGCGGAGCCACAAGGAATGCCCTAACGACACCCAGCGGTGTTCCAATAACCTGCTAAAACGGTCCTAACGCGACTTTCCGTGTGCTAGAGTCCACCTGGATCTCCGAAAGGAGTTATTAGTGCGAGGCTACCCTGATCGTCTAGTGGTTAAGTACCCGGGCGGCGTACCACTTTCTGTGGTGTCCGCGTGCCAGTGTGGTGCCGGAGATGATCCTGGCGCTCCGGCATCTCATCGGGTGGATAGTCAGCGATTTCCGCTCCCGCGACGACCTCGTCCTCGAAAACCGGGCTCTTCATCAACAATTGCTGGCTCTGCATGCGCAACGACCTCGCCGTCGAATCGAACAGCAATCTTCGCTGTTTGATTAGCTTTCACGGCCTGATTCGGGACCGTAGCAATCACTCATCGATCTCAGTTGCTCGAATATCTCGACTAAGACCGTCCAAGTCAGGGAATAAAGTAAATTCGCTTATGCCCGCAGCTCTGAGTTGCCGCCTCGTCGTTATTACACCGTCAGAAGCAATTTCAATCTTGGCTAGCTTCTCGGTAAATTGAACGTCGAGATCATGCTTATCACTACCGTGCACGGTGAACGCTCCCCGTTGCGCCGTGATCCTCGGGCTGTTATAGGGTGGAACAACTGCGATCGGCTTAGCCCCCATTTTGAAATGCTTGTACACTGGGCCTAAGTATTTGCTGGCTATCGCATCGGGCTTAAATTCGCCGCCAGTTACAACTAGATCTGAGCATCCACAACTCCATTGATTGAGAGCCCACGGATCTAACACCCAAACAGCAGAATCACAGTCACCTTTATTTCCAAGCAGTGCAAAGTGCAGAGCAATCATCGAACCAGCAGTCCAATCGAGGAGCCGCGTGGGAAGTCCATAGTGTTGCATTAGGAAATACCATTCCCATGCGGTCGCCGGAGGACGGGGTAACAGCTCTTTGGCTTTTAGTATGAACTCTGATCTAATCTCATCGGGATTCAGCAGACCGTATCGGTTCTCGCCGGGGGTGAGAGACCACCGAGTATCTCGTTGCCCGCGATACCAAAGAGCCATGTCTCCCTTTTCAGGGTCAGCCCACCTGCGATCCAAGTCGTGACATAATTCGAGAAACTGGCCTAGCGATTTCGCGGGTTTCGCGATTACTAGCACTGGAGTCATAAAAAAACGGCAAACCTGCTCGCTAACCCCTTATGTGCACTGGTGTAGGTGGATTGCCCCGGAATACGATGGCGCCTCCACAGTCCCAACAAGTGTAAACATTTTCGCCGTCGTACCAGCCGGTTGATCGCTTTGGCATTCTAGCGGGCCCGATCTTGAACACCGGTCGAATAGCAATTTTCCTTCGGGCTAGAAGTCTACGAAGCCGCTTTGGCCCAATCGCCTTGAGGTCAACTACGCGGGATGTTTTTCCGGGTTCGATTGTAATCGTCACGCGCTTTTTCCGTCTCTTGGGCCTCGGAACCATGAGGTTCATGGCAATGCTCTCCGGAGACTGATTCAGCATGCGAATATACCGAGGATCAAATGGAACTCGCCGAACTACGAAGCAGTCACGCTTACGCAACTCGTCCCAACCAGGAGCGCCTACCACAAGCCGTTTGGGCAATGGCCAAGACTCTTGCCCAGGTTCTAATGACAGTGAGCGTGGCCGCGAGTGCTCCCCTTTCTTCGGGCGATTATAGCGAAGAAATATCTTCATCTTCTGTGGACAATTATTGATAAGTTTGACTATCTCTTCGTCCATATTCGACCCGCGCCAAGTCCCTATATCGTAACATCGCCGCCGTTCGGTCCGAATATTGGTGTGCCCTTCTCTACAAGTGTCCGTTGGAGCCGGATTGCTCGTCATGCATAGTACCGTGAGGAGATTAGAGCTAGACCCTCTGAGTTTTGCTGAAGAAAAGATCCCGCCGCCGTCAAGCTTGGACGGAAAGGTGGGAAGGAGATCGCCAAGCGAAGGCCTGAATACTTCTGGCAGTTGCAAGCTCGGCGAAAGAAGCATAAGGGCGGTCGTATGCTGCAAGCCCCAAAGAGCGGTAACGCCTGTCGCCAGGGGGAGAAAGAGAAGAGAAAGAACGAGAATTGAGATCCAACGATCCAACGTGGGGTCTGCCCGTTTCCAACGACGAAGCCTGCCAAGAATGTGCGAGCGGCCAAAAGCAGAGCCGTGAAACGGAGTATTCGCCCCGTCTTATTGTCGAGCGTGTCGAGAATCCGATATAGCCACGCTACAACGCGTCCCCGGTTTTTGCCGGCATTCCCCTTTGTTATCGCCGAATAATGAGGAGCATTCAAGACCGAGAACATCCAGGATCGCCCCGAGCTGCCTGGGAAGAGTGCCCATCGTGTTTTTTCTCCCTGATTTGAATTAGGGATCCGGTTACTGGAGCGGAACGAAAGGAACCGCCGCAACCGGCTGGTTTGTTGCAAAGCGGCGCAGAAGTAACCCTACTTCGAACCACCAAAGAGACTACTCAAAGAGGAGAAGTCATAACTAATCCCCACTTGGGCTCCGACTTTGTTTCCGACCAGGAGATCAGTCTTATTGGACCAGCTAACGCCGATCGGTATTTTGATTCCCGACTTTCCATTGACCGTAATCTTTGCTTGGGTAACCCAGAGTGAGCCGGCAGTTCCCAAAAGCACTTGCGCATTCTGCGGCAGCTGAATGTTGGTGCCCGGGGCCAGGTTTCCCGCCGTAATGTTCAGCACCGAAGGATCTGGCTGGTACTGCCAATAGGCCGCAAGGCTGAACGTAGCTTGATTCGGATTGCTCTTTATCGCGAACGGCCGGTCATACTCCACGCTGACTTGGCCATCGTGAAGCCGCCCGTATTTCGCTCCAACTGGGATAGTGCTTCCGTAGATTGACGTGGCGGCATTCACAGAGAGCAAGCCTGCGCCGTTCCTCGGCGTGTACCCAAGGACAAAACGAAAATCGTGCGTCTCCGGCTGGCTCTGCGGGCGGTTGAAAGCGTACTCGAAGGTCAGCAAGGGCTGGCCTTTTGCTTCGTCCAACATTTGAGTCCAGATATCCTTGTACTGCGCGAGGGAGACGTTCACGTTTGCGACGTTTTGCAGGAATTGCGGATCGTCTTTCATTCTCGCATCCACCGAAGCATTAAACAGGCCCAGAAAATGCTGCTTTAGCCTGGGCAAGTCTCCCGCATCCGCGTCGTCATAAAATCCGCCGGCGTAGGTTTGCAACGTCTGCTGGAAAACGGCGTCACTCTGTATCGGACGATTTACCAGGAGCGTCTGCAAGTTTCCTTGTAGGTTCTGTTGTACTACAGTGAGTTGGGCTTTTGCCTTCGCAGCAGCCGCCTTCCAGGCGGCCAGGAACTTGCTGGAATGCGGATCGTAAGGATTCCACACTTGGTATCGAGCGGTTATGCTTGATAGCTTTCCCACGCTGGAAGGGATAACAACGCTGCTGACGGACACCGGCGTAGACGGATTTGCCGCTCCAGTCGTACTAACCGTCGACGTGCTTTCCTGATTGATCATAAATGCCGCGGAGAGATTGATGTTTCGCAATACTGGCGTGCCCATCGCTCCCCCGCAGTCAAAGCAAAGCACTTGCTGTCCGGTCAAAGCTCGCAACAGCCCGTCTGCATTTCCACTCAGAGTCGCAGTATTCCCATTGACCGACCGTGTTAGAGCTCCAGACTCCAGCGCGAATGCGAGGACCGATGCCGTTCCGGCCTTCTCCACGAGACCGGTCGTACCGCTCGTGTTGCTCCCAGCCCCGGTCTGCTGGTCTGGTCTGTTTTGGTTTGCGCTCGCAAGCGTGGCCAGACTCGCTGGCGAAGCGTTATTGGGAGAATCCGGGATGGCGGCGATCGCGCCTTGAATTGCCGCAAGTGGTCCAAGCAGGGACGCAAACCGGGTCGGGTCGGCATCTACGAACACGATCGTTCGCAAGGCAGTTTGCGTGTCAGGATTGGCGCGGTCGATCTGCCCTTTTGCGTCCTTGTGAGCTGCCGCTACCGTAAGGAAATTATTGATGTCCGCGCAATACGAGCGAAAAGGATCTTTTTCCTTGGCGCACTCAAATTGCTGAGGGCCCTGGCCGCGCGCCGGAGGCGCAAGATACAAACAGAACGGAGCTGCGGCGCTCAAAAAGCGGAATAGCTTTCGCATTTGTCTTCCTCAGCTTGCAATGATGTCAAACGTGATCGAAGCGTGTATCCCGGCTCCGAAGGAGAGGATCGTTTGCGTGGCGCCGCTGCCGCAGTCCTCAACAATCTGCATTGCCTCGCCGGCTGGCGGAGGCAACAGCACGAGAATAACCGTGTTTCTCCCGCCCCCGACGGTAAACGACACACTCTTGCCTGCCGCGTCGATGTCGTTCGAGATGTCGGAATCGTTCAGCGACGCCCGCTGAAGAACGGTATTAGCGGCAATCAGTTTGATTGTTATCTTGGCGTTAGCGGCCGCGGTGGCGACCAAACCTGTCAAGTTTAGTGAACAAGCCATCGTTAAGTCCTTGTAAAAAAATCGGCACGGCCAAAAGGTAGCTTCCCATTTTTACTGGGATAGCAAAATAACTAGCCAAGTTTTTCTGGATCGCTTCACGGTGGTCTAAACCCATTAGTTTTCATTTCTGATAATTAGTATGTTCCGGCATCTGAATAATTAAACCAAAAGTAAAGCGAACAGTGTAAAGAACGGCTTCGCCGTTTCGTTTGTACTTTCTCGACAAATGATCTAACTCAATCCAGGGAGAACGCCCCCCTCTCTCTGTTCAATGCTTGCGGACGTTGAGAATTGGGCCTTGCCTGCGCTACCAGCAGGAGATCATGCGACGTTTCTTCTCTTAACCTCCCATCTTCTGCTTCACTCCTCGGAAGGTATCTAGCGCGCTGTTCCAAAAGCTGGAACCCCCGCTCGCGAGAACCCCATAACCAAAGCACATCGCCAAAGACGGATGGTTCCCTGCGCCCGGATCCACATTTGGCAGGGCAGATGGAAAGTAATAACAGAGGATCATCCCGATCACGGTCGCAAGTGCGTATACAGCCATGACTCGAACGTCCTCAAGCGTTTTTGTTGTTTGGCGTGTGGACAAGAAGTTCGACAGCCATGGAATACGCTTGATAAATTCAGCCACTCGTTCGGTGGCTATGCTGAGGGCGGCCACGTAGGTCAAGGGATTGCTTATGTTCATATAGCACCCTCCAAAAGGAACTCAGATCCATGTATCCGAAAGGCCCGACGAGAAAGGACAACGGTACCCCAAATGTATCAATTTCTGACTGCGTTAATACTTGGAAAGGCTTTTGGTGTCAAGTGTAAAATGTACGATAACGACAGCACTTTCATGCAGGTAAGAACTCTTGCGTTAAGTCTGCTTCAATGAAGCAATCCCGCAACGATCCATGCTTGTCGCGAGGCAGAATGCATCTGATGGCGACCAAAGCGAGTTTCTTGAGGCCATCGGTCCAGGGAGTCCCTTTTTGCCAGGTGGATATGCTTAATGTGAGTACTGGACCCCACAGAAAGAGAAGGGACATATGGAAACTCTAAGCATGTTGAAGGAAGAAATTAACCAGACGACCCAGTCCGAACATGACTTTGACAAATGGAAATTGATAGTGGTAGCCGGACTGGAGGAGCAGCCCTGTGGTTGGGCAAAGAGGCCCCTGTTCGCCCTTGCGATCCGGTGTGTAGGCGAACCACACTGCTGGCGGAGTCCGATCTCCCCAGGGTCGGTCATCCCGCACGTAGGTCCACAATCGCCCCGTTTTGGTTTTGCCATTGCCCGGTGCCAGCACCGGCACCGGCGTGTCGTCGGCGTGCAGCTTCGCGGCGCTCATCACGTGACGTCGCAACGCCTCCACCAATGGCTGCAGTAACCGGCTGCATCCTCCGGTCCACTCCGCCATCGTCGAGCGATCCAGCTTCACTCCGTCCCGCGCGTAGATCTCTGCCTGACTATATAACGGCAAATGGTCAGCATATTTCGACACCAACAGATGGGCTAGCAGTCCTGGGCCCGCCATCCCGCGCTCGATGTGACGGCTCGGAGCTGCCGCCTGGACGACCTTGTCGCAGCAGGCACAAGCCAGCTTCGGCCGAACCTGCCGGATCACTTTGAAATGTCCGGCACATATGGCGTCTCGGATTCTGGTCAAATCTCGGGTCGACGCCACCTCCCTCGCACGTCTGACTGACCTTTGATATTCATCCGCCTTTGTAACCAAGAGCAAAAATCCCAAGCAAAGTAGCACGACGACAGTAATCCTGGAATTGAGCGACCAACCTGGGCGTTTCATTCAATTCTCCTTAGGAACCCATTCAAAGTTATGTTTCAACATCAGAAAAGTGTCTTGAGCATCTAGCTAAGACGGCACCAGCCATATAAATCTTGACTGTTCTCCAGTCGAGCAGTGGCAATACTGCGCATCGATGAATTCCCAATGTACGTCTAAAATCACACCGCCAAAGACACAAGCCTTCGCCAGGGCCGTTGGAGGAACATTCAGCTGTTTCGGAGTTTTGGCGAATGACAGGAGAAGAAACTCTCACAAGGTGCCGTTGAGAAGCGTACCTGCCTACTTCGCTGAAGTGGATGAAAAGAAGGATGGCCAGATTGCGCATCGCAGAATCGTGGCAGGATAGGAAATCCCAAGGAATTATGTGCGAAACAACAATTCTCTTGCCATACGCAAGAAAAGGTGTCGGAGCATCGCTCGAAAGAGGGACAGTTTTGGGATGGGATTCTGAGGAGAGGCCAAACTAGGCTTCCGTGACCTGTGGAAGCACCTGGCGCTGCCAACGTGGCAACGTGGCTCGAAGAATTGAATTCGGGGACGGTCGGGTGTATGTTGTCGGTCGGGTAATGAATAAAAAGGCAAGTCCCGGATTATAGCTGGTGAGTGTCCCCCTATTAGCCGGGGAGACGTAAACTATAACGCATTACCAATAAGGGAGGCGACATGACTGATTCAAAGCGCTCATCCTCTCTTCCAGACGAGCCCGGTAAGACAAATAGAGATACGCTAGGTAATAATGCTGTTCCCAAAATCGTTAAGGCCGGCTTGGTTCTAACCGCTGCCATTCTTCTTTTGATAGGGGTTTTGTGCCTAAGAGAGCGCAGGTCGGTAACTGAGACATACAAACACGTGGCCACTATGAAGCTCCCTCCTACGCCCAGCTGGACATTCGCGGTGTCGGGTGACTCGCGTAACTGTGGTGACCTAGTTGTGCCCACGATTGCGGCAAACGTCTCGAAACACGCTGCTCAGTTCTACTGGCATCTGGGCGACTTCCGCTTCATAGCGCTCGTTGACGAAGATATGCAGTGTGGGCCGGCTCATGAGCACCAACGGCCAGCCTATGAAAATCACGAGTGGAAGGACATGCGAGAACTCCTCGCCTATGAAAAACGTGAGTGGACGAAAGTCCAAGAACTCTTCGCCTATGAAAAACATGCATGGGAGGACTTCACCCAATATCAGGCGCGAGCCTTTGATCGCTACAATGTTCCTGTATTCCTGGGCATTGGCAATCATGAGATGATCCTGCATCACGATCACGAGGATTTCATCAGGACATTCCAAGACTGGCTCAATCCGGATACCCAATTGTTGGAGACCGGCAAAATCGACACGTATTACCACTGGATGATCGGCGGCGTGGATTTCATCAATCTGGACAATGCCGGAACGGCCCTGAACGAAAAGGATTTGTCTTTTAGCGCCGATCAGCTTAAATGGTTCCAAGATCAGCTTGCATGGGATGCCAAAACTGCCGATGTTAAGACGGTAGTAGTGGGGATGCATGCTGCGCTTCCGGATAGCATTTCGGGAAAGCACAGCATGAATGAATCGAAGAAGGGGACGGCGAGCGGGAAAACAGCATACTTGGCGTTGTGGGACTGGCAGGCCCAAACTCATAAACACGTTTATGTTTTAGCCAGTCACTCGCACTACTATATGGAGGATATTTTTAATACGACGGAGTGGAAGCGCGAAGGCAAGGTATTGCAAGGATGGATTGTTGGTACAGCAGGCGCCCATCGCAATCCGTTGCCTGGAGGAGCCGCTGGTTGGAAAAATGCCAAAGATGCGCGGACGAATGTGTATGGATATTTGCTGGGAACGGTGAATCCGGATGGAAAGTCAGACGGCTCCATCAAGTTCGAGTTCCACGAAGTCAAGCTGGATGCTGTCCCTTCCGACGTGGCCTCGCGGTTTCATCCGGGATTCGTCGCTTGGTGTTTCCAAAAAAACACCGATTGCGCCGACAGCGACCAGCATTGCGAAGAATCCGCACGAGCCAATTACGATTACCCGGCCGGCATCGCAGCACTTGGGTGCCGGTAGGCCGCTTGTCCGGCGGCAAGGCGACGCTCCGTCTGTCTTAGCTTTTCGTGTTGATGCTGCGTCTGAAGAAACCCCTGAACGGCCCGGAGCCCTATGAGCAGGACCTCATCCGGCTCTTTTTTCGGAATCTACCTGTGGTTCGTCAACCAGCATGGCTCCTAATGGTTTGCCGGTATCCATATAAGAGACGTCAAAGACTACGGGGGCACGACCAGAGCGAAACCTCTCTATGTATTTTAGTGACGAATTGGCGTAGAAGTTGAGTGATCAGTCGGCCGAACCTTTCTGGAAGTGCAGGGAAGCTCTGTCCCTTTGCCCAAGTGCCCTTGCCGCCACATCATTTCGACGGTAACCCTCCTCAATGGGCCCCCACTGCAGGCGCCGAGAGACAGGCTAGCAATGATGGCGGCAATGTGTTTCGTCAAGCGTCGCCGCATAGTAGCCCTCCCATTGACATGGCACTGATCTCCCAAATCGTTTGCCCTATCTTGTAACATGGCTTTCCGGGAACTGACAGGAGACGATATGGATGTGCACTTGATCGATGGAACATATGAATTGTTCCGGCACTTTTTTGCAGTGCCCTCTGCAGCAGATTCGAATGGGCAGGAAATCGGCGCGGTGCGCGGTGTGATGAGCTCCGTTTTGTCCATGATCGAGCGCGGTGCAACTCACATTGGGGTTGCCACCGATCATGTGGTGGAGTCGTTTCGAAACGATCTATATCCGGGATACAAGACGAGTGAAGGCGTGCCGCCGGAGTTGCTCTCACAATTCCCACTTCTCGAGGAAGCGCTAGAGGCAATGGGAGTGCTGGTGTGGCCGATGGTTGACTACGAGGCGGATGACGCGCTCGCCTCCGCCGCTTATGAAGCATCCAAGGATGACCGTGTGAGACAAATCCTGATTTGCACACCGGACAAAGATCTTAGTCAGTGTGTGGTGGGCACACGAGTGGTTCAGCTGGACCGCAGGCGCGACATCTTGCGCGATGAAGCCGGTGTTGTAGCCAAGTTCGGGGTGAGGCCCAAATCGATTGCGGATTACCTGGCTGTGGTTGGCGATGCTGCCGACGGCTTCCCGGGTTTGCCTGGATGGGGCTTAAAGGCCGCGGCTCTTACCTTGTCTCAGTACCCTCACCTTGAAGACATTCCGAAGGATTGGCAACAATGGCATCCATCAATCAGGAAGGCTCGCATGCTCTCGGAATCGCTATTTAACTCGTGGAGCGATGCCCTGTTGTTTCGTAACCTTGCAACCCTGAGACTGGACGTGCCGGTCTTTGATTCAGTCGAAGACCTTGCTTGGAACGGACCGCGTCCTAACTTTGGGGAATACTGCCGGCAAATGAAGTCGCCCGATCTGCATGCTCGAGTACGTCGGCAGCATCAATCCGTGGCACTGAAGAGCGACTAGGAGAGCGCGCTGAAGCTGAAAACAAGTTCAGAAAACTGGTCGGGAGAGGAGTCTTGAACGTCGGTGGTTCTCAGGTTCGGCGTGGATTGCGTCTGTCCCTCGGAGCCTCGGTCCGCGTGCCAAGCGCTGTATTTGGCAAGGTTCTGTGGCAACCCGGAATCAACCCGCTGCGGCCGCGAGAAGCGATAGCCACTCGTCGTGGTCATTCAGAACGACGTTGTAATCAGCACCGATAAGTTGGTCCTTAGACGGATTCAGCGCAATTATTTTGACCTCTGGATAGTTCGCTTTCAGCCAACCGACCATTTCCTTTCTTGTTCGTTCAGGTGCCGTGTAGTCGACAATAAATAAGTCGACATTTCGAAACGAGCTTAGGGCAACTTTGGCAGCTTCGTTGTGAGTCACCGGTATAACTTCGTGACCGAAACGCCGCAACAGTTCAACCCTCACGTTCAATCCTTTTCCTTCATAGGCGACCTGAAACAGTATCCGCTTGGCAGGCGGCCTAATTGAAATCTTTTCGCCTGTTTGTTGGCTGACGATGATGTACTCACCGGGCGAAGATGCCGCGAGCACTTGCACCCGCGCCTTAGCGCGTTCCAAGTCTAGTTCCAGTTCCATCCACCGGAGGCCGAAGCTTTCCACCTTGAAAATGTCGAATGGCGCGATCATATACGACCTTTCCGCAGGGTTGTAAGGGATAGGTCGATTCAAACACAAGGCTGAGTCCGTGTCCATTGAATCCAGAACGCCGTCGGGTGGCATATAGAAAACAAAGGTTGGCCACCACATCCGCTCATCTAGCCGGATAGACAGAGTGTCAACACTCGGACAACCTCGCGAAGCCGGGGATGTGCACCGAGGATCGCTTTTTTTTTTTTGCCTTATCCACCATCCCCTCTCTGCTAGGAGCCAACACGGAGGAGATCGTCCGCGGCGTCCTCGATGGAACCTTAGCAATAGGGCTAATCGAAGGTCCCTCTCTTCATCGAGACGTTGCCGAGGAACCTTTTGTGGCGGATGAGATTGTCGCCGTAGTTCCATCGACGCACGAATGGGCCGGTCAGCAGGTCGAGGTGCAACAACTTTATAAAGCTCCACTTATCCTCCGAGAAAAGGGCTCAGGAACGCGGCGGGTTGTCGAAGCTGCTCTTAAGGCGGCTGGCATTCAAATGAAGCATACTCGGATAATTATGGAACTCGATTCCACCGAGGCGATCAAGTCCGCAGTGGAAGCTGGTTTGGGAGTCGGGTTTGTCTCCCGCAGGGCTATCAAGAAAGAAGAAAAACTCGACACGCTGCGAAAGGCTCATGTCGCCAATTTGGGCATTCTACGAACTTTCGCGATTACCTATCCTCGGGGGCCGGAGCCCCGCGGGGCCGCGGGTGTATTTCTCCGTTTTCTCCGAGAGAAGCGCGACCAGGCACCCAGCAAAAAAGGCCGGTGACACTTCTCATCTCTAATAGGAATCACTAAATCGGCGAAGGGTTGGGCACCCCTTTGCGTTCACCCAATAAGTTCCATACCACCCAGGCACGACGGGTTGCCCATGGTGCACGGCTTCCCACCGCGCATCGATGCCACTTCCGACCCATCCATTATTAATTTCTGCTGGGGCGTAATCCGCGTACCAAGTTACGGACAACCTTCTGGTTCGTAGTTAAATTCTGATTTGCTATCTCGTTGATTTGTCTTGGCTCTGCGTACCCCATGTACCCTGGTTTTCGATGGTTTTCGGGGCTCGCGCGAAGGTATCCCAGCGTCCACTTCACAATCCACTGAATCAGCTTACTTGGCAAACTTACGCAGCGAAGAGTCGCGGCACTATGCCGGACGGTCGAGGCCCGGTGAATGCTGTCCGTATTCCGAACTGACCGCCGCGATTCAGCCTGAGCCGTTGCTTCCTTCCACTGTCGCGCCGTATACCAAAAACCAAGTACGTAATCTCCGGTATCCCAAGAAATGCGTGTGTGTTGTACCCGTTTCAGGTCATCTTCAAGTTGGCGGTGAGTTAATACCCGCCTAAATCAAACTTGGAGAACAAACATGAAACGCATGCTCGTCGTAACTCTGTTGGCAGTAGGTCTGGTCGTTGTTGCAGGATCAATCTCGGCCAGAAACAAGCTGGTTGCGGATGGAAATCCTCCACCACCCTTTCCACCGTACCCGCCAAGTATCACCATCGCGGACGGGAATCCTCCACCGCCGTTTCCTCCATACCCGCCATCAAGTGTTCCCGCACAGAACACCGAGCAACTGATAGCGGATGGCAACCCACCACCGCCGTTCCCGCCGCAACCACCGGCCCTGGCTTGAAGGCTCACGGAGAGTAACCTGGACACGCGCATCGTGGTATTGTCCTTTCATTTACTGTAGGGATGTGCTACGATGCGCGTATATATTTGTGGACGTAGCACACACACAAATACCCGGTTCAGTGGGCGGTCACGCACCGGAGAAAAGCAAATGCTATCTGTTATCCTGACGATACTCCTTGCGCTTTCTTTGATCTGTTTCTTGCGCAGCCAGAGAGAGATTGAGCGCCGCATATCCTCACAGCGAAATGCTCCCCGCGAGCAACTTGTCCCTCGGCACTATAAATCATTCACGCAAGTTGAAAGCGCACTCTGGGCCGCCGTTCAGGACCACAAGCGCTCGAGGGCGTGGGAAAAAGTACGATTTAAGTTGCGGGAACCTGAATTTGAGATGGTGCGTGAGTACATTGACAGCGTTCGTGATGATTTCCGAAAGGGCCACCGGATTTATGGTCAGGTCATCATCCACTCGCCTGAACTCAAGATGTTCGCGCAACTCGAATGGCAGCGCGTAAAAATCGAACTCGCCTATTACAAGTGGTGTGCCTTGGCGTGGTTGCTGCTGAGGACGGTCGGAATTTCCGTTCACGACCTGCGCAAGTTGACGGAGATCGTGGCGACCCTTGCATACCGGGTTAGATCGATGCTTACCACCTTCGAGAATTCCGGTCAGACGGAATTCGTGGACAGCATTTTGAGGCAGTCGTAGCCGTGATAGCATTCCTCCCAAATGCACCTGACCCTTCCAGAGAGCTTACTTTGGTGGCTAGGCATAGGGTTGAAGTTCTTGCTGTGTGCCTTGGTGTTTTATCGACGCCTCTATAAGCGGCTCCCCTTTTTCAGTCTTTACGCCGTGCTTCTCGTAGTGGAAGTCACCCTTGTATGGTGGGTTTATCGAGAATGGGGCTACAGGTCCATCCCGGCTTGGTACACGTACTGGTGTGCGTCGGCGCTGGTGTTGCTCGCGCGTTTCCTAGTAGTTGCGGAATTGTGCTGGACGAGCTTGGGCACGTATCACGCAATTTGGCCGCTAGCTCGGAAGATACTCATCCTGATTGCGGTGGTTACACTGAGCTACGCGGCATTCACGGCATTCAGGACCAAACCTTCTCCTCTCGCTACTTTTGTCCTGTCATCTGAGCAGGCGCTTGAAATTTCATTTGCGTTCATCCTTGTTGCGCTTGCCGGTTTCGGTGCGCGATACATGGCGGTTCTGAGGCCAGTGGAGCGGAACATCGTGATTGGCCTTGGTGCATATTCGTGCTTTCAGGTCATCAACAACACGTTCATGCAAGAGTGGATGAGCCAGTACTTCCATTGGTGGGTGTCCGTGCGCGTGGTTGCCTTTGACATCGCAATGCTCGTCTGGATTATTCCGCTGCGCAAGGCGCTGCCACCAGTGGAGCCGGGTCCTACTTTAATTAGCGAGAGTGTTGCTGTTGGGCTTATACGGGAACTACTCGCCCAGATGCGCGAAATCGCGGAGGAGATGAAGGGCATCACGCGGTCAAAATGGAAGTGAGCGCGATCAAGTTTCATCTTTGCTGTCCCGTGTCGCTGGTGTCGCGTAGGCTCCTTGTGAAGTGCCAAGAAGAATTCCTGCCCCGGAGTAGGGGCACACCTGTGGCTCGCTCGCAAGCGAAGCTGGCTCGTCCAATTTATCCGTCGGGAAGAGGGTCGGCTGAACTTTTGATCGCTTTGGATTCACGGCTCGGCGAACTCTGACCTTTTCCACAGTCTTGCGCACGCCTTTCCTTCAGGTAATCACCTGAGTGCCGGGTCATATAAATTGTGGAAACGGATAGCATCTGGAAAGCGCTTATCAAGCCGCTCAAGGATTGCCGTGGCTAGTTTTTCGTTGTACATAAGCCGTCCGCCACGTGGCGGGACCGCCGCTCAATTCTACGACTAAACTTCGGGAATCGGCTGACCTGAGGCTTTTCGAGCATCGCACCACGCTTGGAAGTATCGCCTAAATTCGCGGTCCAACTCTCCGACCCATGCTTCAGCATTCTGGCCTTCGCGGACCATGTCCAGGAAGCGTTGGTCCAAGAAATCCTATTGGTAGTGAAACACGGCATTACGAAATCGTTTCAAGAGTCCAACATTTGGTGACGCGAGCAGTTTGTCAAGAACTGAATCATGGAGTCCGAGACTCTGCCATCCTTCAACAACCACGAAGAGACCAGCGTGCCAATAGCTCATGTACTCGAATGCTCTGATGGATTCTCTTGTCCAAGCCCTCAAATCAAGTGGACCTCGCTCAAGGAAAGCAGCCTTAAAGAGGTCATTCATGTGGATAGACCAAAGGAAATAACGGTGGAGCGAGTAGATCTTCCCGTCGCGACGCTTCTCGTGTGCATCGTCTTTTATCATTGAGCTCGCTTTTCCGCGCTCAATATGACGCTAGGAATATATTAAACTCTCGTCTGCTCACCATGGCACTGATGTGCCGCGTGCAAAGTCATTTGTTCGAATCCTTCGAGGGCAGGCTGGCCCGGAGGCGGGCGTATCGAGGCGCTTCGAGATGGACTGTATTTCCCGCGTCTGGGAAGTGGACAACAGCGGGAGGCTCGGTCGCGCCCATGAGAAGCACGGGATGCGCGAGCCGGATTTTGAAAATGACTTCCAGTTTCCCCATGTCAAACAGTAGACCTATCCATCTCGGCAAGAGCTTAACACGAGGCCTTGGACGTGAGAGGATACCGGCCCGGGAGGATTCATGAACATCTTGGTGGCACTGAGGCAGGAAGAAGCGAAGTTCGAGAAGCAGGTCAGTACGGCCCAGCAACAGTTGGATACTGTTCGGGCGGCAATGAAGCTCTTAGGCGGTATGAATGGCAGCGATAAATCGATTGGCAAGAAGAAACGTGTAATTTCTGCTGTCGCGAGGGCGAAGATGGCTAAGGCGCAAAGAGAACGGTGGGCAAAGTTTAGGGCGGCTAAGGCGAAGGGGAAGCACTAGGGTCGCTCTTTACACTCTTTCATTTTCTCAGCAGTGGACTGGAGGCGGTCATGCCGACAGCGGAATTGGGATCGTAGAGAACGAAATTGACGCCCGGACCGACACCGATCTCGAGGACTTCCCCCTGTGCCAGGGGGATCATCCTCTGACGCACCTCCCGGATGGGTTTCGGGTCTCCTAGCGCGCTCACGAGACGTGGGTAGATATGTCCCTATAGAAGGGCATTGGTCATCACTTCTTGCGGCGGATCTTCGTTCTCCGCGTTCCTTTTACCACAGCGCCGGTCTTCTTACCTGACCTTGCATTCTTCTCAAGCCGTAACTTCCATGCCGTGCGTAAGGCGCCGGTCAGTACATCCTCGCTCGCCATAGCCAGCCGAATATGAGTCATTCCCATCCTTCCCCATCCACCCGCGATGGGAACGAAAACCTCGGGCAGCTCTTCCACGAACGCCGCCTGTTGCTCCGGCGTCAGCATCAGGTTCCCGTAGCCCTGGTCCTCTGAGGCGAGCGTCGCAAAAATTCTGCCTGCAACTCGGAAGTCGGCCTTGCCCATGTGCGAGCTCTCTTCGGCACCTTCGAGACTAAGAGCAATCCGCCGGAAGTCGTCTGCATTCATAGACGCCTGTCTACGATTTAGGTTTCCGCATCCTGGACAGGCGGCTTAATGCTACCTGAAGCTTTTCATAGCCGACCTACGAGACTGATCAGGAACACAAGAAACGCTGCTCCGTGCGAACCGCATGTAGTCGCCCCCAACGTCGCAAGAGCCGGTCCGCTTCCTCCGACCGCAAGTCGAGTTCCTGGCTCTCCAGCCGTTTGTTCGCCGGCAGGATAACGACGAGCGTGAAGGGGATGACAAGCAGGAGAAGTAGTCCACCGACAAGCCAAGCCCGGCCCCCGTCGAGGCACCACGATACGAGAGCAGAAAGCGAGCCGATCAGAGCGAGCGGAACCTGCATCAGTGTGCCGCGCTTATAGCTTGGACTCCATTCCGTAACCGCCAGCTGAACGCCACATGAAAGTCTTGCAGGTTGCTCAATCAAGTTGATGTAACCGCGGCACCGGCAAAGACGCCCGAAGTGAACGTCACAACGATCTCTGAAACCAGGCCTCAGTGTACGCCCAACATCGCTCGTTGAAAGCCTTCCGTCCGCTTCGATCAACGCCACCAAGGGAAATTCGATCAATGTGCGGTCCCACCCGTACTTTCCAATCGCTAGTTGTGGAGGTGAGGCCAGGAAGACACAACCGTGTCAGTCGCACCAGTTACATTTCTTGTTCCGGCACTTTGGGGGATGTACTTTCTTCCTTGATCTCCGAAACCAACGCTTCGGTTGTGAGCATTATAGCGGCAACGGAAGCCGCGTTTTGGATCGCAAGACGTGTTACCTTAGCTGGGTCAATTATGCCTGCGTGGACGAGGTTGCTGAATTCACCGGTCACGGCATTGAAACCGAATTCGTTGTCCTTTGAGTCTCGTACGCGGCCGACAACTACGGCACCTTCGTAGCCAGCGTTGTGGGCAATCTGCCGCATCGGCTCTTCGAGTGCGCGCCTCACGATGCTGACCCCGATCGCTTCATCACCTACGAGCTTCAGCTTCTCAAGGGCAGAGATGCAGCGAACAAGTGCGACGCCGCCGCCCGGCACGATCCCCTCTTCGACAGCCGCACGGGTCGCGTGCATAGCGTCCTCGACGCGAGCCTTCTTCTCCTTCAGTTCTGTTTCGGTGGCTGCACCTACCCTGATGACCGCAACGCCGCCCACCAGCTTGGCAAGGCGCTCCTGGAGCTTTTCCTTGTCGTAGTCGGAGTCAGTGTTTTCAATTTGCTGGCGGACCTGCTGGACGCGGCCCTCGATCTCAGAGCTCTTGCCTGCGCCCTCGATGATCGTGGTGTTGTCCTTGTCTATCGTCACCTTCTTGGCTCGGCCGAGGTCCTCGATCTTGACGTTCTCGAGCTTGATGCCGAGATCCTCGGTGATGGCTTTGCCGCCGGTCAGTACGGCAATGTCCTCGAGCATAGCCTTGCGGCGGTCGCCGAAGCCCGGAGCCTTGACCGCGGAGCATTGCAGCGTGCCACGGAGCTTGTTTACCACCAAGGTCGCGAGCGCTTCGCCCTCAACGTCCTCGGCGATGATCAGCAGGGGCTTGCCTGTCTTGGCGGTCTGCTCGAGCAGCGGGAGAAGGTCCTTCATCGAGCTGATTTTTTTCTCGTGGATGAGGATGCGGACCTCTTCCAGCACGCATTCCATGCGGTCCGGGTCGGTGACGAAGTAAGGGGAGAGGTAGCCGCGGTCAAATTGCATGCCTTCGACCACTTCGAGCGTCGTTTCCATCGACTTCGATTCCTCAATGGTGATGACTCCGTCCTTTCCCACCTTTTTTATAGCGTCAGCGATCATCGCGCCAATTTCCTTGTCGTTGTTAGCGCTGACGGAAGCCACCTCGGCAATCTGATCGCGGTAAAAGCCAATGCTCTTCTCGAGCAGCTGTTTTCTCAGGTGTAGCGTGCGGTTGATGACGAGGTCTTCGTTTTCTTCGCCAAGTTGTGCGCGATGGCTTGCTTCGCTCAGACGCTCTGTAAATGTTGCGTCGGGTTCGCGCTTGGATTCCTGATAGGTGCGGCGCAAAGCAGTCACGACGTTCTTGGGGATATCTTGCTGCGTTGCCATGCGCGCAAAGGACGTCACCTGCATGGATTTTGCTGCGTTGAGCACCGCGAGAGACGCCTCAGCTGATGAAATACTGTGCGACAGGCCTTTAATTGTCTCAACAACAACTTCGACGGCTCTTTCCAAGCCGCGCTTCAAAGCTGTCGGGCTTGCGCCCGCAGCGATCGTCCTTACGCCTTCGCGGAAGATGGCCTGCGCGAGCACCGTGGCGGTGGTAGTGCCGTCACCGGCAACGTCGGAAGTCTTGGAAGCGACTTCCCGGACCATTTGCGCGCCCATATTCTCGAGCGGATCGCGAAGGTCAATTTCCTTGGCCACGGTCACACCGTCCTTGGTGATGACTGGCGCGCCGAACTTCTTTTCGATCACCGCATTGCGGCCCTTGGGGCCAAGCGTGATCTTTACTGCATCGGCGAGGGCGTTCACGCCGCGCAGAATTGCCTGACGCGAATTCTCACCGACGATAATTCGCTTTGCCATCGTTCAGATCAAAATCTTTTCAAGGAATTCTTCTACCGCGTCTCGCAAGGGTTTTGGAGCGTTCATTCTGTCGTCATCGATCCGCACGTTTAGCACTGTTAGCCAGGTCAAAACTTCGGTAACCAGAGTCTTCGAATCTGCTGTGGACTTGATCCTAACCACGTTGCCCGTCGGAAGAGTACTGGGTGGTCCGGCACTTGAGCCCGGAAGAAGACAGATCAAAACCTCTCCTCTGAGCCGGATGTACTCCGGGGCCTTTCGCGCCAAGCCCTTTGCCAGCATGGATAGTTTGTCAGAGTTCTCGCCGTGCGAAGCAGTGTCCGGGTCGACAATGGCTCCCTGCAAGTGTTCCCAGCGAGGGGGAGCGTCGTTGCGTATTAGTTCGACACCACGGTTGGTGTGCCTGAAATACACGCGATCCGCTGCACCTACCAGGCCGTTCAGGCGGTTATCTAATCTGATGTTAATCTCTTGTCTCAGGTCCTTTATTGTCGCCCTATCTTTCGGGTTGACTACTGCGAATGGGGGCCAATGTTCCACGTCCTGCGACGCAGCCTTGCCCTGTGTTTGTCCCCAATCTGTAAAAAGAAAGAACTCGGTCTCCTTTATTACATGGAGCGCTTGTGCCGGGTTTGACATGACACCATTGATCTCCTCAGGAGAGAGTCCTGATTTCCTCGACGATTCTCCGGATTGCGTCGTCGTCGAAGCCTTTCAGGTTCATAGGGCTCACGCGAGTTTCGTGCACGTACCATGCATTGAATGCGTCTATTGCTGTCTTCAGTCTTTCAGAGCTTTCCCGAGTAATGGGCTGGCGTCGTCCGACTGCTGTCAGCGCATCGGTCATGTTCTTCGTTACGATCGGCATCCGCGCGTGATCTTCGTTTCCGAGATATAGGGATTGCTCTATTTTCAACGCAAGACTCTTCCAATCATAAGCCGCCCTGCGGAACGGCCCGAAATCAAGGGACTCAAGGTTTCCGAGATAAGTCCACGCTTTCAGGGGCAACGAGGAAAGGCAGGCAAGCACAGTGCCTGCCCTGACGGCTTGCACAAGCGGCTTCCACGGGTGAGCGTGAGCCAGGAGAGCTTGGAGATGATAGACGCCCCAAACCAAAGAATATGCAATGCAAATGGCGATCGCGGAGCCAACGGACGCCGACGCGGATTGGCGCCAATTTAAGAAGTATTTGTCGACCGCAAAGAAGACTAGGAGGTAGTTCACCGGGAACGCGATTCCTGCCAGAAGAAGGCTGTGGCGAAAGGTGCTTGTCGGATCATGGACCAAATGTCCGAGATTTGCCGGATCAATAGGGAGGTACTGAAACCCACCAGCCAGCAGAATTGCGCACACAAATATCAAACCGTTTCCCAGGAAGTCCTTACGACTCGGAAAGTAAAAGAAGACATTCAGTGCTTCGTCAACGGCCATGAGTCTGCCTTGTAAAGTCACACCTAGGGAGGTACTGCTTGGGAAGGGTACTCTTCCGGTTAGGGATAGGCAAGGATCGATGGCCGCTGTCGATGGCGGAAGAGGTGAATTGGAATCGTGGTCGAGATGCTTGACTTCGACAACTTCGCTGCGAATCCCGAAAGAGAACTTTCTTTGTAGACTCCAGAACTCCGATACTGGGCGAAGAACCACGAGCAAATGGGGCCGCTGCGGCAAAGATTATCTCTGTCGGGTCAAGGGAACAACACCTCATGGCATTTTGCCAGGAGTTCCTGCCTGGCGAACAAGCGGGGACATGCCATGGTCCTTCTTTTCGAGAGGGGGGAAATCGCCCTATCCCTGGAGTTAGCCTAAGCTAGTTTCTCCAGTCCTTCCGCCCTCCTTCGGAGAGAACAAAGCTATCTGGTCAGACCGTCTCTGCCAAGCAGTATTGGCGCGGACATCGATCGAACCAGAGGAGAAGTCATTGCTCGCTGAGCCTGTTGAGCACGCCCGGTAGAGAGTCCCAGAGCTTGGCGCTGAACTCCTCGCCTTTTCCAACCTCTTCGCGTCTCCATCTAAAGATCTGCCCGCCTGTCATGGCATAGTTCAAGGTCCGCATGAACGAAGATGCATCGGAATCGATTTTGCGGTCCTTAAGGGCCAGCGTAATCAGTCCCACAAGAGGTGCCGACTGACCAGCGTAGAACTTAATCGGAGATGTATAGACCTCCTGAAGAGAGGGAATAGGCGCGAAAAGACTTCGCACTGCTTCGGACCGACCGGCTTCGCAAGCAGCTAGGAAAAGAAATTTCGGCTCAAATTTTGTGACCCACTGACCAACCGCTTGCCACGAGCAAAACTGATCGTTCGTTAGTTGAAGTCCCACGGCGTTGCTGTGCCCGACAATCAGAACGGAACGGAAGCGACCGTACTTGGCTGACAGTTCCGCTAGCGACGGTCCCAACTCAGAGAGGCTGGATGTTGGCACCAGCACGAGGAGTTTCGTGGGGAACAGTGCCTTGAGAAAGGGCACAGTTTTGCTGCCGAAGTCTAGCGCCTGCCCGGCGAGTTTCTGCTCCTGGCACTCTAGGACAAGCAAGTGGGCAGCAGCCGGTCGCCGCTGAGTGCCAGCGTTTGTGGGGGACCATTCTCGCGAGTTCGGACACACGGTCATGCACAGGGCGAAATCGCAACAGATTACCAGTTGTAAAGGCGCAGGTTCGATTCGATATCGGCTATTGCATCGTCGAGTTCGCCGAAGAATACGCGTGATCTTTTCTTCAGACCCCCTTCGGTCGCAATTCTAGCTGGGTCGCTATTTCTTCCAAACAAAAAACTATGATTCAGCCGGGCCGTTGTCTTCATTCGGAGCAGAGACGACAACCTGGCGATAGGAGGCATGCACCATGCGTTGTCCATATTGCGGAGACAGACGAACAGAAGTGCTCAAGACCGTGTACCGCGGGCACAGTTCCTATCGTCACCGGCGATGCCTCTACTGCGGTTTCCGCTTCAGTACCCAAGAAAGGCCAGTACGGTGGAGCCGGGTTGATCGGAAATGGCCGGGGCCCCGTCCATTGCGGAAGGGATGGGGGAATCGGCGGATGCCAGCTCTGCGGGGGAAGTGCGAAGTTGAGACGTGCGGAATAGATTTCAAGCAGGCTGGAATCAGGCGCCATGTGGACCACATCGTGCCGGCAAGGCTGATCCGGAGATTAAGACTTGGCAATCCAGACCGACGGGAAAATCTCCAATGTATCTGCGGGATCTGCCATGGGTACAAGCTCCAGGCGGACCACAAGCTGTGCTTGGGAGATAAGTTAGGCTACTTGGAGATTCTTCGTACCCACAATTTTGATCTTGGCCGGGTCGAGCGGGCGCTGGCCCTTTACGGGTTATGAATCTCACCGGCAACACCTCTCGAAAAGCTCAGTTTGGCGTCGTAGGAAGCAAGCCGCGACCCTTCACAGGCCCGAAGTGCCAAGCGTCGTCTTGCCACTCAGACTTGAGGTACCATAGGCGTTGCCCCGGAACCTGATGCTGCGCGCTGTTGCGGAGCTTGCGACACAGAACTATTATGCAACTCAGCTACCCAGATACAATTTCGCATTGTCAATCATGCGTGTTGCTTTTTTCAGGGGGCCGCGACTCCACCGTCGCTGCGGCCCGCTTGGCCGGACAGTGCCAGAATGTCGTGTTGCTCACGATTTCGAACTCCCACCTATTGGGAATGGAGCACGTTCGATCGCGAATAGACGAACTAAGCCCATATTTCAAGGGAAACGGGGAGTGGCTACACGTTGCGGTCTCTCCGAGCGCGCTCCGTGTTCCCGAAGTTGATTTGCCGGGGTGCCTGACGTGCCAGCACTCCTATGTAGCTGTGGCAGCTAGGGTTGCCGACCAATACGGGATCAACCACGTTGCGCTGGGTTACACGGCGTATCAAGCCGGGTGGGTGGAACAATCGCCATACGCGATCACTCGATTGTCGGAAGTTCTCGCGACTGCGGGCAAGACGCTCATACTGCCGGCCAATGACTTGGCCAGCAAAGATCAAGCGAAGCATATGCTGCGACTACTGAACCTTTCTGAGGACGCTCTGGAACAGAAGTGCGCTCGCCAACAAACGAACGACGTCCCTCTCGACGAAGAAACAACAAGAGCCCGTGTCGACCAGTGGGCAGAATCTTTAGGTCATTTACTTGCCGAGCGAAATCGCATCGAATTCCGTGTGCTGGAGTCCAAATCCGTGGAGGCAACACGGTGATTGCCTCCAGTCTAGTCACGAGTTCCCTGGCGCTCCTGGCGTTTATTGTTGGCTTCTATGCGTTGCTTGCCCGCGAACGGAAAACCCCTTACATCACAAGATTTATCTACTGGCCTGCGATCGCCGTTTTTGTGTCGATATTCTTGATGTTGATCGCTCAGGCGCTGCACGCGCGGAGGCTGGGAATTGGGGCTGCGCTAGCAGTCAGCGGAACAAACACGTCGGGACAACAACCGGTCGCTTTGACCGGAGCCGCACTCTGGTTTGGGGCGGCCGCCGGCGTTTCTTTCTATGTTGGCACGTTCTGGGTTCTATTGAATATCTGGCGCCTTCATTGCCGGGATGTTCACTTTCGAGACGAGGTCCGTTTTCGAGACCTCGCGCTCGTGCGTCTTTACCGTAATTGGCGCATTCGAAGTCGGACGGAGCCATCGTATGAATATGAACCGGTGCCGGTTAACCCAGAAGATGTCAAAGCAGCTCTTGAGTCCAGTGCGCTGTGCAAGAGTGCACCTAGTTCGCGTGCATCCTTCGCTGCAATATGCGATGTTCCCATCGCCACCTCGGATCCCAAAGTTCTATCTCTGACGCTACACCTACTACGTGCAAAGTGGTTTGTCCAATACGCGACGTGCATTCGACACCCGTATGACTTTGTCCAGCAATTGGAATCACTTAGTGGCAATGACTGGCGTAGCATCGCTGCGAGGGTGGTCGTGGTCGATGCATACACTCCACACTTCGGGTTCAGTGATAGCGTTCACATTGTGCGCCGTAATCTAATCAGCAAAATGGGAGTGCATTTTGTAACAGGGGCGAAGTCATATGCTGGAATTCATACGGCGACTGCGCGCGCGTTCAACAAGCTGAAAGCGGAGTCGGGAGGCAAGTTGCGTCAGCCCACTTTGACAATCTTCGAGGGCTGCAGTGCGCTGGTGGATGTGGAATCTCCAGAGCAATATCGAGTTTTCTTACGCCATGTAATCCCCTCTGAGCGCATGTGGGGTGGAATGTTGACTCTGTTTATAGAGCCTGCATGTTCCGAAACTGATTCGAATCTAATGCGAGCGTATGCCGACGTGTTCTGGAGTAGTAAAATGGAACATGCGATTTGCACGGCGCACGAGTCAGAGGTGGCAGATGTTGGGTGATCGTGAATTCGTGTTCTTTGATGCGCTTTACGGTGAAGTCCGGTTTTCGCCTGAGATGGCTGACCTGGTGTCGCGTCCGCTAGTGCAGCGGCTTCGGGAAGTACGTTTGTCAAACATCGACTCGATCTCGATGCCAGGGATTGCGAACATCAGTCGATACGAGCACGCCTTGGGCACGGCCCACTTAGCCAATTGCATTGGATTTCGCCATGCATTGTCAGAGAAGGAGCGGCTCTTGCTGCAGGCTGCTGCGCTAATTCATGACACGGCGATTACTCCCTTTGGGCATTTGGCTGAGGAAGCCCTGGCGTACCTCGACTCTGATTTCGATCATGAAAAGAAATGGTCTGTGTTGGTCGCAGGTTCGGATTCCTCTGACATAGGTGGTTCAAATCTGCAGCTCTATCTTGGGCACAGAGCGGAGCTTCAGGAATGGGTTCATAGGACATTTGGAGACCTGGAACTGCTGCTGGAAATCGTCGGCACGATAAACGGGCGCGGAAAGTTTGGCCAGTTAATTGCTGGTAGGATTGACCTGGATAATTTGGACAACCTGTCTCGCATCGCCCATCACATGGGCATGGGACTGAATCGTGACTTACCTAAGCGTATCGCCCAATCGATCGTAGGAATCACGTCAAATGGCGTACCTATCTTCTCAGATCACGCGGTGCAACTTGTGACCGAATGGCTTGAATGCAGGCGTGCAGTCTATGGGCGGCTCATGGTTGCGGAAGCAGATTTTACCGGCAAGATTATGTTGCTGTATGCTTCGGTGAATGCCTTCGAACGAGGCCACTTGTCACTGCAGGACTGGAAGATGTACGACAGTGAGTTTATTTCACGACTTTCACTGACCGCGGAGAAAGAGATATCCGATACTGTCAAACGATGGCTGCTAGGCGATTTATGGGATTTGGGACCACTCTTGTGGATCCAAAGTAACCTTCCTAGTTACTCGACGGTGCGCATATTCTCGGCGAATCTGACTCAGGAACTGGGCAAGACTTGCTTCGCGTACCGGATAAGGGACAAGCAGAATCGACTGCTGCGGTTGAAGCTGGAGTCGCAGCAGGATGTTTGCATTGGAGAAGAGCCAAAGCGGTGGCTATTGGGTTTTGGTTCCCCAAAGAAATTCACTCCTCAAGAGATCAGGATTGCTTCGGAACTTGCGACAAGTTTCTTCAAGCTCGAGAAGGTGCCGCTGCCGCACTCTGCGACACCGACGTTGTTTCAAGCAGTGTAAGGATAAATGACGAGGCGCGATTCACTTACCAAGCTGACGGCTGGCTTAGATCACGTAGACTGGAATTTTCCTGGCTCTGGTACCCTAAAAAGCAGTCTCCATCTTTTGCACAGGTTTCCAGGGAACTTCATCCCGGAAATACCTGCATACTTGATTCAGCTGCTCTCCTCAAGTGGAGATTTAGTAGTGGATCCATTTTGCGGCAGCGGCACAACTGGGATCGAAGCAATTCTGCAAGGTCGACGGGCTTGGCAAAGCGACGCCAATCGGGCGGGAGTTCTTATCGCAAGTGGCAAGTTGGCCGCCGTTTCCGGTGAGTGCCGTAAAGATGAACTCCTGAAGGTCTCGTCTTCCCTAGGATGGGAATTTAGGGCTCGGCGTGATCATCGTGGCCCGGGTCTGGCGGGCACTGATCCGGCCCTGGCCGATTGGTATCATCCTGATACGCTTGCGCAGCTTCGGTCGGTGTGGCAGATAGTTTCAGGGGTCCATGAACCCCGCACTAGGTCCGCGCTCGAACTGATCTTTTCTGACACATTGTTTGCGTGCGCTTCCACAGGCGGAAGTAAGACGTCTACAGGAAAGTCTAGGAAGCATCACTGGGGTTGGGTGGCGGATAACGTGCTCCCAAGCCCTCCGGTTTGGCACGATGTGAATCGTCTTTTTGGAGAACGGTTGGGGCGCCTTGTTCAGGTTGTCGCCACTTCGAAGGTTTTGGACGTATCAAGGAGCACTGTGAAGTTTGAAGATGTCCGCTGCCTTTCATTGCCCGATCGATCCGCAGATGTTGTCATTACGTCGCCCCCTTATTTGGGGATGATTGATTATGCGCTGGCGAACAGACTCACTTATCTTTGGTTCGGGTGGCCGCTCCTCCGTGACCGCGACATCGAAATTGGTGCGCGATGCAGGCGGAATCGACTGGACGAACCCCAAGACTACATGGCGTCGATCACCGTAGCTCGTGACCAGATTTGTCGTATACTCCGCGCTGGTGGCCATTGCGCCATCGTCATCGGAGCTTCGCGCAAGTACGGGGCCATGGCACGGCGCGTTGTTGACTTATTCGCAGAATCTATGCAATTGATTTGGGGGCCGCGGACGCGAATTCCCGCGCGACGAAGGGTTAGTGAACGAAAAGGGACCGAGCCGTCTGAATTGATCTGTGTCTTCGAGAAACAGTGATTATCGCGATCTATGGGGTGGCTTGCGTAGGAAAGACAACTGTCGCTACTGGGCTGGGGGAGTGCTTGGGTTGCCCAGTGCGTCACTGCGGTGAGGCTGTGAAACGGCATTGTCAGGTTGTGGGGGTTTCGCCCGACCTGCTGAGTGAGAATGACCATGCCACCATCGATAGTGAGACCAAGGCTGCCGTAATGGGTGCCCAAGGGGATTTCATTGTCGAAGGAAGCTTCCTCGACGCAGTGCTTGCCGGCTGCTCGTCGGTCAAATTTGTGAGGTTGATATGCTCGGACGACCAGAGGGTCCAAAGATTCACCTCGCGGGGTGGCAATGGCGTCCAAGCATTCAGCGCACGGAACGGGGCCGACGGGACATTGAAACTGAGGCTGTACGGTAGAAACCCAGCCCTAGCATCGCCTGATTTTACAGCGGACACGACAACAGGGTCGCCAACCCACGTCGTAGACGTCATAGCGAAATGGTTGAAAACCGTCGAATGACCCGCCACAGCCGAATCCATCCGTATCCGGCAATGATCGCCGACCCGCTGGCCATCTATATAAGCGATAGGTTTGTAAAGCCACAGTCGACGGTGCTAGATCCATTTTGTGGGACAGCACGAACGTTGATTGCTGCAGCAGAGAAAGGTGCGTACTGCGTGGGACTGGATATCAACCCGCTCGCTATTTGCATTGCGCGAGCCAAGGCCGCACACCCTGCAGTGAAAGAACTGGAAACAGTGATGAAGAGAATTCCAGTCAGGGTGACGTCCGACGTGATGTTCGATCTCCAACCGAACAGAACCGTCAAGTGGTTCTCCAGACGGGCTATTGCTCAGCTGTCTGAACTGATTTCCTTCGTGAATACTCTTAAAGTCAGGCGGGATACCCTCAGCGTCGTTAGCACGATATTGAGCGCAACTGTGCGCGAAGTCAGTTACTGTCGAAAGAATCAGTGGAAATTGCACCGGATGAGGGCCGCTGCTCGCCGGAAGTATTGGGTATCGCCGCTTTCTGTTTTCAAACGTCGGCTTAGAAGCTTCATCAACGAAAGGACCAAGCTTCAGAAATTGCCAGGGCGGTTTCGGTTGTTGAGGGGAGACGCGCGTGAATTGGTCAACGTCTTACACGGACACGGCCAGCCAGACAAATATGATTTGATCGTTACGTCGCCGCCTTATGGCGACTCACAGACAACTGTTAGCTATGGTGGGATGTCATCGGTTTGTTTGGGGATGCTGCGCCATTTGTCACATGTGAGGCTTTCCTACGTTCGCGGCGGCGCACTCGATCAGCTTTGTCTGGGGGGAAGACTGCAGCAACCATCAAGACAGTTGGCGCGTCAGGTGCGCCGCTATTGGCGGGTTTCTAGTGCGATGATGGAAGATCGTCGGGTCACATCATACCTGTACGACCTTCAACTTTGCTGCTCGCAAATCAAACGTGTTTCCCGGCGGGGTACAATATTAGTTTTGGTGATGGCGCGGCGAAGCGTGTTTGGACGCCGGGTCTACACGGATCGGTTCCTGACAGACCAACTTCGTGCATACGGGTTCTCGCTCGAAGAGGTTATCAGTCGGCGCATTCGAAAAAGAAATATGCCTCTAGCAATTGACCGGAATGGGGCGGGACAAGGAACAAAGAGGACAACAACCATCCGTCGAGAGCTAATCTTGATTTACAAGCGTTAATTATTCGAACATATCCCGCTCCGCGAAGCCGCCATTACCCGAACACGCGATTGCGCAACTGGAGCAGTTCCGAAAAGGGTACACCGCATTCCTGCGGAGTGCAGAATCCTGGGGGACGACAATTTCAGATTATCTGCAATCTGGTGGTGCGATGGATCTCTCTACGTTACGGAGACTTGCTCCAACCGCATGGTATGAACGAGCGAAGCCTCTTGCACGCTCCAAGTCCCATGGAGCTTAGTATGAGGAAAACTAAACCTATTCCTGATCTGCCACTCAAAATCGGGACGATTGTCGGCGTGTTGTCAGTGTTTCGTTTCTGCTAGGTGTTGGTCCAGGAGAGCGTCTTTGACTTTGTCTAACACTCTTTCGTCGCTGACAACACTGCGTGAACTCCTGCTAAGTGTGAAAGCCACGGGCCCCGACGGTTTTGAAGGCCTCGTTGCGGACGCGCTTGCTGCTACCAGCGGCCTGGTAATCCGCTTGGCGAAATCAGGATCGCAGTTCGGCCGCGATGCAAGCTCTGGACCAGCCCCTTTCGCGATTGCAATCGAAGGCAAACGATACGACGACAATCTTCGTCTGGAGGAATTGGCTGGTAAGGCTGTCTTGGCCGGGCACGTCTTAGCTGGCAAGGTCGACCTTTGGGTACTCGGAGCCACAAGTGAAGTCGGCGATGATACCGTCCGGCAGCTCTTCGAAGTCCTGGACAGCCACGGTGTGAGCCTGCTCGTCCTGGACTGGACGCCTCGGCCACTTCCGCCCTTGGCTGTTCTTCTTGCGTCTGCCTGGAATGCGACTCTTGCGTGGTTTTGGGCACATCGCCCGGATGTCTATCCTACGATCGTCAGTACGGCGCTCAACACCATTGCGGCCGACCCGCGCTTTGACGGACAAGCGGTGGAACTGCGTAGTGCGATTGCAGCTGCGGAGGTCGGCCTGGACGCGCTCCGCCAAAAGACCGCGGAATGGCTGCGTTCTCGATTCAGTAATCGCACGATCTCGCAGCGGACCTTCGGCCAGTTCATCACGATTGCCGATCCATCTGGTCCGGCTCTTCCGCGCAGCACGTTGGCAAAGTCGCTTAGCGACGCGATGTTCATCGATGAGAAGGAACTCGCCGTAATCGCCGTGCTGGGGGGAGAAGGCGTCGGCAAGACCTGGCTGGTCGCTCAATGGTGGGCAGCGCTTAGCGACCCTCCAATTCTGATTTTTGTGGCCGGTCGCCGTGCGGATGCTTTGGACCCATCCGAACCGCTGGAAAGCCTGGCGAAGCTTCTGGCTCAGCAAGAAGACAGATCTGGCGAAAAGGCCATTGCTTCCTGGAGACGGCGCTTGAGTCGATGGCGGAACCAAAGCGCAGAGGGGCGGCTTCGGTTTGTTGTCGTTCTTGACGGACTCAACGAACACTCTGGAAAACCCTGGGCTGACATACTCAAGGCGCTGGCGGTGGAAGTGCGTGCCCTCGGCGGACGTGTCGTGATAACGGCTCGGGAGACTTTCTGGCAACGCGACGTACTGCCACGAATCCGGGGCACACTGGGGGTTCGTACCGTCCCCCTAGGTGGATACAGCGATGAAGAACTGGCCGCTATTCTGGCGCGCGTAGCCGCAGCCCCGGCCGACCTGCCGCCGCGGGTTCGAGAGTTCATTCGGAATCCTCGCGTCTGCGCGGTCGCCGTAAACCTGCTGCGCCAGCTTTCTTTGCAGCCCAATGAACTCACCATCGAGCGTCTTCTTTTCGAATACTGGCACTGGCGGATGGAAGAACGCGGCGATCTCGTCGGTCACAATATTCAGGATTTTGAGAAGCTGCTGCGATCGCATGCGCGAGCGTGGCTGCATCATCCCAACCGCCCATTCGATCGCGACGACTGGACCGACCACTCCGGCGCGGTTCGTCGGGCACCGTCGACAGGCATCCTTAACGATCTCACCGAGATTGAAGAAGGGCGATTCCTGGAGGTTGCTCCCTATGACAGCAGCGTATACGTGTTCCGACGGGAGACCTTGCCGTTCGCTCTGGCTTTGCTCGTCACCCATGAGCTGAAATCTCAACTCCCAGTGACAGGAGGCAATGCCAACGAAGTGCTCGACGGCATCCTCGACGCTGTTCGAGGGTTCGACATTGTGTCGGACATTCTAGTGGCCGCCGTGGGCCTAGCATGTCTTGATAATATCTTTCCGTCGGCCGGACGGGTTGCTTTGATCGTGGCCCTGCTGAGATTGCAGAACCTTGGCTCGGAAGCGCTCGCGAGATTGTCAGCCTATGTGCCGACCTGTCCCGAAGCATTCCTCGATGCTGTGGAGGCTACAGAAGAGAGTGGCGGCCGCGCACATCGGCAGCATCTTCTGCTGGATCAACTGATAGAGACGCGCGACCATCCCAAGGTCCGTCCAGCGCTCGCCATCCGCCTGCCGCTGTGGCTCAGCCGATGGTCGCGCCAGACTCAGACGATCGCCCAGGGCAGCGAACAAAATAGCTGGCGAACTGCTCGTATGGACCGTATGACGGCGGCACTTGCGGCGCTCTCGTCTGACGAAACCATCCTCTTTAATAAGCTGTGCGTGGAAGTGCACGATCTGGCGGCGCTGCCTCTGGATCGCGCTGCAGCCGTGCTCATGGCAGGACGGCCTCAGGAGCAGTTAGCATCCAGCCTCGCCGGCTGGGCGCTGGCTCGAAGCGTCGCGGGGGACGCCCACGACGCCGCCGAAGAACTGGGCTGGGTCGTGCGGCTAAACCGAATCGACTACCCGCAGACGGAAGAAGCGGTTTATCGCCTGATCGAACCGATCATGACCGGAGCCTCCGAGCCGGTGCGCCGAGCTGCAGCGAGCCTACTCAATCTTCTAGGGACACGGCGGTCCGCGGAACTCGCGGAAAAGCTGGTTGGCGTCGGCCGATCAGAACGATGGCGGCGAGTCGAGAATTTCTGCAATACCAATCCGCACGACCCGGATGCACCGCCTGGCTCAAACCTAGACAACGCTCGGTCGGTTGCGGCCAACAATCAAGCGCTCCAGACGTGGAGCCACAGCGGCCACACGATGGAAGATGCAAATCTCGAAGCGGCGATTCCAGCTCTTGCCCGATTCGATGCGCCGGTCATCGTTGATGCCCTGCGCCAGATCGCTCGCTCCACCGAGCGCCGCTCTCAATTTCCACTTCGCCAACTTGCGTGGCGCCTGCCTGAACTCAGCCCCCTGTTCGACCAAGCGACAGTGACTGCGGTTGAATCCGCCTACAGACGGCTGCTCTCCCAACCAGGGCTGATGCGAGACGAGGACTCCAAGTGGATCATAAGTCGGATTGTCGGTGCGCTAATCCCACACTTTGACGCCGAACAGCAGCTCGACCTCCTGCTGAAAATGCCACCTGATGTCCCGGATTTTCTCGACCTGCTCCACGGGATAAAAGCACTTTCCCCTCAGGCCCTGGAGCGCTGGCTTGCGCTGGCGGTAACGGAGAACAACTCGGTCAACCTCAGACGGATCCTATTCTTCGCGTCGGTTAATCGAGTGGTTCTGACCGATCGCGCCCGTCAAATTATTGCCGACCAGGTGAACAGCCCTGACGCTTCGGTAGCCGTCTGCGCTTCGGCCGCAGTTTGCCAAGCCAAGGATCACGCGTTGAATGCGCTCATTCTTAAGCAGACTCAACCGCGAGAAAGCGTAGCTGCGGAAGACGAATACTGGCGCTCGCGGGCAATCGCCACAGCGATTGTGGAGCAGAAGCGGGCCGATCTCCTTCACCTTGTGGATCCGCAATTTCTCTTGTACGTTGCCGCAGCACTGGGCGGCCAGCCATTGGAGAGTGTAGCAGACACGGTGGGACGCGCTGTCAATCTCCTCGTCGAACCCATCTCCAGTGTATCGCAGTTGTCCAATGTGCAGATGATAGTCAACATCTCCAAAGATGGGCTCGTGTATACGAAGTGGCCCGAGGAAGACGCGGCGGGGAATGGGGATCTCAACTCTCCGCGCGAGATGAACGATCGCACCTTCCTGGAAGACTCCGATGCGCGGAACCAACGATATCGTGAGTTGACAGCAAATCTGAGAGCCTTCGAGACGACACTAGCCCGGGAGGGAGCCTCCGCGCTGGTGCAGCCATGGAGCACCGGGTTTGACCAGATCGTGGAACGTGATCAGAACCTGGTCCAGGGTTGGCTCGATCGGATCCTAGCAACCGCAGAGAACCAAAGCCTGCGTCAAATCCATAACCTTGGAGTCTGTTTGGCGGCGGCCTACGCTGCGCGTGACGGTACCAAGGCAGCCGCTGTCCTGCGACATCTCCGTCATTCCATTCCGGTGATTTTGATTCTTGTCGGTAAGGAGCGCATGTCGCTTTACAACTATGCGCTCTTCGGCGCCGCTGAGACGTCTGCGCTCAATCCGTTGCGGGAGGACGTGTTTGCAAGTGCTTTTGATGACGCGGCTCTGGAGGCTGCGGTGATAGCAGCAGAATCGTGCGGTGCCGGACCATGGCTCGACAGATACGTAGAGCGTCTCCTCGCTTCCAGTCATCCGGGTGATCTGGCGCGCGGGCTTACGGTCCTCGGCCTCCGTCATTTCGATGACCAATCGGACCGGAATTTTGCCTCGTTTGCCGGTCCCGGTTTTCTTGGGCAAGTAACTAATGCCGCCGCGAAGAACTCCGGGCGCGCTCGGTGGGCCCAACACTGGATCGAACGCGCCTCAAACGCGGCGGACCCGATCGACTTCTGGCGTTTCGGCAAACTGGCCGAAGGCGTCGCCGACTGGCGGTTTGCGCGTGAGTTTGACAATGTTCGGACTGCGGCGCTGCTGGACCGCTTTGGTGACGAACTTTGCCCGCGTTTACAGAAGGCAGCCGAAGCGCGGACCGAGAAGCGCAAGAAGACATTATTCGGCCTCAAGGTTCCTGATCAAGATCTGCTTCGGGTGCTCAGGCTGGACCAACCCCGTGCGAACGCCGTAACAAGATGATGCGGCTGCCAAGGTCGAAGCTGTGTTGATGGGGTAACCGGCGGCTCCAAATCCTCTAGCGGCAGGTTTCGTGATAGTGAATGGTAACGTTCTTTATCATCTACTACGTGGCTCGGCAAGGCTGGGCCTGCAATCTGTGGATTATCGCAACCAGTCCATTAAGGGAGTGCGGAGCAACCCACAACCCCGTTTCGCAGACATCACAAACTTGATCTCCCCGACCCCCGTTCTGGCCCGTTTGGCGGCCTCACGGAGTTGCATTGAGTTGGTCAACCCAGTCCTGCGAAATTTTGTTGGCGTTGCAATTCTGGCCGGTGCGGCGTGGTCGCCATTCAAATGGCTTGTTCTCGCGTTTTCCGCAGTGATCGGAGACCAGATCAAGAGGCGTTTTCTTACTCGTGTTGCAAGGAATTTACTCCGCTGGTTTCTCGTGGTATATGGGCATAACAGGACTCAAGCCCAGGCGCGGAGGCCACCCACGGTCGCGTGAATTCTTGTCCGTATTGTGTGTTAACGGTACTCACCAATTGAACAGGAGCGAAGCGGTCGACAAGGTTGTATCCCGTGGTAAAATCGCCGACCGAGTAAGACTCTCGTGTCCTTTAGTTTGCCAGTAGTTTGCCAGTAAGGCTCATGTTGGCGCTGGAACACGGACTGGTCTGCAGTCCATGCTCCTTTGGACAAACGACGGACCAGAAAGCCGAATGGAAGCCCGCACCGGCCACGAAGCAGAAAAACTCATCTGAAACTGCTGGCCAAGGAAAAAAAGAGAACAAGAGCGCGCTGATAGTTTTCGAGATGATTGCCTTTGGCTTTGTTTGCGGCTTGTCCGCTGGTTATTTGCTTGGCAGAGCTCGGTCTCCAAAATTTGATGATCCTATTGAATCGCCAGTTTCTATACGACAGTATGTCGTCAACAAACGTGAGTTCGAACCAAGCGACCACGATACGGTCCGGTCGGCGAACGATTGTATTGTTACGAGACACTTAGATGGAACGATCGCGTCTATCGGACCTACTGGCCATTATTCTTTCTCATGTGGCGTCGTGACCTATGTTTACAACCCATCGAGTAGGCAGCTTCAAAAGCGGCCGTTCCATCCCGCTACTGATGCGGATCGCGCCCGTCCTCCTCGGAACGGCTTCAAATTCAAAGAAACGCTAGCACTGTTAGTAGGAGGGGTCGAGGTTACAGTCTCAAGTCCGCGGGGGACCGTATTTTGTATTTTGGCATCGGCAGATTCCGCAAAGGGATCCGACAACTCCCTCCCGATGATCTTTTACGCATGCGCCGGTGCCGTCAGTGGACTAGTGTTCGGTTTTTGGGTTGGGTACGTTGAAGAGCCCAAATGCGGCGAGACTCTCTTTCAGCAGCTCCTCAACGATGTCGTGTTCTGGGAGGGCGTAGCCGATGCGCACACCACAGCGAAATGGTGGCGATTTGATCGTGATCGTGCCCGTATCCACGTTATTATCGGAAGGCTACCACTTCCCTCTCTCGAATCTGGGCCATGAGAGCCGCGCTATGCCTGGATTTGACATACGGCCGCCTGGAGAGATCTTCTGCCAGCATGGCGAAGTAGTCGGCGACGATGACATCGACCTCGTCGTCCTGCCAATTCGTGCCGATCTTCGCTTCGTCAGCCATTTCATCCTGCAGCAGTTCCGAGAAATCGTTTCACCGTTTTCCGCACGGCAGCCGCGTCTTTCAACTCACATTCCCATACTGTAAGACAATGCCACCCCTGCCCTGTTAAGGCAGCCTGGGAAGCCCTGTCGCGCTCCTGGTTGCGGCGCAGTTTCGGTCCCCAATATTCAAGCCGTGATCCAGGCACCCTGCCCTCTCTGCATCCCGGATGCTGGTGCCAGAAGCACCCGTGAACAAATATCACTTTTCGGCGGGAAGGAAAAACCATATCGGGTTTTCCGGGAAGATCTTTGCGGTGCAGGCGGAATCTGTACCCGAGGCGGTGAATCAGACTGCGGAGTGCAAGCTCTGGATTCGTATCTTTGCTGCGGATGCGCCGCATGTTGGCGCTGCGGCGTTCTGCAGAAAGTTTATCTGCCACTGTCTTTCCCCCGCTAGACCGCCAAGTCAAGCGGAAGGTCGGAAATATCCTTGAGCCGCTTGCCGCTAATCATGATTTTCAGCGACTCGCTCGAATCGGCGTGTCCTAGTTCCTCCACGGCGGCGACAAGTTCAGGAAGCGCAAAATGATAAACGCAGTCGATGTCGCCGGTCCCGAGCGCAATGGCAGAAAGCCGGCTGGGCAAAGGTTCGCCCGTGACGACGGCGACATGTGGCAGCTTGCCTTTGCGGTTGCGAATAAGATTGAGAGCCTCGGAGCGGGCGTTCTGCACACGGTCGCTGCGGATCGTCCATTTGCAGGAAATGCTCGCGTGCAGGATCGGAAGCCCTCCGTTGGCGGCGCGCAGACTTGCCAGCCGACTGACTTCCCCGTCCACAATAACTTCCGATGCGTTTATCTTAGTGTCCGGCTCCAGTCCTCGGATCACGACTACGTCGGGAGTAATGGTGTAGTCGTTGCCGAGTGCTGCGGCAAGTTCTGGGTCTTTGCGTGCGGCTTTGTCGAGTGCAATGAGGTGCGAATATTGCTCATAACGCGCAATTGCGGTGCGGTCTCTTCCGGTGATTTGCTGGATTGTCCATTCGCCTGGGCGCATATGTGAAAGGCGCGGAAAAGTCTGACTGATAAATTTGCAAGTGATGGCCTCAAACTGATTTCCAGACATCTGCCCAGCAAGGCGCGCGCCGGTGGCCTCGGCTCCTAATCGGCTGAGAATGCCATTGGCAATGTCGACGCTCACACCGTTTGATCCGTCTGCATTCGACGGTATACGTTCGGCATTGGCCCGGAGCACCTTCTCCAGAAGTGCTGCGTGAAAGCTCCTGCGGGCTTCGGCAAAGAATGCGGGGGCTGGTTGCTCTTTGGGCATGCTCATCCCGTCATGCTTGCCGCAAGGCGGCGCGCCGTGAGGCAGGCAACGAGCTGCTGCGCGACGGCGCGCGCGACTGGTGGAGGGAAGGCGTTGCCCACCTGACGGTAGGCATTTGTCTTACGACCGGTAAACTTCCAGCTGTCGGGAAATCCCTGGAGTCGCGCGACCATTGGGACGGTGAGGCAAGGCATTCCCACGAAATCACGGGCGGGTGGTTCGTCTGCCAACAGATGTCCGTTCACACTCAGAGCTGCCCAGGCACGCTTTGCCCTCGTCGGTCCCAGGTCCGGACCGCCATGCTTCTTGCTTCCTCCCACAATGGTCGGCGCAATTTCGCTCGCGCGTCTCTTCCACGCCTTGGCACCTCTCCAGCCTTTGGCCGCCATCAAGTCGTAAAGCACCTCACCTACAGGCTGTGGGGGTTCTGGCAAAGGTTCGGGCCAGCTGAAGCGGTCTGAATACTCCGACTTGATCGCGATGAAAACGACACGGGGACGTAATTGCGGAACACCAAAGTCTGAAGCATTAAGCAGCCGCCAATCTGTCACGTACCCAAGCTTCTGAAGTTTCCCGGCAATGTACTTGCGGTAGTCTTCAAATACAGCGTCGAGGATGCCGCGGACATTCTCAATCATCACTGCGCGCGGTCGAATCTGGTCCACGATATTGATTGCTGCAGGAAACAAATTGCGTTCATCTTTGTGTCCAAGCTGCTTCCCTGCCTTTGAAAAAGGCGGGCACGGTAACCCCCCTGAAACAATGTCCACGCCCTTGAAAGGAGAAGCATCGCCAAGAGCATTCAGGTCCTGCTGCAATACGTTCCACTTGGGGCGGTTCAGACGTAGCGTGGCACAGGCGTGACTGTCGATCTCGATGAGACCGGCGTGGTCAACGCCTGCCTGCTCCAGACCCAAAGCCTGGCCTCCTGCTCCGGCACACAGCTCTAGTGTCGAAAGCACCGGTTGAATCATCGCAGTAGTGTACCTGAGGTCGGCATCACGCATCACGGTCTGGAGGATACGTTGCTGAGAGCGGATTGCACACTATTAAGCGAGAATAAAGTGCAAAGTTGACTTCGTCAATCCCGTAGCCTCTCGTACCTCTCGTAGCCTCCCCGGAAACTCAACTTGGGCGAATTGTCTCGGATACAAGCGGGTTTTTCTATCCAGCAATTTCGCGAAAGGAGTGGAGGCACGCCGTAGCCTGCGAAATGATGAGGCAGCTGAGCGGTCACTGTTGAAATGAATACTCTCGAAATGCATCGTAGGAAATCGCAGCGCCTAACGCCGGCACAATAAGGTCGGTTGCAAAACGCAGTCGATCTGCGGATCGTTTTTTTCCGCGTGGTATAATTCTTCCGATGGTCGGCGACTATATTCGCTTTCAGAGCAATTACATTGAGAGCGCTTTCTACCACGAGGCAGCACACACTACTGCCGCGGCCATGCAAGGGATGCCCTTGCGGGAGCGCGGCATTCACGTTGACCTGAAGGGCTCCGGTATCTCACATTATTGGCATCGGATTCCTGGCGACTTGGAGAATACCGAGCAGGATAAGACGGAGCGCAATCTCACGATTATTGCGATTTACGCGGGAGCGATCGCTCAAAAACGGTATTTCCCGGATTGTTTGGAAAGCGATTGGGACGACGATCGACGAGAAGTGGCGCTGCTCTTGGAGGAAATGTACCGGGCTGCTCCCGATTCACGGAAGGCTGCTGAACAGGAATTGAGGACCCTGGCTACCACACTTGTTGAGCAGTATTGGTCGGTCATCGAGGGACTTGCCAAAGCGCTCCAGGCCAAGCCGACTTCCCAGCAATCAGCAGCGGAGATAGAACAGAACTGGTCGCGGGGGCAAACGACCATGGAAAAAACAATGAGCGGACCGGAACTACTAGAGTTTTTCAAGCAATTTGGAATTGCATCCCAGGTTCGTGCCGACTCAGAAAAGACGTACAATCCGGTGTTCCTTTCCAGTTGACTCCATCACCTCACAAGGGATTCGAACGCCCCAAAAACGCGAGCGCATTTGAGATTGGAGGGCGCGATGCCGAGTGACTCCGTAGATGCTCGACAATCTGAATTATTGCCGGTAGTTCAATACGCAGTCAAACGAAGGATCGTGTCGAAAACCCCTGACTACTGGGACTACACTACTCGAACTAGCCGTTCTGAAGAATGACCGCAGCGCAGCCGAAAGATCTCTGAGCGATTGCGTCGCCGCAGTCCGAGAGACGTGGGAACCGAAATTAACTGCTGAAATCTTCGAATGATATGTGAGGCCCGACTCGAGCGAGCAGACGATGTGAACTGGATCAGGGCAATTAAGGATACCCTTGCACATAGCAGCGGAAAAGCCTAGTCGGATTCTCAGCCCACGCGCAATTATTTTTTTTTCAGTTCCGCTGATAACTTTGACCACGGTACCACCTTGATTTTGTTTCCCTCGATAAAATCAGGCAACGGTTGAGGCGCAGTTTCGCCACCGTGCGTTGCAATTACTCGCTTCCTCAATTCAAAGCTCTTCTGTACCTCCCAGCTGACCCAGGAGCTATTTGCCGTATCGGACGACAGGTAAACGACTGTCGTCGAGCATCGGTTTATCCGCTCGCTGATTTTTAGCTTTATGTACTCTGCACGCTGACTATCAAACGGC
>Ga0307475_10000064_pt1 | contig 57123 bp, 57 predicted proteins | sample atmos_gasesECM1C_FD_203317 | JGI IMG/M metagenome (GOLD analysis project Ga0307475, IMG submission 203317) | Hardwood forest soil microbial communities from Morgan-Monroe State Forest, Indiana, United States - atmos_gasesECM1C_515 | ecosystem: Environmental > Terrestrial > Soil > Temperate... | reverse complement strand
GCCGCAACCACAAGCGGCTTCCTTCTAGCCGCCTAATCGAACGCGCGCCGAGCTACATGCCCAGCTTCACTGCTCTGCCAAAACGCGCGTCCGATTAGGTACTAACGCGATCCGGGCACGATCACCAAGGCGACAGGGTGAACCACGCATCTGCGGTTTCCTGCATCGCGTCTGGTGCAACTAGGACGCTGCCACGCGGCGCGGTTGGGCTCGCTTGGAATTGCCGTTTTTCGATTTGCTCTTTATGTCCCAGCCGCCAAGATTGAGGGCAACAACCGTGCAGGCGGCGCGCAATTGATCCGCAAGAGCGCGGTCAACCATGGTCCGGGCCACGACCATGCCTCCTATGGCCAAGGCAGCTATGCTCTGTGCAGTGGTGCGGCGACGGCGGCCATTCTGGATCAGGCTTCGCTCCAAGACGCTTACCATTGCTTCGAACACGGTCTCGAAGGCACGCTTCGCACTTACGCCGCTACGCGCGACATCGGTCGGCAAGGCGACCATGGGGCAGGAATTCTCGACGTCCTCGAAATGCTGGCGAGATAGATAGGCCCGGACGATTTGCGGCCCGACGTCAGTCGATGACAGATCGATGTGTACACCTTCCCAACAGTTTTTCCACTCCGGGTCAGTGAAGAAGCACCCCAGTACCGCCGCGTACAGATCGCTCTTGCTTTTGAAATAGCTATAAAATCCGCCGTGCGTCAGGCCCGCACCGGCCATGATCTGGTGAAGAGAGACACTTTCAAAGCCATGCCGATTGAACAGCCTGCGTGCGCTGTCAATGATGTTTTTCTTTACTGCCGCGCGATGACCGGCGGGGTAAGGCATAGGATCTCCTCGTTTTCTAGACCCTGAAGTATGCCTCGAAGGGCGTTCGCCTGCCTAATGAAATATTATCTTGAACATATTTTCGCACGATGCTCTTATGCGGTGACGTAGAACGCAAAAAAAGCGGGGAGGACGATTATGAGCGATAGAAATGATTTGGCAGTGCTCACCCATGGACCCACGCGGCGGCAAGCGATCGTCGGTGTTGCGATGGCATTCGGTGGTTTAACCCTGGGGCCGATTAAGACTTGGCCGAGAGCCGAGGAGGAGATTTCTCGTTCGGCGGAATCCATTCACCAGGAAACTGGCTTCAAGGCGAGCCGGAAGCGCGTCTACGAAGCGCTTACCGACGCCAAACAGTTCGACAAGGTCATACAGCTCAGTGGAGTCATGCAATCCATGCACCTGGGAGACAAGCCCGCGGAGATCAGCCGTGAAGTGGGGGGCGCGTTCACGCTCTTCGGCGGATACATCACGGGACGACACGTCGAACTTGTGCCGAACGAGCGAATCGTGCAGGCCTGGCGAACGGGCGGCTGGGCTCCGGGCGTCTACTCGATTGCGAAATTTGAGCTGGTGGAGCAAAGCTCCGGGACCAAGATCGTATTTGACCATACAGGCTTTCCTAAAGGCGAGGCAGAAGTCCTGGCTTCGGGATGGAAAGCGCACTATTGGGAGCCGCTCGAGAAACTCCTCGCTTAGGTTCTGCGCGGAGTACAAGGACGATGTCCGGTGCACTGTTGGGAACCATACAGCCCTACCATTGCGCAGTTGCCCGACGATAAAAATGGACCCGTGAAGCAGTTCCCCCCAATGAAAGTTTGCTGTGATAACTCCTCAGTAGTCGCCTGCCCGGAAGTTATCGAAAACTGGGTCAAAAGCATTCCCTTGCGGCACATGCTGAATTTGTGACGAAGTGGAACTAAGCCGCAGGACGAAACAATTCAATTCGAAAAGGGACGATGAGAGCGTTCGGTACGTTGCAGGCCCGCGCAATGTTCCGAGTGCGATTCAATTGGTCCTCTATTGCGAGTTATCCCCGAGCTGCTTCAGTTTCTGTTCGGCACTGGCCCTAATTCCACTACGGCGCTGCTCGTTGTCAGTCGTGTCGGAGGGCAAAAGTTCCAGCGCTTTCTTGGCGTTCTGGCGCGCCGGGTCTTTCTGGCCATCCGCAAGATAAGCATCGGAAAGACTATCGTAAACGTTTGGCGAATTCGGATACCCAGCAACGTTGAGTTTCATGATTTCAACTGCGCCCTTGGTATCGCCGGATTGAATGTGTTCGTATCCCAAGAAGTTCACCATAGCCTCGGAAAACAGCGTGGCTCGGGGGTCGTGTTTGCGGGTTTCTTCCAGAAGCTGCCCAACTTTGGCCGCGCCGCCGGGCTGATCAATCTGATCCAGAGTATGGACCTCCGGAGGGATCGCAGGAGCGTTCTTAGTGGCGGGTGCTCGTCCTGGAGTCTTAATCAGCGTAGTCACGTACCAGTCCGCGATAATTCCCGGCAACTCCGGATGCACTGGAAACATATCTGCCCCATGGCCGCCTGTGGCGTAATGAACGAAGGTTTTTCCTGGATTTGAGGTGAGGCTGTAGAGCCACTCAATCGCTAGCACTGTGGGTGGGAATTCATCGTCATCGGCAACGGAGAACAACACAGGCACTTTTGCCGAGTTGCGCAGGAATTGGCGGCCATCTAGGTCGGTATTCCCCGAGAGTAACACCAAAGATCTCACCTCCGGATGGCGACGCGCTAGCTGAACGGAATTATTGACCCCGCAGCTCGCGCCACCCACGCCAAGGGTGTCACGCATAACGCCTGGCTGGGACACCAGATACTGAAAAGCGGTATCGAAGTCGCTCGGCCACTTTTCAGCTTGAATCTGCGCCATTTGCTCCGGCCGCAGCTTATCGAACGGGTCGCCACCGCTCTCCCCAAAGCCGCGGTAATCGAGCGTGAGCACGTTGATTCCCACTGCCGCGAGCTGCTGGGCCACCCCGTCCCAAACCTTGCGCTGGCGGTTGCATTGATGCAGCAACAGGACTCCGGGACCAGGCTTGGCAGCGGCAAAATAGGTCGCTTTCAGTTTGGTACCGTCCGTAGCCGTCAGGTCTACGATACGCTGGGCGGATACCGCCGGCACCACACAGGTAAGGGCAAACAGGAGCACGGCGAGGACACGGGAACAGAGACGTCGACCCACCATCGAGACCTCCTCAAACTGGAATATCATACAGAACCATAACCTCGTTGCGAGGAATAATAGTAAGAGTCACCCGAAGACAGCTCGGATGCACGGTGCGTTATGGGAAGCGCCTATCCGCCTAGCACTTCAGCTTCGCGTACTCGGCCTTCGCCGCGATGAAAATGGGGATGTCGGGGTCGGCGTCTTTTTCGGTTTTCTTGGCGGCTCCTCGCCACTTATAGGCAGGTGGAAACTCCGAGGTAGGGCACGTTGGTTGTACAATGCCGCCTGCCTCAAGGACGCAATATGAAAATGCTAGTTGAAAAGGAAACGTCGGTGTCCAGAACAAGGATACATGTGTTACGCGTCCGAACAACTGCTCTGGTTGCACTGGCTCTTCTCGTCGGGGCGGTAGGCTCCGTTTTTGCCCAACAACCGAAACGAGTGATCATTGACACAGATCCCGGCACGGATGATGCGCTGGCAATCCTTCTCGGACTGAGGTCGCCGGAGGTTCGCGTCGAAGCGTTGACCATCGTAGCCGGAAATGTCACCGCCCCTATGGGCCTTGAAAATGCGCTCAAGATTACGTCGCTGGCAGGGCGGTGCGACTTGCCGGTGGCCGAAGGCGCGCAGGGACCGCTTCATGCAAAGCTCGTAATCGAGCCGTTTTGGAATGGCCCGAATGGCCTTGGCGGCGCCGAATTGCCGCGGTCGCGCTGTAAGGCGGACCCGCGCTTTGGACCCGATTTGATTATTGAACTGGTGCACAAATACCCGCACGAAATCACGCTTATCCCGATTGGACCGGAAACGAACATTGCCCTCGCCGTTTTAAAAGACCCATCGATCGTTCATTTGGTAAAAGAAGTCGTGCTCATGGGCGGGTCTATTTCCGGCGGAAATGTAAACGGCGCAAGCGAATTCAATATTTTCTGCGATCCGGAGGCTGCCGATGTCGTCTTTAATGCGGGTTGGCCGGTGAGGATGGTGGGGCTCGATGTGACCGAAATAACACTGATGAAAAACGCCGACGTCGCTCAACTCGAGCAAGATGCCGGACCAGTTGCAAGGTTTGCAGCAGCCGTCGCGCGCTTTCAGATTGGTTTGTACCAGGGTAGTGGTTTCGGAGGCGGTGCGATCCATGACGCGCTGGCTGTGGGAGCTGTGATCGATCCCTCATTCTTAAAAACAAAGGCGATGCGAGTCGAGGTCGAGACCGCCGGGCGATTTGCTCGTGGCCAGACGATCGGAAACCGACACGGCACCGTTGACAGGGTTATCGAGAAGGGTAATCACCTCGAATCCGTTGGGGTAAATCCCGTCGAGCCGAATGTCGACGTTGCCGTGAGCATCGATTCCGAGCGATTCCTGAGATTCTTCGTTTCGCGCCTCCAGGGTAAGTGAAGGCAAACTCCCGTATTCGCCATCGCCAGAGGCGCTCGCGACGCCGGAATCCATATACTGGAAAACAAAATGAATCCAGAAACCATGCTAGTTATGTGCAGCAAGCCACAGAACTGATGCGACACACAGACATTTAGACTACCGAACGACTCGGCTTCGACTAGCGCCGCGTGATCTCAACTGAGAGGAGAAATTCGAGTCGCTGATTTTCAGCGTCGTACTGGGAACGGAGGAACAACATGGAGGACAGGAAATCCGTAATGCGTCAAGGACGGGGACTTGCCACAAAGGCTGGCGAATTCACGATCGGAAAAGATCTGCGTGTTACGCGGTTGGGATTCGGTGCAATGCGAATCACGGGAAATGGGATTTGGGGCGAGCCGGCTGATCGAGCTGGAGCAATCCGAGTTTTGCGTCGTGCTGTCGAATTGGGAATCAATTTCATTGACACCGCGGACTCCTACGGCCCGGGCGTGAGCGAAGAAATCATAGCCGAGGCTTTGCACCCCTACCCGGAAAATCTGGTAATTGCCACAAAAGGCGGTTACGAGCGACCGGGTCCCAACCGCTGGGTCGAAAACGGCACGCCGCAGCACCTGAGATCCGCCTGCGAAGGAAGCCTGCGCAGGTTGCGTCTGGACCGGATTGATCTTTATCAGTTGCATCGAATCGATCCAAAGGTTCCGGCTGAAGACCAACTCGGCACCTTGAAGGACCTGCAAGCGGAAGGAAAAATCAAACACATCGGTTTATCGGAAGTAACCGTGCCGAAGATTCAGCACGCGCAAACGGTTGTTCCCGTCGTTAGCGTCCAGAATCGCTACAGCGTGGCCGACCGCGGATCGGAAGATGTTCTGGAATATTGCGAAAAACAGAAGATGGGTTTTATTCCGTGGTTCCCATTGGCGGCGGGCCAGTTGTCCGGTGCAGACAGTCCCATTCGCCGTGTAGCAGGTCGATTGAATGCTACGCCATCACAGGTTGCTCTAGCTTGGCTGCTTGCGCGATCTCCAGTCATTCTACCAATCCCCGGAACTTCCAGCGTCGAACACCTCGAGGAAAACGTCGCTGCAGCCGGATTGAGGATTGACGAAAACAAGATGCAGGAATTAGGTCAAGCAGGGCATAGATGAGAGCGAATCCAACAGTTGAAAACTTGGCACAACTTCGGAGCATTTGAGGGAGAAGTTTGGCTTCCCAATAGCCCTTGTTGAGCAACGACTTGTAGTTTTGAAATCGAACCTGTTAACCGAAGGGTTTGGGAGTCAACCGCGTTGCCGAATAGCACCTCCCCTGGTTGACGCGTTGTGCACCGGAGCGATCACGAGTGCATTTTCCCTCGTCCGACGAAGCGCGAGTGAACCTGCTCGGTTTTTCGTTCACCATCCATTTCACTCCGTCGAACTCGTACCGTGGAGAAATTGTCGTTAAATAGAAGATGGAGCGGCATGCGCGCGTTGTTCTTACTGCTAACGTTCTTTTCCAATCACCTTCCGTATCGGTTGGATGAACGCGCGGAGCTAGCAATTCGGCTCCGTTGCAGTCCGGCATCCACATGATTGCCCGATTAACGACAAATCGGGAGTTGCACAACAGTTCGCGGCATCAGCCTAAATTCATCCTGCGAACCAGAGACACAAACCGGGGATGGGTGCGAAGATTATTGAAAAGGAATGAACCCTTGATGCCATAGATCGCGCCCGAGCGTCGCTCGAAAGCGCGCTCGAGATAGTCGATTGCAGTATCGGCCTCACCAAGCCCGGCATGTATATAGGCGAAATGGTACGGCGAGACGAATTCACGCGTCAACCGATCGTGCAATTGTTGGAGTATCTGCTGCGCCCTTTTGACGTCTCCTGTCAGCGCGCAGGCCTGCCCGAGCTGGGAAAGGAACAGCGTGCCGCCGGGCGAGATTGCCACCGCTTGCTCGAGGGATGCAATTCCCGCAGCCTTCTCGCCGTGAAAGATGAGGGCCCAGCCGAGGATCGAGTGGCAACGAGGTGATCGGGGCTCGTCCTGGACTGAGCGCCGCGCCTCGTCCAAAGCTTCCTCGATGCGTCCGGCTCGCAAGAGAGTAGTTGCGACATCCGATCGGATTATAATTGGGTCGAGCTCACGTGCGCGACGAACCTCGCGTAGCGCATCGTCGTACCGTTCCAACGATGTGCAGAGCCAACTGTAGTGCTCGTGCACTTGGGCACTGCCGGGGCTGAGTTCGATGGCTTTTAAGAAGGAGCGCTCGGCGCTCCGCCAATCGAAATCGAAAGCGAATTGAATGAGGCCAGAGATGCCGTGTACCTCGCCTAGCTCGTTGTCCAACTCCAACGCCCGGGTCGCGGCTGTCTTAGCGAGACGGATCGTCTCCTCGGGCGACCTGCTTAAGCTGCCATCGATACACGTCTCTACGTGAGCTTCCGCAATGCACGCCCAAGCAAGGGCGAAGTTGGGGTCCCGGGAAATTGCGGCGTCGAAGTCTATAAGGCTACGGCGATAGCCTTCTTCGGTGAACTGATGGAGCGAGTTACGCCCTCGTAGGTAGAGCTCGTAGGCCTCGAGGTCGTAGGTCGGTCGCCGGTCGACGCGCGCTCGCTCGTCGTTCGACAGCTCAGCACGCAAGGCATTGGCGATATTCAGGGCCACGTCGGTCTGTATTGCGAAGATGTCGGTCAAATCGCGGTCGTAGGTCTCTGCCCAAATGTGTTCGTCGGTTGCGCCGTCGACAAGCTCGGCGATGATGCGCACCCGGTTGCCCGCCCTCCGAACGCTACCTTCGAGCAGGGTCGAGGCACCAAGCTTCTCGCCAATTTCGCGTAGTCCGCAGTCCCGCTTCTTGAATGCCATGACCGAGGTCCGCGAGATCACCTTAAGCGATCGTATTTTCGTGAGATGGGCGATGACGTCCTCGGTGATTCCGTCGGCGAAGAACTCGTTCTCCGGATCGGCACTAAGATTGATGAACGGCAGCACTGCGACGGAAGCAGGCCGCGCTTTGACACCAACAGGCACGCGGCCAGGGGTAAGTGCATTGAGAGCAAACTCCAAATCGTGCGCCGACTGAAATCGGGCCGCGGGCTCCTTCTCCAGACAGTGCGCAACCAAACGGTCAAAACCTGACGGTAGTCCGCGTCGACGACAGCTCGGTGCCGACGGCGCGTCGTGAAGGATCGCAGTCAGTGTCTCGAGGGGGCTGGAGCGGGCGAATGCACGTTCGCCGGTCGCCATCTCGTAGAGTACGCAACCAAAGGAGAAGATATCGGCGCGAGTATCGATGGTCTCACCGCGCGCTTGCTCGGGCGCCATGTAGCCGACCGTGCCAAGAACGGTTCCGGGCTGTGTGGCGCAGGTCAGTGTGGTCAAGTCTCCAACTAACGATCCACTGGTGGCCTGCCTGCGCGCAATGCCGAAATCGAGCACTTTGACCCGGCCGCCTCGGGCCAGCTTGATGTTCTGGGGTTTGAGATCGCGGTGTACGATCCCCTTATCGTGCGCTTCGGCAAGTGCCTGGACGATCTGGGTCGAAATGGAGAGACATTCCTCAAAAGGCAAAAGTTTCTGCGCAAGGAGCTCGGCTAGCGTCGGGCCCTCGACCAGTTCCATGACGAGCGCGCGTTTCTCGCCACTCGCCTCGAAACCGTAGATCTGCGCGATGTTGGGATGGTTAAGCGAAGCCAATAGCTGGGCCTCACGCTCGAGCCGCGACACGCGATCGGGCTCTTCAGCGAGCGGAACTCGCAGGATCTTAAGAGCAACGTCTCTCCCCAACTGAAGGTCCTTCGCACGATAGACGACTCCCATGCCGCCTTCGCCCAGCTTGGCCGTGATCTCGAAAATGCCGAGGCGGGTGCCGATCATAAAACTGCCGTCTCCGCTTGGGTGTTACACGCCTTGCACGAAGCCGTTTCATTCTACATGGTAGATCGAGGGGGCAGACGAAAATCCTGACAAAAATCCCGTCAGCTGATCAACGCGCTGCTGCTGTAGCCAATCAACTCATCTTTACTGCCTTCGACCCGGTGAGAGGCCGCGGCGAAGAGCTCATCCGTTTTGATATTGATGCAACCAGTTCCAAAATAACGATTTGCCTCATCCCAATTCGGGCACTGGCAGTGCGCAGAATCCACTGCTGAGGGGAAAACTATTGGGGGTGCGAGAGATGACTGCGCCCCCGGTCACTCGCGACTTGCCCACAACTGTGCGCGCGAAATTGAGGTTTACCGTATCACCGTCACCCGGAAGTTCGGTCCACTTCGCTTCGAAAAGGTCCAGCCGTCCGCCGACATCAATAACGAAGTCCACTTCGCGTGTCCGGTCACGCCAGAAGAATAGACTGCCAACACGTCCGGCGCGGCGTTCTCGACTACGCAGTTGAGCAAAAACAAAGGTTTCCCAGATTGCGCCCGCCGCAGGTGATTGGTGGAGGGCATCCTCACTGCGGATGTTCAATAAAGCGCAAAGCAGGCCGGTGTCTGCCAAGTAGAGTTTAGGGCTCTTGACGATGGACTTTGTAGGGTTTGAGAACCATGGTTCAAGGAGGACCACCTGCCCGGAAGCCTCGAGGGTGGATAACCAATGGTTGGCGGTGGAAGGAGCGATGCCGACGTCACGCGCGAGATCAGCTTTGTTTAGCAAGTTTGCAGAACGCAAGGCGCAAGCGCGTAGAAAACGCTCGAAGTCTCGCAGATTGCCAACGTTGGCCAGTGACCGCACGTCACGTTCCAGGTAGGTGGCAAGATAGGAGTTATAGAAGGCAGCCTGGTCAATGTCCGGGTTCGCATGCAGTTCGGGAAAACCGCCCCGAACGATCGTCGTCTCGACCGTGGTTGCTGGCCTTGGCGGAGTGAATCTCGGCAAAGGAGAGCGTCTCGAGTTCCGTAATATCTGCCCGCCCGGCCAGCGATTCGGAAGCACTCCTCATCAACGTAAATTTCTGTGAACCTGTAAGCAGGAACTGGCCGTTGCGGGCGCGATTCGCGTCCACAACCACCTTGAGATGCCGGAATAGGCGAGGAGCATGCTGCACCTCATCGATGATCACTGGCGGCTGGTGGCGACCAAGGAAGTTTTGTGGTTCCTTTTCCGCTTGTTCTGCTTTGGTCGGAAGGTCCAGGGAGACAAACCCATACTTCGGATATAGCCGTAGAAGGGTGGAAGTCTTGCCAGTCTGGCGCGCTCCGGTGAGTACCACAACCGGACGAGTGCGGACAGATCGTTGCAACCTAGGTTCAATGTCCCGCGGTATCCACCACAGCGCCTTTGAGAGAAAAAGATTGGCTTCCCAATAACCCTAAGCGACGGCTGAGCAACGACTTATGATTTTGACTGCGAAAGCGCTCCAGGAAAGGACCAACCCTTCGGTTCGTAACCGAACGGTTGCTAGTTCGAATCTAGCCCGGGGAGCCATTCCTTACGATTTTGCGAACCCGGCAGAAACTCCTCAAGCTCGAAAATCTCCAGGTCGAGCTTGTGGGGATGCACGGCCACACTCTTAAGGACGCATTGGAGAGCTTCGGTTTGCCCCGGCGGGGTTCGGGCAGGAAAGGCACTTCGAAAGTCCTGAAGTGTCCGCTCAAGAATTTCAGCGCTAAAGTCCCGAGCGGCTGATTCATTTATCTTTCGTTGGAGATCATCAAATTGTAGCTGCAGCGCGTGTCTGTTTGCTTCTAGTCCACTAATCCGTGTTTTTAGGTGCTCAATCGAGAGCTTTCCCTGTATTTCATGTGTGTCAAGAGCTGTTGAACTAAGGAGTCCTAACTCATTTTGTCGCGGTTGGCAAACTGGATTCAAGATGCGTGCGGAAATCACAACCTTTTCGAACAGGGTCGAAATGTCAAGCAGGATCGCCACTGGCAGGCACCCTAGGGCGCGCGTGGCGCTAAGTCAAACAGCGCTGCGCTGCACCGAACTGCACTGCCAGACGAGAATGTCAGAGCTCGCGGAAGGGTCTTGCGGCCAAAAACTTCCGGCGCGGACTGTCGTCACGAATGGAGTCAGCCAGTGACTGGATCACAGCGCGCGCCCGCCCGAGAAGTTCCTCGCCCGTCGAGTCACTCTTGGCGTGCCGGGCGGCTCCAGCCATAGCCGTCAGGATTTGCCATTCGATCGTCGGACACGGATGGCGGCCCAAAACATCCAGTGCGACTTGATACTCTCGCCGGGCCTCCTCAATCCGTTCCTCGAGCAAGGCGATATCGCCGAGAAGTTTGTGGCCCCACGCCAGGTACTTGCGCGCGCGAGGCATCTCTGCGGCTTGGAGCGAGGCCGCAGCATGCATGGCAGCAATTTTCAAGTCTCCCCGCGCGATCCAATAGCTCGTCATCTCTGCCTGCATGCGGATGGCATAGCGCCAGCGGAACCACACATCCTGATTGAAAAGTTGCTCGGCCTGCTGGAGGTGTTCAAGAGCGCGGGCGGGCTCGCCGAGCGCGAGATAGTCGTGCCCGAGGTTGACATGGGCATTGGCGCGCCCTTCGATGACGCCCATCTCATCGGCGAGGTGAACATTCTCTGTATCCAGTCGTAGGGCGGCCTCCAGGTCCTGCATTTCCCGGTAAATCCACCCGATCGTATTGGGGAGGCGCGGAAGCCAGTAGCGTTCGCCGTTCAGCTCGGCGAGCCTTCGGCCTTCTTCGAGCGTGCGTAAGGCTTCCGACAACTGTCCCTGATTGCCCAGCGCCATTCCACGAAAGAACAGGTTTTCAACGATGTGAAAGCTGGCGCCGAGTTCCCGCGCTTTTTTGAGAGCCCAGCCCGTTACGCGCTCGGCTTCTGGATAATCGAGGCGCCATGTGTGCAGAGCACCCAGATAGCTGAGGGCATCAACGACGCCGAGCTGCGCGCCTTTCTCCTGCAGTACGGGAAGCGCCCGTTCAAAATATTGTTCCGCCGCGCTGAGATCCCCGGCGCACAGTCGGTCGCACGCCAGGACCGATTCCGCGGCGGCCACGCCTACGCTGGACCCGGCCGCGCGCGCAATTTCTAGGGCGCGATTCGCGTGCTGTCGCATCTCCGCCATCCGTTTCAGGTTGAAAAGCGACATCGCCGTGCCGCAGAAGGCATTGATCTGCCCCTCCTTGTCATCTAATTCGACTGCCATTTTTTCTGCCAAGGCGAAATCTTCGATTGCTTCATCAAACTGAGACAACGTCAGGTGCAAGCGGGCCAGCTCGAACGCCGCCGCCAGGATGCGGGACATGCGGTCTGCGCCGTGGAGTTTTTCCGCATTGGTGATGGCGCGGCTCGAAAGAGAAATCGCTTCGCGATTCGCAAAAACGCGGGCCGCGTTCTGCGATGCCAGTAAGAAGTAATCCGCCGCGCGCGCAAAATCTCGGGCCGCCTCATAGAGCAGCGCGAACGTGGAAGCGATCTCCGCGCTGCGGTCGCCGTAGAAACCTTTCAGGGCGGCTGCCACCGCGGCGCTAAGGGAGGCTCTCCGCGTCGGCGCTAACGCGGCATACAGCGCATTCTGGTAGAGTGCGTGAATGAAGGCATATCGGAGCGTCAACGTGGAATCGGGAAATTCCTGCTCGTGAATTTTGCGGACGAAAAGATGAACGCGTTCGAGAACTTCAAGCTGCTCCTCGACTTCGGCAGCATCGATCTCGAGCGCCCGCGCCACGACTGCCGAATCAAACTCTTGACCCTGCACGCTCGCCGCTGAAAGCAACCGCCGCTCGGTGTCGCTGAGCTGATCGATTTTTCGCTGGATCATACTGCGGACAGATTCGGGCAGTTCGCGCTGGATGTCCGGAACCGACTCGGCCAACAACCAGCGGCCTTGCTCTTTTTCGGCTATCACGCCGCGATTGCGCAGGTATCGGATCAAATCCACCATGAAGAGCGGGCTGCCTTCCGTCTTGGCATGAATCAACGAGGCAAATTCTGTTGGGAACCGATGTTCAGGGAATTCCAGAGTGAGGTAGCGCTCGACATCTGCTGGGGTCAAGAAAGCAAGCGGAACGTCGCGACAGACGCCACGCTGCTGAAGCACTAGTTTAACTTCAGCAAAGGGATGCTTGGACAGCAGTAAGTCGGAGGGGCGGTAGGCGCCGATAATCAACATTCGGAGCGAATCGGACTTGCTGCCGATGTAAGCAAGCAGATCTACCGTCGAGACATCGGCCCAGTGCAAGTCGTCCAAGAAGAATACCAGCGGCCTGACTCGCGAAACCTCCTGCAGGAAGGCGATTAGCTCGCGCTTCATGCGTTCCTGCGAGGCGGCCTTAGCTTCCTCCATCACCCGGGAAACTGACGAATCGTTCGCCGCGAGAGGCGCGACCTGGACGTACCAGGTGGGCGCCACGCGTTTCAGCGTGCCTCCAATCGAAACGCCAACGTCCCCGTGAAGCAGGCTTTCGAGAGCTTCCAGAAGTGGCAGGTAGGCTTCCGTGCCGGCCAGGCGCTCAGAACATCTCCCTCGTGCGATGCTGCAAGCGCAGCCGCCCGCGACCAGTCCCGCAAGGAAATCCTCCACCACCGTGGTCTTCCCGATTCCGGGCTCGCCCGCGACGCACATCAGCAGGCCACCGCCCGATTCCGCGGAGTCAAAAGCGGCGCGAAGTTCCGCAAGCTCGCGCTTGCGGCCTACCGTGTGACGCTCGATGGGCACAACGCCGGGACTGGCTTTTCTGTCGGCGCGAGTTCCGGTGTGTCCGCCGAGTTCCGATTCCACTTCTGTCGCGCTAGGCCGGAGGCGCGCATCTTTCTCGAGCAGCCGCAGAATCAGGGAGTTGAGAACCGCGGGAACTTCCGGGTTCAGGCGCGAGGGAGGAAGCGGAGTTTGCGAAAGGATCGCGTGCAGGACACCAATCTGCGAGTCCGCTGGGAAAGGGTGCTGGCCGGTGCTCAACTCATAGAGAACAATCCCAAGAGAGAAAATGTCCGTGGCGCTGTCGGTCACCTCTCCCCTCGCCTGCTCCGGCGACATGTAGCGCACCGTGCCCAGAATCACGCCAGACCCGGTGTCGCCTGCGGTCGCCGCAATCGACGTCACGGCGCCGGTGGGAACAAGGCGCGCCAAGCCAAAGTCGAGTACCTTCACGTAGCCGTCGTCGCGAACCATGATGTTGTCGGGCTTGATGTCGCGATGAACGATTCCGGCAGCATGCGCGACCGCCAGCGCTTTGGCCACTTGCTCGCCGATCCGCGCGAGCGACTCGAGGTCTACGCCTTGCCCGATCATTTTCCGGAGCGTGCGCCCCTGGATGAATTCCATGACGATGAACCGGTTCGACCCGGTCTCGCCGATTTCGTGAATGGTCACGATGTTGGGATGGTTGAGCGCAGACGCGGCCCGCGCCTCACGGACGAATCGCTCAACGGCGGCGGGGTCACCCACGATTCGTTCCGGCAGGAACTTCAGCGCCACGCAGCGTCGGAGCTTGGAGTCTTCAGCCTGGTAAACCTCGCCCATGCCTCCGGCACCGATTTTCTCTACGATGCGGTAATGGCCGAGCGTCTGGCCAATCATGGGGAATTGCTCTGGGCGCGTATCTTAGGTCGTGCGTAGAAGCAAGTCAACGGCGCGCAGCGCCTTGTCGCCGCAAAATGAGAATGTCCGGTTTGTGCAAAGTAGAAATGTCCGGTTCCATGGATGGCCGAGGGCCCCATGGAAACGGAGCGAATCACTTTGAGCCAACGAGAACGGGACCGATAAAGCCTTTAGCCCTGCAAAGCAAGGAAAAGTCCGGCAGAAACTGCAACCTGGGTGCAACCGAGATTCCGATGAGCCAGCCTAGTGAGGGGGCTGCGGGAGGTCACGGAGTATTAGAAAAAGGACTGTCCGGTATTCGGGAGTTAGCCCGCCGTGACGTGCGGTGTGTCATGGTTGCATCATCGCGCGGTCACTTTTTTTCTCACTCATCCACGGCTCTAGAATACCGGCGGCTACGGCGTTCCCGCTCGCCGACCAGTGCCCATCGCAGCTGAGAAAGTAGGAGCGGTAGTCGCCATTGGACCGCGCGTTCATGTCCGGCAGCAGGTCCTTGATGTGGATTCCCACGTCGTTTCCCCAGCTTTCCATCACAGGACCCAAGCGGTTCGCGCCCGACGCGTGAAGCCGGAGGAAATCGTTGGCGCGGGGGATCAGGAAGACGGCCATTCGGGCGCGGTGTGCATCGGCAGTGCTCTTGATGTCTTCGAGCGCTCTTTTAAGGCGCGCTAGATCGACATCGTCGTAGTCGTTGTAGCCTGAATAGGGAGTGCGCGTGTACCAGTACAGCCGCGAGTAGATGTATTGGCCGACATGGTAGGAAGCGAGAAAGGCTCGCAGAACCGCCTCGACGTGATCCCAGGTTCCTTCCCCGGCGTTCGGCTGGAAATGGCCGTCATAGACGATGGAAAAGTCGTCGGCGTAATACGGGCGATAGCGGCCAGCCCACTTGTGAGCTTTCCAATAGGACAGCGACATGTCGTGGAAGTCATTGTCCGGCAGCACTCCCACGATAACCATGTCATGGTCGAAAGCTGCCGCCATGCTCTTGTACAGCAACGCGTACTGAAGCGGCCCGAAGTTGCTGCCCACACCGAAATTGAGGTGCTCGCGGCCGGTTTTCTTCTCAAGAACAGAGCTCAGCCGGGCGTCGTCGGGCAACCCCAGGCCTTCGACCATAGAATCACCCAGCACAATCGTGCGCGGTTGCGGCGAATGCAGGCTTCGCTCTGCATCACGCGCGCCATAGCTGTTGGTCGTGTATTCGACGTTGTAGCAGCCACTCTTGTGTATGAAGCGGGCGTTCGGACGGTGCCACGCTCCGAACACTGGATTGACGTCCGCCCAGAACTCATTGTAATTGACGCGGTAGTTCGGCTTGCTCGAGGGCCAATTCGTGAAATTGATGTACAACAGGCAGGCGAGTTCTGCCAAAACAGCAAAGACGAGCAAGTTGATCGCTGCCAACCGCAGGACCGACAACGCGGTCCTCAAGAAAAACCGCTTCGCTACGGCGGGCTGAGGAACAATTCCCGCGTTCACTCTGTTGAACTCGTCAGACTTCGCCACGTGCTCCCCGATCCAGCCCGGGTTCGTATTCTTGCCTTCGAGACCGCGAACCATTGTACTTCGGTCTCCTTCCTGAGTGCGCGGGACACACGCGCGACCTTTCGCTCGGTGCGAGGCGGGCACGAGCGGAGTCATCAACCAGGGTGCCCGATCGAGTCGATCCGCGTGAATGAGATTCGTGAGGTTGCGAAGAAGTGCTTGGGCCGGGGGCGGGTTCGAAATCCCAGAATGGTGCGGAGTCTAGAAACCGAATTTGGAAGACGCTACCGAATCCACGTTAGGAAATACGGGTCGGGTTGGTTTCGACGGGGCACGAAGTGTTTGCTGTGATATCATCGGCCCATCGCACCCTGAAACCGAACCTGGGCCACGCCATCGGAACATGAACCGAAAGGGATTCTCGATTCGTTCGGAGAACGTGTGGGAGAACGCATGAGCTTCCTTCGCACGGCCAGAACGCGCCTGGGTGTAGCGGGCGAACTGCTCACCTTTTTCGCCGGCCACAAGCGCTGGTGGATGCTGCCCATGATTGTCGTCGTACTGCTGCTGGCCGTGCTGATCGTCCTGGCCCAGAGTTCGGCTTTCGCGCCATTCATTTACGCGCTGTTTTAGAACCAACTTACTCGGATAGCCCTCGCATGTGGAAGAGAGTGTGGGTCAATCTAAATGCTCTCTGGAAGGCGTGGACTCGGCTCGCGCACAGGATCGGCAACTTTCAGGCACGAGTTCTGCTGACAGTTTTCTACGCGGTTCTGGTGCTCCCCTTCGGAATCATCGTCCGGCTCTTTGCAGATCCTCTCCGCATCAAGAAGCGGCCCGCGCAGTGGCTCGACCACCCGCGGGAGGTCCAGGATATGAGCTGGGCGCAAAAGCAATGAGCCCATGCATATTCTAGGAATCTCCTGCTACTACCACGACGCTGCAGCCGCCTTGTTGCAAGACGGTCAACTTGTGGCTGCGGCGGAGGAAGAGCGCTTTTCCCGCATCAAACATGATTTTGGCTTCCCTGTGAATGCGATTCGATTTTGCCTTGAGACGGGGGGAATTCAGGGCGGCGACCTCGACTACGTCGTCTTCTTCGAGAAACCATTTCGGAAGCTGGACCGTATTCTCGCGAGTGTACTGCAAACCTATCCGCAGTCCTGGAAGGTCTTTCGCGAGTCGATGATTGGTTGGATTCTCGACAAGCTCTGGGTGGCAAGCACCATTGAGTCCGAGCTGGGCGTCAAGCGTGACCGAGTGCTTTTCTCGGATCACCATCTTTCTCACGCCGCCAGCGCATTCTTGTGCTCTCCTTTCGACGAGGCCGCGATCCTTACCATCGACGGCGTGGGCGATTGGGTGACGGCAACGTATGGAGCCGGTCGTGGCAATGAGATTCGGGTGATGAAGCAGATCGAGTTTCCTCACTCCATCGGGCTACTTTACAGTGCGTTCACGGCGTTTCTGGGATTCCAAGTAAATGAGGGCGAGTACAAGGTGATGGGCATGGCGCCCTATGGCCAGCCTCGCTATGTGGATAAGGTATGGAAACTCGTACATCAGAACGTCGACGGATCATTCTCGCTCGACATGGATTATTTCTGCTTCCATCATTCCACCGATCGCATGTTTAGCGAGCGGTTTACTGATCTCTTCGGAGAGCCGCGGCCTGTGGAGATGCCGTTCTTCACAGAATCAACGGGATTCCCGAAGTATTTCGGCGCGCGTCCAGCGGATTACGCAGGAATGTGTCGCACAAACGAGCGCTATGCCGACGTCGCGGCCAGCATTCAGTGCGTCACCGAAGAGTTGCTGGTCGGTATGGCGCGCAATTTGCATCAACAGACCAGACTGAAGAAGCTTTGCATTGCGGGCGGCGTGGGCTTGAATAGCGTGGCCAACAGCCGGATCCTGCGCGAGACGGAATTCGAAGAGCTTTTTATCCAGCCGGCTGCCGGAGATTCCGGAGGCGCCTTGGGCGCAGCGTTATGGGCCTGGAACTCGCTTCTTAGCAATCCGCGCGCCTTCCGAATGGAGCACGCGTATTGGGGGCAGAGCTACTCGCCCCCGGAGATCGCCGCATTTCTGACCGAGAACAACATCCCGTATCTATCTATAGACGATGAGGATGTGCTGCTCGATCGAGTCGTTCAGCGGCTTGCCGGCGGCAAGGTTGTAGGTTGGTTTCAGGGGCGCTTCGAATGGGGCCCGCGGGCGCTGGGTCATCGGAGCATCCTGGCAGACCCGCGAAATCCTGAGATGAAAGACATCGTAAACGCCAAGATCAAGTTCCGCGAACCATACCGCCCGTTTGCTCCGTCGGTGCTTGTGGAATCGACGGATAAGTATTTTGATTCTGCGAACGCGTCGCGACAATATCCGGCACGATTCATGCTCTATGTGACCCCGGTCAAGCCCGACCACCAGAAGACTCTTCCTGCAGTCACGCACGTGGATGGCACCGCGCGCCTGCAGACCGTCTATCGCGACCAGAGCCCGCTCTATTACCGTTTGATTGAGCGATTCGGACATGCCACCGGAATTCCTGTGGTGCTCAACACCTCTTTCAACTTGAGAGGCGAGCCCATCGTAAACACGCCGGCCAACGCATTCAGCGCGTTTTCGAAGAGCGAGATGGATTCCCTGGTACTGGGGAATTTTCTGATCGACAAGCAGGTTTGAGATTTCTACAGCAATCAATCGGACAGTGCCTAATTAACGCGTAACCGGACATCTCTAACAGTGCCGGACCTGTCAAGTCTTTTTTGAGCGCACCTCTCCATTCACTCCGGAGAGTGGTCTCGTTCGTTTTCTTTCACCCTCTGCATCGACGACCACGGCTCGCTCGTAATCTGACGGTTCGACCCAAACATCTCTCCGATCAAAACTTCGACCATGATTACTACTTCAAACTCCCTCTTCAGGGAGCGGGATGCCCAATCATGTGCGCGACGCTCGAGTTCACGCCATGTCCGGTTCCGAGCTTTCCCGCGTTCGAACCGAATTCGACCAACCGCGAATAGTCCCAACCGTTCCGCCACATCCAGTACAACCGAACCGCGAGTTTCCTGGCCATGGCCACCTTGGCAATGCTTTTCTGTCGTCGCATCGCCAGGCGCACATACCGACGCCGCCAGTCCGCGTCCTTACGCACCGCTGCTTGCGATGCTTCTCCCAGCAAGAAGCGCAACAAGGCATTGCCCTGCTTACTAATGTGTCCCAGCCGTTGCTGCGTCTCCGGCACGACCCATCAAGTGGACTTCAATTTCTCTTCGACGTACAGCGAGAGCTCAATCATGCGCTCTGCTACTTGTTCGACCGGCAGACCCGCAAAGTTCTTGAGCACCAACTCCTTGACATAAAGTCGAACGAGATAACGTAGCTGAAGGGCGCGACTGCGCGTGGCGAAAACAAAATCGCGATGCCCGTTATTCACGACAATCAGGTTGCGCTCAGCATCGAATCGCGAGCGCCACAGTTCCCCGGCGGCCCGTTCAAAGGTATAGCCTGGTAATCCGCGCGCATTGACGACGGCTGGCCCTATAGCAATATCAAGGCTGTCGGTGACGGTGATCAGCGCCTCGGCACGGCAACGCACGTCGCGCTGTGAGACGGCGACGGACAAACGGACGAGCACCGGCGACGAGGGGGCCTCGAAGCTCACTTCTTGATCGGACGTGGACGAGAGCGTGCCACCCCCTTCGACGATCTCCCAGGCAAATTCCAAGTCCTGCTCGACCCGCCGTCGCGAGCGATCCCGGGGCAGCGCGCGAAGGCGACGGCTGCGGTTCACTTTCAATGTGCTTGCCGCTGGTGAAATTACGACTGTGTGCAAAGGCCCGGCATGGTCGAAAAATTGGCGCTGGGTAGCTTCGCTTCCACTCGGTTCAGGAACGCCTCCCTCTTCTTCTGCACTTCGGGCCTCTACGCCTCGCTCCGGCGGCCCGACAGCGGCCGCTTGCAGCGAGCGTGACTGGATGTCAAACCAGTCGTATTCCTCAGGCGGCAAGACCAGCATGGCCTCGCGAAACGCACGTTGGATGGCACGTAGGGACTCCCGGCTTGCCTGTTCTTCCTCGGCTCGGCGCTGTGCGTCGATGAGGCCATTGAGGTGCGCTTCGAGCGGTACTAAGGCGTCCACGAAAGCCCCATAGCGTTCGTCCTGGACGATCCCGGAACGCGTGCTGGGTGTGAGGTTAAGGTAGGGCACGTCGATCAGGCCTTGCAGGTAACGAGAACTCCATGGCGGCCGCTCCAAATCGGGCAGCGTTCCGATGTCCGCGATCACCCGCGTGCCATCTCGCGTAAGGGCCACACGGAAGTCCTCGGCCGGTTCCGTGAGATACAGTTCGGCGTACGCCTCGCCGAATGGCGAACGGACTGGCGGTAGTTGGTGGAGCAAGCGGCCTTCGAACTGTCGGGGCTCGACCTGGTACTGCTTCCGCGCAAGCTTATCGATCACCCTTACGCGAACCTGCGTATTGCGAATGCGGTCGCGCAGCTCGGAGGCCAAATACCATTGGATCTTCTCACCGCTCAATCCGCGGATGCCATCGAGCAAGGGCCTGATCTTGACTTCGGTGCCCCGCTCGGCAAAGAGCATCCGCCTAAGTTTCACGACGTAGCGGGAATCCCCTTTGCTCATAACCATCTGGTAGACTCGCTGATCGGCGCCGGAAGAAGTCATCGTGAGCGTTTCGCCCACGGTCCAGAAGCTCAAAAGACCGATACCAAATTCCCCTTGTACGCCCCCACCAGCGCCGTCGGCTTTCAAGCGTCGCTTAACCGAGTCGCAGACATGTGTTGCGACGTACTTGAAGTCGGGCAGCCCGTTCGGATCGCGCGGGACGCCGTCACCATCGTCCTTGACCGTTAGATAGTGCTCGCCTTGCTCGCGGCCGCGCGTGATGGCAATGGTCTTGGCTTGCGCATCGATGCTGTTCTCGACCAGCTCCGCGATGGCCTTGAGCGGATTGCTTTGCGAGAGTGCGATGATACGGATGGCATTCCAATCATCGCCGATCCGCAATTTACCACTTTCTGATTCCTTCGATTTGGCTGCGCTCGTCTTCGCCACAGTGAAAATGAACTCCACGGGTTGAGTGTAAGGCAGGGAGGACCGATCCGAGCCTGTCGTCAGCCACGTACTATATCGAGAGCCTTGGCTGCTGGGCAAGGATGGCTCTGGAGCGTTACCAACGCGACTATAAAGCGTCGCCGTTCAGGGCGGGGATGAATGGGATGAAGGTCGCTCCCCTGATTTTTTCTCTCTCCATGGCCCATACTTTCTTTCGTCCAAAAGACCTACGGGCGGACAGCCCGAAAGTTAAAGCCTCTTCGTTGTCCTCCGCTGAAGTAAGGCGGTTGTGGGAGGAACCCACCGAAGCAAGCGAACGAATCTGATTCGCCTCTGCCGTAGGAATCCTCGCCGCTTGCGGCGGGGAGGATGTCAAACCATCATGTCCGAAATGCGTGCGTGAGCACCCGATTTCGGTACCCTAGTTGCACACTGCCCGAGTCGAGCGAGCTTCCGCCCGCCCCACCCGGAAGGTGTTGCGAGGGGAGCCGCAATTGCGGACAGGGCTGGGGTTGCCGCTCTCTGGAGTGGCAGCCCCAGTTGCATTTTCGCCATTTGTGAAGCCTACGAGTTCTAATCGCTCTTTGCTAGGATTAACGGCAACAGGAATTCCTGCAATCTCTGGCTCTCCCTATCGGATTCGGGGTTCTCGATCTCTAGACCTGTGCAATCGCCTCCTGACGTCCGAACGGCACGCGCAACAATCTGCAGAGCAGGTCTATCCGCTTGGAGTTGCAAATCGACACGAACGGCTGAACCAACCGGTAGGGTGCGGGCAGCCCGAACGAGCATGCCACCGAGGCTTAGATCGACGGTGACGCCGTCGAGATGTTCCTCACCACAATCGAGCGAAACCTGACACGCTGTCTTAACGCGCTGGAATCGTCGCCCTTCGTGCTGGATGGAGTGTTCCGTGACGCGAATCAGGCGAAGCATGCGGTGCCGATCGATTGGTTTGAACAAAAAGAAATTAGCCCCGGCATCGAAGGCACGCCCGAGCACGGCGTTATCTTCCTCCCCCGTAATAATCACGATGGGTGTGTTGCGATTCAGATCCGAGGCGCGAATCCTGCGTGTAAGTTCGATGCCATCGGGGGGCGGCATGCGGACATCCAAGAACGCCGCGCCAAACTTTTCCATTGCCAGATGCGGAGCGACCCTGTTGCTTTCTAGGATCGCCAAAGACTGCAGTTCGGAGGAGACTAAGACCTCCTGAATCAGTTCACATACGGTCGGGTCGTCGTCAACTACGAGAATCCGGTTTGGCACACTGGTCTCCCAAGAATTCGTCTACCTGATCCCAGGCTCGCAATTCGATGTGCCATTAATGCTCCGTCGCTATTTCACTGCCTGGTGCAGCCAGCTATCGAGCTGTCGCCCGAGCACTTTGAAATCGATTGGCTTAGAGACGCACGCGTTGCAGCCCGCCTGAAGAACTCGCTCCTGATCGGTCACCATCGCATGGGCGGTAACGGCAATCACGGGGATACGCTGCAGTTCTGGTTTTTGTCGAATCCATTTCGCCAAGAATAGGCCGTCCTCTGAGCCAAGTTGTACGTCGAGCAAGACGGCATGTGGAGGCGTAGCCGTCAGGGCGGCGAAGCTCTGCTCCAGATTTTCTACGGACTCCACTTCAAACCCCTCCGAGTCCAACCAGTCGCATAGGAGCTCTCGATTGGCCGGGTTGTCCTCGACGACCAGGATGCGATGTTTCATATTTTCTCCGCGAACACAGGCGGCACGGCTCGCCGCAACTGCCGGAGCAAGGTGTCCTGCCAGGGATTCTGCTTTTGGAAGAGTGCTCCGGCATTCGCATGGATATAGTCCGTTTCCTGCCTCGTCAAATCCTTGCTCGTCAGTACAAAGACCGGCAGATCGGCCGTTCGGGAATTTCCGCGCCACTCGCCGATAAGCTGAAATCCGCTCACTTCGGGTAGGATCAGGTCAAGAATGACGAGTTCAGGTAAGGACTCTTGAACATAGGCGCGGGCCAAGGCACCGTCGGCCGCAGTGGCAACGCGATATCCCTTCTTCGACAGCAATTCACTAATGAACTCGCGCGTCGCCGAATCATCTTCGACCACCAAAACAGGGCTCGTTTGAGCAATCCGTCCGCGTTGATTCAGGCAGCGCTCGACGGCTGACAGCAAGGCCCCTTTTTCGACCGGCTTTACGATGTATTCGTCGGCGCCGAGCAGCGCTCCCGTCGTCGGCTGATCGACTATGGTAACCATAAGCACGGGGATATTCGAGGTGCGCGGGTCGGTCTTGATGTTCGATAACAATTCCCAGCCGTTTAGCGGCTTCATAATGATGTCCATGGTTATGGCGTCGGGCTTAAGTTCAGCCGCCATCTCCAAGGCATGCTGCGGATGAGCACACACGACTACGTCATAGCCCGAAGAAGCTAAGTGTGATTGGAGGATTTGCGCTGCTGCAGAATCATCTTCGATCACCAGGATTCGACCGGAACGACCAGGCGCTGTCGCCGTACCGTTGTCGCTCGCTTTTGTTTTCTCGAACGTAGCGGCACTGGGCAGCGTAAAGTAGAAGCAACTCCCGATTTTCGGGTGACTCTCGAGACCAAGATGACCGCCGTGCAACTCGACGAGGCGCTGCGTGATAGCCAAGCCCAGGCCTGTGCCCTCCGCCGATTTCCCGGTTTGTGTCGCCCGGTAAAATGCTTCAAAGATACGCTGTTGCTCTTCGGGGGGAATGCCTGGTCCCGAGTCGCGGACTTCCACTCGGACAACCTCGCCCAGCTGTTGGGCGGCCAGCTCAATTTTTCCTCCTTCAGGAGTGAACTTGATTGCGTTCCCAATCAGATTCATCAAGATCTGTTTGAACCTCACGTTGTCGGCACGAACTCTTAGATCTGCAGAAGCAACCACGACTAAGGATTGGGTTTTCTTGTCCGCGAGTGGTCGCATGGTGTCAGCAACTTCAGCGAACGAACTGTTGAGTGGCACGGTTTCGATCGCCAACTGAAGGCGTCCGGCCTCGATTTTCGAAAGATCCAGAATGTCGTTGATTAGCCGGAGAAGATGTTTGCCCCCGGTGTGAATATGGTTGACGTAGCGTTGCTGGCGCTCGTTCAGCGGGCCGTAACGCTCCTCAGTTAAGAGGTCCGAAAAACCAAGGACTGCGTTCAGAGGAGTTCGCAGTTCGTGGCTCATCGTGGACAGAAATTGATCCTTAAACTTGCTCGCCCGCTCAACCTCCTCTTTGGCGCGAACGACCGAATCGGAAAAAGCTTCAACCTCCCTCTTGGCGGCCTCGAGCTCTGCGGTCCGCTCCCGAACGCGTTGCTCCAACCCGTCGTGAGCCTTTCGTAAGGCTTTCTCACTCTCTTGGATCTGCGACAACATCTCATTGAAAGCATCAATCAAGATAGCCAATTCGCCGCGGCTGCGGGCTGGAGCTGCCCGGACTGAGTAATTTCTGTCGCGAGAAACAATCTTTGCGACCTCTGCCAATTTCACAATGGGATCAGCGACGGCTCTTCCGAATATTGCAGAGACCAGAAACGCTGCCAACAAAGAAGCCAGCAGCACTAAGACAGCGATTCCGGCATATCGGTTCAGCCGTTTGTTCAATTCTTCCAAATCGGATCGAATGTAGACCGTTCCGGTTGGCTTTCCTTGAAATACGATCGACCGGACCAATGCAATCTCACCATCCTTGAGCAAGTGAACTTCCATATGATCTGGAACGACGGGCGGAGGAGCCGGGATGTGGTCATTCGGATCGCGCGAGTAGGAGGCAAGAGGTCGACCATCCGGCGTGTAAATCACAGCAGATAAAATATCGGGAGCAGCTTTCAGTGCCGACAGCGTGTTCCCTGCGGACTGTGGATCGTTGAACAGTAAAGCCGAGGCGCTGTTCGAGCCGATAATCTGAGCCTGCGTAGAAAGATTGCGCACCATCGTCTCTCGAAACGTAACCGTGTCATATCCGATGAACGCTGCGCAGGCGATCAACAGGGCCGCACCGCTGACCAGCATGTTCATCCAAGTCAGTTTCCGGGAGATTGATTGGCCTTGAGGCTCGAGCATTTTCATCAGTCTCCAGATCGATCGTTCTTTCTCACGAGAGTGGCCACTTTGAGTAGTTCGGAGCTTAGCGTGAGACTTGCGTTCTCGGCGCTCGCGAGGTTAACTTCGAATCGAACTCTTTCTCCCTCCAGTACGAACTGGATCATTCCCCCTCGGCGCGAGAAGTCAGGCATGTCGCTGACTGTCAAGATGGCTTCCTTGTCAAGTGAGACCAGGATGTCCCGAAGATGCTTCTGCTCTGTCGAATTGATGAAGAGAATGCGGCAGTCCGCCGCCTCTTGTGGTTTGGTCAGTCTCCGAATGACAAGCGGCTTGCCATCAATGGACTCGCCCGCCAGAGTTGAATCCAGAACTGGACCGAAAGGATCCTGGCCAAGAAGGCAAATCGTGAACGTTCCGTCGTTGTTTGCGGCAGCCTTAGTCGGCCATTTGACGAATCTTCCGAAATTGTAGAGGTATGCGGCCTTAACCTGATATTCATTTGGTTTTGGCTGCTGAGACGAAAGGTGCGGGACGATGAGGAACGACCCGAACAATAGCGCTGCAAATGCGCGCAGAACATAAGTCGCGCACGCTCTTGGGGTCACCTTCTCCACGTGATCTTTCCGTAGAAGCTTCGCTTGATGCCCACCAGCGGACCGGGATTCCCTCCAAATTCCGGGTGAGAAGGCTGCAGGAGGTTCTGCCCGATGACCGAAAAATCTAGACCTTCCCCAACGTGCCATCCCAGCCGGACGTCAGCAGTGCTGTAGGCGCCCACGGCTTGCGCAGGAAGCTTGCTCGAGTATCGATATGTCTGGTCGAATTCGAAGTGTTTTGGCAGGTTGAAGAGCGATTGAAAGCCGACAAGACTGCTAGGGCTCGATCCTAAGTAGGAACGGAGTAAATTCCCGGTATCCGTGAATCCCGTCTTGTCCCTTAGCGACATATGCAGGAACGAATAGGAGCCTCGCACCTGCCACCAGTGCGTGATCTTCCAATTCGGAGCGATTTCCGCGCCCACGGTATGACCCTGGACACCATTTACATAGGGCAGGACGATGAAAACGTGCGGCGGCGGGGGGTTGTCCGCTTCGGCGATCGAGAGTGCACCGTAGCTCTGCAGGTCGTCATAGTTGTTGTAAAACGTCGTGAAATCCAGGTATACGTTACGACCGACCTGGGTGCGGTATCCCGCCTCGTAGCCGATCAATTGCTCCGCCTTGAGTTTAGGATTTCCCACGATCTCGAAAAAGACCGGCGGGGGAGGGGTTTCGGTCACGAAGATGGCGAACTGAACATCCTGGTCCACGCGCGACGGCGTCCGTACGGCCCGCGTCACTGCCGTCCAGAACGACTGATGGTTGGTCGGCGTCCACAGCAGCCGCACGCTGGGCTGATAGTCAAAACCGCTGAAGTTATTGTGCTCGAGCTTGGTTCCCGCAGTCAGCGTGAGCTTGTCGCGCACAATGGGCAGTTCGTACTGCACAAAGCCGCTGTAGATGCTGTCGATTTGCTTATTCGGCAGAAAATTTACGCCAGCCGACGTTGGAATGAAGTTACTGGGGCTGACCCTTGCCCCCAATCCCCATGTTAATTCCTGGTTGCCATGAATGCGCACATGCTGGATTAAGTCAATGTCGAACGTATCGCGTGTCTCACCGAGTTCGAAGTCCTGACGGTTGGTTCGGTCGAAGTACGCTTGAATCTGTATGTCGGAGGCTTCTCCTGTCGTATGCTGCCAGCGTGCGAGCAGATTGCCTCCCGAGACATAGGCATGGCCTGCTTGCGGGGTCTCCGCCGGCGGAGAAAAGGTCGCGATAAACGCACTCTCCCCACTCTCGCCACGATAGATGTCGCCCTCGACGGTGAAGGTGTCCTTTTCGCCGCTCTTCCAATCTGTACGGAAACCCATCTGCCCCATTCGCCAGTGGTCGAATCCATTACTGTCGGAGTGGAATTCCTGGCCGCGAATCGAACCCATGCCGTAGATGCGGTAGTTGAAATCCTTCCCCGCCGTGCCGCCATAGCGGACGCCGCCCGTTCCTTGATCCACGTTTCCGCCCCCCAGTGTGGCTAAGGCACCGTGGGTGTCCTTCGTACTCTTGGTGATAATGTTGATTACCCCGTTTACTGCGTTGGCTCCCCAGATCGTGCCTCCCGGTCCACGTATCACCTCGATGCGCTCCACCTCCTCGAGCATCACGTTCTGCACGTCCCAATACACTCCCGAGAAGAGTGGCGTGTAGACGCTCCGGCCATCAATCATCACCAGCAAGGACTTTGAGAACTGGCCAGCAAACCCGCGAACCGCGACAGACCAATGATCCGCATCGATGCGCGCAACCTCCACGCCCGGTGCCAAGCGCAACGCCTCTGGGATACTTGTCGCTCCCGAGCGTCGGATGTCTTCTTGGGTGATGACAAAGACCGCTGCGGGCGTCTTCTGAACCTGCTGCGGGTCCTTCGAAACGGTGGTGACCTCGACGTCACCGAGTTGTTCCAGGCTCAACTGCTTGAGATTCCCATCAGGATTTTGACTGCTTTGCTTGTCCTGGGCCCAACTCTTCTGAACTGGCCCGGCGAGCGAGATCAGAAAGGCGGTGGTACACGCAGCCGCGTAGCAGCGAAAAGATGGTCGGTATGGGCGGTGGCGACCGGGCGTCCGGAGTGGGTGATTCGGAACAGAGGAAGCGCTCATCCTTGGCCTCCTGTGCCTGCCTGTGGCATCACTGGTTCCGCCACCAGCGCCTCAAATTCCCCCAAGAGATAACCGTCCCACCATCCGCGCTTCACTTCCTCTCGTATCACTGCGAAGGCATGTTGCGGATGTAGAGCATTCCGATAGGGTCGTTCCGTGGTTAAGGCGTCGTAGATATCCGTGATTTGAAGGATGCGCGCGGTCAGCGGGATTTCTTCGCCCTTGAGCCCGTCCGGATATCCTGATCCATCCAATTTTTCATGGTGATGACGGATGACCGGCAGGACGAGACGAAAAGATTTCAGGGGAGCACAAATCCTCTCACCAACCACCGGATGTTGCTTCATGATCTTCCATTCGTCGTCCGTCAGGGGGCCGCGCTTGGTAAGGATATGTTCTGGCACAGATATTTTGCCGATGTCGTGCACGATTCCGGCTCGACGCAGCGCGACCTTCTCTTCGTCCGGTAGGCCAAGACGCTCCGCCAGAGCCACGGAGAGTTTCGATAATCTTTCACAGTGCCCTTCGGTATAGGTATCCTTTGCTTCGATACTCAGAGCAAGGCTGAACAGGACGGTCTCGGCGTTCTCTAGCTCGTCGGTGAATTCTTTCAAGCGCAGGAGCGAGCGCACGCGGGCCAACAACTCGTGCTTGTTGACGGGTTTGCTAAGGAAATCATCGGCGCCGCACATGATCCCGTGTATGCGATCATCCACGCTTGTTAGGCTCGTGACCAGGATCACGGGAATCAGACGAGTTTCAGGCTGCGATTTGATAGCGAGGCACGCGGAATACCCTGTCGCACCCGGCATCCTGACGTCGAGTAATGCCAGGTCCACCGCCTCTTGACGGACGGCTTCCAACGCGCGGTTACCATCCTCGACGCAAATAGCTCTATAGCCTTCCGCCGTCAGCAGACCGGCGAGAAGTTCGCGATTCGCTTCCATATCGTCTGCGACAAGAACAGTGCCCTTGATCGAGGCGGAGTCTGGCACACTTCCTCCTCGGGCCGACACGAGAGGTAGGCGGAGCTATTGCAAGCCGCCTGACGGACCCGCTAGATAGACTTGCTTAATTGCCTATCTTATTACCTCACTGCGTGCGTCCGGATTGGGAATGGGAGGGAGGGTCCCAATGAGTACACATCTCTGCGGACTTTGCGTGTGGCTTCACCTCGATTGCGCGGTTGGTCGGATCCGAAGAGGGGCGTTGCCTTTCGACCTGATCTACAATTTTCTCAGCGGTCTTTCCGAAGGCTGCCCTTGGGTGTCGCCTGAACTCTAGCACTAGAGAGCCACGTAGTGCATGATGAACGGTTACAAACCGGATGTGTCCAAACGTTGGGAACCACTCCAACGTTGTACTTTTGAGCAGCGGCAAAAGGCCAATAGGGCCGAGAATGCCACTCTCCGACTGCAGTGGTAAGATGGCGACTCACTCGCCCACGTGGCGAACCGTATGAGGCAGAACTCTCAACGCCGTCCCTTTAGCGATCCGGTTGACATCGCGAAAACCGAACAATCGCGCGAAGGAATTCCATCCGCGCGGGCGGGATCTTTCGAAATGGGATCGACCACCCCGGAAGTCTCCGTCGTGATGCCTTGTTTGAACGAGAGCCTTACGCTCGGTACCTGCATCCAAAAGGCATTCTCCACGCTCAAGAGCCTGGGTATTCGAGGAGAAGTCATCGTCGCCGATAATGGGAGCACGGACGGTTCACAGGCAATTGCGAGCGAACTGGGGGCGCGCGTGGTATCGGTCCAGACACGGGGCTACGGCAGCGCCTTGCGCGCGGGCATCGCAGCAGCACGCGGCAGACTGGTTGTCATGGGCGATTCCGATGATAGTTACGATTTCACGCAGCTCGGAGATTTCGTCAACAAATTGAATGACGGTTTTGACCTGGTGATGGGCAACCGCTTTCAGGGAGGAATTCGTCCCGGTGCCATGCCCCTCTTGCATCGCTACTTGGGTAATCCGGGGTTGAGTTGGCTTGGCCGACTCTTCTTCAAGTGTCCGGTCGGTGACTTTCAATGCGGACTACGCGGGTTTCGCAAAGAAGCGATTGACAAGCTGGAGCTGCGAACGTTGGGAATGGAATTTTCGACCGAGATGGTGGTGAAGGCCACGCTCTTCAGCTTGCGGATCGCGGAAATCCCGACGGCGCTGTCCCCGGATGGACGCGACCGACCGCCGCACTTACGAACGTGGCGGGACGGGTGGCGTTACCTGCGATTCCTTCTGCTTTACAGCCCGCGCTGGCTGTTCCTCTATCCAGGTATAGTGTTGTTCCTCAGCGGGATCGCCATGTGTGCATGGCTTCTTCCTCAGCCCCGCACTGTGGGCGGCGTTACATTCGATTACAACACGCTGCTGTTCGGAGCGATGGCCATCCTAATCGGATTTCAATCCGTTAACTTTGCGGCGTTCGGGAAGATGTTTGCGATCTCCGAAGGATTGCTCCCCGAAGACCCGCGGATGAATCGTTTGTATAAGTATGTCAGGTTGGAAGTGGGCTTGATCGTCGGCGTCTTTCTGGTGTTCGGCGGCGCATGCATGTGGAGTTTCGGCTTGAGCTACTGGCGGAGCCACCATTTTGGTCCGCTGGACCCGGACACCGCGCTCCGCATTGTGATCCCCGGATTTGTATCGTTGATTCTGGGAATCCAGATTGTTCTATCGAGTTTCTTCTTGAGCATGCTGGGAATGGCCAGACGGTGACGGGGATCGCCGAATTTGATTCCTTCGCGGATTCTTACGACCGGGATCTTGCAGAAGCGCTCGCCCCATCCGGAGAAGACCGGAAATACTTTGCTCAGGGCCGGGTTACCTGGCTGGCGGACATTCTGCGCGGGATGGGCTCGCACCCCCAGTGTGTAATGGACTATGGCTGCGGCACGGGATTGACCACCTCTCTTCTCCTGAACATCCTGGGGGCCGACGCTGCAGTAGGCGTCGACTTATCGCTACGCTCTTTGGAGTTTGCGCAGAAGAGTTATGGATCAGATCAAATTCAGTTCTCGCCCATTGCGGAATACAGGCCCGCTCGAACGATTGACTTAGCTTATTGCAACGGGGTGTTTCATCACATTGCACCTGCAAAACGCGGCGAGGCGCTGCGCTTCGTCCATCGTTCGCTCCGCAAAGGCGGATTCTTTTCGTTTTGGGAGAACAATCCATGGAATCCCGGAACGCGGCACGTCATGGCGCACTGCACCTTCGACAAAGATGCCGAGACGCTTAGTGCGCCCGAGGCCAGGCGGCTGATTCGTTCCGAAGGATTCACGATCCTGCGAACGGACTTCCTTTTCGTATTTCCACGGTTTCTGAAGCTGGCAAGGCCCGCCGAGAAGTTCGTCTCAAAGCTGCCGCTGGGCGCGCAGTATCAGGTTCTCTGTCAGAAAGAGGGTAGCTAAGACGAATTTGCCTAGCGACTCGAATTCCTATTCCGCACTTGGGCTATAGGGAGAAAGGCGCGGAGATGATGCGTCCGGCTCTATTAGCCAAACCCTTCGTCCCCGGTAGTATTCGAGCAACGGGTGAATGTTCACATCGGGGATCTCACGCGCCCATACCACTTTTGCATGATCGATGTCGGCTCGGTTGTAGACCCATTCCTCGTGGGGACTGTGATCATCTGAATACCGTACGATCACAAGCTGTTCTCCGGGCAGGGCCTCCAGTTGAGCAGCGATGACAGCGCGCTCAGGCATCCGCGTCACGAAAAGCGACAAAGATTCGGGGTTGCGGATCGCCTGGATGGCGTGAAATGGAACCATGGCTACGCTGAACAGGACAATGACACGGGAAAGGCCGATACCCACCGGACGTCTGGCAAATCCCCACTGCCGCAGATGGCGCAGCGCCTCGACGACGAGGAGAAACAGGGTCGCCGTGAGCGGCGCGAGGTAGTGCGGCCAGAACCAGATGCCGGTCAACGAGACGAGCAAGCAGATTATGGACTGTGCGAAGGGGAATCGCATTCTTCGGTCGTGAAGAAGCGAGGGAACTGCAACGAGAAGCAATACTAAAAATTGCGGCCACAAATACGCATCCAAAAAACTTCCGATTTCTTGCGCGAGATGCTCCAACAGACGCCTTCCGCCGCTCTTGAACCAGAACATCCAGTCGCCGCGATTCTCGTCGTTATAAAAGTCAGAAAATTGTTGATTCGCGTACGGCAAGGGCGCCCGTGCCTTCTGCCAAACGAAAAGAGGCGTCGTCATATACGCCCGGTTGTTAATGGTGAAGGGAAGAACGAACGGATTTCCGGATACGCGCCAGTTGTAGTAGCCCACAAAAGTGGCCGTTAAAATCAACATCGCCATCACCGGAACGATTACGCGTGGAAGGGTGATTCTCCACGATGGGCTCCCTGATCGGATCAGCCACACACCAAGAAAGCACGCCACGGTAAGGCAAAAGACAAAGCCTTCGAACGGGCGGCTGTTTGCCAAAATGCTGGCTCCCAATCCCATGAGCAAAGCGTCCCGCGGACGTTGACGTTTCAGTATGCGAGGAACGGCGCCCATCACTAGCGCCCCGCCGGTTGCCGCTGCTGCTCCGCCCCAGTAACTGTCGACCCAATAGTTGAACAGACCGAATCGAAGCAGCACGAGCAACCCTCCGAGTAGCGCCCAGCGCGGGGGCAACCAACCCTGTAGCATCCAGAGAATTGCGCCGCACATTGCGCCCACGCTGAGCAGGACCCCGATCCACGGATTCCCCAGGCGCTCTCCGAGCGCGAGCACTCCGCCCTGCGCGGGCGGATATTTCGACATGTACGTTGGGTGCTGATTCACGTGGAATGTATCGAAGAACACCCACATGGGGTGCGGCGGATTCGTCAATTTTCCTTGCGCGAAGGTGTCCGCAGCGAGCAAATAGCTAAACTCATCGTGAACCTGCGGAACGGGGATAGGATCAATGCCTAAGAAGCTGACACGCGCGAGGATCGCCAGCACTGAAATTGAGAAAACGGCGAGACCCCTTCGGCCTGCGAGTCGAGATCCGAGTTTCTCGATGCGGCTGAATGAGCGATCCCCCGTCGTTGGGAAAAAACCAGCGATGATCAGACAGAAGATAAAAACCGCGTCCATTGACCAAAGGTGGCGAACGGCGAACGCGTAAACCAATTTCCGCTTTCCTCCGGCGCATTTCGCGCGCAACTATGCCTAAGACCGGCCACCAGTGCAAGTGGCCTCCGTTGACGGGTCTATAGCGCGGCCTAAGATGCCCGCAAAGCGTGGCCCGCACCATGATCGGCCAAACCATCTCGCATTACCGCATCATCGAGAAGCTCGGTGGCGGGGGCATGGGTGTGGTCCAGAAGGCCGAGGACACGAAGCTTGGCCGACTCGTTGCGCTAAAGCTTCTTCCGGAAGAACTGGCTGCGAAAGCTGAGTACGTGAAGCTGTGACCCTAGGAAACTGCTCCGGGCACTGGAACGGTTTGGAATAAGAAAGAAAGTTAATAGAGGTTAGGGATGCTCAGGCGCCAGCGCTCGCGGCGCGAGCTGGTTGTTGGCTGGCCATTTGTTCCCTTTGTTCCTTCATCTTCTGTTGCATTTCCTTCGGTGTGGGTTGTGCAACGTGGGTAGCGACCATCCAAGTGTAACCCTCGGGGTCGACAATGGTTCCACAGCGGTCGCCCCAAAACATGTCCATCACCGGTCCCTTGGGGACCGCGCCGAGTTTTAGGGCCTTGGCAACCGTCTTGTCTGCGTTCGCCGTCAGCAGATACAAACTCGTTGGCGAGGCGCCGATTGTTTTCGCACCGCGGGAACCCATTTGCGGCATTTCCGGCCCCAACATTAATGTCGTGCCGCGGAGCGTCAGCTCGGCATGCATCGCCTTGCCGTCTGGATCATTCATGATCCCCCGTTTGGCAAAGCCGAACGCTTTTTGATAAAAGGCGGCTGCCGCTTTCACGTCGGTCACCGTTAGAATTGCTGTTACCGAACCGTAGAGCTTTTTATTGAGCGGATCGATTTTTCTGGGCATAACACTCCTTTCGTGTGAAGAGTATTCGAACTGAATTTCGGCGGAAGTTGGTCACCAGTGCACCGCTCGCAGAACCTTCCGGGCAACGCAAATCAAGGATACTCCAATGAGAAACGCTTGGTCAACGTGCGAGTCGATAGCGAGTCGATGGCCTGTCGATGGCACGGCAAACCTCGCCGAGTCTGTTCCGCGCCCGAGGGATGCTGACGAATGCCCGACCCGCGCCGTGGTTCTGTTCGAGTGGCCGGCTGCTTCGGAGGTCGACCAGCCATGGGGGCAATCATCGGGGTACTTGACTACCGCCTTTGCGACACTACGGAAGAACCTTTCGTTTCACATCCTCGACGGCTTCTATCAGGTTGTCCGGCCTGCCAAGATCACGCCAAGAATACTCATCGGCTCGAAAGGCGAGGATTTTTTCCCCGTGGGCAGCGAGACGCAGATAGCAGGTGATGATGGAGAAAACGCCTTCTTCAATCATCATAGCAAAGAGACGTGGAGAAATAACGTGGATACCGGAAAACGCGAGTGGCCGGACCTGCTGTGAAGATCGAACCAATTCATTCTTTTGATCGTATCCGGTTCGGCGGCCGCAAAGCCGATGCTGCTCGTCGAAGAGCAGGTATCGGGAGGTCTCTCGGTCCTGCACGGCGACAGTAGCGAGAGCCTGATTTTCAGTATGAAATTCGACCATGCGCCGGAGATCAATGGTGCTGATGACGTCGACATTGTGCAAAATGAATGGCCGTTCGAAACTGTGGGAATCCTCGAGGAAAAAATAGGCAGCTTTTTTCAAGCCGCCCCCGGTGTCGAGCAAAACCTCCTCGCGAGAAACTTCGATCCGCATGCCGAAATTATCATTCGCTTTCAGGTACTCGAGGATCTTGTCAGGAAAGTGATGCACATTGATAAGCACCTCGCGAACATCGTAAGCGCTCAAACGCGACAGTGTGATCTCTAGCATCGTGCGGCCGGCGACTTCCACCAGTGCCTTGGGTCGATCATCCGTTAGTGGCCGCAAGCGCGTACCGAGGCCTGCGGCCAAAATCATCGCTTTCATTTGTTGATATTCTCCAACTCAAGATGCCGCACCACCACCTCCACTCCGTTCCTGCCGCTCAAGCGCTTTGCCAATTGCTCCGCAAAATAAACCGAGCGATGCTGGCCCCCCGTACAGCCGAACGACACTGTCAAGCTGGTAAAGCCGCGGCGTTGATAATTGCTGACGCTGACATCCACCAGCGACATAACGCCGGCGAGAAACTGATGTACGCTTTCTTGCTGATTGAGATAATCGATCACCGGTGCGTCTTTGCCCGTAAGAGCTGTGAATCTCTCCTCGCGTCCCGGGTTCGGTATGCTGCGGGAATCAAAAACGAATCCGCCACCATGACCGGTCTCGTCTTTCGGTACGCCCCGGCGAAATGAAAAACTGAAAATTCGCACGATCAGCTTCTCTTCCTTGGAAGCCAGCTTCTGCAATTTCTCCGAGGCCACCATGTTTGTGAACGCGTCCATTAGCGTCGGCAGCGGGATGGGTAACTCGACGTGCTGAAGCAGCCAGCTCAAGTTTTTCAGAGCGTATGGCACACTTTGCAGAAAATGAGCTTTGCGCTCATAAAAGCCACGAAAACCGTAAGCGCCCAACGCCTGCATGATGCGAATGTAAACGTAGCCGTGGTAGTGGTGCATGAACCGTGAGCGCTCCAGCCCGATGAAATCAGTGAGCCGGTCGATATAAAGATCGAGTAATTGCTGGCGCAATTCTGGCGGCAGATCGGCCTTGGCATCGTACAAAAGAGAGGCGATGTCATATTGAAGAGCCCCCTTGCGCCCGCCTTGATAGTCCAAAAAGAATGGATGGCCGTCGCGCAACATGATGTTGCGCGATTGGAAATCCCGATAGAGAAAGTAGTCGAGGCCCGCGCTCAGCAAGAACTTTGTCAACCGACTGAAATCGTCTTCCAGGGATTGTTCGTTGAAGGGTATTCCCGCAAGCCTAAGAAAATAATACTTGAAATAATTTAAATCCCAAGCGATAGACTGACCATCAAAAATCGCGCGCGGATAGCACACGCTGTAATTCAAATCGCGGCCCGCTTCGATCTGAAAGCGTGGCAACACAGCCACAACTTTGCGATAAGCCTCAACCACTTGGGTAGAAATGCTCTCGCCGACGCGGTTTTTCGACAGAAGTTCAAAAAGTGTTGTGTCCCCGAGATCTTCTTCCAGATAAGCTCCTTGACTCAAATCTTCCGCATAGATTTCGGGTACCGGCAGACCGTGACCGCGAAAATGCCTGGAAAATTCAAGGAAGGCGACATTTTCTTCACGTACTTCATACAGGACGCCAATCGCGGTGAGTTCTTCGCTGGCAAGCCGTAGGATCTTACGGCCCGATCCGCCCAGTTGGCCCTGGAGCGGCTCGACCCGCCCAACTGGCGAGTGGAAATGTTGTTCGAAGAGGTACTTAAGGATGTCCATCAGGATGCCCAACGGTCCGTCGAGAACAGGGGACCGAGACTCTTTTCTTCAGCGGCAGCCTTGAGCCGAACCAGCAGCTCCTCCCAGACCTTGGTACACGAGACAAAGCATTCCGTTTCGGCTTCCCAATCGGCGTGCGTGAAACGAAGCTGCGTTTTGCCGCTCGTTTCCTTCAGTTCGAACAACAAACTCGTGCCCGTCCACTCCTGGCCCGTTTGGCACGTCCACCCCGCTGTCCAGGGATCTGAACTCCGAGTTGGCTTGAAACGGTAAACCGTCTTACGGTTGAAAAATGCGACTTCCACAATTCGCGTTGAAGAATCTTCGATCACATCGGCAGTCCACCGCCGAGCAAAGCCACTTCCAGAAGCGATCAGTGGAAACACACGTTCTCTTCTAGCGCGAATACAAATCGAATGCCTGATGTCGGCCATAGGTTCCACCTTGTCGCCCAATTCCATACCACTACCACGGAGTGGGGGGCCTCCATCCCAACGATTACTCGCAAGAATAAGTCTAGCCGCTCTGAAGTTACATGGCGAGCGGCTGACGATCGAGGGGTCGAAAAAGGCACTTAGCGGTGAGTCGATTCAGATGTCGCCGATGGATCCGCTCTCGGTTTTCGTTAAAACGCTGATCCGTCTGCGACGGCCCGGGACGTCGGCGGGAGCCTCGGAAGGTAACGGCGGCGAGGTTGCTATATACGCTTGAACCAAGAAGAGCAAAGCGTTCGACGGGATATGCAGGTTGAAGTCCACAAAACTGTGCAGCAGAAGGCCGCTCAGCGCTGTAATAGCGCCAGCGTGTAGAGCACGAGAGAAATGGCCCTGCTCCGCTCGGAAACTCTCGAGGGCTCCACGGAGCAAGAGCCAAAGAAACGCCAATCCACAAAAGCCGCCGATAGCACCTGTTTCAGCCAACGTCTCGATATAGTCATCATGAACGTGATCCACCACTTTGCCGTCGTAGGCGCTGTCGAACTGTGGAAATACCGCGACGAGGGTCCCGACACCACTGCCTGCAATCGGATGATCGAAAAACACGCGAGCCGCACCCTGAAACATCGAACCGCGCCGTCCAAACGTTAAGTCGCCCGGGTGCAGGGTTGAGAATCGCTCGATCGCCTTTCCAGCACCCATCCACACAATCAGAGCCGCCGCCGCGAGAGCCACGACTGAAATCGCTCCAATCCCTGACCCTACCTTCCTTTTGCCGCGGACAGCGAGCAGCGCTAGCACGCCGACCTCAAACGCAAAGCCGACGATCCCACCTCGGGAGCCGGAAAGAATGAGCGCACCGATTGGAACAATCGTCAGCAGGATCGCCAAAGGAAACAAGTCGTTTCGCAATCCTCGGAACACCACCAGCGCCAGACCCACCGGGGCAACCAGCTCGATGAATCCCGCGAAGTGATTGCGATTCACGTACGGACCGAATGGATCGCCTCCCAGCGTGAGCTTGCGGAACCAGTAGATTTCTCCCGAGGAAGTAAACGCCTGCATGATGCCGAACAATGAAACCAGGAATCCGAGTAAGAGGAGGAACCACGCCAATTGCGTCAGGTCGGCGCGCTCGCGAAATGCCTGCATCACAAGGAAGAAGACAATGAAATAGGAAGCCATCTTGAGCAATTCCACCCGCGTCAGGAATGCATAAGCCGTTGTGTGAAAGATGAGCTGGCCCAGTCCGATCACCAGAAATCCCAAGGCCGGCCAATTCAACGGGCTCCAATGAATCTTGCATTCAGGATTCTGCAGAAGCAGAACCGTCCAGAACGCAAGAAGAGCTGCGGCGCCTACTTCAAGAAGTGATTCCGACCAGACCTCAACGACACCATGAGCGAGAACGCTGAAGGTGATCAAAACAAGAATGCCGACTCGGAGGGCCTTCATCGAGATGGGAACTCCGCCGCTGCACGGGACGGCACGAGCGAGATGTCCGCGAGCCAAACCGTTCCACTCAATCGGTTCTCAAACAGCCGGCTGGGGGTTCGCTGCAGCCGTACGACGAGAAAGTGCGTCTGTGGGCTCGCAGTCACGTCTAGATCGACAGCGGCCCAGGGATTCGTGCCGGTCAGATTCTCCGTGCGTAAGTTTACAGTCGATGAGTGTTGCGGATCATAGATTGAAAAACGCATCCCGCTTTCCGTCGTGATTCCCTGGGTGCGAAGATATGCACGAAAATGATAGGTGCGGCCGGACTCGACGGGCACGTACTGTAGCGGCTCCTCAAGGTCCAGATTTGCACCGCCGCTAAACTCCAGACGCAGCGTGCGCGCACCGTGCGAAGGGAGTGCTGAATCAAAGTCCAGGGACACGCCCAAGGGTGCACTCCACCTCCAGTCCAAGCCACCGTTCGTGAAATGCTGCCCGAAATCTCCATTCCAGATCAGGGAATGTGCGGCGGGCTCCTGATGAGGCTTGCCGCCTGCCGCAAGCGCCTCGCGCCATACCTTCAGGGCATCGTCGGCGCGGCCCTCGGAGATCAACGCGTCAATGAACGGGAACGAGCGGTCCAAAGCGAATGGCTTACCTAGGGCAACCAAGCGCGGCCAAACCTGGAGTGCTGCGTCGAGCTGTTGGTTCGATGCGAAAAAATCCAATGCCTCAAAATACGCGTCTTCATTTGGGGGGAGTACTTTGTCGAGGACGTCGTTAACGTCGTGATGGGAACGCCAAGCGCGCGATATTGCCAGCGGCAGAAGACTTTGGTCCGTGCGGACCGCTTGCTGGATTTCAGCGTAGCCTTCTGAAAACTCTTGCTGCCGAAGAAGGAAATTTCCGTAGTTCCATGCAACCTCGGCTGAAACAGGGTAGGCATTTCTGGCATGTGCGAAAGATTCCCGGGCGCGAGCCGTATTTCCAACGGTCTCGTAAGCACTGGCGAGGTCCATCCAATAGTGCGCGGAGCGTGGATCGCGCTGTACGGCTTTCAGGTAGTATGCGATTGCCTGGTTCGGATCGGGACTTGCGAAGTCCCACTGTTCGAACCGTCCCAAGCGGTCCCATGCCTCCGCATTCCCGGGTTCTAGTGCGGCACCGCGCTCTATGATCGCTAGTCGAGGCGAATGGATGCGATAATCCGCCACCCAGTTTTTGATTGCCTGAAAACACACCAGGGCGGCAGCGGCAAATGACGCGATCAGCAAAACGCGGCGCTGAGCGGTACGATGAGGAGGGAATTCCACAAGTCGTAATCTGCTACGAGCCTTAGCTCCTCCGCAAGAACAAATTCACATCGATTGGTAAAGAGCAGCCGGGAAGAAACTTACCCCGAGCGGCAAGCCTTGAATCGGCGATCCGAACGGGGCCTAGTCTTTATGCCCGAATCGGTAGCTGAGTCCGGCAGCCACACGGAAGTTCTTCTGGCCGCCCCTCGTGCCAACGCCGGGGAAAAAATAAGTGCTCTCGTAATCCAGTTGAATCACGTTGACCTCCCAGTTCTCGCGGATTCTCCATTTGAACCCGCCACCGCCGGCAAGCGCCTTCGCGGCGCTCGAAATGTCGCGTGCGCCGAACCCGCCGGAAGCCGAAAAGTGTTCATCGACATACCCGCCACCGAAAAGAACGTGGACGTAGGGAGTCAGTTTGTGATTATGGCCAAAAGGATAGATTCGAGGTCCAACCAGGAAGGTGTAGAGCGCTGTGCTAGTCGGCTGAAGCGATGGCGCAACACCGATGGTTTGGCTTCCGTAGCTCCCCGTCACTTCTGCCGCGACTGCAAGCCAGCGACGAAAGATGTTGTAATCCACCGACACATCGAAGCCGTTCATACTGAATCGGGACGAAGTCGGAGGATAGTAGGAACGAAGAACATAGCCAACGCTGATATCGTATGCGGGTCTTTCGCGCGGCGAGGGTTTTTCTTTTGGTTTAGGTTTATCCTGCGATGCAGGCTTATCCTGGGGCGCAGCCGGCGGCGTCGAAGTATCCTGCGCCAGGGTAGGCAGGCTGAACAGCATTAGCATCACTAGACCACAGACCTTTTTCATCCTCGCCGTCCTCCGTCGAAATTTCAGACGCGGTGTTCACTCGTTCCGCGCTTCGGCCAACTGCTCGGCCGGCTCGTGTTTATACCAACCAGCGCAATGAAGTAGGTGAATAGTGCTTGGATGGAGTGGCTAGGATAGGGGATGCCAGCTAAAAAATCAAAGGGCCGGGCGATTGCGCGCGGCCCTTATCGGTCGTTGAAGGAATTACCGCTCGCCAATACGGAAGACAACCCCGGCAGAGAACTTGAAGTTGTTCTGGACAGGATTCCCAGGGCCGCCCCCTCCGAAGAAATACTGCCGTTCGTAATCAAACTCAGCGAGACGTATTCCGACATGTCTCGCAAAATACCAGTCCATACCACCGCCACCCTCGAACGAGAACGCACTATCGGTGATGGTGGCAGCGGCTTGAGTCGACGTCGCCGGGAGAAAGACGTGTACGTGCGAAGCGCCGAACAATACGTGGGCGAATGGCGTTAGGCGATGGTGGCCGACGGGATAAATCTGCGGACCAAACATGAACCCATAATCGTCCCAAGTACCGTTCACGCCTTGGTCAATACGTGTGGCGTCGACTTCCGCCGCCGCACCTAACCAACGGTTGATGTTGAAGTCGGCCGTAAAGAACCCGCCGTTCTCGTTCAGGCGGGAAGCAAACGGCTGGTCGAACGATCGGAACTGATACCCGCCGCCCACCTCAAGCACCGGTGTTCGATCCTGCGCTAACGTCGGCAGGCTGAAAACTGTCACCAAAGCGAAAATTGCCAGTGTCTTGATCATCGGGAATCTCTCTCCTCAAGAATTCATCACGAAAAGGTCACGGCCCACGTCAGCCCCCGAGCCGGCCCAATCGATTTCCAGGGTCGCACATCTTCGACCACTCAAAAACTCGAAAGAATCAAGCATGTGCCGAAGGAAACATCCCCCGCTGTAAGTCGCAGTTCTAACAAGAGATATCTCGGAGAAGGCTTACTGCGGGGCGGATTGCGACCAGCGGGGAGGGGAAGTGCACAGGTCCTCAATCGTCCGACATAGCTGGTTGATCTTCGCTGCCTCTTTCTCGGGTCGCAACCGCCAGATCGGCACAACGGAAAGCAGGCGGCCGAGAAGTGAAAACTCCCGCGCGCGCATGTCCTGATCGAGTAGATTTGTCGCGAATGAATTCGTTACCAGCGACAAGAGACCCTCCTTCGGCGGCAAACTCTCAAGAAACTGCTCCCGCGGATCTGGGCTACGATCGCCGAGAATGAAAATTGCGCCCAGAGGCAAGCTGCGCTGCTCAAACTTCAGGTGGTTTGCCGTGAGCGATAAAAGATGCTTGCCCCAATCCGGAGATAGACTTGGAAGCGTTTTGTCCGGACCGTATAGCATCTCGACCGAATCCGGCCAAAGAGACAGATGAGGATAGGCAGGAAGTACCGAGAAGCACCCCTCCTGTTCGACGAGAGCCGCCACGTCGTCAGAGATCACGGCGTTCCCGCGTTGCGCTAAAGCCGCAGCAGTAGTTGACTTGCCTGCTCCCTCAGAGCCCACAAAAGCTACGGCTCGATCGCCGATTGCTACCGCACTTGCATGAAGGCACACGATCCCTCGGAGACGCAGGAGCAACCCCAGCACCGGACCCACGAGGTACGTTGCGGCATTTTCGAGAGACGTGGTATCCGGCCAGACCGACCAGACATTCTGGCCGGCCCGATCCAACCAGAATTGCACGCCGTCATAGTAGTCGAGACGCAAATACTTATCTGTTCCGATTCGCCACACTCGCAGCGCCGGCGCGCCACGCTCGTCGGCGTATGCGCTGGCGTAGACAAGTTCTTCGAGCTGCGCAGTTTCTTTGCCGCCAGCAAATGGAGAGGAACACAAATGCACTGCGACGTCCGGGGATTCAGAAAGATCTGTTGTGGCCATCAAGCAGGGAATTGGGATATTGCTCGAGAGACGCAGAGCAAACGCGGAATACGTGGAATTCACTTTGCTCGGTGTAAAGAAAAAGAATAGGATGTGAAGCCCGAACCATCGGTTCCGACGTTATAGACTTGTTCTGACGCGCGGCGCCCTTCCACCATCTCGTCTATGGCGCAAACCAACCTTACGGGTAAGCTCCTGGACAGTGCCGTAAACGGTAAGAACAGGGGCTGAGTACGGCTTCTTCGGTGCCCGTTTGACGGGATTACCCATTGCTTGCCTCCGCTTTCAAGTTATACCGGACTCGCCGAGCCGACTGCAACCAAAAGTTGAGACAAACAGGCCGGATATTCGAAAGGGCCTGTTCGCTGTCCGCGTGTCGGGCGAGAGGGAGAAGAGCCGACGCGCTGACATACTGACTCACTTCTCCCATCCAGGATACCTGATCCAGCCATTTTGTGTCTTGGTGATTAAGACTTGCTACCAGCGGATCAACTTCTTGAGGGGTTTTCGGCCGCCGCCGCACGGTCTCGGGAAGTCGCCCGACCATCGCCTCGCGCAGCAACATCTTCTCGAAAAACCAAGGAAACGGAGGAAGCGCGAGAAGGTATTCCACAATCCGCAAATCCAGGAAAGGGTTGCGCACTTCCACCAGGGAACGCGTGACGCCCGGGTCTTGTAGTTCGAAAAGATTTGGCCACTGCGGAAGCGCCAGAGAGGCATGGGCCTTCGGAAGAATGGGATGACAGGACCATGCGGAAAGTTCGCTCCGCTCCTTCCAGCGCTCGGTTACATTCGCCCTTCGGATGAAATCAGGAGCAAGCCATGGCGGAAACACGGGTTCGGCAGTGTCTCGCCCAAACACGCCTTTGATTCGCCGCCGAATGCCCGGCCCAAAGGAAGGACGGATCCGGAGGTATAACGGAATCTCAGAGAGTGCTCGTCGCCACTGGCGGCGCCGGAACAGGTCCTTGGTGTAGGGCAACATTTCAAAGTGCATAAGATTGTCGCTGCCATCGCCAGAAAGTACGACACGACAATGTTTCGCAATCATTCCAAATTGATCGAACAGTCCGCCGAGTAAGGGGTCGTCCACCGGTTCCGGCCAGCCCCATTCGGGATCGTCCCAGCGGTCGAATAGGCGCAGATGATCAAACGCGATCGACTGAATCGGTATCCCGAGAAATTCTGCCGTCGTGCGTGCATGGGAACCGTCGCGGTCGGGGACAAGCGATTCGTAGATCACGGTGTAGGCACGCAGTTCGGTAGCCCCGGTTGTCTTCGAGGAGAGCTCGCGCGCGGTCGCCGCAATAGCGCCGGAATCAAGTCCCCCGCTCAACAGAATGCCCACGCGATCCGACCGCAAACGGTCAGCCACGGCCGCCTGTAGAAGAATCTGGAAGTGCTCGACGTAGTCGTCGGAGTGACGATAGCGGATGCGGCCATCGGTCGGCGCCGACCAATAGCGCTTGAGCCGAAGATCATTCGCCGAAACCGTCAGGCAGTGGGCGGGGGGCAGACGGTGTATCGCGCGAAAGGTCGTGGTGGCCGTATCGCAGTTCAAACCAAACAAAAGAAAATCTGCAAGGGCCGCTTCGTTCAATTCGTCTGAAATGTCGGGATGCAACCGCACGCAATTGAGCGTGTTACTGAAGAGAAAGAAATCCGCTGTCTCCGCGTAGTAAAACGGCTTCACGCCAAACTGGTCTCGCGCACAAAAAAGGATTTCCCGGCGCGCGTCCCAGATAGCGAATGCAAAATCGCCGCGCAAATGGCGGACGCAGTCTTCCCCCCAAGCGGCATAGGCGTGCAGAATCAGATCCGAATCGGGGGAAGAGCGCTGGACTCTAAGACCCTCCTGATCGAGGTCCTTTTGAAGGTCTTCGCGGCAGTCGAGTCGAGCATCGGCCGTGATCCAGAATTTCCCTTCGAAGCAAGCTGGCTGGCGCTCCATCAACGCTTCGCAGGTGGTCCGAAACATGGTGTGGCCGAAACCTGCCGGACCCTCCGCCCAAACTTCGCGACCGTCGGGTCCGCGGAAAGAAAGAAATTGCGTCAAAGCGTGGAGTAGCGCCCGCTCTGCTCGGGCGTCCTTCCGTTCGAGTATGCCGACGATCCCGCTCAACGTGTTTGCGTCTCCAGCATGGTAGTTTCGCCGTTAAACGGCGCGAAATGCAGATGCGCTTCGTCAGGATCATTCAGTACTAAGCCTTGCAACTCGATCCATGCGTGAGCCTCAAAGGTTTCTGATTCCTTTCGGACTCCGATTCGTAAGTCGGCAACGATTCCTCGCCGCCGAAGCAACCACCTGAGCGTTAAGGAACGTTCAAGACAATTCGTGTGGAGAAAAAGATGGCGCGCCGCAAGGTCCAATTTCATGGCAACACTGGAAGCGATCGGGATCTGCGATGCGTCCACTTGGTTTACGCTTTTGGTTCTCAGGGACGTGAAACGTTCGATTGCGGCATTCCACCGCCTGAACCCGACGACGCGCAATCCTGCCCAAGTAGCTACAAGTGCCGCAGCCGCTTCGAGCACCATGCGGCGTTCGACAGGCTTAAGGCGCCAAAACCTGCGCCCAGCTTCCATGGTTGCTTTCAACCCGACACCTCAGAGAAAGTCGCACGGCAAAGCCGCGAAGGCCCCGGGGCTGGCAAGGGTGCATCCTCAAGGGCCAAAGAGGTTCACCCAGAAAGAATTCTCTTCAGACCGAACGCTTCGTTGTGTCCTGTACTTCGACCAATCCCTCGGTTCGCATTCTCTCGAGCAACGCAAGCAGCTCCTGCTCGCATCTATCCGCCGCTACTTCATATTCATCAAGCAGGGTGTCGCGAAGTTCGCCGACGCTTCTAGGCTGTTGCAGCAGATTCCACACCCGCGCGCCTACCGGGTTCATTCCGTAATAGACGCTGTTCTTGAGATTTAGGATAGCTGACTCGTCGCCGAGTGGGCAGGAAACCTGGTCCTTCGTCGCCACGACAACCGTACTCACGGAAAGCGTTGGTTCCATGTTGGCCCGCGTGTCCTTCAGGGCCGGCGAGCGCAATTCGTAAATGAAATCCAACAGAAAACCGGCCGCTATTGGGAGCCCGCAGATCACTGACCGCTCGCCCCAGCCATTGTATAGATACTCTTGCTTTGCGGCAACGGCGGAACTGAACTGGATTAGCTTTGCCGACAATGCTGCGGTGCCCCACGCATAACTCTAATACATAATCGTTCGTGTCAAATGGTGGGCCAAGTTGTCGTGTGATAGTGTGTCCAGAGCCGCTCGTTTACCTGCGGGATGATAACCCGCCGGTCCGACGGACGAACCTTATTGATTTCTTCACGCAGCAGAGCGGTCGCGTAAACGCTGTGGGCGCGGATTTCGACCTCCTGCGTGGAGTTGCGCGGGATGAATTGGTAGGAATCGATGGCGTGTTCGAGCGCCGGCGAGTAGCTGTTGATTCCCAGCAATCGAAGCGCGACTGGAACGATGTAATCGGGGAAAGTGGTCATCTTAGCGACATCGTTCAAGCGCACCGGGCCCGATTTTGGATAGGTCGCATAGGCGAACCACAGCCCAAGCTGCGCCAGCTTGTAGAATTTGATCTCCTGGCCATGGTACTGGCTGACATCATTGAAGCGAGGAAATTCCCTGGCCATGCGCTCAACAAGCCCGTTTCCTGCGTCGTACAGCAGCGGCGGACATGATTTGACGAAATTGTGGAAGCGTCCGTCGTATTTTTCTGCGAGCACCGAGCCGACCTGATGAAGTACTTCCAATTTCTCGTCAAGCATGGGCATTTCAATATTGCCGGCAAAGATTTCCTCAAGCTCGGGTCGCGTCACCTTTGCGAGGAATTTGCCGTCGAGAATGGGAACACCTTTGTTCATCGCCCGATTTAGGCAGGCGAACATGGCATCGGAGTCAGACCAGTGTTGCCCTTCATAATCCACCTGGAATTTGACGTGAGTAGTGAAGTCACTAAAAGCCGTGTCAATGGAATTGGCCACCAGGATCAGATCAACGACGTCCTGCGGGTCGTTTGATTTCACACCCGTAGGTATGGGATACACCGGCATCGCAAGCTCTTCGTAGCCCATCCACCCGGCGACCTCCACGATCTTCTCAAAATGGGTGAAGACGTCCCGGGAGTGTTCGATCGCAGGACGAAGACTCTCGAGAACGGGGCTGCCGATCGGCTTGGGCCAGCGAAATGGGGTAGAGCCATCGCCAAGGGTAATAGAGTCAACGACCGTGGAAATTCCACGGGACGACGCAACAAGACTCGATGAAGAAATAGCTTTCAGAAACTGACGTCTACCGTTCATCGTCACCCCGGGGGCCAGAATTCAATACACGATCGTGCGTAATTGCTGTCGATTACTCCCTCTTTCCATTGGGGCACTGCTTCGAATCGGGTGTGGGTGTCATCTTGAAACTCCTGCAGCAGAGCTATCGCGGGGAAGGCATGCCAGCACGCGCAATCGTACCCGATCCCACTTCGCTTCCAGCCGCTGCGCGCGCAGAAAAGCGCCTATGTCTCGCACGCTGGGCAGGTTGTCTCCTGCACCCACCACCGTGGCAGCGAGCGCTCCTGCCGCATTGGCGGCGAGTGCGCCTTCCGCAGTGGACCAACCGCGAAGCCGGGCATGCAGAAACGCAGCGACAAAGGCGTCTCCAGCGCCCGTTGAATCTACCGTCCGCACGGCGAAGGAAGGCACCAGCGTTGGCGTGTCGTTCTCACAGATGAGGCAGCCTCGCCTTCCCAATTTCAGTACCACCTCGTGAGCACCCGCCTCCTGGAGACGTGCGAACCCCTCGTACGGGTCCCCTACCCCGGTGAGCGCTACCGCCTCGTCGGAGCTGAGAAGTAGAATATCTACCCTTCGGCTCATTTGCAGAATTTTCCGCGGAATCACTTTACTTGGCTGCATTCCTATGTCGAGCGAAACCCAGCCTCCGCACCCATGGACGGCTTTGATCAGTTGCTTCGCCGCCCTCTCCGATGCGCGATTGAGAAAGCTGTGGCCCGCCAGGTGCGCAGCCGAAACTCTCCCGTTGAGTGCCGCCCAGCCTGGCAGCTGCCGGAACAGCCCATTCGCACCTCGGCTTCCGAAAAATGTGCGTTCCCCATCCGGCGTAACGTTGATATAAAGCATTCCCGTGAGGGCAGCGGTGGTTCGCTGCACCCATCGCAGGTCCACTCCGCCGTCCTTGAGCGCTTGGAGTACGTAGTCACCAAAAAGATCCTGTCCCACACACCCCACCAGCCGTGTTGATACGCCCCAGCGCGCTAACCCCAGAGCGCAATTGGCGCCGACTCCGCCGCAGTGCATCTCAAGTTTCTCCGCCAGACAATCATCTCCAGGTTCGGGCCAAGCCTTCACGCGCCCCAGGATGTCCACGTTGATATCGCCCCAGACGAGGAGGCTCGATTTGTTGGTTGCTTTGTTGCTCATGGCGTCGGAATCCTAGCACGGAGAGAGTTTCTCTCGCGATCTTCGCTCTGGCTCCATTTTGTGATAAGACCACAGAGCTCTGGGAGGTCCGTTTAGCCACGTGTTTTCCGTTCGCGAAGACGTCGCTGCCGCGTTGAGGTCAGGCGCTCCGGTTGTGGCTCTGGAATCCACAGTCATCGCGCACGGACTTCCGTGGCCGCACAACCTAGATACGGCACGTAAAATGGAATCGGCCGTTCGAGATAAAGGAGCCGTACCGGCGACAATCGCTGTCCTCGAAGGGCGTATGGTTGTGGGACTTTCCTCCGAGCAGCTCGCGTCTTTCGCGGAAACCGAAGGAATCGTCAAGGTCAGTCGCGCCGACCTTGGTCGGGTCCTTGCCTCGCGTCAGACCGGCGCCACGACTGTGGCGGGCACCATGCTGATCGCAGCGCGGGCAGGCGTCCGGATGTTTGCCACCGGTGGGATTGGTGGCGTCCACCGCGGAGCCGAATTGAGTTTCGACATCTCCGCGGATCTGACGGAGCTTGCCCGGACGCCGGTCGCAGTCGTTTGCGCTGGTGCCAAGGCTATTCTCGATCTTCCACGCACGCTCGAGGCACTCGAGACACTCGGCGTTCCGGTGGTGGGCTATCGCACCAACGAGTTTCCGGCTTTCTATGTGCGGGAAAGTGGCCTCCCCCTGAAGGCTCGCGTGGATAGTCCAGAGGAGGCCGCCCGCCTAATGAATGCGCACTGGGAGACTGGGCTGTCGTCGGGGATTGTATTCTGCAATCCCCCTCCGGCGGATTGCGCGTTGAAAAAGCAAGAAGTGGAGGCGTTGGTCGGGAGGGCACTCCATTCGGCAGCCGCCGCTGGAATTCGCGGAAACGGCGTCACGCCCTATTTGCTGGATTATTTGTCGAAAGAGAGCCAGGGAAGGACGATGGAAACGAATATCTCATTGCTTGTGCACAACGCCGGCGTTGCTGCTGAAATTGCCGCGGCGTACAGCGCGCTCGCCTCTTCTCGAGGTGGTGCGACACCCTAAGTTTTGGCCGCCTTCCCGAGGTTTACGGTCCGACGGAACTTTTCCATCAAGTGCTGGCCCGATCTCACCGGTGGATACTTGGCGCTCTCCCCGGGGGCGAGACAAGTTTGAATGCACGCGATTTCTGCCTCCCAATTCGGTTGGTGGAAAAACGCAATCGACTGGCGCCGCGTCGACCCGTTCGCACCCGGCGGCGGATTTACCACGCGATGCAGCGTTGATACCCAATGATCGTTGGTCCACCGCGCCATTAGATCGCCGATGTTTACGATGAATGTTTCTGGAACGATTGGCACTGCTTGCCATTCCCCATCCGGAGTGTAGATTTCCAATCCACCGGGGGCTGCTTCGGAAACTAGAATCGTCAGGCTGCCATAGTCGCTATGGGCCCCGGCCCGCAATTGGCCTTGCTTCGGTGGTGAGGACTGGCTGGGATAGTTCAATGCGCGCATAGCGCTAATCGGATCGTCAATCGCGCCATCGAAGAAATCTTCCCGTAGACTCAAGGCGGCCGCAAACATGCGCATGATCCTGGCAGCGAGCTGGCCCATCGCGCGATAGTAGTTTGACCACGCCTCTTGAAATTCCGCAGGCTCCTTCGGCCACAGATTGGAAGCGAATCGGAAATCTCGATCCGGCTCATTGCCAAGATGCGGCTGTTGTTCCAGCGGCCCGATACTAAAACTCTCCTTCATATCCGGGAGTGTTTCATCGCCAAGCGACTGGGCAAGAGCCTCGGCTTGGAGGGGCGAATACCCGTATGGATACCCCACATACGGCATCCTGACTTCAAGTTTCTTTTCCATCGGCAGGTCGAAGAACTTCAGAGATGCGTTCCACGCCTCGGCGATGACTTGCTCGGGGACACCATGTCCACGGATGCCTAGGAATCCGGTGCGGCGGCATACTTCATCTACTCGGCGACCGAGGTCCCGTCTCGCTGCGCTCGAAGCTGTTTGGAAAGCCGAAAGATCGATAACTGGAAAGTCCCGCATCCGGGCACCCCCGGTCCAAGTGCCTGCACGGCGCCGTGCACTTGCGAAAAAACAATAGGGCAGCCATCGAGGTGTGTCAACTGCTCGCCGCGATAATCCCTCGAAGGAGTTATTCTTGCGCTCGATTCTTGCCGCATGCGTTGGCGGAGCGTGTTTCAGGGTTCGCACCCCGGCGCCTTTGGCTATCGGAGAAGAAGGCCCACGATCCCGGCTGAAAGATAGTTTGCGAATGTCCCAGCGAGCAAAGCGCGAAAACCAAGCCTGGCCACATCGGCCTTTCGAGTTGGCGCGAGAGATCCAAGGGCCCCAATCTGAATCCCGATGGAGCCGAAATTCGAGAACCCGCAGATCGCATAGGTCGCGACCGTGAAGGATCGTGCTGCAATGTGTCCCTTTAGCGGACCGAGCATGCTGAATGCGAGAAATTCATTTAGTACCAGTTTCGTAGCCATGACGCTTCCTACCGCCCTGGCATCGGACCAAGGCACGCCCAAAGTCCAAGCGACAGGCCCAAGAATGTAACCGAAGACAGACTCGAGCGAGGTATGGGCAATGCTAAGTACACCGTTTGTTAAGGCGATCAATGCGACGAATGTGATGAGCATGGCGCCCACGATGAGAGCTAGGGACAAGCCATCCGTCACGCCCCGCGAAATTGCCTGCAAAACGTTCACGGATTTTTCGCGGACATCGATCCGCGCATGACTGGCAGTTGCCGGAATCTTCACTTCCGGCACCAACATTTTGGAAATTAGAATCGCCCCGGGCGCTGTCATGACCACGGCTGTAAGCAAATCGCGAGCCTCGGCCCCCAGTAGCACATAGGCTCCGAGCATTGCTGCCGAAATATGCGCCATTCCAGTCGTCATCACCGTCAACAGTTCTGACTCGGTTAGTCCCGCGAGGTAGGGCCGGATCACCAGCGGGGCGGAAGTCTGGTCCATCACGATGCTGGCGACCACTTCCAGGGATTCTGCTCCGCTGGTGCGCATGATTTGGAACATCAATTTGCCACCCAGTTCGATCAAGGTCGGAATCACTCGGAAATAGTAAAGAATTGAAAAACAAGCCGCGACGAAAATGATCAGCGGCAGGACTTGAAATGCGAAAAGTATCCCGAAACCGCCATGCGGATCGGCGAGCCGGCCAAAGACAAATTGCGCGCCATGGAAAGAGAATTGCAGAAACCAAACAATGCCGGCGGAGATTCTCTCGAGCAGCCGGTAACCCGCATCGGTGCGCAGTACGAATGCCGCCACCACCCCTTGCAGCCCGAGTCCCCAAAGCACCACTCGCCACTGAATGGCCCTTCGGTTGGACGAAAGCAAGTACGATGCGGCTAAGATGGCTACTATGCCGACCATAACGATTCTAATTGCCTCGTTAAAACTGGCAAAGAATGCCACTGTCTGATTGCTGGTGGCCATGTAAAATTTTCCCTTTAACGGGCATTAGAGCTGATCAATGCACAACTACGCGCCCGCCATCAGGGTTGAGCTGGTGTATCTCTTTGCGGCCAGGTGAAAAGTGCGAAGTATTCTTTGCATTTTCGTGATGCCGTGTGAGTTTCCGGCATTTTCACAAAGCGCCGCTGACCATCCTCGGCATGTCGAGAGCACCAAATATCAGCGCGAGGCTGCAGGATTCTGGAGAGTCAGGAGAGCCGCCTCGAGGGGCAAATGTGAAGTGGTTAGTGAGGGCTTCGAGATTCCCAGAACACGATGACTGTCAGAAGTTAGGTAGGCTAGGGCTTCCTCTTGTTCGAAACGAAATGCCCGGCAACTTGAGAATGTGCATCTGCTGCGAAGAACGTCGCAACGATTGCTAGCAAGGCTCTGACGTAGCTCTCGGCCGGATCGGCAGTACAATTGGTTTGACATGGCCACGGAAGTGAAGCTCGACGCGATCATCGAAGCGCTCGAAATGACCGACGACTCGATCTCGTCCTATCTGGACGTGGGAACAGGCGAAGTGAGCTCTATCACCGAAGAGGAGTTCGACCTTGCAGAGGATCCGCAGACAGTCATCGAGGATTTGCCGGACTGGCAGCGTGAGGCGGTTAAACTCGCGCGGAGTGTCCAGGAACAGGAGGGCAAGCGATTCCTGGCTTTACCTGACAAGTTCGATGTCCACGAGTGGGCCATCATGGACCGCTTCTCTGGGGCACTGAAAGACGCGCGGATGCGAAATAATTTCCATGGTGGCATCCGCGGTGCGGGCGCCTTCCGCGTATTCAAACACCTACTTACCGAATACAACTTGTGGGACGCGTGGAATCGGTTCAAGCAAGTCGAACTCCGACAGATGGCCATCGAATGGTGCGAAGAAAACTGCATTACGTTCCGTCAGACCTAACGGCGATGGAAGAGTAGCGATACACATCGGGTGAGACCGACTTGAACTCCGCTGGTGGCAGCGACAGGCAATTGTCCGACTTACACGACAGAATTCACCTAGAATATTCGGTATGAACCCGGCTCACTGTTGTTAAAGGTTCCATTCTTGAGATTCATTTCCGCCTCATGGAATGAGGCAAACCAGCAACCTATTGAATCGCAGCACTCACCATGCGCTGCCAGTCCCGCATCTTCTACGCGTTTGAGCTAGGATGATACAAAAATGACTAAACCTTATTTTTCCGCCCTGTTCGCACTATTGCTTTTACCCTCCGTTTTGGCTGTGGCAGAAACCGTCACATTTCCAAGTGGAGAGATTACTCTCTACGGAGTGCTCTATAAACCCGAAGGAACTGGACCCTTTCCCGCAGTTATTTATAACCACGGAAGCGCGCCGGGCATGATGAGTAAGGAGGCATTCGCCGCGCTCGGTCCAGTGTTCGCAAGCCATGGATGGGTATTCTTTGGACCTTACCGGCGGGGGCAGGGATTGAGTGCCTCCGCAGGTCCGTATATTGGCGACCAGATCGCAGCTGCCGAGAAAGCCGGAGGCGTCTCTGCGGCTGCCGCAACGATGGTGCGGTTATTGGAGACGGATCATTTGGACGATCAGTTCGCAGCCCTAGCGTGGTTGCGAAAACGGAGTTTCGTTCAACCGAATCGCATCGCAGTGGCGGGAAACTCGTTTGGTGGCATCGAAACTGTGTTGGGAGTAGAACGAGGAGGATATTGTGCGGGGATCGATTCTGCGGGGGGCGCTCAGAGTTGGGCGCAGGCTCCTGAGTTACAGTCGCTTATGACTCGTGCAGTGCGAAATGCAAAAGCACCAATCTTCTTTTTTCAGGCCGCTAACGATTTTGACCTGTCACCCAGCAAGACACTCTCAGCAGAAATGAACGAGGTCAGCAAGACGTACAAACTGAGGATTTATCCCCCCTACGGCGACTCCCCTCGGGATGGCCACAGCTTTGGCTACTTTGGATCCGACGTCTGGGCCGAAGACGTTTTCGGATTTCTGAACCAGTATTGCACCAAACAATAACGCGCTATCGGAGCTGAGAACTGACGGCCGGGCAAGTCAGGTCGGGAAGGTTCCGAGTAAGCGACAACCTCGGCCAAAACCGTCGGATCGACCCCACTAAGTGCAAGCAAGAAGTATACTTTTCTCACGGTCTCAGGGCACATGGCGGGTCGAACCCAACGATTTAAGGAGTTTTCTTCGGACGCTGTGAGCTCGCCTTCAGGAACTGCTACGTGAGCGCCTCTAATCTGTTGCAGTACGCCGTGTTTGTGGCTGTGGTGGCGGCTCTCGTTAAACCGGTCGGCGGGTACATGCCCGAGTCTTGAGTGGCGAGAAGACGTTTCTCGATACCTTGCTGCGCCCGCTCGAACGCCTGATCTACAGCTTCGCCGGCGTTGACCCCGAACTTGAGATGGACTGGAAGCAATACTCCATCGCATCTATCGTTTTCGGTTTGGTAGGAGCGCTGGTACTTTACGCGATTCTAAGGCTGCAACAATTTCTGCCGTACTTTTGCGCCAGATATCAACTACGCCCGTGAGCCAGGACCTGGCGATGAATACCGCGATCAGCTTCGCCACGACGACCACCTGGCAGAAAATTCCGCTGGAACGGCCACAGGTACGAACGCGGGAAGGCCAGGAAATGGAGCTGGAGAGCCGGTCGAATCGGCTATTTGCGTGGAACCGGGCGATCCGTCACCGTCCATAAACCAACACGTGAAACGTTCCTTGAATCGCCGGGCGCTGGGGGTGCGGACGATCTGCAGTGGGTGCGGGAGCCGGTGCAAATTCCGCCGTATCCAGGAACAGGTTGTGGGTCTTGGTGTCGAGGCCCATGGTTTTGGCCCCGAATTCAGTCTTGATGGTTTCAGCTTCGCTGAATCTGTCGGGAGAGTCCTGGTGGAATACGTGGACCATGCCTTCGCGCGTGGAAACGAAGACCAGCCCGGTTTCGGGGTCGTAGGCGGCGGCATCCGCGCCAGCGGAGATGGGGAATGACTGGAGGATTTTTCCGCTGTCGGAGTCGAGTACGACGAACATCTGGGGATCGCGGCCAGCACTGAAGAGTCGGTGGTGCTGAACGTCCATGGCGAGAGCTGTCGGTGCTCCGGCGGGAGCGAGCGGCCAGCGCGATTTGATCTTTAGCGAGCGGGAATCAATGACGACAAGTTCGCTTCTGTCTTCCAGATTGACATAAACCGTTCCGTTGCCATCCGCGACGGCAAACTCGGGGCCGCCGCCAAGATCGATTGTCCCCACCACGCTGCCGCTCTTGGCTTCAATCACCGTGGAGTTCTGGGGATCGCCATTCATGACGAAGACGCGCTTCGAGAAGGGATCGTAAATGACGCAGTCCGCGTCCTTGTCGGCCTTGGCTTCGCCTGTCACCTTGAGGGTCTGCAGATCGAAAATGATCACCTTGCCCTGAGCACCGTCACTGATGAAGCCCCGGCCAAACTCGCTGGCCAAGGCAACACCGTGAACTTGTTTCATACCGATGATGTTGGTGATGAGGGTACGGCTGTCGGCGTCGATGACCTTGATTTCAGTGCCATGGGAAAGGTAGACGCGCCGCGCGGCCGAGTCGACCGTGATGTAGTCGAAGTACTCGCGAGTGCTCCCCTCGGCTGCGCCGAAGCTGTATTTCTTGAGCAGGTGATAGCTGTTTGGGGCCGCCATCAAGAGCGAGAATGAACCCAGCAGGATCAAGAGCATGCCGCGTGCAAGACGTCGGAAGCTGCAAGACTTCATACGAACCCTCCCTAACGATTGAAGGTATCCCTAGAACTCGAACGCGCTGACTTATCGAGCACTCAAACTCGCGCGATCTCGGAACGACCAAAAGGTCCCGCCTATATCTGGGGAATTATACTTACGATTCATCCTTCGATCGAGGTTGCTAACCACGGGAAACTGGCATAGTCTAACTATGTCACGGAGGTGATGGTTGGCAACCTCGGCCCGAGATGCGCGAGGACGCCGATTGGTTCGTTTCCGACGACGCCCGAATGGCCCAAAATTTTCTGGAACTCAGTTGCCGCAGCAGTGCCCTGCTTTGCACCCAGGTATGCCTCGCCGCGCAAATAAACGGGATAGAGGGCGAAGGTGAAGGCAGCGTTTCCTTCCGTCAATTCGTAAGGCCGTGTTGCTACGTCAGACCACGTGGCTATGTCGGTTGCGGCTTGGCGCCCTTGATCAGGAGCCACAGCATGATCGCAATCTCACCGAGGAGGGCGGGGAAGGCGATGTTAGAGACCAGCTCCTCGTATTGCGGCGACAGTAAGCCTGTAAAGCTCATGACCAGATAGGCGAAGCCGTTGATGATCAGCCAGACGCCCAGGAAGCGAGGCAGGAAGCGCGACCTGTATACAAGGATCGCTAAGGGAAAAAGCCATAGACCCCAAAGGATCTCGGCAGCAACGATTTCATGGTGATGTAGACGGAGGAACAGCATGGCCAGGGCGTCCCGCTGAGGCTTCTCGAATACGGACAAGAAATCGGCGCCGCGCACGAGCACTAGGGCAGCAGCGTCATTCAGCACGTTGAGGAAGTCGATCGTGGCTGGAATCAGCCCTCCGAGGATCACCATCAGCACAGCTTGGTTCTCGTCCACTCCCTTGAGCAACCGGTAAAGGGCCAGCACGAGGAAGATCAAGATGGTCCCAGCGAGCAGGTCGCTGGCGATGCCGAGACGGAAGAGCAACTCGTGAGCGGCGATGTTGTTGGCCGTCGCGGTCGCGTTCCCACGCACGATGAGAGTGCTGGGAATATAGATGAGGCGTAAGGGTGCGATGACGATGAGGAGCAGGTACAGCAATCCGGCGACTCTCCCTGGGTTGTGGGTGAAGCTCATGTTCCCTCCGTTCTACGGATTTATCTGGAGTTGGCCTGCCGATGGAACGCCGCGCCACATAGTCATCCGATTCGAAGGCGGGCGCCTCCTGCAGGCGGGGATCCACACTATCGTTTGCGGGGCCGCTTGCGGAGGGCGACGAAAGACACGAACAGGACGCCAGACGGATTCCAAAAACCGTTGACGCAGTAGCTGCCGCGGCCCGTGGATAGCAAACACAAGGTTATAACTGTGAGAAGGCTTCCTTTGAAGTCATTCGATGGCACATCGCTATTGCCAAAACGAGACATGGCTGACTCATTTTGTGGGGAGCCATACTATAAACCAAAACCTCCAATGCGCAGTACCGAAATGATTAGCTGTTGAAAAACTGGATTTCAAGAAATCGTCGAAAAATAGATCGCGCTAGGATAGCCTATAAACGATTTTCTCCGACCGCGAATACTTTTCTGGTCACCCATTTTGAGCCGGATTTCGGGGAAACGGACTTTTTCAACAGCCACGCCTGATAGCGTCAGTTGAGAGGAACCAAGCGCTGGGGCCGCACCTTCGTGTTTCGATGAGCAAGGTTAGCAGGGTCCGCGCCAAAGCCGCTTGGCGGCGTTGCGCCTACAATGAAGGGCCGAGATGACATTAATACTAAGGCACTTCTTCGCTGCAGTATCCTCGCTGATTGTCATGATGCCGTACACGAATGCGCGGGCACAAAGCCGGCCGTGGTGCGACAGCGGAGTAAGCCAAAGCATCCCAGATACGGAAACAACCGCAGAACTCAAGAGAAAATTGGCGGCTGCGAGCAATGTCGCAGAAGAGGACCAGCCATTGAAACGGCTCCAGCCAATCTCCCTGTCGATTGTGCTTTCGGGAACGGTCCAGCCGTATTCTGTGGTTGAGGAACGCGACGAGGACATAACGTTTTGTTTGCAACTGGACGATGAGTCGCGGAAGAAACTGCAAGAAGAAATTGGGAATCCATCGCGGGTTCCGACGGAAATTCACGTTGAAATGGTGGCCTATGCTCGGGATCGCGCCGGAAACACAGTCTTTCGCGGGTGGCAGAAGCGAGAAGAGGATAGAGTTTTATTCAATGACACCCCCGTTGTGGTGGACACCGGCGGCCGCTCGATACAGTTCAAGAATCTCGCTGGGGCAGACAAACACCTGGATGGCAAGCGAATCGAGGTCACCGGCAGCCTGGTTGTAGATCGGCATTGGAAGTCTCGCCAACCGCGTTGCGGGTTTCTTGGCTGTCTGGAGATACATCCGGTTGCGTCCATCAAGATGATCGCTCCAAAGTAGAAGAGCCTCCTCCCCCCCAAAACGTAGCTCCACTGGCGTAATATCGCCATTACACTCATCCATGAATCGCAGGCAGCACGGGGCGGACCCTGCCCGGTAGCTCTCCGATCACTTCGCGGGTTCCCAGCCCTCGGGCAGCATATCGAATGCAAGCGTGTCACGGTAGGCGTACTGATTGCCGTCCAGCACTGCCACTGGAGTTAACATATGCCAGATGCGGTCATCGTCGAAGACGTAGCACTCGCCCGGTTCGCGCATCGTGAAGCGATCCATTTCGTGTTTGTCATTGTCGGTTATGATGACTTCGCCGCCCTGAGCACCGCAGCGGCCCAGCAGATGCGTGGCGATATATTTTTCCCCGTCTTTATGTAAGCCCGGTGGGCTTGTGTCACATGGCCGGCCCGGCGTAGCCGTGAACCGGATCACATGCATGTTGACTAAATACCTCGTACCCACCGCCGAGAGCGGCAGGTATCGA
>Ga0307475_10000063_pt1 | contig 57405 bp, 52 predicted proteins | sample atmos_gasesECM1C_FD_203317 | JGI IMG/M metagenome (GOLD analysis project Ga0307475, IMG submission 203317) | Hardwood forest soil microbial communities from Morgan-Monroe State Forest, Indiana, United States - atmos_gasesECM1C_515 | ecosystem: Environmental > Terrestrial > Soil > Temperate... | reverse complement strand
GTTAGCGTTTTTCGCCTAACTCCCGAGAAGCTTCGTTCAAGCCGGATAGTCGGAAAGTGACGCCCTACGGTTCTGGCGGGTTGCGTTGACACCCCTGTAGGCGGCTGCTAAATTGATTTTCTTGTGCTCATAGTGCGAGAAAGACCGTGGACGCGCGTTTTTCTTTCGGCGATCTGGATGGCAGCGGTGGCGGCGATTGCCGGCGGCTGCGCGGTGAGCACAAGGACGACGGTGAAGCCGGGCGAGGCGCCGGCGCCATTAAAGACTGCGGCGAAAGAGGATCTCGTCGAGAAGTACAATCACGCGGCGGAGGCGATTCGCTCGCTGAACGCTGCCGTCACCATGAAGCTGACGGCAGGAACGGCCTATACGGGAGTTATTGAGCAGTACCACGAAGTGAAGGGCTTCATTCTGGCGCAGAAACCGGCGAGCATTCGGGTGATTGGGCAAGCGCCGGTGGTCGGAAAGAATGTTTTCGACATGGTAAGCGACGGAGAGACGTTTCACATTTTCATTCCGTCGAAAAACAAATTCCTGGTGGGAGCGGCGAACCTGGAGCGTCGGTCGGCGAAACCGATTGAGAGTCTTCGCCCGCAACACCTGCTCGATGCGCTATTCTGGCAGCCGGTTCCCGAGGGCGCTCCGGTGCTGTTCGAGGAAGCGAATGAGGCCAATTCGCATTCCTACGTTCTGACTATGGTGCGGCGAGCCGGTGAGTCTCAGGAAAACGATTGGGAGATTGCGCTGAAGGTGTGGTTCGATCGCGCGGATTTGAATATCGCGCGGATGGAGGCGTTCGGTGGCGGGGGCAAAGTGAACTCGGATGTTCGATACAACGGATGGCAGGCTTCCGGGACAGCGAGCTACCCGCGACAGATTACGTTGACGCGGCCGGGCAACGATTATCAACTTGGGATCGCCATCAACAAACTGGCCTTGAACGAAACGATCGTGGCGGAACGATTTGTGCTGGAACAGCCGGCAGGAACCGAACTGGTGCGCGTGGGCGAAGAAGCGAAAGGGACGCAGCCATGATCGGGCACATGATCGTCCACAACGTGATGCACCGGCCCGTTCGCACGCTGATTACCATGATTGCGGTGGCGGTGGAGGTGACGCTGGTCATCAGCGTGGTGGGCCTCACGAGCGGGCTGTTGATGGAATCGGCGAAACGCACCGAGGGAGTGGGCGCGGACGTCATGGTGCAGCCGCCTTCCGCGTCGGTTTTCATGGCGTTCAGCGGCGCGCCGATGCCCATCGCCATCGGGGATAAATTGCAGCAGCTTTCCTACGTGCAAGCGGTGGCGCCGGTACTGGTGCAATTCAATTCCGTGAACGGGCTGGACATCGTCTACGGCATCGACTCGGACAGCTTCCGCGAGGTATCCGGCGGATTTGTTTTTCACGATGGCAAAAACCTGGAGGATGCGAACGACATTCTGGTGGACGATGTGTACGCGAAAGGAAAAAAAGTGAAGGTCGGGAAGACGCTGCACATCCTGGAACACGACTTTCACGTGGCCGGAATCGTCGAGCACGGAAAAGGCGCGCGGTTGTTCGTTCTGAGGACCACGCTGCAGGAAATGTCGGGGGCGCACGACAAGGCTTCGGTATTTTTTATTAAGTGCGACCGGACCGATCACACGCCGGCGGTGATGGAGGAGGCGCGGGAGCTGCTGCCCCGTTACGAGGTGCGTCCGCTAAAGGATTTCCTGTCATTGATGACCTCGTCAAATCTGCCGGGGCTGAGCGCCTTCATCAGCGTGATGATCGGAATCGCGGTGGCGGTGGGATTTTTGGTGATCTTTCTCTCGATGTATACCACGATTATCGAGCGCACCCGCGAGATCGGGGTCCTGAAATCGTTGGGAGCGTCCAAGGGCTACATCGTTCAGATTATTCTGAGCGAAACGGCGCTGCTGTGCCTGGGCGGGATTGCAGGCGGCGTGGGGCTGAGTTACCTGATGCGGTCCATGCTGATAAAAATGTTCCCGTCGATGACCATCTTGATTACGCCGGGTTGGATTTTCCGCGCGGCGATCATCGCGATTGTGGGCGGATTGTTCGGCGCTTGCTACCCGGCATGGCTCGCGAGCCGGCGAGATCCGGTGGAAGCGCTGGCCTACGAATAGCGGGACCTCCCGGGACATTCCTGCCGAAAGCCATCGATAGGCGGCTGATTCTTCAAGGGATCGAATCGTTCTCAGGCGCGTGAGTGGGCGCGGTGGTGATCCGTGCTAGGCAGAAGGAACAATCGCGACTAGAATAATTCCATCCTGAAAGCATTGTCGCTCGCACGGGGGCCCGGCGTTGGAGCCGATACTTAAGACTGAAAACCTGTGGAAAGTGTACCGTTCGGGCAAAATGGACCTGCCTGCGCTGCGGGGAATCGACGTTGAGATTTTTCCGGGCGAGTTTGTTTCGGTGATGGGCCCTTCCGGATGCGGAAAATCGACGTTTTTGCACGTGATTGGCGGGCTGGCGCAGGCGACGCGCGGGAACGTTTTTCTCGACGGCAACGACCTGACGCAGATGAGCGACGCGGCGCGAACGCTGTTGCGCCGGCACAAAGTGGGATTTGTTTTCCAGCGCTTCAACCTGCTGCCGACGCTCGACGCGTACCACAACATCGCGCTCGCGCAACACATTCACGGAAACGGATTCGACCCGCACCGCTTCGACGTGGTCGCGGGCCTGCTGGGACTGAAGGACCGGCTGCACCATAAACCGTCGGAACTATCGGGCGGGGAACAGCAGCGCGTAGCCATTGCGCGAGCGATCATCAGCGAGCCGAAGATCGTTCTGGCGGACGAACCTACGGGAAACCTGGATAGCAAGAGTTCCGACGCCGTCCTCTCGCTGTTGCGCTCGCTGAACAAGGACCTGGGCCAGACGATTGTGATGATCACGCATAACCCGGAAGCGGCGGCCTACGGGAATCGCGTGATGCATATGCGCGATGGCTCGGTGGTGAACGGCGCGGCCGTTCATTGACCGATCATTGACCGATCATGGACCGGTCATTCATCATTCGTTCGCTGACGGTTTATCGAGCGTTGGGCGTGCGTTGGACCGTTCATTGGAACATTCGTTGACATGCGAGCATTGTGGCAAGGAATTGTGCGGGTGGTCTTCTGGTCCTACGAGCGCGGAACTTGGCCGTATGACGTGATGGTGGTCGCGATCGTATTGTTCGTGCTGCTCGTGCCCGCGAGATGGTTCAAGGACCAGCCGCAATCCGGCGCGGCGTTGAGCTCGGACGTCGAACTTCTTTCCGAAGACTTCGCGGGCAAGACGCACGTCTACCGGCTGGATGCGAAAGTGTTGCCTCCGGAAAAGCGGACATGGAAGGCCACGCCGGAACTCGAGCGGGAGACACACGATATACTCGGCCACACGGTGGATGGATTGAAAGGGCACATATTTCAGGTGCGCAGCATCCGTCCGGTGCGGGCCGACGATGGCTCGGTTTCCTACTACGAAGTGACCGTCCAGCCCTGACGCGCGGGTTTCGAGTCTGCGTCACTAAAAAAACAGGGAACCTGCCGAGCGGGCTGAGCGTCCAACCCCGTGTGCTAAGATGGCCGCCGATTTCCGTTGTTCTGAGGGGGGAACCCGTTTGAGCGGGAAGAGAATCGCGGCAGTATTTGTGTTTTTGGCGGCGATTGGGGCGACGCGCGCGCTAAGCCAGCAGGCGGCGGCCGAGAATCGCGGGCCCTGGACACTCTCGGCCGTTTTGCGGCAGTTGGACGCCGTCGCCAAGGATTTTCACAGCCTTTCGGCGGACATCGAACGGACGAAAGTCACCGTAGTTGTGGACGATCACTCGACCGAAACCGGCAGCATCTATGTCCGCGGCGACAAGATGCTGCTCGAAATGAAAGCGCCGGACCAGCGAACGATTCTGCGGACGGGCGACAACGTGTACATCTATACGCCGGGGCTGAAGCGCGTCGAGGAATATAACCTGGGAAAGAACCGCGCGCTGCTGGAAAAGTTTCTGCTGCTGGGTTTCGGCACGCAAGGGAAAGAACTGCAGAAAGCGTATCTGGTAACCGTGGTGGGCGAGCCGGCGCTGGGCGACGTCAAGACGGTGGAGCTTGAATTGACGCCAAAGTCCGACGACGTACGCAACCAGTTTTCAAAGATTCAAATCTGGTTCGACCAATCGTCGTGGCTGCCGGTGCAACAACAGTTCAATGAGACTGGTTCGGGCGATTACTTCACGATTCACTACACGAAAATTGTTCGCAACCCCGGAATTTCGGACTCCCGATTCAAGCCGCACTGGCCCAAAGGCACCGAACAAATCAAGCGCTAGGGCCATTGCCTGCTATTGACTTTTGGTCTTCGCTCGAGCGGCTTCCTGCGCGATCAGTGTGCGCTTGCGATCGAGCCCCCAGCGATAGCCAGCTAGATTGCCATCTTCACGCACCACGCGATGGCAGGGCACAACCACGGACACAGGATTGGTAGCGCAGGCGCGAGCGACGGCGCGAATCGCGGTGGGCCGGCCGATGGCGCGCGCCACCTGACTGTAAGTTCGCGTCGCGCCATAGGGAATCCGGCGCAACTCTTCCCAGACGCGCCGCTGAAACGCTGTGGCCTGCACGTCGGTGGGGAGATCTAGGTGGGGCTCGCGGCCGCGCAAATGAGCGAGGATCTTGCCTACGCTTGCTTCCAAGCCGTTGCGGTCACGGCGAATTTCGGCCCGCGGATACTCCTTTTCGAGCGCTCCTAGGAGGCGCGCGTCGGAGTCGCCGAAATAAAGAGCGCTGACGCCGCGTGAAGTGGAGCCGACCAGCAGGCGGCCAAGAGGCGATTCGACAATCGTGTAGTGAATCTCCATTCCCGCGCCGCCCTGGCGGTAGGTGGCGGGCGTCATGCCGAGCTGCGAGGGCGCGCGCTCGTAAAGCCGGCTGCTGGAACCAAATCCTGCGTCGTAGAGTGCGGTGGTCACGTCGTCTCCTTTTTTCAAACTGGATTTCAATCGGCGCATGCGATGAGCGTCAGCGAACTGTCGCGGCGTAATTCCCATGACGCTGCGGAATGCGCGCGCGAGTTGATGCGCGCTCATGCCGACAACTGCGCTCAAAGCGGTGAGAGTGAGGGACGCTTGGTCCGAGGCGCCCGAATCAAGGCCAGCGTGGATCTGAGCTTCGATTTCGCGGCATACGCGTGCGACTGCCTGAGTCCTTGGGTCGCTCAGTTTCGCGGTTTGCGGGCGGCATCGCCGGCAGGGACGAAAGCCTTTTTCTTCGGCTGCTTCGGGAAGCGGGAAGAAGAGCACTTGCTTGCGGCCGGGCTTGCGCGAGGGGCACGAAGGGCGGCAGTAGATTCCCGTGGAGCGCACGGCGTAGACGAATGCGCCGTCCGCCCCGCGATCGCGGGTCTCAACCGCCCGCCAGAATTGCTCGCCAGGCCGATAGCTGGCAATGTTTTGGGCTCGATTTGAATTCCGTATCATCGTGGTTGCCTTTGCTCTTGTTGACACGTTAAAAATAGCGGAATCCAGTGGCCGGGGCTATCCGATTCTAGCGCTCGAATCCGGCCTTCCGAGCGCCGCGGAGCCTGGAGCGGACGGCGAGATGCCGCCCGGGGAGTTGTGTCCGACTCGTTACATCATAGGGCAACTTGACTTGACACAGCATTGACGTGCCGCTCAGGTGCGCGCATATTCGGGAAACCGATTGGGGGTCTATTCTAGGCAGGCTTGGGGGAAACGGTCATGGGGGCTGCTCCGGAACGTCTAGGGCAGCAGGCCGCAGTATCGCCGCTGCGTAAAGCTGAAACTCGACCTCAAATTGCTTCTGTAATCCCAATAAAGCCGGGACCACGGCGGTTTGCGCGCGTTCCGACGCACGCGATCAGTGTGGCGCAAGATCGGAGGCGAAACCCGCGCGCTTCGCTTTCGCTTCCGCTTCGCTTGATTCGCGTGGGCGATTTAGCTGAGCCCATCCCGGTAACGCTGGTCACGCGAAACATCAGCTCAAGCGGCGTCTACTTCCTCGCGCCGCGCGAAATCGCAGCGGGCACGGCAATCGAGCTCGAAGTTGCGCTGGTCGACCGGCCCCTCGGCTACGGCCGCGTGCAAATGTGCACGGCGGCGCATGTCGTTCGCTCCGAAGACACCGAGATGCCCGGCTGGAAAGGGTATGCCGCCAGCTTCGATGACTTCGCTATCGAGCGCGACGATTCTCTGCCACAACGCTACCAGGCACGCTGAGCCGTATTTCTCTGGTACGATTTTCTTCCCGTGAATCACACGCGTATCCCTGTGCGCGCTGTCTTGTTCGACTGGGATGGCACGCTGCTCAACTCCCAGGAGGCTGATTCCCGCGCCTACCTGGCGATGTTTCGCGCCCTGAAAATTGACTGGGGCCGCGAAGAACTCGCCCGCCACTATTCCCCAGACTGGCATCGCGTTTATCGCGCGGCCCGCCTGCCGCCAAGCAGATGGAAGGAAGCGGATCGGCTGTGGGGCGCGGCATATGACCGAGAATCTCCCGCCTTATTGCCTGGCGCCCGGCGAACAATTCAGACTCTCCGACGGCGATTTGTTCTGGGTATCGTGACCAGCGGAAACCGCCGACGCGTGCGAAGGCAACTTCGCAGCTTCGAGTTGGCGAGCTATTTTTCGGTTTGTGTGTGTTGTGAAGACGCCCCAAAAAGAAAGCCACATCCGGCGCCGCTCGAAATGGCCATGGCGCGCTTACGACCGAAACCGGAGGAGTGCGTGTATGTGGGCGATACGCCTGAGGACGTCCAAATGGCGCAACGCGCCGGCGTCAGGGCCATCGGCGTTCTTGGACCGTTCCCTACGGCGGCGCAGATTCGTGCCGCCAAGCCGGAAGTTCTGCTCGATTCTGTTCGCGAGTTGCCGCCCTACCTTCGGGAGATGACGAACTGGCGCTGAATTTCGGCCGAGCCTGGCGAATAATCTAGCTTGGATTGGGCTTCGGCGCTGGAGCAGCTCCGGGGGCAGGTGTAGCGGCGGCTGGCGGTGGCGCTGCGGGATTTGGCGACGGCGCGGCGGGGCTCGTGCCGGGGCCGCTCACCTTGAAGTTCGTCGAATGAATGATGAGCCGCAGGGGCAACTCGTTATTATTCGGTCCGGGGATGGAGTCGTCCGAGCGTGTGTAGGTGGGCAACCAATACTTGTTCTGAAAATTCTCGCGGTAGGTTTCAAACATGGAAAACGGAAGCTTCGGACCGCTGCCCGGAATCTCGCTCACGAATTTGCCGTAGCTTTTTACGATGGCGAAGTCATGGTCGTCCACCCAAATCACGCCCTGAAAGAACCGCCGCGTACGGCTCAATTGTTTCGGAGTGACTTGGAAAACGTAGGTGTTCAAATCATCGAGCTTGTCCTGCCCGGCGTACTTAAACGAGTAGTTTCCGATTTCTTCGGTGGTCAGGACAAATAACGGCAGGCTGGCGATCGTCCGCACATCCTCGAGGGAGAAGGTCGTAATCTTGAGATCGGATTCGGGCGGTTTGGTGACCCGCATATAGCGTTGCCCGTTGGGGTCAAAAGAAACCTGGCCGGTAACCGTGAATTTGCCGCCGGGTTCGGTCATCTCCTCAACCCGGACGGTCTGCGAAAATGTGTACGCGTCATATACCTTCTTCATGACCTCTTCATTCGCCGCAAATCTCTTGACGATTTCAGCCTCTGGAATTGGAGGCGCAGCGGGATGGGGTTCGTTCGAGACGCGTGTTGCCTCGTATTTCGGTGGAGCCGCGATCGGACCCTTGTTGGTTTGCGCCGCTAGAGAAACCACTCCGAAAACGAGCTCGGCGAGTAGGGACGCTATGCACAGAAGGCTTCGCACCGTCGATTCCTCCCCTGGTGGTTGGATGCCGTAAGCGCCCTTCAGGTCTCGGCGAAAAAGCCGCCCGCTGAAAAGTATCCTACGACTCAGAAGGTCGGCTTCCACACGCGGTCACTTTACGGGGCTAGCGGCAGAACGCGAATGCGGACCGTATATTGTGCCGCTCCCGCACCCGGCGCGAGCGGAGGAAATTCCAGGCGGAATAGGGCTGAAAAACTCTTCGGCTCTATGGTCATCCTCGGGCACGACTTCTGGCAGTCCCACTCGATTGCCATCACCGGCCGGCCGGGTGTGTGCACCTGAACGCTCCTTCTATCCTGGGGAACTTCCATCGCGGCAGCGGCCTGAACAAAATTCTCGCAATGCTGATTCGCGGCCTCCTCAATATCGGGCTGGGAAGTAACAGATGTCCTGCCTGAGGGCGTCTCGGTTTCGGAGCCCGAGATCGGGTCAAGCGGCCAGCAGAAGCGCGTAGAATGCTCTGCCGCTGCGATTGCCGGAAGTGAATTCACAGCGATGAAGGACTGCGGGCGGCGGTTCGTGATCGTCTGGTTCGCGGATGTCGATCTTAACTCGACGCGATAATCCACTTTCAACCGATCGGCGGACTCGAACTGAATTGTTTTCTCGATGGTGGCACCCGCTGGGAAGACATCCGGCGCATCGTAATGAAGCTCGAGCGCGGGGCTGGCGTCCCCCGAGAGCCATTCGGCGATGTACGGCCGGTTGAAAAGTCCCCAACCTCCACGAGGACGCAACGGGCTTGTTCCCGGGGAATTCTCGGTGTACGCGAAGCTATCCCGCAGCAGGCCCACACTCGAGGAGAGGCCTATACCGGTCGATTTATCGACCAGTGCAATGACCTGGCCGCCCGACTCGGGCGAGACAATCACTCGCAGACCCGAATTTTCAAGCACCCATTCATCGGCGCCGTCGCGATCGAAATCGTAACGATAGTGATTTGTTCCGCCCGGGCTCGTCCGAAGGAACGCCATGGGCAGGCTCCTGAAATCGGCGCCCGACCGAACTTCAAGCGTGCCATGCAGAAGGCCGTCAGCTGAAGGGGCGCGCGGCGGCGCATCTCGATCCGGCGTCTTCAGTCGAACCTTTTCGATTCCTGTTCCCTTGGGCGGCACACGCAGGGATCCGCTTCCGTGCAAATCGCCACTGATCGAAATGCTCGCATCGCGCGGTGTTTGAGGATTTCGGTTCTCCCCCTGAATCAAGACGTTGGTGGGATGTTCGGGATCAAGAACAATCAGCGGCGGATAGGTCCTGAGGAAAGTGCTCCCGCTGGTGGGCAGCCTCACGGCATTGGCTACAAAGAAATTGAATTCGTTCGGTTTTGGTTTGCCCGGCTTGGGGGTTTCGGGAGCTTGGGGTTTGTAAGGAAGAGTAACCTTCAGCAGGCGCTCGAAATTTGGCGCCGCGCCACGGGGAATCGTGACCTCCAGCTCCTTACTCGATGCGTCCCAAACTCCTTCAATCTTTGATTCGTCAAGCTCTATATGCGCAGGTTGCTGTTCGAAGTGCATATGCACTTCTGCGCGGGCCGGAGCATAGAAGACCAGCTTGAGGTCTTTCCCGTCGCGACGCGCATCGAGGAATTCGGTGCCTCCATCCAGAATGACGTCGCCGCACGGCGAATCGAGCGCTTCCGCAAAGCAGGTGGGCGCCAGCAAGGGAAGCAACATCGATTCGCGAGGCGGCAGGACTACGTGTACCGGCCGATAATCGGCATTCGCTCCCCGGACAGAAACGGCCGGTGATAAAGCGCCCAGAGTGGCGTCCAGCGTATCGTCGCCCGAAAGATTTGTGACGCTCAGGAACCCGTACCCTCCGGAACGCTCGCCGAGAAACGAGGTCCCTTCATTCGTGACAATCTCGGATACGACGAGTTCGCCCGACCCTGAAAGCTTTCCAGTCACCGACGGATGAACGCCGGCGGCGGAGATGAATTCCCGAAGAGCGCTCAGCGCCCGGTTGAATTCGCGCTGTTTGCGATTTTCTGCGAGGCTATGATCGAGCGAGAGCCAGGAGAAAAAGCTCTCCGATGAATCGATTACCTCGCCGTTGCCGAATTTACGTCGTTCAAGAATGGCCGAATCCGCGGCGGCACGGTTTGACCAGTTAGAAGCGGCAGTGGGGGCTGATTGCCAAAGTTCGTCGATCACTTTCCCGGTGGGCCTCGCGGGAAAAACAACCAGCAGGCCGCCGCGGCGCACGTATTCGACGATCGCGAGCTGCGCGCCTTCCGACAACTGGAACTGCGGCTTGTCGGGATCGAGAACCGGCAAGAGCACAATCGGATCGCGGAGCAGTTGCTCAACTGGCTGATTCTCCGGGTCGAGGAGTTCACTAGAGAGCATCGCCAGCGTGCCGAGTCTCTCGATCTGCATCACTGCCTGCGAAACGCGAACGATGTCCGGCGGCTCGAGCTGTTCCTGCCGATACGCTCCGAGCGGGTACACGATGCCGAAATCGGCGCGCTTGTGCGAAGCAGCCAGGGTGGGACCCCAGCGCCGGAGCAGCAACCGGTTACGCCGTTCGGCATGAAGCCGGGGCTGGTTTTCGCCGTCCGGACCGAGCGCCGCATCCCAGCGATACGAGCGGTTCGCCCAGGGAACCGAGTAACCGGCGGGCGTGTAGGTGTCTTGAAGCGGAAAATAGTTGATGCCGTGAATTCCGTTACCAATCAGTAGGCGCGAACTGAGAAGCGTATTTTCAGGAGGGCTTTCGACCGGACGGTCATCATCTCCTGGAGCGTACCATCCCGCCTGATATTCGATCATGGCAGGAGGAAAATCCGGCTGCGTCTTCAGCTCTTCGGCGAAAAACTCGACTTCGCCGGCGTCGGGTGCGTTGAACAAGTGCTCGGCGGACTCCGCGGCGGCGCGGGGCTGCATGTACCACTGTCCCATTGTGCCAATGGGAGGATCGAAGTGCGAGCCGGAAGCCGCGACACGCATATCCGTGGGATTGATGAAAACGGGAACGTCAACACCGCCCGCTTCGATAGCCGCGCGGAGTGATTCCACGTAACGCCAGAAATCCGCGCCGACGCGGTTCGTGCGATTCTCGGCGAAATCGTCGCCAAGCTGAACGAAGAGCAGCGGGCCGGCGATGTCGCGCGCCGGCTCGCCAGGATCGTCGGGGGGCGTGTGAACCAAACGAAGCGAGCTGTACGGCGCGAGCTCCCTCGCCACAGATGTGAGCCAGGCGCGTGCGAAGGACATGTGCGTTCGATTCTCGAGCCAACCGCGCGCGGCTGCCTCGGCGTCGCGTGGGTTCAGCCCATCGAGGGGAGGATAGCGGCCCTCGATCCAATCGAGCGGGTTCATGCTGTATTCCGGGCGCTCGAGCAGCCAGCCCGGGTAGCCGCCGTAGCGCCACTCATTGAGGATTTCCGGGCCGGGACGCGCGATTAGCTTAAATCCCTTCTGGGTGATAAGCACGAGCAACGCGCGGAGATCGCGCCGCGGGTTGGTCGACCCGTCGAAATCGAGAGCGCCTTCTTTCGGCTCGTGCCAGTTCCAGGGAATGTAGATATCGATGGTGTTGACGCCAAGCGAGCGATAACGCTCGAGCATGTGCTCCCACTGGTCGCGTGGAACGCGGTAGTAAAAGAACGCCGCAGAATGAATGAAAAACGGCGCGCCATTCACACGCAATTCCGGATACCCACCGTGCTGAACAATTTCGACCCCACGCCTCGCTTTCGGTTCCGCTTCGGCGGCTGGATTCTGTGCCTCCTTTGGTTTCTGAGGAAGTGTTTGTGGGGCTGCGAGGGCCGTAGCGACAAGAATCACTCCGGCAACGAAGGCTCGCGGCGCCCATCGGGGCGGTGTTTGAGGGCCTGCGCGGGAAGCAACTTGGCGGGCAAAAAACATGGAAGGATTCTCCCATGGTTTCTCTGGCCTCCGCTAATGGTCCTCGGGTAAATGACCTTTGACGGATGACTCGCGGTTGGGAGCGCTGCTCTGATAAAATCCCCGGCTTGCGGCCCGAAGGTCGCACGCTCGTGCGCGAGACTCAAGCAGCCAAACGGTATTTCATCAGCGGAATGGTTCAGGGCGTGGGCTACCGGTACTTTGCATTGAAAACCGCTGAGCGACTGGGAGTGTCCGGCTACGCGAAGAATTTGAGCGACGGGCGGGTGGAAGTCTACGCCATTGGTACGGCAGCGAGGCTCGCCTCGATGCGCGATGAACTCGAGCGAGGTCCGCGGGGCGCGGCTGTTTCCAGCGTTGTGGAAGAAGACGCCAGTATGGATCCGAAGTTTGCGGCGCAGTTTTCAGTCGAGCGGGACGCCTGGTAATGCGGGGAAACGAGGAGACCATGGAAGATCTGAAGAAATTGATTCGCGAGATTCCCGATTACCCGAAGCCCGGAATTCTGTTCTACGACCTTACCACACTGCTGAAGGACGCGGCCGGTTTCCGTTCGCTTGTCGACCGTCTCTGCCAGCACTACAACGGGAACAAGGTGGACATCGTGGCGGGAATCGAAGCGCGGGGCTTCATTTTTGCACCGGCACTGGCATACCGCTTGGGCGCGGGATTCGTCCCGGTGCGCAAGCCTAAAAAGCTGCCCTCGAAGACAGCATCGGTTACCTATCAACTCGAATATGGGACAGACCAGCTCGAAATCCACGAAGACGCGGTCGGACGCGGCCAGCGGGTGCTGATCTGTGACGACCTTCTGGCTACCGGCGGTACGGCGTCGGCTGCCGTAAAACTTGTTCGGCAACTGGGAGGCGACATTGTCGGTGCGGCGTTCGCCGTGGAACTGAATTTCCTTAATGGCCGCGGGAAATTGCCGGGCGTTGACGTGTTTTCGTTGCTGAAATACGACTGTTAATCATTTCTGCTTGGTGCGTTGGCGGACCACTTCAAACAAGATGACGCCGGCGGCCACGGAAACATTCAGCGAGCGTACCGGGCCGGTGGTCGGAATGGACACCAGAAAATCGCAACGCTTGCGCGTGAGTTCGTGCAGGCCTTCGCCTTCGCCGCCCAGCACGATTCCCAGCGAACCCGTGAGATCGATATCCGTATATTTTTTCTCTGCTCGTTCCTCGAGGCCGACGAGCCAGTAGCCGGCCTCCTTCATCTCTTCCATGGCGCGAACAAGATTCTTCACGCGTGCGACAGACAAGTGCGCTAGCGCTCCCGCCGAAGCGCGCTCAACGGTATCGCTCAGTCCTGCGGCGCGGCGTTCGGGAATTACAACACCCTTTGCACCCGCGGCCAGTGACGTGCGAACGATCGCGCCGAGATTGTGCGGGTCTTCGATGCCGTCCAGCAGCACTAGCACGCCCTTGCCGGTGCTTGAACGAAGGAGGTCCTCAAGTTCGATCGCCGGCTTGGCGGCCGCCAGCGCGGCGACCCCTTGATGTTGGTGCGTTCCCGCGAGGCGATCGACCTGCTGGCGGTCTTCAAATCGCACCGGAACACCGCGGGATTTCGCCAGCCGCACCACGGCCTCGACGCGTTCGCCGTGCCGCCCGCGCGCGATTACGATGCGGTCAAGGGGGCGATTGGCCGCGAGCGCTTCTTCGACCGCATGAAATCCAGTCAGCCAATTCATGCTCGTTTTCTCTGATTCCGCGTCGAACGCATTGTGCCTAGAGCACTCTGGAGATTCGGATGGAAACGGGAGACCTCAGCCTTCGAGAGTCGCAATCGCGTGAGCCGCAATCGCTTCGCCGCGGCCGATTTCGCCCATCCCTTCGTTGGTCTTCGCTTTCAGGTTGACCTGCCCCGAGGCGATTCCGAGCGATTTCGCGAGTGCGGCGCGCATGGCCGGGAAATGCGGCCCGAGCTTCGGCCGCTCGCAAATTACGACCGCGTCCAGGTGGCTGATGTAAAGGTGGCGTTCGTCGAGCAGCTTTCGCGTGTGCTCGAGAAACAGCAGGCTCGAGACGCCCTTCCACTTCAGATCCGTGTCCGGAAAGTGCGTGCCGATGTCACCCAGCCCGCCCGCACCGAGAAGCGCATCGCAGATCGCATGACTTAAAACATCTCCATCGGAGTGGCCCACCGAGCCTTTGTCGAAGGGGACCGCGATGCCCCCAAGCATCAACTTTCGACCCTCCGACAAGCGGTGCAGGTCATATCCGATTCCTGAGCGAGTCATTTCGCGCGACGCTCCTGTTCGAGATAAAAACGGGCGAGGTCCATGTCCGCAGGACGCGTGATCTTCAAATTGCGCTCGGATCCGAGAACCACGAATACGTCCCGGCCCAAGCGTTCGACGAGCGCCGCTTCGTCCGATGCAGTCACATCGTCCTGCTGCGCTTTCTTGAAGGCGTCGCGCAACAGTGCGTAGGTGAAAGCCTGGGGCGTTTGTGCCAGCACGATGCGCTCGCGCGAAACCGTGGCGGTGATCAACGCGACGTCTTCCGGCAAGCTGGCCCTCTTTACTTCTTTTACCGTATCGATCGCCGGAATGCCAAGAATCGCAGCACCGCGCGTTCGCGCTTCGGCGATGACGCGGTCCACTTGTTCGGGTGTGACAAACGGGCGCACCGCATCGTGCACCAGGACAATTTCGGTTGTGGGGTCGACTTGCGCGAGCGCATTCGCGACCGACTGCTGACGCGTGTCGCCGCCGTGGACCACGCGAGCCGGACGTCCCAAACCTGATTTGGCCACTTTGTCCTGAAGCGCGACGATATCGTCCGCGCGCGTCGGGATGAAAAAATCGGTGATGGCCGCGCAAGCGGCAAGCCTCCGCAAGGTGTAAATCACCAGGGGCATGCCGTCGAGCTCAATAAATTGCTTCGGCATGTCCGCACCCATGCGGGTGCCCAGACCAGCGGCGGGAATGATACCAGCGATGCGGCTCATAGAAGGGCCAACAGTCTAACGCAACGACTTGGTGGCGGCGAGAGAAACAGGAGCACAAATGATAAAGCCGAGTTTACGATCGCCCGGATTCGGGGTAAAGGGGCCGTGGCGGACGCTCGCCGCCGGCAGTGCCTTCGACGGCCCGCGGGCCGGGTTGGGGCTCCACCGCCGCGGTGGCCGACGCCGCCGAGCGGGGCGCCTGCTCGCCGCGCTCGTCGTAGCGGCCAAAGATCATCTTCCCGGCAGTGGTCTGATGGACTGAGGTCACGGTGATATCCACGGTCTTGTTGATCATTTTTCGCGCGCCGTCGACTACGACCATCGTTCCGTCATCCAGATAGGCAACACCCTGGTTGTATTCCTTGCCTTCACGCAGGATGAAAACACGCATCGTCTCGCCGGGGAGCACCACCGGCTTGAGCGCGTTCGCGAGTTGATTGACGTTCATAATTTCGATGCCCTGCAGCGTGGCGACTTTGTTCAGATTGAAATCGTTGGTGACAATCTTTGCGTCGTATCGCTTGGCAAGCTCGATCAGCTTGAGGTCCACCTCGGCAATCTGCTGAAAATCGTCTTCGGCGACCTGCACGTCCAGATGCGGCATCTTCTGGATGCGCTGCAAGACTTCCAGGCCGCGGCGGCCTCGCTGGCGCTTCAGCGGATCGGCGGAATCGGCCACCAACTGCAGTTCACGCAGCACAAACTGCGGGATGATAACGGTGCCGTCGAGGAACAGCGCGTCGGCGATATCCGCCACGCGGCCGTCGATGATGACGCTGGTATCGAGCACCTTGAAGGAATGCTTCATGCTGCGTTCAGAGCCGAACACGCCACCGAAAGCCTGCAGGTTGAGCATGTCGCCTTTATTGGCGCCTAAGATCAACCCGATATAGGCCATGACCAGGAAAACCGCGAGGCTGAAGAACGAGCGCGTGCTGGGTGGCATCGAGGTGTGCGTGAGAATCAGCGACGTAAGGTAGGCGCCCAGAATGCCAAGGATTGAGCCGGTTGCGGCGCCGATCAGGCGGCGAAGACTCATTCGCCGCAGCCGCACCTCAAAAAATACCACTCCGACGGAGAACAACAGGCCGGCGAGTGAGGCGTAGGCTCTCGAAAGATTGAACGGCTGGAAATGATAGCCCGCGGCCACGCAGACGATCGCAAAAATGACGCGAATCGCCAGCATGTCCCAAAAAGTTCCCACCGCAGGCGGTGGAGTGCGCGCAAGTATGGCGGGCTTTTGCGGGGAGGTTTCAGGTGTTGCGCTGACTGGAACGCGGCCCGGACTGCCAGTAGACCTATGCATTTTTGCACCTTCTATGAAACGTATAAAGGGACCGCCTATTAGGATCCCAACCGCAGCTAACTATTTCTCCGATCAGCCGGCTTATGAATCACATTCGCGTGCCTTGCCGGAACGAATGGTGTAGCCGATGAATATTTATGATTTGCGTAGTATAGCACTGGCCGGAAGCAGCGCAACGATGGTTGCGCAAATGTCGCTTGGGCGTAACTCGAATGCGAGAGCTACAAGTAGTACTTCGGAACGCGGCGGCCGAGCGCGCAGAGAAGATCGGAGGTCACCGTGCCGATTTCGCGGGCCACGTCTGAGACATGGATTGCGTCGTTTTTGTCCTTGCCGTAGATGGACACTAGGTCCCCGGTTTGGGCATCGGGTACAGCGGTAACATCCAGCGCGGTCAGGTCCATGGAAATCACGCCGACCAGCGGCACGCGGCGCCCGCGAACCAGCGCGCATCCGCGATTCGTACGCGCGCGCACGATGCCGTCGGCATACCCGGCATTGATTACGGCGATGCGCGACGGGCCTGCTGTCGTAAAGCGCGCGCCGTATCCCACGCCTTGTCCTCGGGCGACGTCGCGCAACGAAATAATTCGCGCGCGCAACGATAGGCACGGCTCGAGCGGCATCTGCTTCATCACCTCGAGCTTTTTCTCGGGCGGCGTAAAACCCTGGTGATATCCGTAAAGAATCGCGCCGGGACGCACCATGTCCGCCCAAGTGCTCGGGCGCGCGCAGATCGCGCCGCTATTGGCCATGTGTACGATGCCCGGTGAAACCCCGAGAGCCCGCAAGCGATCGAGGCAGCTGAGAAATAACTGCTGCTGTTCGTCGGTTTGCGAACTTGTGAAATCTTCTGCCGACGCAAAGTGCGTGTACGTGCCTTCAAGCTCGATGTGACGGCAATCAGCCAGGGCGTTCGCGAACACTTCGATCTCCGACGGGGAGATTCCCAGGCGGTTCATTCCTGTGTTGATCTTCAGATGAAAGCGGCAGCGGCGGGATTTCCCCCGTGAGGACTTCGCCGCGCGTTCAAGATGCTCTAAGTCGCTCACACGAGTCACTGTGGGAGTCAGGTCGTTTTCGAGGAGCCGTTTTTCCTCGCCCGGCCAGAAGCCCGTAAGCACCAGGATCCTCCTGCGTATGCCTGCCTCGCGCAGCTCGAGGCCTTCATTGCTGCACGTGACGCCGAACCACTCGGTGCCGGCTTTCTCGAGCGCTTTCGAAATGGGCACGGCGCCAAGACCGTAGGCATTCGATTTCACGACCGCCAGGACCCGTCGTTCGCGCCCGATGTGTTTACGAATCACTTTCAAATTGTGCAGGATCGCACGAAGCGAAATCTCGGCCCATACGGGCCGTCCTTCGAGATGGATCGCTTTCGCCATGGTCTTTTAGAATGCCAGACTCGGTCGCCCGAGCGCCAAAAATCTCAACTCGGTGACGCCAGCCGCTGCGATTAGGTAAACACTCCGGGGGAAGGTACGTGCAGGGCGAGGACCGTCTGAATCGAGGCGGCAGGGTAAGCTCGGAAACTGCCGGAAATATTGTGTTTAGAGGCGAAAGCCAACTGGGCCAGTTGTCTCCAGGGACTCTGCTAGGTTGCCTACGCGGCGACACAGATGTGGGTATCAGGCGACGCGGAGGGCTTAGTCGTCCGACGGGCCGGAGTTCCAGGTATCGGGCGCAGCCTCTTCAAAACGCGTATGGCGCCCAAAGAAGACGAAATTCAGGGTGCCGACCGGCCCATTGCGCTGCTTGGCGATAATCAACTCAGCCTTATTGCGCTCCTCTTCGGGGATGTCGGTCTTGTAGAAGTTTGGGCGGTTGATGAACAACACGACGTCCGCATCCTGCTCGATGGCGCCCGATTCACGCAAGTCGGCGAGCTGGGGCTTGCGCTCCTCACGTTCGGGCGCTCGCGTCAGTTGGCTGAGCACCACGATCGGAACCTTCAGTTCCTTAGCCAGGCCCTTGAGCGCGCGCGACATGCTCGAAACTTCTTCCTGGCGATTGGTTCCGCGTCCGGTATGAGAAGGAACTACAAGCTGCAGGTAGTCGACGATCATAAGAGAAAGTCCGCGATCGCGTTTGAGCCGACGCGCTTTGGCTCCCATTTCCAGAACCGTCGAAGAAGCTGAGTCGTCGATCCACAGCGGCGCCTCGGCAAGGCTCGCGAGCGAACCCGTAATCTTCGTCCAGTCTTGCTTATTCAAATGGCCGGTGCGGAATTTATGGGCGTCGACGCGCGCCTCGGAAGCGAGCAGGCGCAGCAACAGCGATTCCTTCGACATTTCCAGGCTGAAAATAGCGACCGGCTCGCGATGGCGCAGCGCAACATTTTCGGCGATGTTAAGGGCCAGCGCCGTTTTGCCCATGGAGGGCCGCGCCGCGAGGATGATCAGCTCGGACGGCTGCAGACCGGCCGTCTCGTTGTCGAGCCCCGCATAGCCGGTCGCCAGTCCCGTGATGCGGCGCCCTTCGCTGAAAATCCTTTCGAGCCGCTCGAAGTTCTCGCGGACCAGTTCTTTAACGCCGATCAGGCCGGCGCGGACACGATCTTCGGCAATCTGAAAAATCGCGGATTCGGCGCGGTCCAGGATGGCGTCGGCATCCTCGCCGGCTTCGAGCGCTTGTTCCTGAATCGCGGAAGTCGAGTGAATCAGGCTGCGCAGTACCGCTTTTTCCTTCACGATGCGCGCGTAGTGTTCGACGTTCGTGACCCGCGGCAGGCCGTCCGCAAGCTGCGATATATACGAAGGCCCGCCGGCGGCTTCAAGCTCTCCGCGGCGATGCAGGTCTTCGGTCAGCGTGACCAGGTCGATCGCCTGCTGTTTCTCTCCCAGCTGAATCATGCGCTCGTAAATGCGGCGGTGCTGGTCGAGAAAGAAATCCTCGGAGCGGAGCTTTTCGACTGCCGCATTCAAAGCGTGATTGTCGAGCAGAATCGCGCCGAGAATGCTGCGCTCCGCTTCCAGATTTTGAGGAAGAGGCCGTTCGATACCTGAGTGGTTTGCCATTGTTTCGCTTTATTTTCGCCTAAACCGTCGTCGGGCGCAAGAGCGGCGTAAACGGATGGCCCGGCAGGCATCGAGAATCGTTCTACGCTCACCCGAAACTAGGTCATTGTGACAGTCCGGGTCCAAACGTCAACGGTACTCCCCTGTGGACGCCTGTGGAATGTGTGGATACGTCGAGAAGCTGGAGAGTGCGCCAGCGTTTGATCGTCCGCGCATCTCGCCAGACCCGCGATGTGTGTGGGCCGAACTAGCTCTCTTTCGCGACGGTGAGCTTCACGTTGGCGGTTATTTCGCGGTGAAGCTTGATGGGAACCTGATACTCGCCCACAAGCTTGATGGGCTCGGTGAGCGTAATCTTGCGCTTGTCGATGTTGTAGCCCTCGGCTTCGAGCGCCGCGGAAAGGTCGGCGGTGGTTACGGAGCCGAAAAGCTGATCGTTATCGCCGGCTTTGCGCGTGAGCGAAAGCGAAACCCCTAGGAGCAGCTCGGCGAGTTTCTGCGCGGCATCTTTCTCCGTCGCTTCCTTCTTCGCGAAAGTGGCACGCATTCTTTCCAGCCGCTTCATGTTGCCGGCGGAAGCCTCCAAAGCCAGTTTTCGCGGCAAAAGAAAGTTCCGCGCATAGCCTTCAGCGACCTCAACGACCTGGCCGCGATTGCCCAGTTTCTCGACGTCTTCCTGCAAGATGATCTGCATGTTCGTTTCCTCAAATTCTCTTCCGATTTTCGTGCCCTTATTTCTACGGTCGCGAAGTGCTCGAAGCCTCCGCGCCCAGGTGCCCGGTTCTACGCACCTGGTCCGAAATCACAGTTCCGCGGCGAACGGCAACAGCGCGATGTTCTGGGCGCGCTTGATCGCCACCGTGAGCCAGCGCTGGTGCCTCGCGCAGGTGCCGGTCATGCGCCGCGGAAGAATCTTGCCGCGGTCCTGAATAAAGGGCGAGAGAATCTCGGCCTTCTTGTAGTCGATATAGTCCACCTTGTCGACGCAGAACCGGCAAACCTTCTTCTTACGGACGAAATTCCTCTTGCCGCGCTTGGCGGGACCGCCCGGGCGGCCTCCTCCCCCCTGTGGACGCGGACCACCGGGCCCGCCTGACATCCCACTTGAATGCGCGCCGGAGGGGCTCGATGACCCTCCCGGTGTCCCCGATGTTGTCGGCGCCGATGGCGGCGCGGGATGCTGTGGTGCGTTTTCATCTGCCATTCTGTTTCTCCCTTGCTTCGATTTCGCCCTTGCCGCTCCGCGCTATGATGTCGCCGCGGATTGCTCACCGCTCGGCGCCGGCGACGATGGCTGCGGGGGTACAGGCGCGGTCTTGCGCGGACGGCGCGCGGCGCGGCGGTCGCGGTGCCGCTTCAGTTTTTCCTGGCGCTTCAATTCTTCATCCAAACGCACGGTGAGGTACTTGATCACCGGTTCAGCCACCTTCAGCCGACGTTCGAGTTCTTTCACCACTTCGCCGTGGCTCGAACGCACCACCAGGTAGACGAAGAAGCCCTCGCGGAGTTTAGCCACTCGATACGCCATGCGCTTGCGGCCCCACTTTTCGGTCTTCTCGATTTTTCCGCCCTTCTCGACGGCGGCGTGCTCGAGCGTTGCAATTACTTTGTCAACATCCGCTTCCGGCGTGTCCGGGCGGCAGATAAAAATCAGATCGTACTGGCGTTCTTCCATGGGTCCTCGATTCCTGACGATAGGTAGTCCGAACTCTGCAATTTTTTTCTAACTGCTGTAGCTCACTCTGGATCCGCCGGCGTTACCTTGCGATTGAACCGCGTCATCGCTTTGCTCACGCCTTCGGTAATCATCATCTCCACCGCATCGGCTGCGTCGATGGCCATTTGCCCGGCAATCTCCCGTTCGGGCTTGCGCATGGGCGTAAGGACGTAGTCCTTCCGGCCGCCCCACATTTTTTCCGGCCCGACCCCCATGCGCACGCGAATGAACTCGTCCGTGCCAAGCGCGCTGATGACCGACTGCAGCCCGTTGTGCGTGCTGCCGGACCCGCGTTCGCGAATTCGCAGCATGCCCCAAGGCAAATCCGTTTCGTCGAGCAGGACGATCAGATCCGCGGGACCCGATTCGTAGCGCTCGAGCAACTGCCGCGCGGGCCCGCCGCTCAGGTTCATCATCGTCTGCGGCTTGGCCAGAACCACTTCCTCTCCGGCTACTTTGCCAAGGCCGACGTATGATTTCGCCTCCGGCCGCGTGACGCGAATTCCGGCGCGTTCCGCGAGCGCATCCACCGCGAGAAAACCCAGGTTGTGCGGCGTCCAGGCATATTCTTCTCCGGGATTTCCCAGGCCAACGATCAGTTTCATGCCGTGCACAATCTCATGCTCATGGCCTGCGCAACTTCATCGCCTGCCCAATCCGAGAAGCATTCCGGCTCGATTACTTCTCCTTGTCCTTGCCTTTCTTTTCTGGTTTCTCGGCCTTCGCAGGAGCTGCCGGCGCTGCGGCTTCGACCGCACCCTCTTCTTCCTTCTTACCCTTCTTGATGAGCTCCGGCTCGGCTGGCGCCGTCTCGGTGGCCACCGCCGCTTCCGGCGCAGGCTCCTCTTCCTTCTTGAGAACAACCACGTGTGCGAGCACGCGCGTCGGATCGGTGATCAGCTTTACCTTGCTGGGATCGAAGGGCAGATCGGCCGCGCGAAGCTGCTTGCCAATCAGGTATTCACTCACATCCACCTTGAACTCTTCGGGGATGTCGCTCGGGAGGCACTCGATTTCCACTTCGCGCGTGACCATTTCGAAGACGCCGCCCTGCATCTTCACGCCTTGCGGTTCGCCGAAGGTGTGCACGGGAACCTTGACGCGCATGCGCACGTCCATCGCGACGCGATAGAGGTCCACGTGCAGCAGCTTGCCGCTCACCGGATCCACCTGCCAGTCCTTCAAAATGGCGTTCTCCTGCTTTCCGCCCGCCACCTGCACGGTGAAGATGGTGTTGTGACCGGTATCGGATCGCAGAATTCGCGCGATTTGTTTGGCGTTCACCGAAAGCGAAATCGCTCCCTTGTGGCTGCCGCCGTAAAGAGTGGCCGGAACCATGCCCGTTAGGCGGGTACGGCGCGCGGCGTTCTTGCCGCGCTCTTCTCGAATCTTTCCTTCCACGTTAAATGTCTGCATACGTTTTATTCCTCGTCATCAAAAACTCTAAATGAAAAGTTCGCTGATCGAAGTTTCTTCGTGAATCGACTGAATGCCGCGAGCCAGCAGTTCCGCCACGCTGAGCACCTTGATCTTCGAAATTTTCCTGGCCGCGTCATTCAGCGGCACCGAATCGGTAACCACTACTTCCTCGATCTGCGATTGCACGATGCGTTCCACGGCCGGCCCGGACAACACCGGGTGCGTGCAAGCCGCGAATACTTTTGTCGCGCCGTTTTCAAGCAGCGCTTCGGCCGTTTTCACCAGCGTGCCAGCGGTATCGATAATATCGTCGATAATCAGAGCCGGGCGCCCGGCCACATCGCCGATCAGGTGCATCACTTCGCTCACATTAATATCAATCCGCCGCTTGTCGACGATCGCCAGCGGTGCATCGATCTTCTTTGCGAAGTATCGCGCGCGTTCCACCCCTCCTGCATCGGGCGAAACCACCGTCATTCCTCCAAGACCCTTCTTCTGAAAATACTCGACCAGCACGGGCGCGGCGAACAAGTGGTCCACAGGAATATTGAAATATCCCTGGATTTGCGGGGCGTGCAAATCGAGCGACAGCACTCGGCTCGATCCCGCCGTTTCCAGCAAATCTGCCACCAGTTTCGCCGAGATCGCAACCCGCGGCCGGTCCTTGCGATCCTGTCGCGCGTACGGGTAATACGGAATCACCGGCGTAATGCGCCACGCGGAGGCACGCTTAAACGCGTCGACCATCAGCAGCAGTTGCATCAGATGGTGATTTACCGGATGGCTGCAGGGCTGCACCACGAAAACGTCCGCGCCGCGAACATTTTCCAGAATCTGATAGCGCGTTTCGCCGTCCGAAAACTGGCCGTGTTCGGCGCGACCGCGCTTCACCCCCAAATAGCCGCAGATGGCATCCGCCAGAGCCGGGTTCGCGGTGCCGCAGAAAATCTTGAATTTCTCGTCGACCACCGTTTTGCCTCAGCCGCCCGCGCGCCAACCCACGGCTCGGCCATAGTCTTCCCTGGATAGAGTTTCGACGACGAATACAGAATCTGCCGGGAACTCTCGGGCGGCTCGGCGCGCCTGCGCTGGGTTTCGGAAGACTCCAAACACCGCCGACCCGCTACCCGCCAGCGCGGCATCTGCTGCTCCTCGCTTGAGCAATCCGTCCCGGATTTCCCAGAGTCGCGGATGGCGGCGGAAGACCGGCCCCTCGAAATCGTTCGAGACGCCCGCCCCCTGCCGGCTCCAGCACAGAGCGCAGAACCCATGAATTCTATGGGTGAAACGCTCGTTTGTCAATTCAGCAGAAAGCCATTGGTAGGCGTCCTTCGTCCTTACACGGATGTCGCGCGGTGACACGACCAGGATCGACCGTTTCGCCCCGTTCGGCAGCGGATAGACTTCATCGCCGCGGCTTACTCCGAGCGCGCGTCCGCCGAACAAGAAAAACGGCACATCCGCGCCTAACCCAGCGGCAATTTCGATCAGACGCTCGAGCGGCAGCTTCTTTTTCGCCACATTCTTCGTTAGCCGGAGCATGCCGATCAGCGCCGCCGCCGCGTCGCTCGAGCCGCCACCGAGTCCGCGCGCCACCGGTATTCGCTTTTCGAGGCGAGCATGGATACCGGCGGCCACCCCAAGCTCGCTTCGCAGCGCCTCGATTGCCCGCCAAACGAGATTTTCGGGGCCCGCGGGAATTTCGGGATCAGCCGTCTCGAATGAAATCCCGCCCTGCGAGGTAAGTCGGAGCTCGAGCGTATCGTGCAGCGAGATCGTCTGAAAAATAGTGCGAAGCTCGTGATAACCGTCGTCCCGCCTCCCGACGACGTGCAAGCAAAGATTGATCTTGGCGAACCCGGGAAGGCGCACCGATCGTTTCACGGAATTCTTTCGGGTCATGCCGGGAGCTTACTGCGGTTTGCTCGTTTCCGGAGAGGATTTCTGCGCCAAACGGCGTTTCAGAGTTTTCAATTGCCCTTCAAGTTCGGCGACCTTTTCGCCCTCGTAATCGGCCGGCAGGGAGTGCTGCCATTCCGAGAGGGCGCGCTCCATCAATTCGGCGGCGCGCTCCGTCTGTCCCAGTTTCATGTAGACGTCCGCGAGATGCCCGAGAACGGTCGGATCGTGCGGCGTGCGGTCGGCAGCCTTGCGAAGATATTCTTCCGCCTCGGCAAGTTTGTTCTGCTTGTAGTAAGCCCAGCCGAGACTGTCGAGATAGGCGCCGTTGTTCGGTTCCTGCGAGACGGCCCGCTGTATGAGCGACATCGCTTCGTCAAGCCTTACCCCGCGATCCGCCAGCATGTAGCCGTAGTAGTTGAGAGCACCGGCATTGAGCGGATTTGCATCGAGCACTTTGCGGAACTGTTGCTCGGCCGGATCGAATTTCTTCTGCCGCTCGTAAATGGCTCCGAGCAGAAACCAAGCCGTTTCTTTTTCGGATGTTTCGTGCGCCATCTGCTCGGCCTTGCTGGCGGCTTTTTCAGCGTCGGCGTAGCGCTTGCCGCGTTCCTCCACCTGCGCGAGGTCGAGATAAATTTCCTGGTCGCCGTCATTTCCCGCAAGAAGCCCGGTCAGAAGTTTCGTCGCGGCGTCCGTTTCGGATTTTTCTCCGTAGAGCATCGCCAGCGTCACGTTGAGGTCCCGGTCTTTGGGAGCGCCTTCGAGCGCTTTCTTTGTTTCCGTAATGGCGCGTTCCACGTCGTGACTCTCGCGGTAGGTGTCGATCAAAAGCATCTGCGCGCGCTTCTTCGAGTCCGGGCCAAGCTGCGCCATTTCCTGGAATGTGTGGATCGCGGCGGGATAATTCTGCTGCTCGCGGAGTGCGCGCCCGAGCTGCTCATAGAGAATAGCGAGTGCGCTTGGATTGGCTTCGCTTCCGGACTGCGCTTTGATTCCGGCGATCGAATCCGTCAAGACTTTTACCGCATCGGCGTAGCGGCCCTGATCCTCGTAGAGCAGCGCTTCGTTGTAGAGCACTTCGACGCTGCCGGGCGCGAGCTGCTTGGCGCGCAAGAGGCTCGATTCGGCTTGGTCGAATTTCCCCATGCGCCGGTAAAGCTGCGCCATCCGCAAAAAATTTTCCGATGTTCCCGGCTCGAGCTCCGAAAGCCGCTTGAATTGTTCGAGCGCGTCGGCGTACTTGTCTTCGGAAAGCAGCGCCTGCGCGAGCCCATGGCGATGGCCGGGATCGTCCGGATCGCCTTCGATTGCCTTGCGGTAAGCTTCCTCGGCCTTCGCGAAATTTTTCGATTGCGAATAAGCATCGCCCAGCAGGTCAAACACCTCGGGCGACGACGAATCGCCGGCCGCTTCGCTCAGTAGCGTCACCGCTTCCTGCGCCCTCCCTTCATCGATTAGAAGCTGGCTCAATTGCTCGAGAGCGGGCCCGTTCTCGGTGTCATGCTGAAGAATGCCGCGAAGAACCTTTTCCGCCTCGCTATGCTGATTTTCAAATCGATAAAGCCGCGCCAGCCACAGCTCCGAGTTGAGATCGTTTGGATCGCTTTTCAAAACAGCCTGGAATTGCACGATGGCCTTATCGAGATTTTCTTTTTGGACTTCTCCGGCGTTCAAATCGCCAAGCGTCCGAACGTAAATCCGCGCCAGCAGACGGTGCGCGTCCACATTGTCGGGCTCGATCTTCAGCACTTCCTGCGCTTCCAGCACCGCATCGCGAATGTGCTGTGACTTCGCGTAGATCTCGGCAAGCCGCTCCATGATTACCGGCGAGTGGGGCGCGATCTCCAAAGCCTTCTTGTACGCATCGATCGATTCGGTGGCGAGCTCGGAGCGGCCGGTCACTTCGAACTGCATTTCGTTCACATGTCCGGTCGTAAAATAATAAAAGGCGTCGGCGCGCAGGTTCGCGTCCGCGGCGCTCTTCGGCGCCTGTTTCGCGCCTGGGTCCGCCTTCTGGTGCTGCGCACCCCCGGCGTGCGGCGCGTCAAGATCAGGTGGGTTCGCCGGAAGCGGCGAATCCACGCCCTGCGCCCGAACGCTCGGGGCACTCAAAACGAAAGCGAAGATTGCCATGCCAAGGATAGCTTTCATAGGTTGTCCGGAAAACTCCATTATCTATTACGCCCTCGAGGCCGTCAAAGAATTACCCGCGCGCAGGTTCCAGTTTCGCAGCGGGACCTCCCTAATTGCGACGCACGGCGAGTCGATTGGGATGCATCAAATTCAAAGAAATCTCGGAAACGTTTTTCTAGCCTGTGGATACCGCTCGTCGTCTTTTAGTGCCGGAAGTGTCGAATCCCAGTGAACACCATCGCCATGCCTAGCTGATTCGCCGCCCGGATCACATCGGCATCGTGCACCGAGCCGCCTGGTTGAATCACCGCGGTAGCGCCCGCTTTGCCTGCCTCTTCAACTCCATCAGGGAACGGAAAAAAAGCGTCCGAGGCCACTACGCTCCCCGCAAGCGCCAGCCCCAAAGTCGTGGCCTTAATTACCGCAATCTTCACCGAATCGACTCGGCTCATCTGCCCCGCGCCGACCCCCACCGTTTGCCCGTCGCGCGCGAAAACGATGGCATTTGATTTCACGTGTTTTGCGACCTTCCACGCAAACAGCATTCCACGCCGTTCCGCTTCACTGGGCGCGCGTTCGGTCACAACTTTGCTCTCGGATTCGTTCCGTTCGTGCCGGTCTGGCTCCTGGACCAGTACGCCGCCGGAAATGCGTTTCAGTTCCAGCTCGGCCGGCGCAGGTTCTTCCGGCATCTCGAGCAATCGCAGATTTTTCTTCGCCGCCAACGGTTCGAGTGCCGCCGGTTCGTATCCCGGCGCCACGATACACTCGACGAACAACTTCGCAATTTCCTCGGCCGTCGCGGCATCGAGCACGCGGTTCACCGCGATCACCCCGCCAAACGCGGAAACCGGATCGCCTGCGAGCGCTTTCAAATACGCGTCGCGAAGTGAATTCTGCTCGGCGCAGCCCGCGGGATTGTTGTGCTTGATGATCGCCACCGCCGGTTGGGCAAATTCCTCAACCAGCGCCCGCGCGGCATCGAGGTCCACCAGATTGTTGTAGGAAAGCTCTTTGCCCTGCAGCTGCTTGGCGCCCGCCAGTCCCGCTGCCGGACGTCCGGCGGGAATGTAAAGCGCCGCGCACTGATGCGGGTTTTCGCCGTAGCGCATGGCCTGCCGGCGTTCGAGCGCGATATGAATTCGCGCCGGCAGTGGTTCCCGTTGCCCCAGCCCCACATCCGGACTCGCTGCGAGCCGCTCCAGCTCGGTGGCAATCTCCCCGTCGTAACGCGCCGTGCGCGCGTAAGCTTTGCGCGCCAGCGCCAGCCGCGTGGGAAGGCTCAGTTCGCGCCGCGACCGAAGCTCGGCGGCAACTGCCGGGTAATCGCCGGGGTCGGTCACCACTCCCACGCTGTGAAAGTTTTTGGCCGCCGAACGAATCATCGCCGGCCCGCCGATGTCGATGTTTTCGATCAACTCCTCGGGCGTCACGCCCGGCTTCGCCGCCGTCGCGGAAAACGGATAAAGATTCACCACCACCAGGTCGATCGGCACGATTCCGTGCTCGCCCGCCTGCTTGCAATCTTCTTCTTTTCCCCGCTGATACAAAATTCCGCCGTGGACTTTCGGGTGCAGCGTCTTCACGCGTCCGCCCAGCATTTCCGGCCAGCCGGTCAGATCGGCAATGTCGAGAACCGGAACGTGCGCGTCGCGCAGCAGCTTGGCAGTTCCGCCCGTCGAGACGATTTCGATTCCCAGCAGCGCCAAATCGCGCGCAAATTCCACGGTGCCAGTTTTGTCGTAGACGCTGATCAGCGCTCGTTTGATTGCCACAGCCGAGCCTCCTCGAAGGAAGGACGGCTAGTGTAAGCGTTCGCGCGACTTTTCGGAAGGGGGGCGGCCAACGGGGCGCTGGATCAGTTTCCGGCTCTCCTGGTTGTCATCTTTTTCGCTCACGCTCACCCCGGATTCGTGTGCGACCTCGATCGAAATCCGACGTTCCACCCGCTTCGCATTCGATACCGAGAGAGAGCTTCGCACTTCCCGAAGCCAAGTGATCGAACAGTTGAGTAACCGGAAACCAGCTTACGAGGAGTCAATCGACCGGGTATGGCGTGGGAGTGCGGCGCGACAGTGGCGTCAGCTCGAGATGCGGGCTCTCAATTTTACGCGACCGCCTTCGATGCTGACGGTGTACTCAACCGCCTGGCCGGCTTTGCTCTTGAGGTCGTTGGTCTTCTGCACCACGAACCGCTCGAAGTCCTTCAGGCTCGGCGCGCTGGATTTGTCGCCTGCTTCCGAGCGGGCTTCGATCAGCTTCTGATACAGCCGTTGAACTTTTTCCTTCTCGCGGTTCGGGTCGGATAACGACAGCGCGAAAGCATTCGCGGCCTCTCGCGCTTCAGCGGCGCGCTCCGCGGCGTCCACCGAGGCTTCCGCCACAGCCACACTATGCTCGGCGGCAACGGCGGAAACCACCGAAGGCGTCGGCACGGGGGCGGCGGCCGCTTGGCGAGCGGCGGCGCGTGCGCGATCGGCTTCGATCGCTTTGGCGGCTGCGCCGTAGTGATGCTGCGTGACCGCCCCTTCTTTCTGCAGCGTTTTCTTGCGCCACATGTCCACGTACTTTGCGTATGTCGAAGCCAGGTTGTTGTAGCGGAATCGCTGCCCGGTGCTCAGCTCGGCGACACGCTCGGCGTACCGCCGTATGAGGTGCTCGACGCGCCATTGCGTGTCCGCCGGGGGACGCGAGCGTCCGCCGCCGAAGTACTGCTCATACTCAATCTTGAGCGTGCGCACGTCACGCTCGATTTGGCTCAATTCCTCGTCGATGCTGGCCATGGCGTAAGAGAACCGGGTAAGATTTCAGCGTAGAGGCTGCTCTGGCCCCCGTCAACGACCGCCTTTTTCGGTTTGTCGCAAAGAGAAAGTGCCGCAATTGCACGTCTGTATCACATTGTGATTAAATCTCTTAGCGATGAACCCGCCAGCCGATCCCGCGGCCAAAATGCAGAGGCAGCCGGCCGCCCAGGTGCGCGCCATCCCCTCGATTGACGAACTGTTGAACCGCCCCCGTCTGGTGGCCCTCGGCGAGAAAGCAGGACGCGGGCTCTTAATCAGATCCGCCCGCGCCATCGTTGCAGAGTTGCGCGCTCGCATGAAAGGCGCGCCGCCAACACACGCCGATAGCGCTCCTTTCGATCCAGCGACGCTCGAAACGCTCCTTATTGCCGACGTCGAAGCGGCGCTCGCGCCATCCCTTCGCCGCGTGATCAACGCTACCGGCGTGATCCTACACACGAATCTCGGCCGCGCGCCGCTTTCGGAAGCTGCCGCCCGGGCAATCACCGAGACGGCGACGCACTATTCGAATCTCGAGTACGACATCGAAGCCGGTGAGCGTGGGAAACGAGACGTCCATACTGGCGGTCTGCTCGCGCAGCTCCTCGGCGCCGAAGCGGCTATCGTCGTCAACAACAACGCCGCCGCTGTTTTTCTCGTGCTGAATACGCTGGCCAAAGGCGCAGAAGTAATCGTCTCGCGCGGCGAGCTCATCGAAATTGGCGACGGCTTTCGCATCCCCGACATCATGGCCGAAAGCGGCGCGCTGCTGCGCGAAGTGGGCACCACGAATCGCACGCGCATTCGTGACTACGAGCGCGCCATCAACGAGCGCACGCGTTTGCTGCTCCGCGTCCATCCTTCGAATTTCCGCATCACCGGCTTTACCGAGCGCCCGTCTCTTGAAGATCTCCTAGGTCTGGGGCAGCGCTTCGAAATCCCGGTGTTCGAAGACCTCGGCTCGGGATCGCTCGCCGATCTCAGCGCCAACGGAGTTTCTGAACCCGTCGCGCGCGCGAGCTCGGAGGCGGGCGCGGCCATCGTCTCCTTTAGCGGCGACAAATTGCTCGGCGGCCCGCAGGCCGGAATCATTGCCGGGAAACGAGATCTCCTTGAGAAGATCCGGCGCAATCCCCTGTTCCGCGCGCTGCGCATTGACAAGCTCAGGGTCGCGGCGCTCGAAACGACGCTTAACGCCTACCTGCGCGGCGCGCTCGACGAAATCCCCGCGCTTCGCATGATTCGAATGACGGCGGAAGAAATCCGCGAACGCACCGCGCAATTCGCGGAACAACTTCGCAAATCAATCCAAGAAGCTGCGCGAGTTGAGGTTCGTATCGATGTCCGTGAAGGGTTTTCCGTTATCGGCGGAGGTTCGACGCCCGATCAGCAGCTCCCTGCCTCGCTGATTGCCATTTCAAGCCGTCGCCATTCCGCGCTGAAACTGGAAGAGCGTTTGCGCAAAGCCAAGATTCCAGTGATCGCTCGGATTGAAGACCACTCCCTGATTCTCGATCTACGCACCGTGTTGCCCAGTGAAGAAGCGCCTCTCGCCGCTGCCATTTCCTCTGCGCTGGCTTGAGGCTCGCAAGCGCGGCTTGCCGTTTTTATAAACGATTGATCACGCTCGCGACGCAGCCCGCTCCGAATCCATTATCGATATTCACAACGCTGACGTTCGAAGCGCAGCTGTTCAACATCGCCAGCAGCGCCGTCAGTCCTCCGAAGCTCGATCCGTAGCCCGTGCTCGTCGGCACGGCAATCAGCGGCGCCGCAACCAAACCCGCGACCACGCTCGGCAGCGCCCCTTCCATTCCCGCCACGCAAATAATCACCCGAGCCTCGAGGAGCTTTTCGCGATGTTCGAGCAGGCGGTGCAGCCCCGCCACGCCTACGTCGTAAATCGCCTCCGCGCGATTGCCCATCGTTTGCGCGGTGACCAGCGCCTCTTCGGCAACCGGAATATCGCTGGTTCCCGCCGAAACCACGAGAATCAGCCCTTTGCCGCGAGTCGCGGAGTCGCGCCGGATCACGATCGCGCCCGAAAGAGGATAGAACTCCGCTTTCGCCGCGCTTCGGCGAAGAGCGCCGCGCGAACTCTTCTTCACCGCCGCGAAAACTTTGGCATTCGCGCGCGTAATCAGAATGTTGTGCGACGCTTTCGCACGCACCATTCCGCGGGCAATCTCGACGATTTGTTTCGTTGTTTTCCCGCGCGCAAGAATGACTTCCGGGTAGCCCTGGCGCAGCGAGCGGTGATGATCGATCTTCGCGAAGCCGAGATCCTCGTAGGGAAGCTGCCGCAACCGCTCGACGGCGCTCCCCACCTTGAGCTTGCCGCGCTTCACCGCTTCGAGAAAATTTCGAATGTCTCTTTCGTCCATTATTCTTACCGAGATTCAGTCTAGCACCGCAGTCCAGCAGTCTAGAACAGAGGGCGTGGCCGATTCTCGCCGGACCAGCTTTAACCCACACGGTCGTTCCGTGGTAAAGTTGCGCCACTTTGCGGCTGGGCGCGCCGCCGCTGGGAGGCCCGCTATGTATCTTCTCTGGGAAATCGTGATCGGAATTCTTGCTGGCTACCTTGCGGGCCAGATCGTAAAAGGCCGCGGCCTGGGCGTGCTGGTGGACTTGATCGTGGGAATTATCGGCGCGTTGATCGGCGGGCGAATTTTTATGGCCATCGGGCTCGGCGGTTACGGCCTGCTCGGGCAACTGGTCGTCGCGACGATTGGCGCCGTAATTTTGCTGCTCTTGATTCGCGTCATCAAGCGCGCCTAAATTCGGCAGCGCGTCGCGCCCGCTCGCGCGGCCTTATTTCTCTTCCTTCCCGGTAACATCCACCACCGTTACGGGTCCGTATTTCGCAAGAACATCCTGAATCGCCTTGCGGTCGCCGACAGCCACCCACTGCAGGTGATCGAGGTCCACAAACCTCTTCGCCGCCGCTTCGACGCTCGGGGCATCTACCGCCGCAATGCGATCCGGATACTGATCCCAATAATCCGAGGGCAAGCCGAAATGCGCCGAGGTAAGCCAGTTGCCCAGAAGTTGGGCGGGCTGTTCGAGCGAAAGCGCGAAGTTGGCGACGATCGCGCGGCGCGCATCGTCCAGTTCGCTCTGCGGTACTGGTTCGTTGTTGATGCGTTTAAATTCGTAAACGAATTGGGTCATCGAGCCATCCGTCACCGGTGTGCGCACCGGCGCAAACCCTGCCCAAGTTCCCGGATAAATCTCCGCGTCGAACCTGCTATAGGAGCCGTAGGTGTAGCCGTGCTCTTCGCGCAAATCGAGAAATAGCCGCGACTGGGGCCCCCCGCCGACAACCTGATTCATGACCGCCAGAGTGGGATAGATCGGGTCGGTGCGGCGAATGGATTGCCCACCGCCGATGATAAACGTCTGCACGGAACCGGGGCGATCCACCAGCGTGATTTTTGCTGGCTGCCGCCTCACCACCGCCGGAAACGCCAGCGGCGCTTCCGCTTTGCCGGTCCACGAGCCGAAATGTTTTTCGATCAGCGCGCGCATTTCGCTCGACTTGAAATCCCCGGTGACGCCCAAGATGGCGTTGCCGGGACGGTAGTGCTCGCTGTGAAATTTCTTTAGGTCTTCGCGCTTGGCCTTCTCGATCGATTCTTTCGTTGGCGATATCACGGCGAGCGGCGCGTCGCCGTAGACAACGCGTCGAAAAGCCTGTTGGCCCGGAAACATAGGATTCGAGAGCCGATCCTCGAGGCTCGCCGCCTGGCGCTGCTTGTATTTTGCCAGTTCTGCCTCCGGAAAAGCCGGATGCAAAACGATGTCGCTCATCAGGTCGAGAATCTGCGGCGCGCTGTCGATCAGCCCGGAGCCGTTCACGGTTGTGTAGCTCGCGCCAAAACGCGAATCGGCGGCAAGGGACGCGCCGAGCGAATCAACTTCCGCCGCAATCTCGGCGCTGGTGCGCCGATCGGTTCCTTCGCGAAGCATGTCCGCGGTAAAAGAAGCAAGCCCCGGCAGATCATTCGGATCGGCCAATTGCCCGGGACGAATCCACATGGTGAAGGCGATGGTCGGGAGCTTGTGGTCTTCGAGAAGCAGAAGCGTGAGGCCGTTCGGCAGTTTCACCATCGCTGGAGTTGGAAGTTTCACGCGCAGGATTTCCTTGTTCACCGGAGCGCGGTTCAGCCGCTCGACTTTGCTCACTTGTGCGGACTTGTCCTGAGCGTTCGCTGCCGGGGCGCCGGCACCCGACAGCCCCACCAGCGCAAAGATTGCCGTGACCGCGCGCCGCGAACGCTTCCACTCTAACCAAACAGTTTTCTTGGAATCGGTTCTCATTGCGCCCCCTTGGCTGACGCGCTGGCCTCAGCTGCGGCCGGAAAGGTGATGATGACGGTGCGCTGGTCGCGAACCAGGAACGTCTTGGTGGCAGCGTTCACCTCGGCGAGCGTCACGGCGCGCTGTTTGTCTACCATCGTGTTAATTAAATTGGGATCGTTGAATTTCACGACGTAGTCGCCGATCAGCACAGCGGTGCGCAAAGACGAGCGCCGCTGGTCGATGAAACGCCTCTCGAGCTGCTTCTGCGCCTTGGCAAGCTCTTCGCGTGTCACGCCGTCTCTTACGGCCGCAATTTCCTCGTCGATCCCGCGCTCGAGGTCTTCCACCTTTACGCCGGGCCGCGGGTTGGCTGAAATCTGGAACTGGCTGGTCCCCATTCGCGTGTCCGCAAAAACGGAAATTTGCGACGCCAGCAGTTTTTCCTTCACCAAGTGCTGGTAGAAGCGCGAACTTTGTCCTTGGCCCAGAATCGAAGCGAGCTCCTGCGCGGCGTAATTCTCCGGCGTGTTGCCCGGCGTGATGTGATAGGCGATGTCGATCTCGGGCAGGCGCGCGAGCGGGTCGCGAATCACTTCGCGGCGCTCGCCGTAGTGGGGTTGATCGAGCAGATCCACTTTCGGAGGCTCGGGCTGTGCGGGAATCGGGCCGAAATATTTTTTCACTTTGGCAAGCGCTTCGTCGATGTCGAAATCGCCCACCATGGTGACCACGGCGTTATTCGGCGCGTAGTAGATGCGGAAAAAGTCGGCGACATCCTTCACGTCGGCGGCGTTGAGATCGGCCATAGAACCGATGGTCGAATGCTTGTAGGCGAAATTGTCGTAGGACAGATTGTCGATATCGAGATTCGCGCGACCGTAGGGCTGATTGTCGATGCCCTGGCGGCGCTCTTCCTGGACGGCGTTGCGCTGGTTATCGAGATTGGCCTGGGTGATGTTGAGTGCGCGCATGCGGTCCGCTTCGAGGAATAACCCGAGATCGAGCTGATTTTTCGGCAGCTCTTCGAAATAGGTGGTGCGATCTTCGTTCGTGGTGCCGTTCATTCCGCCGCCATTGTTGAGCACGGCGATAAAATGTTCACCCTTGCCGACATTCTCGGAGCCTTGAAACATCATGTGCTCGAACAGATGCGCGAAGCCCGTGCGGCCGGGGCGCTCGTTGCGGCTGCCCACGTTGTAGCAGACGTCGATCGAGTAGACCGGCGCGCTGTGGTCGGGGACGAGAATGACGCGCAAGCCATTATCGAGTTTCGTTTCGTGCAGCTCGAGGTTCGGCACTTTGACCTCAGCCCAGGCGAGCGCCGCGCCCAGCCCCAGCAAAATCGCGAGAACCGTCGCGGGACCCGCAGCCCATCTCCCGATTGCGGTCATCTTCACTCCTCCTGAAGGCATGTCATTTTGCCTTTTTCCAGCGTCGCAGGCAATTGGACGCATGCGGTTGAGATTTCGGTGGCGCCTAAGGCGCGAAATCGAATTGGCATTTTTGTGCCGATTAGAAGTGAAGCTCCGCGAGGTAGGCCAGGAAATTGTCACCGAGGGACCTACGGCGCCTGTGGAAGCTAGGATTCGAAAGCGGCCAGCGGGCCCACCCGGGCGGCGGCTATGGGCGCGGTTGCGATTCGGGGACGGGAACTGTGGCGGTGACGGTGGTGCCTTCGGAGGTGAAGAACAATTCGAGCTTGCCGCCGAGCTGGCGCATACGCTCGCACATGCCGCGGACGCCGACGCCGAGGGCGCCTGAGCAATCCTGGCCGGATTGCTCGAAATTCTTCCTGTCGGCGCGTTTTCCCTTGTCCATGATTTCGAGCGTGACCTGACCATTGACCAGCAGGCGAATGTCCGCCGTCGGGCTGCCGGAATGGCGGTGAACGTTGGTGAGGCTTTCCTGCAGGACGCGGAACAGGGCGGACTCGACTTCCGTGGGAAGACGCCTGAAATCGGGCGATATTTCGAAGGTGGTTTGAATGCCGCTGCGCTTGGTGAAGCCCTCGAGATACCAGGGAATGGCGGATTTGAGTCCGAGCTCTTCAAGCATCGGAGGATAGAGAAGATAAGACAGGGTGCGGACTTCCTTGACGCAATCGGACGCGATTTGCGCGCATTCCGCGAGCTCTTCGGCCTTGGCCGCTTGATTCTGAACCGTGGCAGACCTGAGCGACTCGAGCTTCATCTTCAAGACAGAAAGATTCTGGCCGAGAGTGTCGTGAAGATCGCGGCCAATGCGGCGGCGTTCCTCATCCTGGGTGCGCAGAAGATGAAGGGAGAGCCGGCGGAGGGACATTTCCGAATCGTGGATTTTTCGCTGGGATTCTTCCAAGGCTCGCTCGGCATGCATGTGCTCGGTGATGTCGCGCGTAACTTTGCTGAAACCGACCAGCTTACCGGCGGGTTCTCGGAGCGCGGTAACGACAACGTTGGCCCAGAATTTGGAGCCGTCCTTGCGGACGCGCCAGCCTTCGTCCTCGACGCGGCCGTCGCGGGCGGCGATTTCAAGCGCACGCTGCGGCTTGCCGGCTTCGCGGTCTTCGTCGGAATAAAAGGCGGAGAAATGCTTGCCCATGATTTCCGACGCTTGATATCCCTTGATGCGCTGAGCGCCCGCGTTCCAACTGCTGACGCGACCTTCGGGATCCAACATGAAAATGGCGTAGTCCTGAACCGCCTCGACCAGGAGGCGAAAGCGTTGTTCGCTCTCGCGAAGCGCTCTCTCATTTTCGAGCGACAAAAGTCTTTGCTGCAGTGTGGCGATGTGACGATGGCGATCGTCGTCACTGACCAGGAGCATGTATTTGTCGTCGGGAATCACGGCGGAGTGCTCCGCGCAAATTCGTTTGAAGAGATCGCCGTGTTCGTTCTTGTAAAACCCATTCAGCGGATAGGCGCAGCGCAAGGAAAAGGAATGTTCTTTGGCCAACTCGTTCCACAGCTCTTCGAGGCGGATCGCGGCTTCCTGCTTGCCGTCGGCCCAGAGAAGCGCGACCATCTCGCCGAAAGCCACAATGTGCCGTTGATCGCTCTTGCAAGCGGCGCGAGCGCGCGTAATTGCGCCGCCGATCCGTCGAATAAATCGCTGGCGATCGGGCATTCCATCTACCATGAATTGCGATAAGACTTCCGCAGCGTCGAGGGATGCATAGCGGCCTTCGCGGAAGGGTCTTGAAACGTCAAAACCGCGCGCCTTGAGTTCGCGGGCAAGCGCTTTGCGGTGCGCTTCGGTGGCGATCACAATGGCGGCATCGCCGCTGACCAGCCAGGTTCCGACCGTTCGACTGAGCTCCTCGATGAGCGGAACGTCGTCGCGATAAAACTGAACGACGTGAGAGGAGTGGCGATCGAACGCCTCAGTCGGACGCGGCAGAGGCATGCTTCCGGCAAGAGCGGCATGGTCGGTGCTCATGGCTTGGCGCTCCAGAGGGCCCAGGCGTTTCCGACAGCAGAAGCGGAGTTTTAGACGGCAGGCTCAAATCCGTCCACAGCTTGAACACTAGTTAATAAGCCGCCGCGACGCCCAACGCAATACAGCGAACACTGTACGACGTACCTGCTCAATAACAAGGCGGGGAGGACCTCAGCGGCCTATTTTTCAGGCGGCCGCTGCTCGAGTTCGCTGAGTGCTGCCAGCACTTCGGCGCTGTGCTCACCTGGGTCGACATCCATATACTCTTTGACGATAACGCCGTCGGGGCCGATCAGAAAAGTATGGCGGGCGGAAAGCTTCGCGACTCCATAGTTCGTGAGCGAGCCGTAGGTGGACGAGACTTCCCGCTTGGTGTCGGCGAGCAGCTTGAAGCTCAGACCTTCCTTCGCCGAGAACTCCTTGTGCGATTCGGAGTTTTGCAGGCTCACGCCGAGGATCACGGCGTTCTTCTGTTCGAATTTCGGAAGGTCACGCTGGAAATTGTGAGCTTCGAGCGTGCCGCCACTGGTGAAATCCTTCGGGTAAAAGTAAAGGACGACCCATTGGCCACGAAATGCGTTCAGGCTGACGGGCTTGCCATCCTGGGCGTCGAGGGTGAAATCAGGGGCGGTGGAGCCGACCGGGGGGGCTTTCCCGGCTCCGCGCGACATGGTGTAACCCGTGAAAACCAGGATCAGAAAAAGTGCAAATAGAAGGTAGGAGATCGTTTTGGGGGACCGCTGCTCAGGCATCAGCATGTTGCTCCTCTCCTTTCGTGGAGCACTCAAATCATCGTAGCGCGCTCGGGCGAGCGAAGACAACGGACGGCGAGCTTCGCGTGCGCTTCGGTTGCCACAGGTTCGCTGCGTTTCAGTTCAAATGCGGCCGTGATACGATCGGCCCCGCAACGGCAGTGGAGACAGGCTTTTCATTCTGGAATTCTCCCGCGCGCTCGTGAAGCCGAATCCTGCTTGCCCAAGCAGGTCATCATTTTTAACGTAACTGCGTCGGAGTGAGGAGCAAGTAATGAAAAAACTGTGTGCGGCTGTTTCGCTGATCGTGCTGGGCATGCTGTGGGGGGGCCGGTCCGCGGCGCAGAGCGCAAGGCCACTGCTGCTGCAAAGTCCCACGATCAGCAAGACGCAGATTGCTTTCGCGTATGGAGGCGAGATCTGGATCGTGGACCGCAACGGCGGAGACGCGCGGCGGCTGGTTACGGGCACGGGCCTCGCGAGCGGTCCTTGGTTCTCGCCCGACGGAACGATGGTGGCTTATACGGGCGATTACGACGGAAACCAGGATGTGTTCGTGGTGGCGGCCGCGGGCGGCGAGCCTCGGCGGTTGACGTACCATCCGGGATCGGATGTGGCGGTGGGATGGACGCCGAACGGAAAAAGCATATTGTTTCGTACGACGCGCCGGAGCTACTCGCGATTCGAGAAGCTGTTCACGGTGCCGGTCGACGGCGGCCCTCCGACCGAGCTGCCGTTACCGATGGGAGTCGAAGCGTCTTACTCGGCTGACGGTTCGCAACTCGCTTACGTGCCGCGCTGGAACCGGCGGTTGGGCGCGGGCGACAACTACATCGCGATCAAGCGCTATCGCGGCGGACTGACGGCGCCCATATGGATCGCGAATCTGACGGACTCGAGCGTAGTAAAGCTTCCGCGCCAGAATTCGAATGACTTCAATCCCATGTGGATCGGCGGCAAGATTTATTTTCTCTCGGACCGCAACGGGCCGGTGACCCTTTTTTCCTACGACGTGAAAACGCAGCAAGTGGCGGAGGTGCTGAAGAATTCCGGCTTCGACCTCAAATCCGCGTCGGCGGGACCGGACGCCATCGTGTACGAACAGCTTGGGTCGGTGCACATTTACGACCTGAACGCGGGCGCCGAGAAAGCGATCGAAGTGCGCGTGGCGGGCGATATGCCGCAGGTCTTGCCGCATTTTCAAAAAGTCGACAAGCAAATCATCAGTTTTTATATCTCGCCCACAGGCCAGCGCGCGGCTTTCGAAGCTCACGGCGAGATTCTGACGGTGCCCGCCGAAAAGGGCGACATTCGCAATATCACGCGCACCATGGGCGTAGCGGAGCGTGATCCGGCATGGTCGCCCGACGGCAAATCGATCGCGTATTTTTCAGATGAATCCGGCGAGTACGCGCTGCATATCTCGAATCAGGACGGTTTGGGAGCGGTGCGCAAGATCGGTCTGGGCGAGCCGCCATCGTTTTTCTACTCGCCGGCGTGGTCACCTGACAGCAAGAAGATCGCGTTCAGCGACAAGAGATTGAATCTGTGGTACCTCGATATCGAAACCGCCAAGCCGGTAAAAGTGGACACCGACCGCTTCGATTCGCCGCTGCATCGATTTGATGCCGCATGGTCGCCCGACAATCGATGGCTCGCTTACACGAAGCAACTCGAGAACCACATGCGCGCGGTGTTCGTTTACTCGCTCGAGGAGCACAAGACGACGCAGCTGACCGACGGGATGAGCGATGCGCTGTATCCAAATTTCGACAAGGGCGGGAAGTATCTTTACTTCGCCGCCAGCACAAATCTGGGGCTCGCGACGGGCTGGCTCGATATGACGAGCATGGAGCGACCGGTGACGCGCAGCGTGTACGTCACGGTGCTGCGCAAGGACCTGCCTTCGCCGATCGCTCCAGAAAGCGACGACGAGAAATCCGCGGAGGAGAAAAAGGATGTGAAATCGGACCAGCCGGGGGATGAAAACAAGGAAAAGGACACGGATAAAGATAAAGGCAAAGATAAAAACAAGGAAAAGGACAAAGACCAGGACAAGGACAAAAAGAAGGAACCGCCGAAAGTGACCATAGATTTCGAGAACATCGACCAGCGCATCCTGGCGATGCCAATTCCCGAGCGCAATTATTTAGGGCTGATTTCAAAAAAAGAAGGCGTCGTTTATCTGCTCGAAGGGCCGCAGGTGTTTAGCGGGCCGGGGCCGCTCGCGTTGACCGTGCAGCGGTTTGAGATGAAAACGCGCAAGACGGAAAAACTAGTCGATGGCGTGAGGGGAATTTCGGTGTCGGCGAACGGCGAGAAAATGCTCTACCGCCAGGGCGACAACTGGTTTATTGCTGCGGCTGACAAGGCTCCCAAGCCAAACGAGGGGCAACTGAAGCTCGATGACTTGGAGGTGAAGGTCGATCCGCGCGCGGAGTGGAAGCAGATGTATCACGAAATCTGGCGAATCGAACGCGACTTCTTCTACGACCCGCACTTTCACGGGCTCGATTTGAAGGCCGCGGAAAAAGCGTACGAGCCGTTCCTCGCGGGCATCACCAGCCGCGCCGATCTCGACTATCTATTTGCGGAGATGCTGGGCAATCTCAACGTACTTCACATGTACGTGGGAGGCGGGTCGGAACCGGAACTGAAGACGGTCAAGGTCGGCCTGCTGGGGGCCGACTACACGCTGGAAAACGGACGCTACAGGTTCGCTCACATCTTCAACGGAGAGAATTGGAATCCGCAACTGCATGCGCCGCTTACGCAGCCGGGCGTGAATGTGAAAGAAGGCGAGTATCTGATTCGGGTGAACGGACGCGAGCTGCATTCGTCGGATGAGATTTACAGCTTCTTCCAGGAGACGGCTGGGAAGCAAACGGTGCTGAAGGTTGGCCCGAACGCCGATGGCAGCGGGTCGCGTGACGTGACCGCCGTTCCGGTCGATAGCGAAACCCCGCTGCGAAATCTCGATTGGATCGAACGGAATCGCCGCAAGGTGGACGAACTAAGTGGCGGCAAGCTCGCTTACGTTTATCTGCCGAATACTTCCGGCGCCGGCTATATGAATTTTAATCGTTACTATTTTGCGCAGGTTGGAAAGCAGGGCGCCGTGCTCGACGAGCGCTTCAACGGCGGCGGGTCTCTGGCCGACTATATCGTTGATTACTTGAACCGGCCGGTGAGGAGTTTGGTGATGACGCGCGAGGGCGAAGTTTACGCCGAGCCGCAGGAGGCGATTTACGGTCCGAAGACAATGATCGTCAACGAATTTGCCGGTTCCGGCGGCGACGCCATGCCGTGGTATTTCCGCAAGGCGGGAGTGGGTCCGCTGGTTGGCATGCGGACCTGGGGCGGCCTGGTGGGGATCGGAAATTATCCGCCATTGATCGACGGCGGGTTCGTCACGGCGCCGCGCTGGGCCATCTTCGGGACCGGAGGCGAGTGGGAAGTGGAAAATCACGGCATCGCGCCGGATGTTGAGGTCGAACTGGATCCCAAACTCGTGCGCCAGGGGAAGGACCCGCAGCTTGAAACAGCCGTCGAAGTGACGATGCAATCTCTCAAGGAGCACCCGCTGCCGACCTACAAGCAGCCGGAGTATCCGAACTATCACCCGAAGTTCTAAACGGGTGAGAAAACCGGGAGGGCGGATCAAAACCCGCCGCTAGGAAGGCTAGGCTGGGGGCGAGCAAGTCGCGCATGTCGTCGCCAGTTGTTTCACCGCCCCGCACTCACCGTCCGCCGCGGGGGAGGGCACCCCTAGGAAAACAATTGAAAAGTCCGGGGGGACGCTACGGTTTGCTGGGTTCCGTTTTCCAGAAATCGATGCCGGCCGCCTGCTGGCCGACGTCCACCCTCGCGACGGTCCCGAGCGAATCGAGGTCGATCACTTCGACCGTGCCGGGGTCTGAGCCGACTCCTTCCACGGAAATGAACGCGTAGCGATTGTCAGGCGTCACGACGGCGCCGTGCACCACCTTTCGCTTGGTCGGAATCCGCGCCAGTTCTTTGCCTGTTTTCGGGTCGAAGACAGAGACGGATTGCGAGCGCTTATTGGTGGCGACCAGGCGGGCGTCTTTGGTCATCGCCAGGTTGTAGACGCCGTTGGCAGCGGGAAATCTCCGGGTCACTTTCCAGGATCCCACATCGATCACGGCAATCTCATTCGATTTGTTGCATGCCACATACACTTCCGAGCCGTCATTCGACGGCTGCGCCCAGGTGGGGACGCAGGTCAAGTCGCCCATCTTCATTTGCTCGTGGGGCGCACCTTCCATGCCCATTTCTTTTCCTGCGGTGAGGACGAGGTGCCGCGACACATCGAATTTTTGCGTGTCGATTTCCGCAAGCATGTCGTCCATCATGCACGCCGAGTAATGCTTGGTGCCCTGCGGATTCAGCCGCGAGCCGTGAGGCATGGTGCAGGTGGTGATGCGCTTTACTTCCACCATTTCCTCCGCCGCGATGACGGAAATCGAGGACGGAACCATGTCGCCGTGAAAATTCGCGTTGGCGACGTAGAGGAACGCGCCGTCCTTCGAAATGTCCGCGGTGGCTGGGAAAAGACCAAGCGAGGTGTAGCGTACCACCTGTTCCGAGCCCGCTTTTAGCTTCCAGACCGAGCCGTCGGGCCGTCCGTGGCCCACCGACACGTACACGTACTGCTTGTCCGGCGATATGGCGATTCCATGCGGGCCGTTGATGTCCATAGGCATCAGGCCAATGCGCGTCTCGTGTTCCACCACCGCGCCCTTCGGCCCGAAACGTACCAGCACGACTCGATCCGCCGACTCGCAAACGACGTAGACCAGGTAATCCTGCGCCGGGATTTTGTTTTGTTTCGGGTTCTGTGCTGAGGTGGAGGATGCCGACGAGGACGTTGACGCCGAAGGCTGCTCGGGCGCCCCCCGGGCCGGTAGCGAGAGCAAATCCGGCAGGCTCCCCAGCACAACAACAAGAAGAGCCAGGCATAAAATGATGCGCACGCAACGACCGCCGACGTGAGTTCCATTAAAACTTGCCAGAAGATAGCACATGCGAATGGCTCCGTATGAGCGCGCCCCTGTCCGAAGCCTGATTACCTTGATGCGGGGAAGATTGCAACCGAAAAGCGGAAGAAGATGTTGAAACGGCGACGAGATCGCCGGGAATTTTGAGAATTCAGATGCTGCGACCTAGCGGTAAAATCGAATTTCAGGAGTGAGGAGAGCCAGGCACGAATTCGATGCACCAGAAAAGTGGGGCGGGTTCGAGGAATTCCAGCCCGATGAGAGTTTCACCACCTCCGGTCTGCTCGACACGAGCGACTCGGCAGAGGAGATCCTGGCCCGTTTGAAGATTCGTCACCATGAGCTTTTGAGCTGAAAGAACGCGGGCGGAGAGCGGCACGAGGCCGCCGCGGGCGCTGACGTTGATTGTCTTGGTGTTCTCCGCGAACGGCTCGCCCTCGTTTTCGATTCGGCCGTAGATAAACACAGACGTGGCAGCCATCACGCGGTGTGCGTGGCGCTTCTCGGCGGATCCGGCTCGAGGCGCTGCGGGGCGCGGTTGGCTTCGCCAGGGCAACAGAAAAGTAAAACTGGGCATTCGCTCGCCTCATGCGCGGGCCATTTTGCATTCCTCGCAAAGTGGCACGCACGTTGACACCAGCAAGTTTACACCGGCAGCAAATTTGTCAACATGGCTAAGCGCGTACGAGCGCCCGATCAACACTGTTACCTTGGCGGTACGCGCTTGGGGATGGTAGATTCGCGTCGGTCGCACGGTTCCTCGGCTCCACTCCGTTGCCAGAAGACATCGATCCCCGCGCCGGTCCAGGCACGTCCGTGCCGCCATCCGAGTCATCTTTAACGAAGCAAAGCGGCGCCACGCCGAATTCGAGCGGCCAGCTCGCCGCGCGCCTGGGGCTGTTTGACGCAACCATGGTGGTGATGGGCGGCATCGTGGGCTCGGGAATTTTTATCAATCCCTACGTGGTCGCTCAATTGGTTCACACACCGGCGCTGATCCTGGGCGCGTGGATCGCGGGGGGAGCGCTGGCGCTTGTCGGCGCATTCATTTATGCCGAGCTTGCTGACCGCATGCCGAAGGTCGGCGGCCAATATGCTTATCTGCGCGAGGCGTACCATCCGGCGGTGGGCTTTCTTTCGGGCTGGGCCAGTTTGCTGGTGATCGGCGCCGGAGGAACAGCCGCCGTAGCGGTAACATTCGCGAAATACTTTCACGAGTTCGCGGTCAGCGCCATCCCTGAAAATATCACGGCCGTCGTGGTGGTGGTCGCGTTCACCTTGATCAATTGTCTCGGCGTGCGCTTGGGAAGCGGCGTGCAAAGCTTGTTTATGGTTCTGCGCATTCTGGCGATTGCCTTGGTTGTCGGTTGCGGCACTTGGTTTCTGTGGAGTTCGCCTCGAGCGCCGCACTTGACCTGGCGGCCGTTGCTCGACCGGCCGGTATCCTTCGATCTTCTGGCGGTAATCGGCGCAACGATGGTACCGGTAATGTTTGCCTACGGCGGGTGGCAGACTACAAATTTTATTGCCAGTGAAATCCGCGAGGCGCCCAAAAATCTCCCGCGTGCGCTGCTGCTTGGCGTTCTCGGCATCATCGTTCTGTACCTGTCCGTGAATGTCATCTATGTCCAGGCGTTGGGGCCAGGCGGGCTTGCCGCAACGGGTACTCCGGCTTCCGAGGTCATGCGGCTGGCGCTTGGGAATCGCGGGGCATCGCTGATCGCTGCGGCGATTGCCATTTCGACGCTTGGATTTCTGAGCCAGTCGATGCTCACCTACCCGCGCGTCTATTTCGCCATGGCAGACGATGGCGTGCTTCCTCGGGGCATCGCGCGCGTCCATTCACGAAATCGTGCCCCCGTAGCCGCCGTTGCGCTGCAAGGGATGGTGACCGGCTCGGTGGTTCTGCTCGGCACCTACGAGCAAATTCTCAGTTACGTAGTCGTAATGGATTGGCTTTTCTTCGGTCTGTCCGCATCCTGCATTTTTGTGTTTCGATGGCGCGAGAAACGAGGTTCTCTCGCTTCGGCATCCGCCAGCGACGCGGGCTTTCGTGTTCCCGGTCATCCCTGGACCACCGGGATTTTCATCGCCTCCTCGGCGCTAATTGTCATCGACACCATTTACAAGTATCCTCAGAATGCAGGTATGGCTATGTGTATTCTCCTGGCTGGGATTCCCGCATACTTGCTTGTTCGCGGGCGCTCGCGGCGTCCCGCCGGCTCGGTGTGACCCGGAGCCATGAGCCCGCAGCGGCGAGAAATTCGTTCTGCCTATATTGAGTGGGCGAAACTGCGTTCCGAGGCGACTCTCAGTCTGGCCGCAAGCGATCTTCTACACTTTCCTCTCCGCGAGCTTCCGGTAGGGATCGAAGATCTTGAAATCACCGGTTCGAGCGGCTACGGCTACCCGCCTCTCCAAGAGCGTCTTTCTGCGAAAACAGGGGCGCCCGTGGAATCGGTCGTTCAAGCGCAGGGCACTTCGATGGCCAACCATCTGGCGATGGCCGCGTTGCTCGAATCGGACGACGAAGTGCTTGTCGAAGAGCCTACCTACGAAGCGATTCTTTCAGCGGCGCAGTATCTGGGAGCGCGAATCCGGCGTTTTCCCCGTAAATTCGAAGCGGGCTTTCAAGTGGACCCCCGCGAAGTCGAACGCGCCATTTCACCTCGTACGCGCCTGATCATCATCACAAATCTGCACAACCCCACCGGCGTGCGTACACCCGATTCGACGCTGAAAATCGTGGGCGAAATCGCTCGCAGTCTGGGGGCGCATGTATTGGTGGACGAGGTGTACCAAGAAGCTTGTTTCGATGCGCCGTGGAAGTCCGCGTTCCATCTGGGATCGAACTTCGTCACTACCGGCAGCCTGACCAAAGCGTATGGCCTGTCCGGGTTGCGCTGCGGATGGGTGCTCGCCGCCCCGCAACTGGCGCAGCGAATGTGGCGGCTGAACGATCTTTTTGGCGTGATGGCGGCCCATCCGGCGGAGTTGCTCAGCGTGGCCGCCCTCGATCATCTGCCGAAGATCGCCGCGCGCGCCAAGAAGCTGCTGGACACGAATCGCGCGATACTGAAAGCGTTTCTCGATTCGCGAAAGGATCTTCTTACCATCTGGCCGGAGGCTGGCACGATTGCGTTCCCGCAACTGGCCAGCGGACACGGCGACGCTTTCTGCCAGCTCTTGCGCGAAAAATTTGAGACCAGTGTTGTGCCGGGACGCTTTTTCGAAGCTCCGGAACATTTCCGCGTCGGCGTAGGCGGCGAAACCGCGACCTTGCGCCAAGGGCTCTCGCGGATGGGCGCCGCGCTCGACGAACTCGCCGCCAAGGCCTAAATCGGGGCGAACGTTCCATCCCTGTAGGGCGAGGTAGGGGCTTATCGCCGCCGGCGGCGGGGAGATATTTTAGTCCTCAGGATATCCAAGAGGCCTTGCGCGGCCGCGCTGAGCGGCCGATCCTGCCGGTAAATTAAATAGAGGGTGCGCTCGATTCGCATTTGCCGGATGCGCACCTCGCAGAGATCTCCGCGCGCAATCTCACCTTCCACGCACATGCGCGGCACAATTGCCACGCCCTTCTTCATTTCCACAAACCTCTTGATACTTTCTATGGTAGGCAGTTCGACATCCATGCGCAGTGGGACGCGATGCCGCGCAAACAACTGAATCACTCGCTGCCGGTATGGCGATTCCACGATGTGCGCGACGAATGTTTCCCCTCCCAGCGCCCCGACAGCCACCTCCCGCCGCTTCGCAAGCCGATGGCCGGGCCATACCACCAGGGCCAGCGCGTCTCGATAGAACTCCGTCGCGATAAGCTCTCGCTCCTCCGGGAGATAGGAAATCACGCCGATGTCCAGGTGATGGTTAAGAACTTCGCGCGGCACATCTCTGGAAAAGACGCGGTGCACGCGAATATGAATTCCCGGATGGAGTTGCCGAAAAGTGTCGAGGGCAGGCAGCAGGGCATGGATCGAGCTCTCGTTGACCCCGAGCGACACCTCACCGCGCTCGAGTTCGCGCAGTTCTTTCATTCCTTTGCGAATTTCTTCGCGAAGGTTCAGCATGCGATCGGCGTATTGCAGCAGTAGACTGCCCGCATCCGTTAGGCGGCGGGCGCCTGAGCCGCGTACGAAAAGCGGCTGGCCCACCCATTCCTCGAGTTTGCGGACCGAAATGGAAATCGCGGGCTGCGTGCGATAGAGCTTTTCCGCCGCGCGTGAAAAACTCTGTTCGCGCGCGACCGCTTGAAATACCTGCAACGATCCCAGGTCCACAAACCACTCCTTGGCCCAAGCCTTGTATAAGCTACATTTATTCTACATGCAACAACTATAAATTGGACTTGGTCGCTACGGACGCGCTTCACTTGCTTGTTGCCGAAGGGGGCCGCGATGGACCTGGTTCACATTTTCGACACCACGCTGCGCGACGGCGAGCAATCGCCCGGTTTCTCCATGAATCGCGAAGAAAAGCTGCGGCTGGCTCGGCAACTCGAACAGCTTGGCGTCGACGTGATCGAAGCCGGCTTTCCCGTTGCGTCGCCCGGCGATCTCGAAGCGGTGCGCGCCGTGGCGACGGGAATCAAGACTTGCCGCGTGGCGGCCCTGGCGCGAGCGAAGCCAGACGACGTTGACGCAGCGCTGCGCGCCCTGGAACCTGCCGCGAAACCGCGGCTTCATATTTTCCTGGCCACCTCGGACCTACATCTCCAGTACAAACTGCGCATTTCACGCGCGGAGGCATTGGCGCAAATTTCGAAAATGGTGCGGTTCGGCTCCGCGCGTTGCGAAGAAGTAGAATTTTCCGCGGAAGACGCCAGCCGCAGCGATATCGATTTTCTCTGCGAGGCGATGGAAGCCGCCGCGAGCGCCGGCGCAAAGATTCTGAACCTGCCTGATACCGTCGGCTATTCGACCCCCGAAGAGTACGGCGCAATGCTCCGCACGGTTCGCACCAGACTTGCCGCCCATCCGGAGATGGTCTTCAGCGCGCACTGTCATAACGACCTCGGTCTCGCCGTGGCCAACTCACTGGCGGCTATCGCCGCCGGGGCGCGCCAGGTGGAATGCACGATCAACGGCATCGGCGAGCGCGCCGGGAACGCTTCGCTCGAAGAAATAGCAGTGGCGCTTCAGGTGAGGCAGAGTCACTTCGACGCTCGAACGAACATCCAACTCGAAAAAATCTATTCCACCAGCCGTCTCCTCACGGCCATTACCGGCGTGCCGGTCCCGCCGAACAAGGCCGTTGTGGGCGCGAACGCTTTCGCTCACGAGGCGGGCATTCATCAGGATGGCATTCTGAAAAACCCGTTGACCTACGAAATCATTCTGCCGGAAAGAGTTGGAGTTCCGGCGCGCCGCCTGGTTCTCGGAAAGCATTCCGGACGCAACGCATGGCGCGCGCGCCTGGAAGAATTGGGCTATCCAACCACGGACACCGAACTCGCCGAATGCTATCGCCTGGCCACCGCCCGCGCCGACGCCGCCAAACAAGTCACCGATCGCGATTTGCTGTCCATCATTCATCAGGTTCGGCGCGGCGCGGTTCGCTGCGACGATCTCGCGGCTCCATCGAACAGCAAACCGGCCGCCGCTACAGCGGACTGAAAAAAGGGGATTCGGCCATGAGTGGCGTGCGCAAAACAATCGTCCTGCTGCCGGGAGACGGAATCGGTCCCGAGGTTACGCGCGCTGCTGTGCAGTTGCTCCAGGACTGTGCCGAGGCCTTCGGCCATCACTTCGAGTTCCGGGAGTTTCCATTGGGCGGTAAGGCGATCGATCGCTGCGGCTCGCCCTTGCCCGAGGAAACTCTCGATGCCTGCCGCTCGGCCGATGCGATTTTGCTTGGCGCCATCGGCGGCCCACAGTGGGAGGAGTTGCCACTTGCAAAGCGCCCCGAAGCGGGCCTTCTCGCGCTGCGCAAGAAGCTTGGCCTCTACATTAATCTCCGGCCGATCCGGCTGCGGCCTGTTTTGCAGGGCATTTCGCCGCTTCGACCCGACCGGCTTGCGGATTGTGACTTCGAAATCGTGCGCGAACTTGCCGGAGACATTTATTTCGGCGAACACGCTATCGAAGGCACCGGAGCCGCCGCACAGGCGCGCGACGTTGCTACCTACAGCACCCGAGAAATCGAGCGCGTGGCCCGCTACGCTTTCGAACGCGCTGCCATGCGGCGCAGGTGCGTGGCCAGCATCGACAAAGCCAACGTGCTCGCCACCTCCGCGTTGTGGCGACAGACCGTCACGCGCATCGCGCGCGATTATCCGGCGATCTCGCTCGAACATCTTTACGTGGACAACGCGGCAATGCAGATTGTGCTGCGTCCCTCGCAGTTTGACGTGATTCTTACGTCCAACATGTTCGGCGACATTCTGAGCGACGAAGCCGCAGCTCTAGCCGGTTCTCTGGGACTCATTCCTTCGATGAGTCGCGGCCACCACAGCGAACCGGCGCTTTACGAGCCGATTCACGGTTCCGCGCCGTCGCTGGCCGGAAAAGATGTTGCTTGCCCGCTCGGCGCGATTTTCTCGGCATGCCTGATGTTGCGGGAATCGTTCGGCCTGGAGGTTGAATCGCAGTGGGTCGAAGCGGCGGTGGACCGCATGCTCAGCCGAGGGTATCGCACCATGGATATTGCGCAGCCGGGAAGCCGAATCGTACGCGGCTCGGAATTCGCCGAGCAGATTCGCGCGGAAATGCACGACTCGCTCGTCCATTCCGAGCGCTACGGCTGGGGCGTGTGACGATTCGCAAGGGGCGTCGCGCGCTAGAGTTTTCGAAGCACCAAACAAGCCGCTATCATGTCGTGTAGGGCCTGCTTCTTCTCCGTGAATCCAGCCATGATGTACCCGATGCCCAGAGGAATTAGTCCCGTAATGATCTTGGCGAAATATCTTCCCGTGGCACGGCCAAACGTGATTCTGCGTCCCGCCAGGTCGGCCACGATCAGCCCGAGCGCCATTTTTCCGAGCGTCCCTTGGTGCGCTGAACTTTCCATCTTTGCAAAGTACAGCCACGGCAGCACAATCACGATGGGAATCAGCACGATGAACCAGCTCGCGAACAACAGCGGAAACAATTGATCAGGATTGTCCGCGTTCTTAAGCGAATCCAGAAATGCTCCTCCGCCAAGGGCGAGAATTGCAATCGCTAGAAAGGCGCCAAAAACCAATCCGACCAAGATGCTGTCGATCAAATACGCGACAAGCCTGAGCCAGAAACCGGCGTAGGCAAGACCCGGCGGCGCAACTACCGGCACATACGCTGCCGGGGCAGCACCTGCGGGCGAAGCAACCGCCGGTGCGATTCCGGCACCGGCCACCGGCGCGCCGCACGCGTTACAAAAGGCTGCGCCCTCTGCTACGCTCGCTCCACACTTTGCGCAAAACATCTCGTTTCTCCCTTAGAGCTTCCGCATCACCAGGCAGCCCGCCAGCATGTCATGCAGCGCCTGCTTTTTCTCGGTGATCCCAGCCATAATGAATCCGATCCATAATATGAGCGCCGAAAGGATTTTTCCGAAGAATCGGCCGGAGGCTCGCCCGAAATCGATTCGCTTACCCTGCAAGTCGGTCACTTCAAGCCCCAGCGCCTTTTTACCTAGCGTCGCGCGCCATTCCGAACTCTCAAGAAGCGCGTAATACAACCAGTTCAATACGAGTCGAATCAAGGCAAGTTTGAGCAGCAACCCCAAGATGGGAACGAGATCTTCCGGCGACCTGAAACCGCCGCCCCGGAGCAGGGCATGAAAGCCAACAGCCGCCCCGAAAGGGAGAGTCACAATCGTGCCGACAAAGGCGAGCACGACGGCATCGATGAGGAAAGCCACAAACCGCAGCCAGAACCCGGCGTAGGCAGTGGTAGGTGCCACCACAGGCGAAGCGACATAGACCGAGGGCGCTGCTGCTGGCGGCGCGGCCGGGTGCGCAATTCCGACACCGGCGACAGGCGCTCCGCACGCGCCGCAAAATGCCGCACCTTCCGCTACGTTCGCTCCGCATCTTGAACAGAACATGAGGCTCCTCCTCGCTTCAGGTTGAGGGTGAACGAAAAGCGCGTCTGCGAGCCGCAGGTCGAATCAAGCCGCATCCTACTGACGCCGCGCGAGGCGGTCAACATGCAATTCGTCGTGACACGCGAACCGCAAGACGCGCAAGTTGCCGCGCTGTGCTTACATTGCTTACACTCGTGGCGTCTAATTCACGGGGAGGAATCATGCGATTTCATATTTCCAGAGGCGCAAAAATTCTTGGAGGCGCGCTGCTCGCGTGCGCGTTGTTCGCCGGCGGCTATGTCGCGGGGCAAAACAAATTCGGCCAGCCGAAAACGGTGCTGCATCTCGCCATGATCAAGTGGAACCCGGGCGTTTCCGACGCTCAGAAGCGGCAAGTCCTCGACGGCGTGAAAGACATGGCCGCGAAAATTCCCGGCATCAAGAACATTTGGATCAAAGGTGAACGCCTTCAGCCCCGCGACTTCAATGCCGCTTTCGCTATCGAGTTCAAGGATCGCGATGCCGCCGACACCTACGCCGAAAGCCCGCTGCACGCCGCATGGGAAGCGCAATACGTTCCGCTGCGCGCCGCCAGCATTTCCGAGCAAGTCACAAATCCATAGCCCCAACCAGAACCGTCACTTTTCCGCCTTTGCTGCTAGCGCCGCGCGCACTTCGTCGAGCTTTAGCGTTTTCTTCATTTGGCGGTCGAAGGCGCGATCGGACAGAAGCCGCTTCGCCAAAATGCCCATCTTAGCCCGGCGCGTCACTGGGTAACGAGGGCGCGGCGACTGCTCTTCGATGGCGCGCAGCACCACTCGCGCGCAATCTTCCGGCTTGTACCGCGAGGCCTTGCGTGTTTTCCCCCAGGCGTTTATGAAGCATTGGTAGATCGCGGCGTACGGGCTGCGCTCTGCGCCCTTGGCGTACGCGGACGATAACTCGGCGGCGGTGCGATTCATGTTCGTCGGGATGTATCCCGGCTCGATCAGCACCACTTGAATATCGAACGGGTCGAGCTCGAGCCGCATCGCGTCGCTCACCGCCTCGAGGGCGTGTTTGCTTGCCGCGTAAGGGCCCATCGTGGGCATCGCGACCTTGCCGCTGATCGAGCTCATATTGATGATCCTGCCGCGACGTCGCCGGCGCATTTCCGGAAGCACGCGGCGCGTGACGCGCATTACGCCGAACAAATTCGTCTCGAATTGCTTCCGCAAATCGTCGAGCGTGACTTCTTCCATCATCGCCGCAATGGCAATTCCCGCGTTGTTGACGAGAATATCCACCGGCGCGCGCCGCTCGATTTCGGCGATCCCTTTCTCGACCGACGCATCGTCGCACACATCAAACTCGATCGCTTCGAGCGGCAGGTTTCGCTGCTGAGCGAGTTGGTTGAGCGCTTGAAGCTTTTCGGCGCTTCGCCCACCTGCAAAGACGCGGTATCCGCGTTCCGCGAGCAGCAATGCGGTAGCGCGCCCCAGCCCGTCCGTGCCGCCGGTGATCAAAACCGTGTCGCGTTTTTCCTGCGATGTCTTGTCAGGCAAAGCCAGCCTCCTCGCGCACTGAGAACTTACTGCAAACAGCCGCCCGAAGTGAAGGGATGGTGTGCTGCTCGCGAGAATAGTGGAATCGAACGCCATGAGAGAAAAAGCGATAGGGCACTTACGATGGAACGCCGATCTTGCGGCGCGTACAGTAAATCCCGCATGGATTGGAGGGCATCCTCGACGAAGAATCGCTGCCGGAGGAAACTTCAAATGATCAAGAAAACGAAAGCGGGATACAGAGTGACGTCGGAGAAGGGAAAGAACCTCGGAGGACCGTATAAGTCAAAAGCAGAAGCAGCAAAGCGGCTCCGTCAGGTGGAGTATTTCAAACACAACAAGGGATAATCCCGCTCCTTCTACAGAGTGGCGCGCCTTTGGGGACGTGTCCCCGTGTCTGTCGGCCGCCATAGCTCTGGACGGCGAGCAAAACCCTGCGCGCATTGCTCGAGTTTCTGGCATCGGCAACCTGTGATGGACTCGAGCATCTTCTTCATCGCCTCCGCTTTCGCGATTATCGTCTGCATTTCCGCGATCTTCCCCTTCGCCAGTTTCTTCCAGCGCGCGGAGGCCGGCGTGCTTTCCGGAAAGCCGCGGAGCAGCAGTTTGATCTCCGCGAGCGTGAAGCCGGTGTTCTTGGCGAAGCCGATCACCATCAATTGATTCAGCGCTTCTGCAGGGTAGACGCGGCGTCCGTTAGTCCGGGCCGCCGCTGCCAGCAGCCCTGCTTTCTCGTAGTAGCGGATCGCTGAGGTTGCCAGCCCCGCGTGCGCCGCAAGTTCCCCGATGGTCATGTCCAGGCCTCCTCAAAATAGTGCTTGACTTAAAGTTGACTTCAACTTCTAGCATGACCCCTGGGGCGAGACAAGTTACAAAAAAAGGAGAAACCATGCAAAACCGGAATTCGAATCGAGAGCGCATCGCACGCGCCTGCGTTTACGCCATCTCGATCGCAGCCATTGTCGCTGTTGGATTATTCCTGCGTTCGTTCTCGGTGAGAGCGCAGCAGAAGAGCGCCGCGCCGGAGGCAAACACGAACATTCAGATCCTAGCCGAAGCCACGGGATTTTATTGCAACTTGAAGGCTTTCACGCAGGCCGAGAGAGTCCGGCACGAACAGCTCAGTAAAAAACTAAGAGAGGCGCGACTTGAGATCAAGGAGCTCTCGGACGGCTTCGCGTTTCGGTTGCAAGCTGAAGCCGTGTCTCTTGTGGATCTGGCGGAATGGGTCTCCGGTGAGCGCAAGTGCTGCCCGTTCTTCGATTTCGGGATCGATTTCAAGGGAGAAGGCGGGCCGTTGTGGCTCGAGCTAAAAGGCAAAGACGGAGTGAAACAGTTCATCCGCTCGGAGTTCACGCTACCGGCCGCGCAAACGGACAAGCCGGCCGCGTCAACCGCATTGAGCGCGGCGCTCGATGTCTGGGTGACGAATACGGAAAAGCTCCTGGTTCCCGCCGCGGACGCGATGCCTGAGGAACGCTACTCGTTCACGCCGGACGGCGCGGAATGCAGGGGAGAATTCAAAGGCGTGCGCACGTTTGCGGAACAGGTGAAGCATCTGGCGGCGGCAAACTATCAATTGGGTGCGCTGATTCTCGGAGAGAAACCTCCTCACCGTGAGCAAGGCGAGGCGGCACCAACATCGGTGCAATCGAAAGCCGAGATCATGGATTACCTGAAGGGTTCGTTCACCCATCTTCACCGCGTGGCGGCAGCGATGGACGAAAAGAATGCCACCGATACCGTCGACTTGCCTGGACGGAAAAACGCCGGCACTCGCGTCGGATTCCTGGTTGATGCGCTGGCCCATTCGCAGAATCATTACGGCCAAATGGTGGAGTATCTGCGCATGAACGGCATCGCTCCACCCGCCAGCCGCTAAGACATGAAAAGAGGCGCCAAACCGAGGAATTGCGGGTTAGGGGGGAATGGAAAGGCCGCCGCTCCAGGATGGCAGCGGCCCGCGGTTAGTGTTGTTCGGATCGCTGAATCAGTCTTCAACGATCCACCGCTCGCCGTTCTGGGAACGCGGGGGACGGCGTTACGCATTCCGGCAGACGCTTCTATTTAGCCGTCGACTGGATTGAAATACTTCGTGGTCTTCTTTGACAGAACCTTGGTGCCCTTCTTGAGGCCCTTTCCCGCTCGCTTGGCTTTCATTTTGAAACCCTCCTGTTTGAAGTTGCAGGAGCTTGCTTGCGCGCCTGTCCGCGCCTTGACATCCCGCCTATAATCGGCCCAGTCAAAGCCGTTGGACGCGATTGCCCCTGCAAGTCGCACACATGGTTAGCAGAAGGTTTGTCCTGTGTCTTGCGAAGGCCCTGAAATTTTCATCTAAGAGTTTGGAAAGCTCTTATGTCCCAGCAAACAAGTCGCTTCTATACTTTTGGGCCCTTCCGGCTCGATCCTTCCGAGCGCGTCCTCCTGTCTAACGGCGAACGAATCCTGCTAACTCCCAAAGCCTTAGACACTCTTTTGGTGCTTGTCGAACGGAACGGACACGTCCTCGGGAAGGATGAACTCCTCAAAATCGTGTGGCCGGATACGTTCGTAGAGGAAGGGACGCTGGCGCAGAACATCTCCACGATTCGCAAGGCGCTGGGCGATGGCCAGGACGGCCAAACTTACATCGAGACCATCCCCAAGCGCGGTTACCGATTTGTGGCGCCGGTCAAGGCGGTTGCCGAAACAGAGACAGGGAAAGTCGAATCCGGCGAAATAACTCAGCGGGACGTTCCTGCTCAGTCTCCGCCGCCGCTTCGGGCGTCCCGCCCCAGGAAGGCCGCAGCCGGTGCGGTGCTTGTATTTGTGATTTTGCTCGCGGGGGCGGGCGCTTACTTCCTGCATCACCGTGGCTCGCCAACACGCAATTCAGCCTCAAGCCGCGCCACTCTTGTCGTACTGCCCTTCGAGAATCTAAGCGGCAAACCGGAGGAACAATACTTCGCCGATGGCTTCACCGACGAAATGATTACGCAGCTCGGGAGTCTCGATCCAATGAGGCTGGGAATCATCGCCCGCGTGTCCGCCGTGCAGTATCAGCAATATCGGGGCGCGGGGAAAAATGCGCGCGAGATGGGACAGGATCTGGGCGTCGACTACATTCTTCAGGGCAGCGTCAGACGCGACGGCGCTCGTGTGCGCATCACCGCTCGATTGATACAGGCGAAGAATCAAACCACATTGTGGGCCAAAGACTACGACCGCGAGGTGCGTGACATTTTGTCCCTGCAAAGCGACGTGGCCGGCGCGATCACCAAAGAGATCGAACTGAAGATAAGCCCGGAGGAGAGTGCTCGACTTTCCGCGACCCGGCCCGTTGATCCAGATGCTTACGAACTCTATTTGAAAGGCCGCTACTTCTGGAACAAGCGGACGGGAGAGGCGTATGAGAAAGCGATCGATTATTTCAACCAGGCCATTGCCCGGGATCCTCGATATGCACGCGGCTACAGCGGGCTAGCGGATGCTTACGCGCTGCTTGGTTCCCGGCCGAACGCGAAACTGCCTCGAAGGGAAGCCATGCCGCGCGCAAAAGCGGCGGCGCTTATGGCTCTCCAACTCGATGATTCGATCGCAGAAGCGCATGCTTCCCTGGCATTCGTGGAGATGCACTACGAATGGAACTTTCCGGCATCCGAACAGCAATTCAAGCGCGCCCTCGAGCTGAATCCCAATTATGCGACCGCCCACGAGTGGTTCGCTTACTGGCTCATGGCCCAGGGAAGAACGAACGAGTCCATCGAGGAGATAAGCCGAGCACAGCGGGCCGATCCGCTTTCGATCATTATAAAGACAGACGATGCGGAATTGCTCGAACTTGCCGGGCGCTTCGACGAAGCGATTCAGAAAGTTCGAGAAGCGCAGGATTGGGATCCCGGTTTTCGTCTGGCGCGTTACTTCCTGGGAGAAGCCTATCTCGGAAAACGGATGTATTCGGAGGCGCTGGCCGAATATCAAAAGGCTCTGGCCCTCGACGCCGACGATGTCTGGGGTCTTTCGGGATTAGGCCGCACGTATGGCCGTCTCGGCCAGAGGGCAAATGCGGAAAAAGTCATCGAGCGACTGGTGCGGGATTCGCGCGAGCGCGGCGATCTGGCAATTCAAATCGCATTTATTTATTCCGATCTGGGTGACAAGGACCGCGCATTCGCCAGCCTGGAGCAAGCCTATCAGGCCCGCGACGGCGCGCTTATTCTTTTGAACGTTCTTCCGTATCTGAAACCTCTTCGTCAGGATCCTCGTTTTGCCGACTTGACCCGCCGCGTGGGCCTGCCACCTTTGCCCGGCGAACACTAACAGGCGCGCGGTAAGAACCACTCCCGACGAAAAGCGGGCTTCCCTTTGGCTTTTGCTCGGTCCGCTCCCCGAATCACTGTCGCCAAAATGGCGAGGGCCCTCCCATGAATGGCGTCGTTCCGTCGGCCTCCGCCCGGCGAATTTTTTGTTTTAGGCGACAACAGAGACAACAGCTACGACAGTCGTTACTTCGGAAACGTGAAAGAGATTCGCGGGAAGGTGCTTTTTATCTATTGGTCCGGAGATCGATCTAGAATCGGGAAACCGGTGAGATGAGCACGACCTAGTTTTTCCACAGCAGCTGTGAAATCCACATGGAAGCCTGCCAAAATAAATTGTAAACGCTTGACGAAATTCCGAATATTGATATACTCTCCTGATGTCGGTGGACCTCTGATTCGTTGGGGTTACGTCTGACGGACCGGGTCTACCTTCTCACAGAGGTGAGGTTGGTTACGAATACCGGGTAGAAAGCAGTCGAGAATCGAGCAATGCCGTCCGAGAGGCCGCTCCCGCAGAGTGGCCCAGGCAAAGGACGGACTCGCCCGGCGCTCGACGCCGGGTTTTTTATTTCTCGCAACATTGTTCGCAACATCGGCTCCAAATCGATGTTGCGCTCCGCCGGGAGCGGAGATGTTCCGGTCAGCAACAGACGAGCGGAACAACGATCTTTGACAACTGAGGGAAGTAGGCATGCATTGCGCGGATGTCAAGGTTCGCGTAATGCGACAACTGCAAATTTGCTCGAGAATAGCGCAATGTGGAAAGGCGAACTTGCCTCCACGCGCGCGTCCGCGTTTCCTCGCCAGAAATGGCGAACGAACTCGCGGCGCAAACCCTGTGAAAGCGAAGAAGGGCTGCAAGACCTTTCAGTCGTGGTTCCGCAGGGTCCCAGTCAAATGGGACGTGTTGGGTAAGTTTTATGGTCAAGCTACTAAGAGCGTACGGTGGATGCCTTGGCGCCAACAGGCGATGAAGGACGTGGCAAGCTGCGATAAGCCTCGGGGAGCCGCAAGCAGGCTTTGATCCGGGGATTTCCGAATGGGGAAACCCATACTGGCAAAACCAGTCTACGGCCCGCTGAATACATAGGCGGGTGCGAG
>Ga0307475_10000062_pt1 | contig 57636 bp, 51 predicted proteins | sample atmos_gasesECM1C_FD_203317 | JGI IMG/M metagenome (GOLD analysis project Ga0307475, IMG submission 203317) | Hardwood forest soil microbial communities from Morgan-Monroe State Forest, Indiana, United States - atmos_gasesECM1C_515 | ecosystem: Environmental > Terrestrial > Soil > Temperate... | reverse complement strand
AAGCGCTGGCGGTCAGCCAGGTGGTTCATGAAAAGGTGGACATGGGCCATCTGATGGACCGCGCATTCGAATTGAGCGGCTATCACGAGAAGCATAAACGATTCGATGCGGAAAATCGCGAGAACACCATCCGGCGAGGGATTGGCTTCGCCACGTTTTTGCATGGAGCGGGGTTCACAGGCTCTGGCGAAGAGTATCTCGCGTCGGAAGTTGCTGCGGAGGCAACCAGCGAAGGGCGCGTGCGCGTGATGGCAGCAAGCACGGAAATGGGCCAGGGCACGAATACAATATTCTCGCAGATCGCTGCGGAAACTCTCGGGCTTGGTGTCGAGCAAATCGAAATCGTGCAGCCCGATACTGCCAGCGTGCCGAACAGCGGCCCCACGGTCGCTTCGCGTACTTCGATGATTGTCGGAAAGCTAGTGGATTCCGCCGCGGGTGAAATTCAGCAGAAGCTGTTTCAGAGCGGCCTGCTGAAACCCAGATATACCGCCAAGGATTTTGCCGACGCCTGCCGCAAATACATCGAGCACAACGGGCCGCTCCATTCCTTCGCCAAGTATGAACACCCGCGTGAGCTTCACTGGGACGACAACCGCTATCAGGGTGACGCATACGGCGCGTATGCCTGGGCAGTCTATGTCGCCGAAGTTTCTGTGGATATGCGCACGGCCGAAATGCGCGTTGAGGATTTTGTTGCCGTGCAGGAGGTGGGCAAGGTGATCAATCCCGTGCTCGCCGCGGGGCAGATTGAAGGTGGCGTAGCGCAGGGAATTGGATTCGCGCTGTACGAAAATGTGGTTTGGCAGGAAGGGCGAATGGTGAATGCGCAGATGACGAACTACGTGATGCCCACGTCCATGGATGTTCCGCCGATCCGAGTTTACTTCGAGGAAATTCCATACGCGCGCGGGCCAGCCGGAGCAAAAGGGATCGGCGAGCTGCCACTTGATGGAACAGGCCCCGCCATCGCAAACGCGATCTCACATGCGACCGGCGCGGACATCACGCGGATCCCCGTCACGCCGGAAGCGCTGATGGAAATGCCGGAGAGCGTGCATGCCTGATGCCGCGCGCAAGATTCGCGTACAGTGCCATGTGAACGGGCGGGCGACGGAGCTTGAAGCGTATCCCATGGCGCGGCTGCTTGACGTGCTGCGAGAGCAACCGGGATTGACCGGGACAAAGGAGGGCTGCGGCGAGGGAGAGTGCGGCGCGTGCTCTGTCGAAATAGACGGAGCGCTGGTGAACAGCTGTCTTGTTCCTGTGCTGCAGGCGGAGGGCACATCAATTCGCACCATCGAAGGAGTTGCGGATGGCGACCGATTGCATGCCGTACAGCAGGCGTTTATCACGCATGGCGGCGCGCAGTGCGGCATATGCACTCCGGGGATGATTCTCGCAGCCGTGAATCTTCTTGCGCACCACCCACGCCCCACCGAGGCGCAGATCCGCGAAGGACTTGCGGGGAATCTGTGCCGCTGCACCGGCTACATCAAGATTTTCGAGTCGGTGGTGGAGGCATGCCGCAAAACGGAGCAGCGCGCGTGAGGGCTTACCTTCCCTCATACCACTTGGAAGCCCCGCGCGATTTGGCTTCCGCGCTCGAACGAATGAAGCGTGAGCCCAGCGTGTGGAAACCATTTGCCGGGGGAACAGACCTGATGGTCTTGCTGGAAGCCGGCAAGCTTCCGCACCGGCGGTTCCTGAGCATTTGGAAATTGCCGGAGCTGCGCGGAATCGAAGTGGGAGCAGACCACGTGACAATCGGCGCGCTCACCACGTATACAGCGTTGCAAGAGCATAAAACTCTCGCGCGCGAATTCCCGCTGCTCTGCCTCGCCGCGGCTGAAACCGGCGGCATCGCGACACAAAATCGCGGGACGCTGGGGGGAAATATCGCCAACGCCTCGCCCGCAGCGGATTCGCCGCCCGCAATGCTTGTTTATGAGGCGGAGCTCGAGCTCGTCTCTGCCGTCGGCACGCGCTGGCTGGCTTATCGCGACTTTCACACCGGCTACAAACAGGTGAGGCTTCGACCCGACGAACTGATCCGGCGGATTCGCTTGCCGCGCACCATAGCTGCCTGGAAACAGCATTACCGAAAAGTGGGAACGCGGCAGGCGCAGGCAATCTCCAAGGTATGTTTTGCCGGGGCGGCGCGAGTCGAGAACGGGCGAATCGCCGACGCGCGCATCGCGCTGGGAAGCGTGGCGCCGACGGTGGTGCGTGCCGCGCAGACTGAGAAGCTGCTGCGCGGCGAATTGCCGTCACGAGCGGTGCTGCAATCGGCGCAAGCAGCACTCGCGCGCGAGATCGCGCCGATAGACGACATGCGCTCGACAGCGCGATATCGCCTGCGCGTCGCGCAAAATCTTCTCGCGGAGTTCTTCGAGATTCTGTCATCCTGAGCAGCAATGTCACGCACCGACAGCATGCCGGCAAGCCCCGTGACCCCACCGGACATGGTGGTGCGCGGGAAGCGAGTGATATTGCCAGAGGGCGAGCGCGCCGCCGCGATACAAATTCGCAGCGCCGCTATCGCGGCGATTACCGCCTTCGATGACATCCCGGCTGGATCTCCTTTACATGAGGCGGGCGAATCAATCGTGATGCCCGGCCTCGTGGACACCCACGTCCACATTAATGAGCCGGGCCGCACGGAATGGGAAGGGTTTTCCACAGCAACGCGCGCCGCAGCAGCCGGTGGCGTCACGACACTGATCGAAATGCCGCTGAATAGCATTCCCGCAACGACGAGTGCCGCCGCGTATCGCGAAAAACTTGCAGCGGCAGCGGGAAAACTCTGGGTAGATGTGGGCTTCTGGGGCGGCGTTGTGCCGGGAAACGCTGCCGAACTTCGTCCGCTGTGGGAGGCCGAGGTATTCGGATTCAAGTGCTTTCTCGTGCCGAGTGGCGTGGAGGAATTCGCGCACGTATCGGAAGCCGATCTTCGCATGGCAGCGCCCGAGCTTGCCGCGCTTGGTGCGCCGTTGCTCGCGCATGCCGAGTTGGCCGGCCTGATTGCGGCGGCGGCGAAAGGCCTGTCGAAAGCGGACCCAAGATCCTATTCCACGTGGCTGGCGCTGCGGCCACGTGAGGCGGAAAACGAAGCAATCGCGCTGCTCGTGCGCTTGAGCCGCGAATTTGGCATTCGCACGCATATCGTGCATTTCTCATCGTCTGATGCCATTCCGCAACTGCGGCAGGCGAAGGCGGAGGGACTTGCCGTTAGCGTTGAAACCTGTCCGCACTATCTGACTTTCGCAGCGGAAGAAGTCCACGAAGGCGCGACCGAATTCAAGTGCGCGCCTCCGATTCGTGAACGCGAAAATCTGGAAAACTTATGGGCCGCGCTCGGCGATGGAACCATCGATTTGATCGCTACCGACCATTCGCCTTGCCCGCCGGCGATGAAGCTCCCCGACGAAGGCGATTTCACGCGCGCCTGGGGTGGGATTGCATCGCTGCAGCTCAGTTTGCCTGCAATGTGGACGGAGGCAGCCGCGCGCGGCTATGCTGTGCCCCATCTGGCCGCTTGGCTCTGTCGGGGACCGGCGCGACTGGCAGGACTCGAGAAACAGAAGGGAACTATCGCCGTGGGCTGTGACGCCGATCTGGTGATTTGGAATCCGAACGCGAAATTTGTGGTCGAGCCGTCGCATCTCCACTATCGCCACAAGATCACCCCTTATGCAGGGCGCACACTGGCGGGCGTGGTGGACACAACATTTCTTCGCGGACGGAAGGTCTATGATCGCGGGGAATTTTGTGCCGGCCCGATCGGGCGCGTTCTGCATCGAGGCAGCGCGTGAAGGATTTTACGAAACTTGTGGATCTCGCCTCGGCGCGGCTGGGCGGCAAGGTACTCGCAGCCAATGACGATTTCTTCGCACCCAAGGAAAATCTGCTCAAGCCCTCCAAGCCCGTTTTCATTGAAGGGAAGTACACCTCGCGCGGAAAATGGATGGACGGCTGGGAAACACGGCGCCGCCGAACGCCCGGGTACGATTGGTGCATTATCCGGGTCGGTCTACCGGGAATAATTCGCGGTGTGGTGGTGGACACGAGTCATTTCAAAGGAAATTTTCCAGCGCACTTTTCGCTGGACGCTTGTGATCTGGGCCTGTCCGGACAATACAAGAACGAAAAACAACGTCTGCGGGATTTTGCAACGGGTTGGGATGAGCTTGTGCCGCAGACAGCTTTGCAAGGTGACACGCTAAATCAATTTCCCGTAGTGCATGGGAGCACGTTCACGCATCTGCGCCTGAAGATTTATCCCGATGGAGGGGTGGCGCGACTGCGCGTCTATGGCGAAGTGGTTCCCCAAAAGGCGCGCCTATCGCGCAGAGAATTTGATCTGGTTGCGATCGAGAATGGCGGCAGCGTGGTGGCATCGAGCGATGAATTCTTCAGCGCGCCGCTGAATCTCCTGATGCCCGGACGCGGGAAGGACATGGGCGACGGCTGGGAGACACGGCGCCGGCGCGGCCTGGGGCACGACTGGGTAATCCTGAAGCTCGGAATTCCTGGCGTGATTCGGCGCATCGAAGTGGACACGGCGCACTTCAAAGGAAATTATCCTGATCGTTGTTCGATCGAATCGCATTACGTCGAGGACGCGGCGAAGGATGAACTGGCTATGGGCTTCGCTACGTGGAAGGTTGTGTTGCCGGAGACAAAGCTCAAAGCCAATCGCCGGCATTTTTTCAGCCGACAACTCGAGACTACGGCCCCGGCCACACATGTGCGCCTCAACATTTATCCCGACGGCGGCGTGAGCCGTCTGCGTATTTTCGGGCGCGCGGAGCGGCTGGATAGAGGTCTGAAGGGAATCGAGCGATTCAACCAGCTCTCAGCTGCGCAGGCGCGCAAGGCACTGTTCGACTGCTGTGGCTCGAAGAAGTGGGTGGAGCAAATGATTGCGCAGCGTCCGTTCTTGAGCGCTGCGAATTTGCTCGATGCGTCTGACAGGATGTGGAGTCTGCTCGGACGCCGGGAGTGGCTCGCAGCCTTTCGGCATCACCCTGGAATCGGCGAGAGGCGCGCAAAGGGGAGGCAATCCGAAACCGCGCGGCGATGGTCCGCGGGCGAGCAGTCAGCAGCGCAGAAGGCTTCGGCAGACATGCTCGCGACGCTGGCGGCCGCCAATCGAGCGTACCACGCGAAATTCGGCCATGTCTTCCTGATTTGTGCCAGTGGAAAGTCAAGCGAAGAGATACTAAGAAATTTACAAGAAAGAATGTCGAACGAACCGGAACTAGAATTGCGCAACGCCGCCAAAGAGCAGCGCAAGATCACGCGGCTGCGCCTGGAGAAATTCCTCGAATTATGAGCGAGATAACCACGCATGTTCTCGATATTTCGATCGGACGCCCAGCAGCGGGCGTGCCGGTGATTCTGGAGATCGAAAAAATGGGCGGCGGCTGGAAAGAACTCAGCCGAGGTGCAACGGACGGCGACGGCCGGTTGCGGCATCTGCCGGCGCCGGGCTCGTTGGTGGACGGAACCTATCGCCTGACATTTGAAACGGCGCAATATTTCCGTTCAAGCAAAACCGAAGGGATGTATCCGCAGGTGAGCATCATTTTTCAGGTGCGGGACACGAAGCAGAATTATCACATCCCGCTGCTGCTAAGCCCCTTCGGGTACTCCACGTATCGCGGGAGCTGACGCATGGCTATCAAGCTCGGCGAAAACAACTATGGGAAATCGCGCGTCCGCCTGCTGCGCGTGGTGAGACAGGAAGGCCGCCACGACATCAAGGAATTGACGCTGGGGATCCGGTTCGAGGGTGATTTCGAGACGGCGCACACGAAGGGCGACAACCGAAAAATCCTGCCGACCGACACGATGAAGAACACCGTGTATGTGTTGGCGCGGCAATATCCCGTCGAAGCGGTCGAGGATTTCTGCCAACACCTAGTCGAGCATTTCCTCACTTACAACCCACAAGTATCGCGCGTCGAGATTGAGGCCGCGGAAAATCTTTGGTTACGGCTGCCGCACAGTGGCAAGCCGAGCGCGTTCACGTTCACGCGGGCAGGGCTAGAGAAGCGCACTGCAGATCTAAGCGGTACCCGCGAAGGAACTGCGATCCGCGCCGGGATCGAGGGCTTGACCGTACTGAAGACAACAAAATCTGCATTCGACGGATTTCTGCGCGACCCGTATACCACTCTAAAGGAGGACCGCAATCGCATCCTCTCGACGACCATCCATGCTCAATGGCTCTATGATGGAAACGAAACTGAGTTCAGCCCCGTTTGGCATGGCGTCAGGCAAACGCTGCTCGAGACATTCGCCGAGCATGACAGTCATTCTCTTCAGCACACTCTTTATTCAATGGGTGAAGCAGTGCTTGGTAGTTTCGATCGTATCCGCGAGATTCATCTCCGGCTGCCGAATAAGCATTTTAATCTTGTGGACCTCTCACCATTCGGCATGGACAATCCCGCGGAGGTTTTTCTGCCTACGGACGAACCACATGGCTTGATCGAAGCCACACTCCGGAAGGATTGATCAAGAGGGCGATTTGGTTCGGCGGCTGTCCAGGATCTTCACGAACGACGCCACACGGAGCTCGGCGAGCGTCAGGCCGCTGAGGGACTGCGCTTCGTCCACCGTAATCGCGCCGCAATTGATGGCCCGCAGAAAATAATTTAAGAGCCCCTGCCCGGTTGCGGCATCGTCGAAGACTTCGCCGACCAGCGTGGCCTGCGCTGCCTTGTCGATGAAGTTGCGCAGGCGTTCCGATGCTGCATCCAGGCCTTCGAGGAAAAAGTAATACACGGCAGCGTAGCGGGTGGGAAGCTGCGCGGGGTGCAGGTCCCATCCTTCGTAAAATCCATTTGCGAGAGAGTGAAGAATGTGGCCGAAGTGAAGATTCCAGGCGGAATGAACGGCAGTGAGATTTTCCCCGATCTGCCGTGCGGTCAAAGACGAGCCGCTCTCCGCGGCACGATGCGGCGGCACAGGCAGGATGTTGGTCGCGCCATCGGAGAGCCAAATGCCCGTGCCGGCCAGTGCTACTTGCATCACTTCGCGGGCGAAATCGCACGCCAAGTGCGTGTGCGACTGATATGCGGCCGTGATATTGCGCCCGGCGGTGTAATCGTAGGTGCCGAAGTGTGCGGCGACACAGCGGCCGCGCGCGGCAGCGACCAGCGGCAGCAGATTCACTTCGCCGCGCTCGTTGAAGATGGATTGCGTCGTCTCAATCATTAACTCGCAACGCAGTGCACCCGGTTCGAGGTCCAGCATCGGTTCCAGGCGCGAGCAGATATCCGCGAATGCAGCGACCTCATCGGGCAGAGTGACTTTGGGCAGCGTGATGAAAAAACCTTTGGGCAGCTCGCCGCGGGTCTTCTCCGCCAATTCGGTTAGAAAGACGTCGAGCGTGCGAATGCTGCGTGCCCGCAATTCTTCCGTGAACGGTTTAATGCGGATGCCGATAAACGGGGGCAACTGACCTGCATTCGCACCTGAAGCTACTTCCGCGGCAGCGGCTGCAGCGTGGCCATCTTCTTCATCATCCGGGCGATTGCCGTAGCCATCTTCAAAGTCGATGCGAAAATCCTCCACAGGCTCGCGCCGGAGTTTTTCCCGGACACGGCGGTAGAGGGTGTGTGCAAACCACGCGGGCCGGTTTGCCTTCTTGGCTGCTTCGGGGTCCGCTTCAATGGACTTGGAAATGGCGGCGGCTGCGTCGGGCGAGTCGGGCAGGCGCTCCGCTCCCGGCAACGAGATGGCCCGCGCGAAGGCGGCGAAGTCGGGCGCGTAGTCGTCGAGCGAACGCAGGGCGAGCTCGCCTAGGCGCCGCGCCGTGCCTGCGCGGAACAAATGTGCTCCTCCGTAAACCACATGGACCGGCTGGCGCGCGCCGGAGGAGCCGGGATAGCGCTTCTGAAATGCCGTGTGCGCCGGCTCGAGCCGCAATGAAATCTCCCGCAACGACTCTGGTGGGAGCGACCTTTTCATCTCTTGCCTCGCACTATTCACCGAATCGGGGTTGTCCGAAAATACGGGACAGGATACATTTGTTTCGTTATAGAACGAAGTCCATTAGGCACCGCTGGCTGCGTTAGGCAACTGGTGGGAGACGGCCCGCATGTTTGTGGTTCTTACCCTGCCGAAAATTTGGGGATGATTGAGCCGATTGCATGATCGGAAGAATTCTGATTGTGGACGATGAATCCGCCGCGCGCGCAGCGCTGGAAGCATTACTGCGGCGCGAGGGTTTCGATGTGCGCGACGCGAGCGACGGATCATCGGCGCTTGCCGAATGCGCCACGTTTCGTCCCGACCTGATCCTGCTCGACATTCTGATGCCGGGAATCAACGGATTCGAGGTGTGCCGGCGCATCAAGGCAACGCCGGAGACCAGGCTCACACCGGTGGTGCTGATCACCGGCCTTTCGGCGACGGAGGATCGCATCGAGGGAATCAATGCGGGCGCCGATGATTTTCTGAGCAAGCCGATTGACATCAATGAACTCATCGCGCGCACGCGTTCGTTGCTCCGGCTGAAACAATATACGGATGAACTCGAAAATGCGGAGGCGGTGGTGTTCACGCTGGCCCAGAGCATCGAGGCACGCGACCCGTACACTCGTGGGCATTGCGAGCGGCTCGCGGATATGTCGGCACGCCTGGGAGCGCGGCTCGAAATTGCGGAGGAGGACATCAAAGCGCTCCGCTGGGCTGGTATCGTGCACGATATCGGTAAAGTTGTGGTGCCCGATTCGATCTTGCTCAAACCCGGGCCGCTGACGCCGGAAGAAATGGACGTGATGCGCAAACATTCCGTCGTGGGCGAGCGCATTTGCGCGCCGCTCAAGTCGTTCCGGCCCGTGCTTCCGATTATTCGGCATCATCATGAGAAGCGCGACGGCTCGGGATATCCAGACGGCATGCGCGGCGAAGAAATCCCACTCACTGCTCGCATCCTGCAACTAGCCGATGTTTACGATGCTCTCACCACAGATCGTCCCTACCGCACCGCAGTGCCGTCCGAGGAGGCCCTGCAAATCATGGATGACGAAGCAAAGCTCGGATGGTGGGATCAAGAGTTATTCGGCAAGTTTCGAGAAATGATTCGCGATAGCCGCGCTGTCTCTAATCCCGAGAAGACTGGCAGCGTCGCGTAGTAGTAGCGCCGCTGTGATCCTTATCACTTTTCTAGGCGTTCTTCACCAGCGTAGATTACAAAGCGGCGTCCGCGGAGGAACCCTATTAGTGTCAGCCGCAACTCACGCGCAAGCTGCACGGCCAGGCTCGAAGGTGCCGAGACGGATGCCACGACGGGTAGCCCCGCGACGATCGCCTTCTGTATGATTTCAAACCCGCCGCGCCCGCTGACGAGCAGGACTGACTCCGCGAGCGGCAGGCGGCCTTCGCGCAGCGCCCAACCGATCAGTTTGTCCACGGCATTGTGGCGGCCGATATCCTCGCGCAGGGCCAGCAGCGTGCCTCGGGCGTCGAACAGCGCCGCGGCATGAAGTCCACCTGTGCGCTCAAACACGTCCTGGGATGATCGAAGGGCGTCGGGCAATCGAAGCAGTAGCTCCGGTGCCACCTGAAAATCGGGGTTTGGAGGTTGCAGTAAGCGCGAGCGCACCGAATCAATGGAAGCCTTCCCGCAGATCCCGCAGCTCGAGGCTGCGAAGAAATGCCGGCGCATTTTGTCGAAATCGGGCACAGCATCAGGCGTGAGTTCCACCTGAACGACATTTCCACTGTTTGGCGCACCAACTGGACTTGCGCTCTGGAGCTTCAGGATTTGTTCGCGCCGTTGCACCAGCCCTTCGGTGAAAAGAAAGCCGGCCGCAAGTTCCAGGTCCTGTCCCGGGGTGCGCATGGTAACACTCAGCGGATGTTCGCCAATGCGGATCTCGAGCGGCTCTTCCCCGGCCAGATAGTCATCCTTGCGACGCAGCTCTCCATCATCCCATTCGGAGACCTGGGTGAGATCGACGCTGCGAACTTTTCGTGGCACTTGCGCGGCTCCCGAGAAACGGCTAACGCCTGGCAAACAGACTGTAAAGGGTACAGCCGAACACGGAATTCCGGTGGGCCAAAAACGGGGCTGGCTCGCCCCGACGAGGGTCAGGGCGAGCCAGGGGGCGTTACGTGGTGTGTATAACTACGGGGAATCGCCGTTTAATTATCCTGATCGATTGCAACCACCCGACCGGTCAAGGTATCGAGGAAAACCCTCTCGTCACGGCGGTGATGGAAATCAAACATGTTGTCGAGCGGGCCGGCGATGGCGTCAAACGAGCCGCCGCCGATCCTGCCGAGGTCCCAATTGTCCTCGATGAAGCGCAGTACCGAGCTTTGGTCGGTCAGCGTGTGATCGACGAAATTCTCCTTGGCGAATGGCGAGATCACCAGAAGCGGCTGCCGCGGGCCGTAGCCGCAGCGGCCTTCGATGCCGGCCAGCGGCGCGCCGTGGCCACAAACGCCGGGCCCGTTCAGCTGGTCGCTATCGTTCACAACGCCCGTGTTGACCGCCGAGGGGTTGACGATCGGCGACATCTGGTGGTCGTACCAGCCGTCCGAGTCGTCGTAGAGAACTACCACCGCAGTCTCTCGCCATTCCCGCGACTGCATGAGTGTGTTGACGACGGTGACGATGAAGGACTGTTCCATCAGCGGATCGGAATAGCCAGCATGGCCGTCCTGTGCAGCAATGGCCTTCAGGAAGCTAACCGCCGGAAGGTTTCCATGCTTCAGCGCGGCAAAAAAGTCGTTGATGTCGTACTGGTGGTTTGCCGGGCCAGCATTCCCGATTTCCGACACCGATGCGGGGCGCGTGTGCATCGAGTTTGACGTCGAGGCGAAGTAGTTGAAGAAGGAATGATGGGCAATGTAGTCCGCGGTCGGCCCGCCATTGGCTGGGGTCGCCGGGCTCGAGCGCTTGCAGCCGGTGGTGCCGTTCGGATTCGTGATGGTCAGATCAAACCCTCCCATGAACGAGCCCCAGGTCACGCCCTCACTCGACAGCAGGTCGCCGATGTTCGGGCTGGCCAACTGCACGGTAGTCCCTGCGGAGCAGACATCGCCGGTCGGGTCAAGATCGCCGACCAGCGTACCCGGCCCAGCGTTGTTGGGCACAACCTTGGCATGTGGGGCGCTAGGCGTGGCCGGAAAGGTGACTCCCGACACCAGGTTGAGCACGCCTGGGGTCGAAGGTCCGAAGTTCGTGCCATAGGAATTGTCATTCATGGCGAAATGCTGCGCGTAGTTCCACATCGCTGTTACGGTGTTGCCGTCGAAATAGCCCATCACGAGGCCTTTGCCTTTGCCGTAGGCAAAGGCGGCAGCGCAGAACGCGCCCTCGCCGGCCCCGGTGCTCGCGGGAAACATGTCCATCAGGCCGCCGTCAAAGGCCTGCTGCTCTGGACCGTAATTGTGGCCTTGGTCGCAGGTCGATGCCTGCGAGCGGTCCAGCCGAAATGGGTTGATCGCGTTGGCCCCGTTTCCGGGGTTGTTCGCGTTGGGATTGTTGGTCAGCAGCGCGCCGGTGAGGCCGTTTACCGTGGGTGTGCTTGACTTGGGTTGAAAATGAACGGATTTGTCGAGGTTCGGTTCGGCGTGCGGATAGGTGGCGAAATAATGGTCAAACGATACGTTTTCCTGAAAGATCAAGACCAAATGCTTGATCGGTTTGTCGATCTTGGAATCGTCATCATCATTTCTATTCCCTGCGAGCGCGCTGCCCGGGGTCATGATGGCTAGATTGCACACCATGATTCCAGCCGCGAGCCAGCGAAGATTCTTCCGTATCATGTTTTCTCCTCAAGGGATTATCTCGGGTCCGAATCCGCGTTGCCCAGTCCGAGGGACAGTTCACCGCGCATTGCGGCGGGCAGGGACCTACGGAATCAAACGCGCTGGGGAGGTGATACGTGGGCCATGTTAGTGCCAGATAAATGAGCCGTTAAAACTGGCCGCGGCTGGATAAATTGGGCCCTCAGGTGTAGCATACACGTTCCCTCCCTGTTCCCTGACAGGTTGGATATTCCATGGCACATTCGATTCCGATATCTCGTGGCATTTCGGCTAAGCGTATTGGCCTCATGTTCTGGATGGAACGCGTCCTCCTGAAGGCGGAGGAAGCCCGACGCGGTTGGAGCGCCGATACCGTGCACGACCTGCGAGTGGCGCTTCGCCGCTGCCGGACGATGGCTGAAGCGCTGAGCGAAGTGAATCCCGGGACAGGCTGGCGCAAGCTGAAAAAGTCGAGCCGCGGCCTGTTTCACGCGCTCGGCGTCCTCCGGGATACACAGGTCGAAAGAGAGTGGGTGAGAAAGCTCGGGGCCCCGGACGATCCGATCCGCAGGCATATGTTAAGGGTCCTCAGCCTGGAAGAGCGAAAACACCGCGAAGCCGCCGAGCAGGCACTGAACAAATCTGACCGGAAGGAATGGCGGAGATTGTCAAAGAAGTTGAGCCACAAGGCGCAGTTCTTTCCGCTCGAAAGCGTGGTTTTCCAGCGTTTGGCACTGACCAGCTTGAATGAAGTGATCAACCTATACCAGCGGGCGCGGAAAGGCCGAAGCCGTGTCGCCTGGCATCGGCTGAGAATCGGCCTCAAGCGGTTCCGCTATATCGTCGAGAATTTTCTTCCGCAGCGGTATGAGGCCTGGGGCGACGACCTGAGACAATTGCAAGACTTGCTGGGCGATGTCCACGATCTGGATGTGCTGCGCAGCGAAATTCGTCGCCGGTGCGCCGGGTGGGAGCTCGCTGCCGTGGCCGCTTGGCTCGAGAGGATCGAAACGGAGCGGAAAGCCCGGCTAGAACTGCTCCGCACAAAAACAAACGATAAGGAGTTTCTTTGGCTTGCCTGGCGCGGAGGGCTGCAAGGAGGAAATACAATCCAAGCCGTCTCTCTTGTCGATCTCCAGAAAAGCTACTCCGCCAGTTGACGCAGTATCTTCGGAGTCAGCAGCCACTGAAGCTCCCATTTCCCGTGAGAGGCCGCATGCTCGAAGCAGGCAACTCCAGCCTTCTTGAGCGACGTGAACGCTCCCCGCGCCCCGACGAGTTCGTAGATCACCTGGTCCAAATGCGGAGCGTGGCCGAAGCACATCACTTCCTTGGCCCGTAGTCGCGAAATCTCCTTGATCGCCTCGACCGGATTCCCACCTGGCTTGAGCGCCTCACTGGCACGGATTTTCTCTGGGGCGAATTCCAACGCTTCGGCAAAAATTTCAGCCGTCTGGGCCGCGCGCACGTACGAGCTGGTGATCAGCACGTCGGGTTTCACGCCGAGCGTGCGCAATCCAAGCGCGGCCGCCCGCGTTTTCTGCACTCCCTTGGCCGTCAATGGCCTTTCGGGTTCAGGCGGCGATTTGGGATCGGTGGGATCCATGGCGATGCCGTGACGCACAAGATAGAGAATCATGCTTTATGCAACCTTTTCCTTCCGCTGGGCGCGGCGGAATTCAGCTTTGAGGTGGAATTCTTTCTCGAATAGCTCGGCCTTGCGCTCGAGTCCGGCGAGATCCAATCGGATGCCATCGGCCGCACGAATTATAAAGATAGCTTTATGCCCGGCGATCTGCACGTCCACGCCCGCAACGCGCTGTGCATGCTCCGACTCGAGTTTCTCTGCGATTCGGAGCAATGAGGAAAGCAGCCGGGCCTGGCGCCGGCGCGGGCCATCGAGTGCGGCGTAAGAAGCGTGCTCGAGCTGCGGGTCGGATTTGCAGTTGTGGTAGCGGACCAGGGCAGCAGCCATATCGCGCCGCCAGCCGCGCAGTCCGGGGATCTCGCCGTTGCGAATCAGGTATTCACCGTGCCGGTGGTGTGATTTGCGATGGATGAAATGTCCGGCATCGTGCAACAGTGCGCCGATTTCCAGCATCAGGCGCAGTTCCGGCCCCATCTCATGCAACGGCCGTAATTGATCGAAAAGTGAAAGGGCCAGCCGGGCCACCTGCTCCGCATGGTGCGGATCGTAGTCCAGCCGCCGCGCAAACCAGCGCACCCCAGCTAGCAATTCCGCCGCACGGCCCTTCTCTTCCTCCGAAGAGTGGCCCGCTGAATATTGCTGCGAGACAAGATCCAGCAGGATGCCTTCTCGCACGCCCACGCCGGGAACAAGCATGGTCCGCATGTCCAGCCACTTTGCGAGCGTCGTGATGATGATCGCCGCAATTCCTACCACTTCTGCTCGATCCTTCCTGAGATGGAAGACCCGCATGCGCCCCGGCACATCGAGGCCAAGCAAGCGCCAAGTCTGATCGCGCAGCAAACGCATATTGATGGTGGGTGTTCGTGCAACCATGGGACCGGACGCAAGGCGGACCAGAGCTTCGGCGTTGCCGCCACATGCGACAGCAATCGCACGTGAAAGTCTCGGTGGCGAAGGCAGCGCGCTGCGCAATAGCGAAAGAATGTGGTGACGCAAACGGCTGGCGTTGTCCTCATCAATCGCGCCCTCGATGGAATAGGTTTCCATCAGGCGAATCGTCCCAAGCGGCAATGCGACGCGGTGTTCCAGCGCGCCACGCTGAAAGAAATTGAGCTCCAGGCTGCCGCCGCCAAGATCGAAAATCAGCCGCGGTTGCAAGCGGTCTCCCAAAGCGCACTGGACGGCAGAGCAGACCAGCCGCGCCTCTTCCTCGCTGCTGATCACTTCGAGTTCGATTCCCGCTTTGCGCCGGATCCGCTCCATCAATCGCCGGTAATTGCGGGCTTCCCGCGCCGCTGCCGTGGCCACGGCGCGGTAGGCCGTGACATTGTGCCGGTCCATGCGATTGCGAAACTCGCGAAAAGCCCGCGCGGTGCGTGCGATTGTCCTCTCATCCAGCATGCGGCGTGTGAAAGCGTTGTGCCCCAAACGAACAGCCGCGCGCTCGCTGTCAAGGATCTGAATTTGGTTGGGAGAAGTGGCTCGCGCAATCGCGAGTCGAATGGCGTTCGAGCCGGCGTCGATCGCTGCCAGTTGGACGGGGGCGGCCACTCTTAGCGCCAGAGGTGCGACAGGGCGTGCGAAGGCTGGTAGTGCGTGCTCCGGATTCCCAGATGCGACGCAATCCGCTTGCGGAGCACCCGATTCACCTCGGAGACGCTGCCCTCGCCGTCCAATTCGATGAAGCCGTGCCGTTTCGAGAGGTATTCAAACTCGCGCTTGATCAGTGATTGATAGCGGATAAACGACTGAAAGAGATCATTCGAGAGGGACATGTCGCGGCCGGATTCCCAATAGCTGATGGTCTGTGCTTTCTTGAATTCACGGTCAAACGCGATCTCCGGCCGCACGTTCAGCCAGAACGTCAGGTCGGGACGCAGAGCCATCTCGTAGATGCCATGAAGATAGTCGCGGCCGATTCCGCGCACCGCCGAGCGCGCGATCAGCGTGAAAATATAGCGGTCTGCAAGAACAATCAAGCCAGAACGAAGAGCCGGCAGAATGCGCCGCTCCAGTTGATCGAAGAAATCCGTGCTGTACATCAGCGAGAGTGTAGTTCGCGTCACAGAATTTTCGGCCATCAGGGCGTCAATGTCCTGGCCCACCAGGAACGAGCGGCGCAGTCCCATCGTCTGCACCGCGAACCCTTCCGATTCGAGCCACTCGGTGAGCAGGGAGATTTGTGTCGACCGGCCGGACCCGTCGGTGCCCTCGAGTACGAACAATGTTCCACTCAACTCTTCCAGTTTGACGCCAGGCAAGGTTGTTCCATAGAAGCGCGACGGAGCTTCCGGCTGCACTTTCTTCCTGGACCGCTTCGCGGTACCGCCATCGGGTGCCGCGTTTGAGCCATTAGCTTTGTCGGGGCGCGTCATTTCTTTTTTGGGGCAAACTGGCCGAGGTCAATCCGCTCGCCAACGATCTGGCGCATCAATTTCTGGAGCTTGTTCACTCGAACAGTGCCGTCCATCAAAATGAAATTATCCGTTTCAATCATCTGGTCGTAGTTGCTCAGGATCCGTTCCTGGAAAATGCGAAAGCTCTCGGCGCGATCGAGCGAGATCCCCAGGTCCATCCCGGCTTCGTAGTATTTCAGCTTGGGACGGCCGGCGACGATGCGGTTCACGGCCACGTCGAGCGGCGCACGGAAATAAAATGTGATGTCCGGAACGGGCGCGAAGCTGTAGAGGTTGCGCAGCCACCGAGGGGCGCATCCGCGAGCTGCATCGCGGGCAAACGCTGTGTAGATGTAGCGGTCGGCGAGGACTAAGTAGCCGCCGTGGAGCAGTGGCAGAATCTGCCGCTCGCAACGATCAGCGAAATCCGCGGCGTGCAGCAGCGAGAATGTGATGGGCGTAAGCAGCCGGCGCTGTTTACCGCGGCGCGTGGCGGATTTCACCAGCGGCGAAGAATTCCATTCCGTGAAATGGATGCGATAGCCCCCAATTTCGAGCCACCTCTTTAGCAGGTAGAGTTGGGTGCTCTTTCCGGAGCCGTCGATGCCCTCTACAACCACCAGCGCGCCGGGGTACTGGCGCTTCGTGGCAACCACCTTAACGGGAGCCGTGTCCTCAGCTGCAGGAATGTTTGGGAACGTGGTAGCCATGTAGAATGCGCTCGAATGCAAACGCATATCATACTTCTGAACTGTGAATCCGACATGAAAAATGTGTTACACGAAGGGTCGCCCGGCCTTCCGAGAGTGGACTGGAAGCGCGCTGTAGGCGTTCCGCATAGAAAGGGATATTCTTCTCACTCCCGCAAGCAGGCCCGAGACTGAGAGGGAAGAAGGAGACGCGATGGCATTGGATTTCAGCAAGGAGCTCGTGGTAAAGCCGGGCAAGAAAGTGAAGTTGTCGCATCATGATGCAGATGACACGCTCGGCTGGCAGAAGGGCCGGAAGTCCAAGCAAAGCCTCGAGAAGGCCGTCGGGAAGTTGGACGGGCTACAATACCTGCTGTATGCCGAACATAAGCGCGCATTGCTGATCGTATTCCAAGGACTGGATGCCTCCGGCAAAGACGGCACTATACGGCACGTGATGTCGGGAATCAATCCGCAGGGCTGCCGTGTGACGTCGTTCAAGTCGCCCTCTGCCGAAGAGGCGGCGCACGATTATCTGTGGCGCATTCACGCGGCCGTTCCGAAAACCGGCGATTTCGGGGTCTTCAATCGTTCGCACTACGAAGACATCCTTGTCGTCCGAGTCCACGATTTAGTGCCGAAGGAAGTCTGGTCGCGACGCTACGATCAAATCAACGAGTTCGAGGGCATTCTGGCAGCGAACAATGTGGTTATCCTGAAATTCTTCCTGCATATCAGCAAAGACGAACAAAAGAAACGCTTTCTCGAGCGGCTGGACGATCGTCAAAAGCAGTGGAAAATTTCCGAAGCGGATTTTAACGAGCGGAAATATTGGGACGATTACCAAAAGGCTTACGAGGTTGTACTGACGCGATGCAGCACGCAGCACGGACCCTGGTTCATCGTTCCCGCCAACAAGAAATGGTTTCGAAATCTTGCCGTCTCTCACGTCATCGTCGAAACGCTTGAGGCCATGAAAATGAAGCTTCCACCGCCCTCCATTGACGTAAAAAAAATAAAGTGGCGGTGAGGCTTCCGGTGGCAGATGAGTTTTTCTGCTAGAATCCCTCGTTTCCAAGTACCAGAGGTTGCGCCCAGATCCGGGTTCGCGCCCGCGAATGAGCGATGGAGTGGCGGCCGAGACTAGACGATGGACGAAGCCATTTTCCCTCGCAGTTTTTTGAAGTCCTATCCGCGGGCCGTGCGCGGCGAGGGGTGCTTTATTTTTACCTCCGAGGGCCGGCGCTACCTGGACGCGTCGGGTGGCGCGGCTGTCGTAACCATCGGCCACGGCGTTGAAGAAGTTGCGCGGGCCATGGCAGAGCAAGCCGCGCAACTTGCCTACGTGCACTCCTCACAATTCCACACCGCCGTCACGGATCGGCTGGCCCAACGAATTCTTGCGCTCGCGCCCCGCGGAATGCGCGCAGGCGGCCGAGTGTACTTCACATCCGGGGGCTCCGAGGCTACAGAGACGGCGCTGAAGCTCGCGCGGCAATACTGGCTCGAGCACGGGGATAGCAAGCGCTGGCGCGTGATCTCGCGCAGGCAGAGTTATCACGGGACTACGCTCGGCGCGCTGGGGGTTTCAGGCAACGTCCGGCGGCGCGAACCGTTTGCTCCGATGCTCCCCGAGTGGGGGCACATCCATCCCTGTTTTTGCTATCGCTGTCCGCTGGGCCTCCAGTATCCCTCCTGCAACGTGGACTGCGCCGATGAGCTCGAGCGCCTGCTGCAGCGCGAAGGATCGCAAGATGTCGCCGCGTTCATTTTTGAGCCAGTGGTGGGAGCGACGCTGGGAGGCGTGGCACCGCCGGAGGGATATGTCCGGCGCATCGCGGACATTTGCCGCCGCCACGGAATTCTGCTCATCACCGATGAAGTGATGAGCGGCATGGGCCGCACCGGAAAAGCGTTTGCCGTTGAACATTGGGGCGTGACGCCGGATATGATCCTGGTCGGGAAGGGAATCGCCAGTGGCTACGCGCCGCTGGGCGCGGTAATTGTCGCGGGACATGTCGCCGAGGCGTTTTTACGCGGCACCGGGACATTCCTTCATGGGTTCACATACAGCGCGCACCCCGTGGCCGCTGCCGCCGGCAGTGCCGTGCTCGATATTATCGAGCGCGAGAATCTGTTCGCGCGCGTTGACCATGCAGGTCAGGAGCTGCGCAGCGCGCTTGAGCCACTGCTACAATATTCAGTGGTGGGCGACATTCGCGGGATGGGCCTGCTTTTCGGCGTGGAGCTGGTGCACGACGCGAAGACACGCGAGCCTTTCCCGCCTGACGCACAAATCGCGTTACGGATTCAAGAGGACGCGTTCGACGCCGGTGTGATGACCTATCCCATACAGGGCTGCGTCGATGGCACGCGCGGCGATCACATCCTGCTTGCTCCGCCCTTCACCATCACATCCAAGATGATTCAAATGATTGCCACGGCGCTCGACCACGCCATCGCAGACCTTGAAAAAACACACCTCGCGGGCACAGGAGGCTCCTCTGCGTCCGGCTGACCAGAGTTGTCGTGGACACCTCTGCGGCCTCTTTATGGTCTTACTCGGTGTCACCTCCTTGGCTGGCGGGCAAGAATCTTCACGGATGTCCGGCTACTCCCCACGCGCGGCGGAGCAGGAAAGCGCAACCGAGACACGCTACCGCGCACTGATTTCCGCAGACGAAATCACCAAATTTCATCGTTACCTTACAGCGGAGCCGCATCCGGCGGGTTCCGCCCGCAACAACGAGCTGGCGCGGTGGATTGCGGAGCAATGGCGCCAGCAGGGCCTCGAAGACGTCACCATCCATGAATACGATGTTCTGAATTCTTCCCCGCGCGAGATTTCGTTGGAGATGGTGAAGCCCAGGCACTTTCGCGCGAGTCTTCACGAAGACGCCTACGACTCAGATCCCGACACGAAGAATCCAAATATTTCCGGCGCCTACCTGGGCTATTCCGCTTCGGGTGAAGTGACTGCGCCGGTGGTGTATGCGCACAGCGGCAATCCCGAGGATTACGCATATTTGAAAAAGCGCGGAATCGATGTGCGCGGCAAGATCGTCTTAGTCCGCTACTCGAATCCATACAGCTATCGTGGATTCAAGGCGCTCACGGCTGAACGGCTGGGCGCGGCTGCCATTCTGATTTATTCCGATCCCACTGAAGACGGCTTCAAGCAAGGGCAGGTGTATCCAGATGGTCCCTGGGGGCCGGAGAGCCACATTCAGCGCGGTGCGATTACATACGATTTCCTCGAGCCGGGCGATCCACTGACGCCTGGCTGGGCCTCTGTTCCAGGCGCGAAGCGCATTCCGACAGATCAAGCCATCTCGCTTCCCAAAATTATGGGGGTGCCGCTCTCGTGGCGGGATGCGAAGCCGCTCCTCGAAAACCTGGACGGGCCGACTGCGCCAGACAGCTGGCAAGGTGGATTGCCGGTGCAATACCGCCTCGGCGGGAAGCGCGTGCGCGTTCATCTGAAGGTGGACATGGACACCCGCATCCAGCCGTACTACGTCACGGAAGCGCGCATTCGCGGCGCGGAAACGCCCGACGAATGGGTGATCCTGGGCAACCATCGCGATGCATGGGTGTTCGGCGGCGTTGACCCTTCGAGCGGCACTGCTTCCATGCTCGAAATGACACGCAACCTTGGCAATTTGCTGCAAGACGGAATTCGCCCCAAGCGCACGCTCATTTTCTGCAGCTGGGACGGCGAGGAATATGCGCTCACGGGCTCGACCGAATGGGGCGAGCAATATGCCGATGAATTGAAGCAGAAAACCGTCGCGTACTTGAATGTGGACGAAGCGACTGCCGGCAAGAATTTTCAAGGCGACGCGGTCGGCTCTCTCGCGCCGTTGCTTGTGGAAGTTAGCCGCACGCTCGCTGCCCCCTCCGGCAAAACACTCTACGACGAGTGGAAGGTGTCGCGCCAGGCGGAACTGCACGTTGCGGAGACTGTTCTCGATTCTGAGCTCGCGGACACGCGGATCGGCAGCGGGTCAGACCATACTGTTTTCCTGAATTACCTCGGGATTCCCACGATTGAGCTCACTTTCGCGGGTCCGTATGGCGTCTATCATTCCGCGTATGATGATTTCAACTGGATGAACCGCTTTGGAGATCCAGGATATCGCTACCACGCACTAATGTCGCAACTCTGGGGCACGACAGCGCTACGGCTGGCAAACGCGGAAATTCTCCCGTATGATTTCCAATCCTACGGCACGAATATTCGCAAATTTGTGGAAGATCTCGACGCAGCAACCCGTATGAGCGGACATTTCACGCTCACGCCTCTGCTGCAAGGCGTTGCGGATTTTCAGGCCGCGGGACATGAACTGAATCACAGCGTCTCGCCTGCGATCGCCAGCGGGCGCCTCAATCCCACCATTGCTTTGCGTGTGAATCAGGATCTCATGCAAATCGAGCGCAATTGGTGCAATGCGCAAGGGATTCCCGGACGGCCGTGGTTCAAGCACACGATCTATGGCACGCGGTCCACTTACGCGCATCTCGAACTGCCGGGACTCGCTGAAGCCGCCGAAGCGGGCGACTGGAAGCGCGCCACCGAGCAGGCGAAAATTCTGGAAGACGAACTGGCGAAGAATGCGGCGCTGTTGCGCCGGGCAAAACAGCGGTTGGATTCAAACTTGGAGGCTCCAAAGCAGTGAAGGGCAAAGCCCTGACTGTCATGTGCATCATTGTCGCGGCGGCGATGCCGTGTGCCGCGCAAACAATGCCACGCGCACGTGATCTGGGCGTGCCATTCGATGGAACTCCCGGACTCTTCAATGCCATCACGGACGTGAGGGGTGTCGAAGTCGGTTACCGTACACTGATTTCGGGAGAGGGTAAGTTGCAAGTGGGCGATGGCCCGGTGCGTACCGGCGTAACAGCCATTTTCCCCCGCGGCAAAAAATCAATTGATCCTGTTTACGCTGGGTGGTTCGCCGAGAACGGCAATGGCGAGATGACCGGGACTACCTGGTTGGATGAGTCGGGATTTCTCTATGCTCCCCTAGTGATCACGAATACACACAGCGTCGGCGTAGTTCGCGACACAGTCATATCCTGGCAATTCAAGCACGCCACGCCCGGGTCACTCGATGACTGGTGGTCTCTCCCCGTGGTCACCGAAACATGGGATGGCTATCTGAACGACATTAACGGCTTCCACGTGAAACCGGAAGACGCGCTCGCGGCAATCGAAGACGCGCATGCCGGGCCGATCGCTGAAGGCAATGTGGGCGGCGGCACGGGGATGATTTGTTTCGAGTTCAAAGGAGGCACAGGAACGTCTTCGCGCAAACTTTCCGAGAAGTATGGGGGCTACACAGTCGGCGTCCTGGTGCAATGCAACACCAGCTTGCATCGCTACTTGAGAATTGCCGGCGTCCCTGTGGGGCGCGAGATTCCGGGGCAAGACATCTGGGACGCTGAAACAGGGTCGATTATCGTAGTTGTAGCGACGGATGCTCCGCTGCTGCCGCACCAGTTGAAACGCCTCGCGCGCAGGGCAACGCTGGCGCTCGGCCGGCTGGGAAGCATCTCTGGCAACGGCTCGGGCGATATCTTCATCGCATTCTCTACGGCCAATGCCGGAGCGGGGCTGGCTGAGAAACAAGCGGTGGTCACGATGCTCAGTAATCCGCAGTTGGATGATCTGTTCGAAGCGACCGTGCAGGCGGCCGAGGAAGCTGTGGTAAACGCGCTGATCGCCGCAAAGTCGATGACCGGAGCGAATAACCGTACCGTCAGAGCCCTGCCGCACGACCTGCTGCAGGAAGTTTTGAGGAAGTACAATCGACTGGCCAATGTAAAATGAATGTGCAACCGGTCCCGGAAGCAGAAGCCCACTGAGGTGAGAATATGAGAGGCTTTTTATTTGGAATCATTTTCACTGCCGCCGTTATTGTCGCCGGTGGCTATCTCTTTGCGAAGCAAGGCTACATAAGGTTCGAGGCGGACCAACCGCTGTCCGCGTTTGAGCAGAAAATCGCCATGTCCGCTGTCGACGCTTCCATGGATCGCCATGCGCCCGATCGAAAAAATCCGATTCAGCCGACCGATGAGAACCTCGTCGAAGGCGCGAAAATTTATCTCAACAACTGCGCGGGCTGCCATGGCCTGCCATCGAACCCAGACAGCCAGTTCGGCCGCTCCTTCTACCCGCCCGTGCCGCAGTTTTTCAAGGACGCGCCCGACATGCCCGACAATCAGAACTTCTACATCGCGCAGCACGGTATTCGCTGGACCGGCATGCCGTCCTGGGACAAGACGCTCAACGAATCGCAAATTTGGACTGTAGTGACGTTCCTCAGCCGGCTCGAAAAGCTTCCGCCGGCAGCCCTAAAAGTCCTCGAGCCGCCCCCACCAGTCCGGGGCGGGGCGACCGCGCCGGCAACTCGCTGACGCAGAACGGGAGATCTGGCGTCTTTCTGCGTATAAAAAAATCACCGGGTCTCGAACACACGGATGCTGTTAAGATTTGATTTTGTACCCAGCTTGAGCTAGGTTTTGGCTGTTGATGACTCACACGTATCCTGTTGCCCGGCCCCCTGTGGGCAGATTCACTTGCGCGAACAACACCACTCTTTACCGGGAGCAGCTTGATGGCTGATGCCGTGGCAGCAAGAGTGATCGCAACGCTGGCATCGGTGAAACGGATCCCCGCGGACAAGATCACCCCGGAGTCAAATCTGCAGGAATTGGGCATCGACTCTCTCGATGTTTTCACGCTTCTCTTTGAGTTGGAGAACGCCTTCCAAATCTCAATTCCCGATGATGACGTCCGCTCGATCCGGACCGTCAACGATATCGTCGAGGGCGTGAGAAAGCTGATTCCCGCGACCCCGCCGGGCACTTCAGTGGGTTCGGCCACGCCCGCGGATTAAGGAATGGCGCCGCGCCGAGTCGCCGTCACGGGCCTGGGAATCATCTCTCCTTTGGGAAATAACCTCGCGACGAATTGGGAATCGCTGCGCACGGGCCGCTCTGCGATAGGTCCCATCGAGTCTGTGGACTGTTCCACCCTCCGCTTTCAAAATGGCGCAGAAGTGCGTGGCTTCGATCCGCTGGCGCATTTCGAGGGCGGGAAAGACGCCCAGATCGACCGTTTTGCGCAGTTTGCCGTTGTGGCCGCTCGGGAGGCGATGGGGGATTCAGGGATCGCGCTCACCCCTGGCATGCGCGAGCAGTCGGCGGTCATCTCCGGCTCCTCCGTCGGCGGGCAGTTGGCGATTGACGAGGGTTATCAAGACCTGTACCTCAAGGGACGCGGCCGCGTTCATCCGTTGACAATTCCGAGGACCATGTCTAATGCCGGCGCCAGTCATATTGCCATGGACCTGGGTTTCAGTGGTCCCACCTACACGGTGACGACCGCCTGTTCTTCGGCCAATCACGCCATTGGCCAGGCCTTTCGCATGGTGCGAAGCGGCGAAGCCGACCTCGCCGTCACCGGCGGCAGTGAGGCAAACTTCGCATTCGGGTTTCTAAAGGCCTGGGAAGCGATGCGCGTGATTGCGCCGGACACCTGCCGTCCCTTCAGCAAGGATCGCCACGGGATGATCTTGGGTGAAGGTGGCGCCATCTTGATTCTAGAGCCACTGGAAGCGGCGAAGGCGCGCGGGGCAAAGATTTATGCCGAAATCTCCGGGTTCGCTATGACGTCAGACGCGCACCATTTGACGCAACCGACCGTGGAAGGCCCATCGCGTGCAATGCGCGGCGCTCTGCGCGATGCCGGGATGGCCCCCGAGGAAGTTGGGTACATCAATGCTCACGGCACCGGGACGCCCGGAAATGATCCGGTGGAAACGCGCGCAATTCGCGCGGTCTTCGGCGCACATGCCGACAAACTCGCCGTCAGTTCCACGAAATCGATGCACGGCCACGCGCTCGGAGCCGCGGGTGCGCTTGAAGCGGTGGCCACAATTCTTGCGCTGCACCATGGCGAGCTGCCGCCAACGGCCAATTACAACGAGCGCGATCCAGAATGCGATCTCGATTACATCCCGAATCAGGCTCGCCCGGCGCGGGTAGAAGCGGCACTATCGAATTCGTTCGCGTTCGGCGGGCTAAACGCCGTCCTCGCCTTCCGCGCCGTTCCCCACTAGTCGCTACAGCAAGCCACGGATTAAGGGCAGCAGAAAGCTCCAGGGGGCAGGTGAAGGACTCCAATTGCGCGTGAGTTCGTCGGAGAGCGTGAGCGCCGCAAGAATTGCAAACCAGAAAAACCCCGCAACAATGACGAGCCGCGTTAGGCCGGAGCTGTACTTCACGTGCATGAAGAAAAGAATGACTAGCAGCATTTTCGTGACGGCGATGGCCAGCGCCACGACAGTATTCATCGGGCCGAGGTCAAAGTAAGAGACCCAGGTGGTAAGACCCGTCAAGGCAAGCAGCGCGAGAAAAACGCCCATGTAAGCTCGCACGGGCACCACATGCCCAGTCATCAGTGTCCGCCTCCCATCGTGTAGTGTCCTCCGATCAGGTACAGCAGCGGGAACAGGAAGATCCACACGATGTCCACGAAGTGCCAGTACAGTCCGGTGACTTCCAGCGGCGCATAATACTGCTCGTTGAACCGGCCACGCGAAGCCATGATCGTCAGCACCGTCAGAATTCCGATTCCGATGATCATGTGCAAAGCGTGCAGCCCTGTCATGAAAAAGTAAAAACAGAAAAACATGGGAACTTGCTGGCCGACCGCGCCCCATTCCGGCCGCACCTCAAACCCGAATCCCGGCACAAGGTGCTCCACGAAGTCATGTCGCCATTCAAATGTGAACTTGATTCCAAGAAAAGCCGCGCCTAGGATCATTGTCAGAGCCAGGTAGAACATCACCGCAGACTTGCTCTTTCCCGCTTGCGCCGAGTGGATGGCGAGCGCCATGGTCAAGCTGCTGGCGATCAGCACGGCGGTGTTCGCCGCGCCAAATCGGACATCCAGCAGCCGACTGCCCAGTTCAAACGGCTGCAGGTGCAGCGCGCGATACACCGCGTAGCAGGCGAACAGACCGCCGAAAAACATGATTTCCGTTACCAGGAACACCCACATGCCGAGGTTGCCGGCCTCGTGCTGCTGCTCCATGTCTTCAAACTGGTGCGCGAAGCCCGGAGGATGGACATTGTGAACAGCCGCGTCAGCCACGTGCCACCCCCGGATTCGGATTTGCGTAGTCGTATGCTTCTTCGGTGATGACCGGAATTTCATCAAAGTTCTCAGTTGGGGGTGGTGAAGGCGTCTCCCACTCCAGCCCTTTCGCGCGCCACGGATTCGGCCCGGCCGCTGGCCCGTAGCGCATGGACCACACCAGATAAATCAGTGGAATCAGGTAGCCGACGCCCAGGATCGAAGCGCCGGCGGACGACATCACGTTGAGCACCTGAAATTCCGCGGGATACACGGCGTAGCGCCGCGGCATTCCCAGGTAGCCCAGCATGAACTGCGGGAAAAATGTCAGGTTGAAGCCGACGAATATCACCAGCGCCGCAAATCGCGCCCAGCCGTCCGGGTACATTCGTCCGGTTATCTTGGGCCACCAGAAATGAATTCCACCGAGATAAGCCATCACGGCGCCGCCGACCATGATGTAGTGGAAATGGGCGACGATGAAGTATGTGCCGTTCAAGTGGACATCCGTCGCGAGTGAGGCCAGGAACAATCCCGTCAGCCCACCCATCGTGAACAGCCCGATGAACCCCATCGCATACAGCATCGGCGCCTGATAGGAGACGGAACCCTTGTAGAGCGTCGCCGTCCAGTTGAACACCTTAATCGCCGAAGGAATCGCCACCAAAAAACTCAGGACCGAGAAAATCAGCCCGGCGTAAATGGACTGGCCGGAGACGAACATGTGATGACCCCAGACTAGGAAGCTGATCACCGCAATCGCCATGCTTGAGAACCCCACGAAGCTGTAACCGAATATCTTCTTGCGTGAAAAGCAGGTGACCAGCTCGCTCATCACGCCCATGCCCGGCAGGATCATGATGTACACAGCCGGGTGGGAGTAAAACCAGAATAAATGCTGGAACAGGATCGGATCGCCGCCGATGGCCGGGTCGAAAATTCCGATGTGCAGCAACCGCTCGAGACCTAGCAGGAAGAGCGTGATTGCGATCACCGGCGTGCCCAGAATGAAAATAATGCTGGTGGCATACATCGCCCAGATAAATAGCGGCAGGCGGAACCACGTCAGACCCGGGGCGCGCATTTTGTGAATCGTGACGACGAAATTCAGCCCCGTCAGGATCGAGGAGAATCCAGTTATGAACACGCCGAGCGCCACCGGCACCACCTGCGTGTGAGAAAAGCCGCTGCTGTATGGCGTATAGAATGTCCAACCAGTGTCCGCGCCGCCAGAGATGGTGGCATACAGTGTGAAGATTGCACCGACGATGTAAATGTACCAGCTCAGCAGATTCAATCTTGGGAATGCGAGATCGCGTGCCCCAATCATCATCGGGACGAGGAAGTTGCCGAGGGTGGCAGGAATCGAGGGCACCAGGAAGAAAAAAACCATGATTATGCCGTGCAAAGTGAACAACTTGTTATAAGTATCGGGCTCCACCAGCGCGCCCTGCGGCTGGATCAGATGCAGGCGCATCAGGACGGCAAATGCGCCGCCTACGAAAAACATCAGCGTGATGGATCCCAGGTAGAGCAGCGCAATGCGCTTGTGGTCGGTGGTCAGCAGCCACGACTTGATCCCATAATTCGCGTTCAGATAGTGAACCCGCGAAGATTCAGCCGGCGCCCCGTCTCGGATATCCGTTACTGCTGTGCTCATTTCGCGTTCAACTTCCTTTCTTCCGGCCCGAGTGATTTCACATACGCGATTAACTGCAGCACCTGCTCCTCGTTGATCTGCCCCTGGAAGGTGGGCATGATCGGCGGATAGTTGGGCAGGATAATCGAGTTCGGGTTCACGATGGCCTGGCGGATGAGCGCCTCATCAACCACGCGCACTTCGCCGCTGCGAAGTTTTTCCTGCTTGCCGTAGAGCCCTACGAGAGAAGGACCGCGGCCTGTACCGTCCGCAATATGGCACGTGACGCAGCCAAGCCGGTTGAACAACCGCTCGCCCGCCTGCGTCATCGATTCGTTCCTCGCGCCACCGCTGAGCCACGCCGCATAATCCCCGGGAGTCATCACGTACACCCAGCCAATCATTTCGGCGTGGTCCGCTCCGCAATATTGCGCGCAGAACAAATGGTAGATGCCGGTCTTGGTTGCCTCAAACCACAGAGACGTATAGCGCCCGGGGACCACATCCTTCTTCACGCGAAACGCGGGGACGTAGAAATCGTGAATTACATCTTCGGACGTCATGGTCAATTTCACCGGCACGCCCATGGGCACGTGCAGTTCATTTATCTCTCGCGGGCCCTCTGGGTGCTGCAGGTGCCACATCCACTGTTTGCCCACCACGAAAATTTCCATCGCGGCGGACGGTGGGCGCGAATTCAGGAAATAGAGGCTCGATGCCCAAACGAAGATCACAACAGTGAGCAGTGTTGGAATTAGTGTCCAAGTGAGCTCGAGCCCGATATTCTCTTCGGTCTCGGCGGGCCGCTCGTCCTCTGAGCGGCGGCGGTACTTCACCATGAAATAAAAAATGACGCCGAAGATCAGCGCTGTGAAAAACAGTGTGAGCCCCGTTAAGAAAAAGTGCAGCCGGTCCACGCCCTCGGCAATGGACGAAGCCGCAGGCGGCCGGATCGGTATCCCCTCCTGAATGGCCGCAAGCGTATCGAATCCGGATTGAATAAACCCTATCATGTTCATTCCGCAAAAATTCTTTGTCGCGCGTCGCTCCTGAAGCGATGCTGTTCTATGTCCTGCGCTATGGCATCTTGTAGTGCTCGTTGCGTGAGAGCACTACGACCAGGATCCCGATAGCCAGCACCGTCAGCAGTCCTCCGGCCTTGATCACGCGCGAAACCAACAGCCCATATTTTCCGATCACTGGGTCGTAGTGGTAGCAGAACAGCAGAACCTGATCGACCGCAGAACCGATCTTTCCCTCGGAAGCCTCCACCAACCCCAGGCGCATGTCGCGCGCGGGGTACGTGATGCCGTAGAAGTACCGCGAAATTCTTCCTCCCGGCGTCAGCACCATCACGGCGCTCGCGTGGGCGAACTGCTTCGAATCCGCGTCGTAGGCGTAGCGGAATCCCACCGCATTTGCGAGTTGGCGGATTTGCGATTCCTCACCGGTCAGAAAATGCCAGCCTTGGGCCGCGCCTGGTCTGCCATAAATTCCGGTGTACAGATCCCGTTTGGCCGAAGCCAGCCTCGGCGCCTCGCTCGGATCGATGCTCACCGTCACCACGTTGAAATCCTTGCCGATATCCATCGGCACATCTTTGAGGCTGCGGTCGAGCCCGTTCAGCACCTGCGTGCACAGCATGGGGCAGTTGTAATACACAAGCGCGAGGACCACGGGCTTCTGCCCAAAAAATTCCGATAACTTGGCAGGGCTGCCAGTTTCGTCGCGAAATGTCAGCCCCAGTGGAATCGCTTCATTTAATTTTTGGTCGATGCCGACATCCTTCAGCAGTTCCGGGCGCACGCCGATGTTCTGCACTGGCCCGGTTAGCTGCGCCGTGCAAACGGCCGGATACGCGAGCAGCGAGAACGAAAGCAATCCGCTCGCCAGGAGGACCATTGCCGCATTAAGCTGTTGACTCACCGATCCCTTTCTCCTCAAACTCCTGCAAAGCTGCGCCGCAGACGCCGCGGTTACTTCTGTTCTTCCTCTGCCGGAGGTTTCACCAGGTAACCGCACGGCCCTTGCAAACCATTCGCTTGCGACGTCCTCGCCTTGTCCGTGGCCTCCAATGCTCCCGTAGCTCCGGATGCTTCGCTCAAGACAGGCCGCGCGGGCAAGCCGCGGGCAACAATCATATCCATCGCGCGGTCCACGGGGATTCGCACCACTTCGTTGTGCGGGTCCACCCAGCCGTAACTGTCCAGTTCCTGCAATTGGGCTTCGCAATACGCCTGCAGATCGACGCGAGGCGCCACCTGTAGCCGCGGCTGCGGCGGCAGCGCACGCGCGCTCTCAAACGGCGAAGCCGGCGGCCCGAGCTGCTGCGACTTCGCAAGATAGAAAAACATCCACCTCATGGAGATCAGGACCGCAACCAGAATCAAAAGCAGCGAGAGGCCGAACTTCAGCAAACTGCGAACATCCGCATCGCTACGCTCGTAGCCCTCACGGCGCCCATCCTGCGGCGCGCGGAGTCTAGCCTCCGTGCTCATGCTCGAGTACTCCTTCAAACCGCGGGTCATGCTGCGGCAACAACGGACGCTTCTTCAGTTCCGAGAAAAATGCAGCGATCCACAGGCCGCCAATTCCCACAACAGCAAATACGTCCAGCGGCGACGGGCTCGGCCCGGATGTCTTGTAGGCCGGAGCCACCAGCCAGTAAACGTCCATCAGGCTCAGCACTATCAGCATCCCGGCTACCAACGAAAGCATCTGCAACCGCCGCTTCACGCCGCGTTGCAGCAGTAGCAGAAATGGCAGCGCGAAATGCAGCACGATCAAGATCGCTGCTATAGCACCCCACCCGCCGAATGCGCGCGCCGTGTACCAGGGAATTTCATCTTTGATGTTTCCCGACCAAATGATCAGAAATTGGGAAAACGAGAGATAGGCCCAGAGCATCACGAATGTGAGCATCAAGTTGCCCAGATCGTTGAATTGCGAGGCCGTGACGGCGTGCGCAATCGGCTCCTGCTCGGAAAGTTTTCGCAGCACGAAAACCACGAACGACATGGCCGTCAGCGCCGCCACCACCATCACAATCATTCCGTACATCGTCGAAAACCAATGCGCCTCGAGCGACATCACCCAGTCAATCGAGGAATACGTCACCGCAATCCCCCACAGGATCAAGCCGGGCCCGCTCAACGCCTCCAGGCGCGTGGCCAGCCGCGGGTCGCCCGTCCTGTCTTGCTCGCTCGACCATTTGTTCAGGAGCCGTGAGAGCCCGATCCAGATGGCGAAATAGATCACCACGCGCGCGGTAAAAAATTGAGGATTCAAATACGGCCGCTTGTATTGCAGCAGCGGGTCGGCGGCAACTTGCGCGGGCTGTGCCCATTTGTATAGGTGCGACATGCCAAGCAGCACCGGCACGAAAAGCGCCGCCATCCAGACAAACGTACGCGTCCCGGCTTCCAACAGTCGCCGTATCGGGTAACCCCACCAGCCGCCCGTGAGGTGGTGCAGCATCAAGATGGCCATGCAACCCATGGGAATTGCGAGCCAGAACACGTACGCGAACAAATACGACCGGAAAAATTGCGTGTGGTCCCGCATTGCAAACACGCCGCAGAGAACCAGGCCAATCGCGCCGGACGAGAGCGCAATCCTCTGCACGCGGTCGAGCTGAGCACGAGCTGTGCTGGTCCCGTTCATCGTGTTTGCGTTTCCGGATTCTCCTCCATCAATTTTCGCCGCATCGCTCCGGGAACATCCTGAATCGTGGCCTGGTGGCTCAATTGCAGCGCGCGAATATATGCTGCAATCCGCCAGCGGTCATCCGGTTCCACGCGCGTCGCGTAGCTGTACATCGAGCCATCCCCATTCGTCATCACGTCGAAGAAATGTCCCGCCGGCGCACTGCGCAGCCGGTCGAGGTGAAATGAAGGTGGTGGAGGAAAGCCGCGCTGCACAATCATGCCGTGGCCGCCCCCAGTGTAATCATGGCAGGGCGTGCAATAGATGTTATAGCGCTCGCGCCCGCGCTCGAGATCGGCGCGTGTAACCGGGAATGGGAATTTGTCCGCCAGCACGCCATTCTCTTTTCCCGTGTACAGCAGTTCGTCGAGATGAAGATGCCCCCGCGCGACCGTTCCGTGAACCACCGGGCGCTCCGAGCGTCCGTCGTCAAAAAAAGTGGTGGGTTCGTAGGGCAGATACTTTGGCTGAACCTGCATGTCGAGCCGGCAGCCCGCCAGTAGTATCCCGACCGCACCGAGACGAGCGATCCCACACACTTGCGCCAGAGCGCCATTGCGCACAGTTCTCTGTCTGCCTTCGAGTGTGGTCTCAGGCCTCAATCTCGAACACTCCGTGCGACTGCAGGCTCTCAAGAAACGCTTTGGTCTGCGCCAGGTCAAATTTCTTATCCCGCGCCTTCACACACAGGAAGAACCGGTCCTTCGATGCCAGCGCAAAACGAGCCACGTTGAAGACTGGATGATAGGGGGTCGGCAATCCATTCATCGCCAGCATTCCAAACACTGCCGAAAGTGCCGCGCCCAGCACCGTCAACTCGAATGTAATCGGGATGAACGCCGGCCAACTGTTGTACGGCTTTCCGCCAACATTCAGCGGGTAGCTGATCACATTCGCGTAGTACTGCATCAAGAATCCACTCAGACAGCCGATCAGCCCGCCTGTGAAAACCACTGCCGGAAGATTCGTATGCTCGTATCCGACCGCCTCCGAGAGCCCTTCGATCGGAAGAGGCGTAAACGCGTCAATGTTCTTGTAACCAGCAGCGCGGGTCCGGCGCGCGGCCTCCAGCAATTGCTCGGGGGTTTCGAATTCCGCCAGCAGTCCGTAGATTGGTTTGCGCTTCATTGCGTTATTCGCGAATGTCCGGATTGGGATTCCGCACGCGTGCCAGATAAGTGGTACGCGGCCGCGTATTCAAATCGTCGAGCAGGCTGTAATTCCGTGATTGCGCCTTCAACTTTGCCACGCGACTATTTGGGTCGTTGATGTTGCCGAAAACGATCGCTTCTGCGGGACATGCGGCCTGGCACGCGGTGACAATTTCGCCGTCGCGCACCTCCCGGTTTTCTTCCTCCGACCGGATTTTGGCCGCGTTGATCCGTTGCACACAGTAGGTGCACTTCTCCATCACGCCGCGGCTACGCACCGTCACGTTCGGATTCCGCAGCCCGTAGAGGCTGGGCGTCTTCCAGTCCGAGAAGAGCAGGAAATTGAATCGCCGCACCTTATACGGACAGTTGTTCGAGCAATACCGCGTGCCGACGCACCGGTTGTAAGTCATCTCGTTCAGGCCTTCAGGGCTGTGCGTCGTCGCACCCACCGGGCAGACCACCTCGCAAGGCGCGTTTTCGCAATGCATGCAGAGCACCGGCTCGTAATATGTCTCAGGATTCTCCAGGGCGCCGCGGAAATATGTGTCCACGCGAATCCAATGCATCGCGCGCCCGCGCATCACCTGTTCTTTGCCCACCACCGGAATGTTGTTTTCCGACTGGCAGGCGATCACGCATGCGTTGCAGCCGACGCAGCGGTTCAAATCAATCGCCATGCCCCAGGAATAGCCTTCGTATTTGAATCCGGGATAAAGTGTCAGGCCCTTGGTGGCCTCTTCCTCGGGAAGTTTCGCGAAATTCGGATCCTTGCGGAATTCTTCAAGTGTTGCCACGCGCACCAGGTCGCGCCGAAACGCCTCCACGCTTTCCTGCTCCGCAGGATGGCCTTGCAGGTCGATCGAATACTGATGTTGCGTGACGGCGAAGTAATACTTATCGCCCGTTTTTTCCACGCGCAACCCGCCGGCAATCCACGGCGCTGTGGAAGTACGGATGAAGTTTGCATTGAAGCCGGTCCCGGTGCCCACATTCCCCGCGCGTCGCCGCCCATAGCCCAGGTGCAGCGTCACGGAACCGTCCGCATGTCCGGGAACCACGATCACGCCCGCTTTCGTTTCGCGCGTGGCCATTCCCAGTTTCACGTAGTCGCCGGTCGCGACGCCGTGTTTCTGCGCCGTCGCCGCGCTCATCATCGCGGCATTGTCCCATGTCAACTTTGTGATCGGCTTTGGGAGTTCCTGCAGCCAGCCGTTGTTCGCGAATCGGCCGTCGAAAACGGCAGGGTCGAGACGATAAACAATCTCCATTGCCATAGGGTCACGGCTGATTTCGATCCGCGTCTCTCCCTTTGCGATATCCGGATGCGGTGCAATCGAAATCTCGGGCAGTGCGGTTCGCGCCATGAATCCGTCATGCAGTGATGTCTCCCAGAAAGCATCGAAAGCTTTGTCCTTCTCGGGTCGTTGAGTCTTCCAGTAATCACGCACCAAATCGTGCCCGACCTTCCCGGCCTGGCCAGCTAGCACCGCAACGATTTCATGCGCCGAATGCCCATCATAAATCGGCGTGATCAGAGGCTGGATGATCCCAATGGTGCCGTCGTATGCGCGCGCATCGCTCCACGCTTCCAGGAAATGCGCGGCGTTCACATGCCAGTGGCATAGTTCTCCCGTCTCGTCGTAGTAGAGCCCGGAATGAACACGGAGTTTTGCTTTCAGCAGCGCTGGCCCGAATTCGAAATCCGCAGGCGCGTCGTAAACAGGATTGCCACCAAGAATCACGAGCGCTTCTACTTTTCCCCCATTCAAATCGTTCACCAGGTCGCGCAGCGACTCGATCTGATTGACCGGAATCGCCTCGAGCGGCTCGGTGTAATAAACTGTCTTGCCCACATTTCCCAGGGCCGCGTTCATCGCGTGTGCGAGGGCGTGAACCAACGGCGGCTGCTGCTCACCGGCGACAACAAGGCAGGATCCGCGATGCCTCTCCAGGTCGCGCGCTACCATCGGCAGCCATTCTGCCCAGTCCGTGTGCTTGATTACCTCGCTATTCAGCCCAGGCACGCCCACAGCGGATGCAAGCGCGTACGCGATGGGCCGGACGGCATGACCTGCTCTCGGCCAACGATGGTCCGCTATCGCGCCCGTATTCGTGGGCATGCTTTCTACGACATACAGTCGGTTCAATTGCGACGAAGGCCCTTGCATTGCGCGACGGGAAGAAAACTCGCGCGCATACCGCACGTGGCCTGGCCCGGAAGAAAGAAAATCCGAATCAAGCGAGACGATCACGTCCGCCTTATCAAACCGATAAACGGTGTTCACCGGCCGACCGAAAGCCAGCCGCGCACCTTCGCGCTCGTTGTCGCGCCCGCACGGCTCATACTGAAGCCACTTCGCTTCCGGAAATTCCGCGAGCAGCCCGCGTATCTGCGCCGCGAGCGATGGCGATGTCACCGTCTCCGTCAGAATCCGCAGCCCCGTGCCCTTAGGAGCTAGTTGTACCCGCGCGTTTCCCATTGCTGTGACGAACGCGCCCCAACTGCTGATGCGTCCCTCCAGCATCACAGTCTGCGAGCGGTCGGGATCGTAAAGCGTCAGCACAGAAGCCTGCGCGAAGATGTCCGTCCCGCCCAGACTGCCCGGGTGCTCCGGATTTCCTTCAACTTTCGTCGGCCGCCCCATTTGGCTTTCCACCAGTAGGCCCGTCGCGACGCCCGCAAGCGGCATGGAAGTCGCGTAAAACAGTGGTCTTCCTGGAATAATTTCTTCCGGCGGCTTTACGTAGGGAACGATCTTCTCTGTCGGCAATTTCGTGCAAGCGCTCAACCCTGCCAGCGCCGCGGAAGCCGCTGCAAGCTTCAGTATTTCTCGCCGGTTGATTCCCTCGGCATGCGACTCGGCATTCGCGGGGAATTCATTTTCGAGGAATTCGCGATACTCTTTCGTCTCCGACAATTCCTCAAGGCTCTGCCAGAATCGCTTGCCATTCCCTTCGGCAAGCTTCGCGCGCAGCGATTCGAGGTCCACTGAGTTCGGCAGTTTCGAGTTGGGGTCAGCGCTCATTGGTCTTTTCGCACCGCTTTCATCGGTGGCACGTCGAACAATTCGTCAATCTCTGAATCCTGTATTCCTCCACGAGCTTCATCCCGAGTTGAATCTGGTTCGCCGGAGCTGTGTAAACCGGGTTGAACACCTCGGACCTCGGCCGCACATATTTTTCCGGCGCGCGATGGCAATCCAGGCACCACGACATATAGAGCGTCTGTGCGCGCCAGGTGAGCGGCATTTCTGCCACGGCCCCATGGCAGGTGGTGCATCCCACGCCTTTGTTCACGTGAATGCTGTGATCGAAATAAACGAAATCCGGCAGCGCGTTCACCCGAGTCCAGGAGATGGACTTATCGTCGCGATAACTCGCGCGCACCGGCTCGAGCATCGCAGCGTTCGTCCAGATTTGCGAGTGGCATGTCATGCAAGTCTGCGTCGGCGGTACGCCCGCAAACGAAGAATTCTCGACCGACGTGTGGCAATAACGGCAGTCGAGCCCGAGTTCACCCACGTGATGTTTATGGCTGAACGGGACGGGTTGCTCCCGCGCCACATTCACGTTCGTGTAGTACGGCGACATTCCGATTTCATACAGCGCGTAGCCCAGCAGCCCGAGGATGAAGACGCTGCCGTAAATGCTCAGCCGCGAGATCAGGTTCGTGCTGTGATGAAATATCTGCGCCATAAGAACTCTGGAACGCTCTCCCTACTTGTGCCGATTCGCTTCATCTGTTTCTTCCACCAGCGTCCGCATCTCATAGATCGAAATCATTGGCAGGAAACGCAGGAAGAGGAACAGCAGCGTCAGGAACAATCCAATTGTGCCAACGTACGTGGCCCAATCCCACCTCGTTGGGTAATACATGCCCCACGAGGACGGCATAAAGTCGCGATGCAGGCTGATTACCACGATCACAAACCGTTCCAGCCACATCCCCACGTTTACGATCAGCGAGATGACGAACAGCATAGGCACGCTCGACCGCACCCGCGACGACCACAGCAACTGCGGAATCGCGATATTGCAGGCAATCAACATCCAGTAAAAAAACGCGTAGGGCCCGGTCATGCGATTCAGAATCAAGAATTTGTCGAACTGATTCCCACTGTAGAAAGCCATGAACGTTTCCATCATGTAGCCGTAGGCCACGATCAGTCCCGTTGCCAGCATCACCTTGGCCATATTTCCCAGGTGCCGCATGGTGATGAAATCTTCCAGGTTGTAAAACTTGCGGATTGGTATCGCCAGTGTCATCACCATCGCAAAGCCGGAATAAATCGCTCCGGCCACAAAATAAGGCGGGAAAATCGTGGTGTGCCAGCCGGGAACCTGTGCCACGGCGAAGTCGAAGCTCACCACCGTGTGCACTGAAACCACCAGCGGCGTCGCAAGTCCCGCAAGCAGCAACGAAGCCGTCTCGTATCTGTACCAGTGGACTGCCGAGCCGCGCCAGCCCATCGCTAGCATGCCGTAGATCGTCTGCGCGGCGCGATTCTTGGCTCGATCGCGCAGCGTCGCGAGGTCCGGGATCAGCCCCACAAACCAGAACAGCAGCGACACGGTGGCATACGTTGACACAGCAAACACGTCCCAAACCAGGGGGCTGCGGAATTGCGGCCAAAGCCACATCGGATTCGGGTAAGGCGTCAGCCAGAAGAAAAGCCATGGCCGCCCCATGTGCAGCAGGGGAAACAGTCCCGCGCATGACACCGCGAACAAAGTCATGGCTTCAGCAAACCGGTTGATGGACGTGCGCCACTTCTGACGCAACAAGAGGAGGATGGCGGAGATGAGTGTCCCAGCGTGGCCAATTCCGATCCACCAAACGAAGTTGACGATGGCAAATCCCCAGCCAATCGGAATGTTAATTCCCCAGATGCCCACGCCTTTTACAAGAAGGTAGGAGACGGCAAGCAACAACACCATCATCAGCCCGAACGCGATGGCGAAACCAAAAAGCCAACCCTTCGTCGTGCCCCGGCTCAGCACGATCGAGCTGATCTTGTCGGTTACGGTCCCAAGCGTGTGACCGGGTTCGAGCAGCAGATTACTCTCACCGGCTGCAGTTGGGTGTTGTGAGCTTTCAGAATCCACGAGTTGACCCCATCAGTGGATATGGATGCCCGCGAACATCAAGAAGGGGCATCCAGCGGTTTGGATCGCACCGACTTCGCGCCCGTTTAGCTGGAAATTCGGGCTCCAATGTTCTCCACCGAAGCGGGTGTAGCGCGGGGCGTCCTCCGCAATCGGCTCCAAATAAAATTTCCCGATCATGCGGCTCATTCAAGACGCAGTAGGATAAGGCGGGACGTGCACAGACGCAAGTTCAATCCGGAAAATTTGACGCCGCGCACAGCCAGGGGAACAGCGTGCCTGTGGCGCGTGAAGCTGATTCTCACTCGGTGCGGCGAAGTAAAGTCAGTTGCGGGTCAACCAAAATCCGCGGCGGGCGATTCTTTGCAACAAAATGGAAGCGAGTCTCCGGCCCCGTGGTCACCACCACTCCGAGCCGCTCCAGCCTTCCGTCCGGCTTGCCGCCGTATAGCGGCACGGCAGCCGTGAAAATATCGTCCACTCCTGTTTGCAGAAGTTTGCCCGTCACAAGAAACTCCTGCCCGTGTGGCTTCACCTGGAATTCCACCGAGTAGTGGGGCATTCCCGTGCCGCGAACCCACTGCGCGAAGAACCAGTCCATGGAATGCGTGCTTTCAAGATCCATCGCTGGCGTCATTCGCTTCTCCACCTCGTGCTGGAAATCAGACGTCGAGAGGGCGCGGAAACGATAGTCGGTCAGGATTGCTCGCAACAGTTCACGGAAACGCCGATCGGGAACATTAGCGCCATGATCGCGCATCATTTCGTGCAGCATGTGAATTACCCATGTTCCCTTGCCGTAGGTGACTGTTTCATATGCATTCGGCGCTCGCGATGAGGTCAGGCGGACGCCGAAAGTCAGCGGTCCTGCATCCCCAACGATTTGCGTGGACTCCGGAATCGGGGCGCTCAGCGCCGCACGGTAACGTTCGAGCCACGATGCCAGCCGGCGCTCGCTTGGTTTTTTCGCGTCTGTGTACATCAGCGCGAGATAGTTCGCCATTCCTTCTTCGATCCAAGCGTCCCGGTAAATCGCCGAGCCAACCACGTTGCCCCACCACTGATGAGCCACTTCGTGGAACGGCATCAGTTCGCGCGCCTCCTCTTGCGTCCGCTCCGCCAGGCCCGCTCGCGTCTGCACTTCCGGCGTCATAAATACAAGCGTCGAGAGATAGATCAGCCCCGGCCAGCCCTGCCCGAAGCTCCCCGGAATTTGCGACACATCCAGATGGTCGAATGGGAACGCGCCGTTTAGCGTTTCAAAAAAATGAATCGAATCGGCCACCTGGCTGCCCAACCGTTTCAAGACTGCCGCGGGGCTAGGCGGCGGATCAGGCATCACAACGGAACTGGCGTGAGGATGCGGCGACCGGAAATTCGGTGGTAAATCCTGTGTCGTGCTGGGGGAGCTGCCTTTGCGGAGAAGCTCCAGGATGGCATTCTCGAGCTGTTGGTTCGCATACAGATAAATCTTCGGGTTGTCACTGCCCGCCGTCTCCATCTTGTACTCGCCCAGATTGAATCCCGCTACCGCGAAGGGAACGTCGGACCGCCATCGCCCGGTTCTGGCGTCTCCCTCTTCGTGTGACTCGACTTTTGTGCCCGTAGCAACCAGCGTGAAACGTTTGGGCCACCGGAAGGAGAGCTCAAATGGCACAAAATGGTCCCCGCCCCCCACGTGTGAATACCACGTGCCGCGCTCTCCCACGAATTCGACACCGTTGCCGGCCTGGCTAATGACGCTGCCTCGGTACCGGATTTCGATCTGAAACTCTTCGCCGGCCTTTGCACCGGCGGGAAGAACTACGAGCAGCGAATCGTTTCCCTGGCGAAGAATGTCGCGGCGGCTCAGATCCTCGTTCTGAAAATAGACCAGCGAGCTGCCGTCGCCCAGCTTCACGTCTTCCACCACCAGGTTGCGCGAAAGTTCGAGCGGCACAATGCGTTCGCCCGCTCGCACGGATCGGATGTGCGAAATCGTTTTGCCCTCGAGCGACAAATCGTCTTCAATGGTCGTCTCCACGCGATAGTCAAGCGGCGTAAATTCTTCAATCCGCGCCCCCGGGGCGTCTTTTGAGCGAAAAGAAGCCCAGATGTCGTAAAAGCGCATGCCATTCACAAAGCGCGGCTGGCCGAACAGCACTTGCTCGTCGCGGCGGTTGTCCACCAGAACGTCGAAAGGCCCGACATTTTCACTGCCGATGCCTGCATAGAAATATGGCTGCGGGCCGGCGGACAGCAGATCGAACATGATCCGAATCGAATGCCACGGGTTGAGATTTGCGACAATCGGCTCCCAGCTAACCGCAAATTCCGGATCGTTCGCAGCGGTTGACTCGCTGGTTTTCAGTTGCTGCCCGATCTCCGCCGCCGTGTCGTCTGTGAAACGCAGATATGCCCGCGCAAATGTCTGATCGAGGAGCGGCACTCCCAAAAATCGAGCCAGCGATTGCCGTTCGCCCCGGTCGTGCGGGGTCGCGAAGATATGCCCGTGGCCCGTGAACACTGCGCCGGTCACGCGTCCATCGACCGCCTGCAGAAAGGCAAGCTTGCCGTCCGTAAACCGCAGGTTGATGATGTCGCGCCGGAGGTTCAGTTCCCTCACCGCATAAACATGCGTCGTATCAGGACGGAGCTGATTGAGCGTCTGGTAGAGCGCGCGCGGATCCGCAGCAGGCCCCTGCGTAGCAGAAAACCTCGCAGCATTGGGCGCCGCTTGCAGCGCATGGCAGTCTGGCGTGAAGGCCAGCGCCGCCACACACGCTATCCAGGCTGCAGAGAATGCGTGCATAACCCCGCTTCGCGAGCATGGTGCAAACCTCCGCATGAATGCGACGATACATCTTAGAGCATCGGCCAGCAAGCGGCCCTCGGCCACCCGCGCCGCGCTTGTTAAAATCACATTGTGCACCGCGCAGCGCCAATCGCCGCCCTGCTTCTCCTCGCTGTGTCGTCCGTGGCCGACACGATCGTCCTGAAAAATGGCCGGCGAATTGTCGCCGCAAACGTCAAGGAAGAAGGCGAGCGCGTCAGCTACGAAACTTCTGCCGGCACGATGTCCATCCCGAAATCCAGCGTGACGCGCATTGATCACGATGGTTTCGCTTATTCCTCGACCGAAAGAGCCTCGGCCGAAGCTCCCATATCTGCGCCGCACATCGAACCTGTGGCTGGCCACGAAGACGTGCTCAAAGCCACCGTCCACGGCGACTCGATTGATTTTGGCTATATTGCGCGTCTGGAATCGGATGCCAGGTCCGGCTCCCTTGTGGCAGTCGAAAAAGCCGCCGTAGCGCATTACGTTGCCGCTCAATTCTTGACGAGCAAGGGCGACACCAGCTCGGCCATCGATCACTATCGCCAGGCGCTCGAGTTCGCGCCGAAAAATGTGGGCCTGCTACTGAATCTCGCGGTCCTTTATCTCAACACCAATCAGCCCACCGCCGCGCTCGATCCCCTGGAACTCGCTCGCCGCGTCGAGCCGAACTCCGCCGATGTGGCCAAGCTCATGGGTTGGGCCTATCGAGATTCCAACAAGATGGATCAGGCCATCACGGAATGGACTCGCGCTGAAGAATTGCGCCGCGACCCCGACGTCGAGCGCGCCCTCGAAAAAGCGTCGCGCGACAAGGCCGAAGAAGAAAGCTACCGCCAGGGCGAGACGCTTCACTTCGCTTTGAGATACAACGGCACAGCCACCCCGGAGCTCGCTCGAGCCATCCTGCGCGTCCTTGAAGACGATTTTCGTGATCTTGAATCCCAGCTCGACTACACCCCACGCGAGCAAATCTTCGTGATTCTCTACACCGAAGATGCCTTTGCGGATATCACCCGCGCGCCTGGATGGGTGGGCGCGCTCAACGACGGTCGCATTCGTGTCCCCGTGCGTGGGCTCCCCGGCATGAGCGCGGATCTCGCGCGTGTGTTGAAGCACGAGCTCACCCACAGTTTTGTCGGCCAAAAATCACGCCGCCGCGCACCCACATGGCTCCAGGAAGGTGTCGCGCAATGGATGGAAGGCCGCCGCAGCGGTGGCAATGCCGCCGCATTGGTCGATACCGCAGCGCAGGGACAAGGTCCGCGCCTCGAGATGCTTGAAGGTTCTTGGATGGGTTTCTCCAGTGGTCAGGCAGCTTTTGCCTATGCTTACGCCCTCGCGGCCGTCGAGGCCATCATTCAATCCGGCGGCATTAGCGACATCAGCCGCTTGCTCGACCGCATCTCCGCTGCCCCCTCAACCGAAGCCGCCCTGCGCGAAACCCTCCACTCCGATTATTCGGACCTAGATCAGCAGGCCATCGCCTACCTTCGCAAAGAATACGTCCGATAGCATTGGCGAAGGATTGTAATCACAGGCAAACAGCCGTTACAGCGTAGCAAGAAGGCCAGCCAGAAGCGCAGCGCGCTCGGGCAGAGCCCGAATCACAACGTGCTCCTGCGGGCTATGCGCGCCGTCACCTACAGCTCCAAGTCCATCCAGTGTCGGCACCCCCAGGGCGGCCGTAAAATTTCCGTCCGAGCCGCCGCCAGTGGCTGCTTCATCCAGCGGTAGCCCCATCTCCCGCATCAGCGTCTGCGACTGACGGAACAGCGCCCGCACGCCCGCAGTCCGTTCAAGCGGCGGCCGGCTCGGTGAGAGGTTCACTGCCACCCGCGCTCTCTCCAGAATCGGTTGCAGTCTCCGCAGTTTTTCTTCCATCGTCCGCGCGTCTGCCATCCTCTCATATCGCAAATCCACTTGCGCCCGCGCTTCCGCCGGAATCACATTTGACACCGTCCCGCCCTGCACAACCGTGGCTTGCACCGTGACGCCGCGACGCGGATCGTTCATCTTCATCAGCCGCGTGATCTGCAGCGCCAGTTCGTGCACCGCATTCACGCCTTCCTCCGGCGCAATTCCCGCGTGGGCCGCCCGCCCCGTCACGATTATTTCGGCGCCGCCAACGCCCTTGCGCGCCGTCTTCAACCGCCCCTCGGGTCCAAACGCAGGCTCCAGCACCAGCACTGCATCGCTACGCCGCGCCTCGCTCTCAATCACCGCCCGCGAACTCTCGCTCCCGATTTCCTCATCCGAGGTCCACAGAAAAACCAATCGCTTCCCCGGATGAATTCCCGCCACTCGAAGCGCGTCCGCCGCCGCGAGCGCCAGCACCAGCCCCGCTTTCATGTCAAACGTCCCCGGCCCCCAGGCCGCACCGCCCTTCACGCGAAATGGCATTTTCCCCAGCGTCCCGAGCGGATACACGGTATCGAGATGCCCGAGGACCAGAATCTGGCCCGCAAGGTGTCCCCCGCCCAGCCACAGTTCCGCACGCACGTGATTTCCGCGTGTGGCCTGCTTCAGCATGCTCACTCTTGCCACACGCCGCCGCCATTCGCTTGCCACTATCCGGCCCATTCGGTCCACCGCTGGCTTGTTGCGGCTCGGCGACTCGCACAGCACAAATTGCTTCAAGAGCCGCAGCATTTGTTCTTCGCGGCCACGCAAGATGCTAAGCAAATCGTGCATTGGGGGGCGCTGCGTCGTCATGGCGTCGCTATCCTAACAGCCGCATTTTGAGCCGGCAACGCCATCCGCGTTCGCTCGGCGGAGGCCCGGCGATTCCCACCTGCCGGTCTTTCGTATAGAATTGTTCGATTGCGCCGTGAGAAAAGAGAATCGCCATCAAGTACGCTGAAAGCGGCTCGAACGCACCGCACACGCAAGCGCAGAGGCTAACCATGATCCTCGACATCAACGGGATCCAAAAGATCCTCCCGCACCGGTACCCGTTCCTTCTCGTGGACGCCATCGAGGAAATGGAACGCCAAAAGCGCATCGTTGCGATCAAGAACGTCACCATCAACGAATATTTCTTTCAGGGCCATTTCCCGGGCAAACCCATCATGCCCGGCGTCCTGATTCTTGAATCCATGGCCCAGGCGTCCGGCGTGCTGATTCTCCATGAAATTCCGGATCGTGATAAAAAGCTCCTCTATTTCGCTGGTATAGACAAAGCCCGATTCCGCAGGCCCGTGCTACCCGGCGACCAGTTGAAAGTCGAAGCAGTAGTTGTCAACTGGCGCGGAACAATCTGCAAATTCAGTTGCCGCGCCTCCGTGAACGGCGAACTCGCCGCCGAAGCTGAGTTGCTGTGCAAAATGGTGGACCTCGAACCAGCAGAGGGCCCGGCGCCGGATACGGTCGAGAATGCGCGATGAGTGAAATTGATTCCCGCGCCATCGTTTCGCCATCGGCGCGGCTGGGTCGCGGAGTAAAGATCGGAGCATACGCCGTAGTTGGCGACGAAGTGGAACTCGGCGAGGGCTGCGTCCTCGAGCCCCACGCCATGGTCCAGGGACCCTCGCATCTGGGACGCGACAATCATCTCTTTCCCTTCTGTTCGATTGGCGGCGACCCGCAGGACCTCACCTACAAGGGAGAGCGCGTATCGCTCGAAGTCGGCGACGCGAACGAATTTCACGAATTCTGCACCGTGAACCGCGGCACGGTGAAGGGTGGCGGCGTCACTCGGCTCGGCAGCCACAATTTGATTATGGCTTACGCGCACATCGCACACGATTGCCAGGTCGGCAACTATACCGTGTTCACGAACGCCGCCACACTCGCGGGCCACGTCATATTTGAAGACTACGCCACGCTCGGCGCCTTCTCCCCAGTCCACCAGTTCTGCCGCATCGGCAAGTACGCCTACATTGCTGCGCATACTGTGATAACCCAGGACGTTCCGCCGTTCTCAAAAGTGGTGGCGCCGCGAGAAACCCGCTGCTACGGCGTCAACTCTGTTGGCCTCGAGCGCCAGGGCTTTTCGCCCGAGCGCATCAAATCCATCGAACAGGCCTACCGCCTGCTCCTGCGCTCCAAACTCAACACCGCCCAGGCGCTCGAAAAAATGCGTGGAACCCTCTCTGGCTCCGAAGACGTCTTAACACTAATCCGGTTCATCGAATCGGCCGAACGCGGCGTGACGAAATAGGTATGACTGTGGCCGCTTCACCTGATACCGCTTCCGCGCACTGGGGTCTGATTGCCGGTAACGGTGACTTTCCTTTCCTTGTGCTCGAAGGCGCCCGGCGCCGCGGCATTGATATGGCCGTGATTGCTATCCGCGAAGAAGCTTCGCCGTCGCTCGAGCGCGTCACCAGGCGCCTGCACTGGGTGAGCCTCGGCGAATTAAGCCGCACAATTGAACTGTTGCACCAGGAGGGTGTGAAACGCGCTGTGATGGCCGGGCAAGTGAAGCACAACAAAATTTTCAGCGCCATCCGCCCCGACTGGCGGCTGGCCAAGCTCCTTTTTTCGCTGCCAGCGAAAAATACTGACTCCTTGATTGGGGCCGTCGCGCGCGTGCTCGAAGACGAAGGCATCGAACTCGTGGACTCGACAAAATTTCTTGGCCCGCTCCTGCCCGCGCCCGGCGTTCTCACGTGCCGCGCCCCGGACGAACTGGAAGCAGCCGACATTGCCTACGGCCGCGATGTCGCGCAGCGCATCTCTGCGGTAGACCTCGGCCAGACGGTGGTCGTCCGCGCGCTCGCCTGCGTGGCCATCGAAGCCATGGAAGGCACGGACGAAACCATCGAGCGCGCCGCCCGCATCACTGGCGGTCAGCGGCTGGTGGTCGTAAAAGTCAGCAAGCCGCAGCAGGACATGCGCTTCGATGTTCCCGTCGTCGGCATGAAAACCATCGAAGTTATGCGCCGCTCGCACGCCACAGCTCTCGCGATTGACGCCACACGCACCCTGCTTTTCGATCGCGATGCTCTGATTCGCGCCGCAGATGAAGCAGGCATCGCCATTCAGGCGTTCGCGCCGGCAGAGGCCGCCCCGCCGCCGCAGAAATCGGAGAGTCAAAGAAAGTCGTGAGCGGTAAACCCATCCGCGTTGCTGTCGTCGGTGCTGGCGAGTTCGGCCGCAACCACGTCCGCGTCTGGCGCAAGCTAGAAGGCGCTGACCTTGTCGGCATCGTGGACACCGATGCCGATTGCGCTGCCCGCGTCGCCGCAGAATTTGGCACCCGCGTCCTTCCGGGACTCGATGCACTTGCTGCTGAACGCGTCGAGGCCGTCAGCCTCGCAGTGCCCACGAAAGCGCACGCTCGAATCGGCTGCCAATTGCTCGAAAACGATCTCGATGTCTTGGTCGAAAAGCCCATGGCCGCGTCGCTCGCCGAAGCAGACGAGCTCATCGCCGCGGCCAGGCGCCGCGGCCGCATTCTCCAGGTCGGCCACGTCGAGCGGTTCAACCCTGCTGTCACCGCCGTGCACGGCATCGTCTCGCGCCCCATGTTCTTTGAAGTCCACCGCCTCGGCATCTTCACCCCCCGCAGCCTGGATATTGATGTCGTGTACGACGTGATGATCCACGACCTCGACATTGTTCTCTCGCTCGTCAACTCACCTGTCGCCGATTTGAAAGCTGTTGGCATCCCGGTGATAACCGACAAAGTCGACATTGCACACGCGCGGCTGGAATTCGAAACCGGAACGGTCGCGAATTTCACCGCCAGCCGCGTTTCCACCGAGCGTGTCCGCAAAATGCGCTTCTTTCAGGAGCACGAATACATCTCGCTCGATTTCACCCGCCAAGACGTCCTGCGCGTTCGCGTGAAGCCGGCGACACCACAGCCGGAAATTAATTTTGAAAAATTGCCCACCACGCCCGAAGAACCGCTCCACGCCGAGCTTCGCGCCTTCCTCGATTCCGTGCGCACACGCCAAGCCCCTTCCGTTGACGGGCTCGCCGGCCGCCGCACTCTCGAATTGGCCGATCGCGTCATGGCGGGCATCCTCGAGCACGCTCGGCGCGTCCAACTGGGTGCATACGCCCCTCAGGGTTCTAGATGATTCCCCGCATATTGGTCCCGAGAGATGTGCGCCCCGTCTCCAAAGGCGAGGCGAAGAAAAATGGGCACCGCTTTGAGACATACATGGACGACCGCACCGTCGTCCCCTCCGGCTTGTCAGACGCGCCCCCGCTTGACGGAAAGACGACCATCCCCGCTCATCTTCCGCTCGGAGTTCTCGTAGATCGCACGCTTGTGCCGCGCGGCCTGCCTCAGAAGACGATCGAAAGTTTTCAGCCGCTCTCCGAATACGCGCCCATCGCCATTCTGGATTCCCGTGTAGTGGTGCCCGCGTATGTAGAGCCGGCCGAGCCCGAGGAAATTCAGGAATTTGTGGACCGGGCGCCGGACATGTCTGCCGCGCGCCGCGAAGTTGTGCAGCCGGATATTTTCACAACCGGCGATGCCAACCTGCTCATCGAGCCTGAGGTAAAGAAGGACGCCAAGTCTGATCTGGTCACACGCACGGTATCGCTCATATTTCACATCGGTCTGATCGTTTTCCTCGTCTCGATCCCGAAGCTTTTCCCGCCGCATATTCCCACCAGGCAAGAGGTGGAGCTCGCCAGCCGCCAATTGGGCGTTACCTATATTTCGCCTGATGAAATTCCTAAAATGCCCGGGCCGCCTCCCGGTCCCAAAGTGCGCATTACTCCAAAGGTGCTGAATCAGGTGGCCCCGCCGCGCCCGGAAACGCACGCCCCTGTCGAAGCTCCGCCGGTCGCGTCAGCGCGTCCGCCTGTCGAGCTGCCTTCGGCCCCCACGCCGCACGTGCCAGCTGATACTGTGCCAGTTCAGCCCACCCCTACGCCCTCGCGCGTGCTGCCAGCAGCACCGCCAACCAACCCAACTCCTGGGAAGCTCAATCTCAATCTGCCGAATGCATCGCCAGGAAAAGCCATCCAGGATCAAATGCAGGACGCGATTCGCCACGGCGGGGGCGGTATCGTATACGGTTCCCCCGGCGGCGGAGGGCGAGGCGCTGGTGGCGGTGGTGGACACGGCACGCAGGGCATGCAGCCTGGCGTCTCGATCCTCACTCCGCACCCCGGAGTTGACTTCGACAGTTACATCAATCGTCTCCTCGCAACAGTCAAACGGAATTGGTACGCCGTGATGCCCGAATCGGCGTTGATGGGCGACAAGGGAGTTGTCGTCATTACTTTCCGCATTAAGCGTGATGGAGTGGTCCCCCTGCCCGATCCCAATCTGGAAAGAACCTCCGGCAAAGAGCCGCTCGACGTGGCTGCCATGTCCTCGATTCGCACTTCGAGCCCCTTCGAACCGCTGCCGTCGCAATTTAAGGGTCCGGAGATCGAGCTCCGATTCATCTTCTTCTATAATCTCCCCATTGATTACGCGCAGTGACCGATCCATGAAGCTGAATCGCACGCAAATTATCGGCGCGCTGCTTCTCGCAGCCCTCGCGCTGCTGGCACTGTTGCTGCGCTATTGGAAATTTTCCGGATGAGCGATCTTGCCCGGCTCATCGTCATCCTCGGGCCCACGGCTTCCGGCAAATCGGCACTGGGCGTCCGGCTCGCTGAGCAGCTCGGCGGCGAGATTGTGGTGTGTGATTCCACACAGGTGTACCGCCATTTCGATATCGGCACCGCGAAAGTGCCCCTCGATGAACAACGCGGCATCCTTCATCACCTCGTGGATCTCATCGAGCCGCAAGAAGTTTTCACTGCGGGCGATTACCGCAAGCACGCTTTGATCGCCCTCGAAGGCATTCGCAGCCGCGGCAAAGTCCCCATCCTCACTGCAGGCACGGGACTGTATCTACGGGCGCTTCTCGAGGGCTTAGCCGATGCTCCGACGCGCTCGGAGGAATTGCGGGATCGCCTCCGTTGCAAAGCCAAACTCCGCAGCCCCGCGCATCTCCACCGCATCCTCGCGCGGCTCGACAGTCTCACCGCCGCAAACATTGAGCCTCGCGACACGCAGAAAATCATCCGCGCTATCGAGATGCGGGTTCTGACCGGCAAGCCGGTCGGCGAAATTCATCGCGGCAGCCGCAGCGGCCTCGAAGGCTACCAAGCAATAAAGATCGGCCTGCTCCCACCACGCGCAGCGCTTTATGCCCGCATCCACTCACGCGTTGAGGCGATGCTTGCAGCAGGCTGGATCGAAGAGGTCCGCCAATTGATTGCAAAAGGAATCCCCGCCGATGCCAAGCCCTTCCAGTTTATCGGCTACTCGCAACTCCGCTCCTATCTTGAAGGCGTGCTGAGCAGGGATGAGGCCATCAAGCAAATCCAGCATGCCACGCGCCGTTTCGCCAAGCGCCAGATCACCTGGTTCCGCAAAGAACCAAGCGTCCAATGGCTTTCAGCATTTGGCGATGCGCCGGAGACCGTCGCTGCCGCCATGCAATACTTGTAAGGAGAGTCCTGTTGAGTGCTTGACGCTCGCCCCGCGGGCGTATATTGTGCTGCCGAGCATACGCTCCCGTATGGCATCTGCCGCCCCTGCTCCTCTCAAGCCAGCTCCTCTCCAACCCCTGGATTGGATTCGCGCTGCCGCCGCTCGTTTAGCGCAGGAGGGAATCGACGCCGTTCGCGTTGAAGTTCTGGCGCGCGACCTTCTCGTCAGCAAGGGCAGTTTCTATTGGCACTTCCGCGACCGCGAGGATCTATTGAGTTCCGTCCTCTCTCAATGGGAGGGCGAGGAAACCGCGTGGCTCCGTGAAGCAGCCGGCGCCGAAAAAAGCGCCGCCACTCGCTGGGCTACGTTGGTCGAACACAGCGCAGACCCGGAGCGATGCCGATTCGAGGCTGCCCTGCGCGCATGGGCGCGGCGTGATGATCGCATAGCTGTTCGCGTAGCCGCCGTCGAGAAAAGCCGCCGTGAATTTATCGCCCGTGTGCTGCAAGATGTGGGCTTCGCCCCGAGCGCCTCGGATTCCTGGGCCGACCTGGCGCAACTTGTGTACCTCGGTTGGCTTGACCGCTCTACACGTGACACGGAATTCAGGCTCGCCGGCCGCGGTCTCGGTGAATTTCTTTCCGAGTTGGTCTTAGCCGCCTCGGCGCGCCTGCCCGGCATGGATCGCTGAAATTCGACTCGCTGATCTACGCTTTACTCTTCCGCGCTCATCTCCAGCGATTTCACATGCGAGAATAAATCGGCGTATAATGGAAACCAGATGAGCGTGAATTCCTCCAGGCCCCGGCCTGGCCCTCGACCCTGCACTCGGATGAAAACTGCGCAACCCCTGGACAATCGAGAGCGTGTTCTGTTGGTTGGTATCGGCCTGAAAAAATCCCCGCGCGGCCGCGCGGGCGATCCTACAGCGGCAGGGCGTGATTCGCTCGAGGAGCTTCAGGAACTTGCGCAGAGCGCCGGAGCGACCATTGCCGGCAGCTTGCTGCAGGTGCGCGAGGCGCTCGATCCGGCCACGCTCGTCGGTCGCGGCAAACTCGAAGAAATCCGTGTCGAAGCCGAACTCCAACGCGCGCCGCTCGTGATCGTGGATCATGATTTGACCCCCGGCCAGCTCCGCAATTTTGAAAGAGGGCTGGGCTGCCGCGTGATTGACCGCACCCAGCTAATCCTCGATATTTTTGCCTGCCACGCGCGCTCCCGCGAAGGTCAGCTGCAGGTGGAGCTGGCGCAGTTGAATTATCTGCTCCCCCGGTTGACAGGCAGAGGCGAAGATCTCTCGCGTCTCGGCGGCGGAATCGGCACGCGCGGACCGGGTGAACAAAAACTGGAGATCGACCGTCGGCGCATTCGAGATCGCGTGCGCAAAATTCAGCAGGCCATCGAAACGGTCCGGCGCCAACGCGCCACTCGCCGCAGCGCCCGCCAGGCCGTCCCACTGGGCATGATCGCTCTGGTCGGCTACACCAACGCCGGTAAATCCACCCTCTTCAATGCGCTTGCTCATGCCGATGTGCTCACTTCATCGCAAATGTTCGCTACTCTCGATCCCACCATCCGCGCCGTTCGCTTGCCATCGCGCCGCCGGGCCCTGCTTTCCGATACCGTGGGATTTCTCCGCGATCTTCCCCCGGACTTGATCGCCGCTTTCCGCGCCACACTCGAAGAAGTCCAGGAAGCCTCGCTCATTCTTCACGTCACCGATGTTTCCAATCCGCATCACGCCGAGCAGGACTCCGAAGTGATGAAGGTGCTCGCCGATCTCGGCGTGCAGGATCGCCCACGCTTGCACGTCCTGAATAAAACGGACCTGCTTTCCGCAGGCGATCTGGCGGCAATGGTCCACGCCAATGGCCATCGCGAACAAACAGTATTCGTTTCCGCATCTACGGGGGCAGGCCTCGAAGATCTGCTCGCGAAGATTGACGCGGCCCTGCCGGTTGATCCGCTCATCCGCCTGCAACTCCGCGTGCCCCTCTCCGACGGCCGCCATCTCTCGCTCGTTTATGCTTGCGGCCGAGTTCTCCAGGCCAAAGTCGTTGAGAATCACCTCCATCTCGATGCGGAACTGCCTCAATCGCTCGCTCGCCAGATGGAGGAATTCGTCGTGGCCCCGGTCGAAGCAGCCCGCGCGGCAGATGTCCCCAAATCTTGAGCCACCGCCAATTTGCGCGGTCTTGGCACCCGAATTTTTCGTTCGCCGCATAATTCTGACTCCCCTATAATTCGAGCGTTTTCAATCGCCTGTTGAAAACGCTGTGGAAAAATGGTCCTCCAACTCCCACATTCCAATACCCATGCTCCATTTCGGCTGCAAGTTGACCCTCCTTTGAATCCTACAACTAATTGATTCACTTATGGTTAGCCAGACGTAGCTCCCCAACAGGCCCACATTTCGCTCAGAAGCACACTCTTTTCCCGCCAATTCGAATTTGCACAGGTTTGCAGCAGCTCGTTCGCTTAAGAGTCACTACTGCAAGTATTTGCCTTCCTGGTCATAACCATCGAATCTTCAACGCCATCACGTCTTACTCCCGCAACCTCCCTCCCGTTGACTCACCAACATCGCAGGACTATAGTGAAGATTCTGGCCGCTGGAGGCGTTGAAGGGCGAATTGCAGTTCTTCCAGAGATCGACATGAACCTTCCGAACAGCCTGACCATTCTACGAATCTTTTTCGTACCCCTTCTCGTTGTTGTCCTTTTGACCCGCCAACCCAATTGGGAATTCTGGGGCTTACCGGTGCATTTCGAAGTTCTAGGTGTGCTGATATTGCTGATGGCCGCTGTCACAGATGTGATGGACGGATACATCGCGCGTAAGCGCCGCGAAGTTACAACTCTGGGAATCCTGCTCGATCCCATCGCCGACAAACTTCTGATTTCCGCGGCCTTCATTTCGCTGGTGCAGATGGGCCTGGTGCCTGCGTGGATGGTGGTAATCATCATCGGCCGCGAGTTCATCGTCACCGGCCTCCGCGAGATCGCCTCCGTCGAGGGATTGGTGATTCCTGCTTCCGCGCTTGGAAAGACCAAGATGGTTTTGCAGGTGCTCGCAGGCTGTGCCGTAATTCTCACTGCAAAATATTCTGCGTTGAAGCCGCTGGGAACAACCTTGCTCTGGCTGGTGGTGCTCAGTGCGGTTGCCTCGGCAGTGCATTATTTCCAGATGTTCTGGAGTCAGATTAATTCCCGCGTGCAACAGCGGCGCAGCGGCGTTTTGACGGTCAAGCAGGAAGAAAAGCCCCAGGATGTCCTCACTCGCTGATCGCGAGCAGCAAACGCTCCTCGAATTCGCGCGGCACGCTTTGATGGCGGCAGTCGAGGATCGTGACTTCCTGGAAACTCCCCCGCTGAACGAAATCCTGCAACGTCCTTCCGGCGCCTTCGTCACCTTGCGCCGTCGTGGCCGCCTGCGCGGCTGCGTTGGCCAGCTCGCCACTGCCGACCCGCTGATTCAAGTGGTGGCACATTGCGCCAGGGCGGCTGCGCTCGATGACCCGCGCTTCGAACCCGTCCGCCCGGACGAGCTCTCCGAGCTCGACATCGAGTTATCGGTCTTGTCATCGCTCTTCGCGATTACTTCCGATCAAATTGTAACCGGCAGGCACGGCTTGCTGATCAGCCGTGGATTGCAGCGCGGCGTGCTGCTGCCTCAGGTGGCTGCAGAATTTGGATGGTCGGCAGAAAGATTTTTGGAAGAAACCTGTACGAAGGCCGGACTCGGGCGCGACGCGTGGAAACACCCGGACACTCAGGTGGAAGCTTTTACGGCAGAAGTTTTCAGCGAGGCGGATTTCCGGCGCCCGGCAAGGGCGCCGGAAAAGCGGGGTTATTCCAATTCTACGTAGTCGCCCGCAAGGATTTCGCGCAGGCTGTACGTAACCAGCACGCTCGCGGCGTTTGGGGCCGTCCGCACTACAACCCCTTCTCCAAGAACTTCCCGCGGCACATTGCTCCAGTTCCATTTCTTCGGAACAGCGCCGAAACCAGCCTCCCCGAATTCCGGCTCGATTTCAAACGCAACACGTTTGGTCTGGTATGCGGTTTCATGCTCTGTGCCCTGATATCGGAAGATGCGGAAGTAGTCGCCAACCCTCACACCCTGATTGTTCCCCAGGTTCACATAGACGGTGCTGTTCGTTCCACTCGACTGTGCCCAATACCTGCCGGTGATTATCATCGCGGTCGGCTTCCCGCTCGGTGGTGCAAAGCGGTCAAAATTGCTCTCCGACTTCAGCGGCGGCGCTGGGCGCTCGGTGAAGGGCAGCACGACATCTCCGCGCTGCAGATAGCTGCAGGAATTCTGGACTTGGGCGATCGACACGTCTGGCTGGGCAACCACCACTCTCAGCCGTCCCTGATCCGCCCACACCGTTCCGAGCTTCTTCAGGATCGACATTTGCCACTTCGTCCATTGGGCATCGGTCGGGTCCGTGATCGCCCGCACAACGGAAAATTGATCTCCCACTTTCACGCCCTGGTTTGCGCCCTTGTTGAAATAGACGTAGTCGCCATCCGTGAACACATTCTTGACGCTCGATTCTTCGCCCGTGATTACGTAGGCGTCCCGCGGGACACTTTCGGTTGTCACCACGCCCGAGCAATAGATGTCGTCTTGCGTCGTCGTGGGCCCCTTATCCTGGGCCGAAACGCCGGCTGCCGAGAGGGCCAAAACCAGTCCAGCAAAGGCAATTTTCCCGTGCATGACGCGTGCTCCTTTGAATTCTTGGCGCCTTCGAGCAGGCGCTACCCGATGAGCCGAACGTAACATCCGTACTGGAACCCGTCAAGACAATGGTCGGCCTCCCTTTACACATTGGGTACCGCATGGTAGAAGCCAGAACCCCCCTGTACGGCGGGCCAGGGTGTCCCGGAGAGACCCCTGAGATGGATTCGAATCGTCCCTCTGAGCGCAAAGGTTCCTCCAAGAATGCTCAACCACGACAAGATCTGCGCCGTTGTCGCTGCCAGGGATGCGCGGTCAACGGCACGCCAACTTGCCCGGGCGCTGCCATTCACACGCACGATCGAGCTACGCCTCGATTGGCTGGGTGACGACCGCGAAATCGCGCGATTTTTGCGCCAACTGGCGGCGAAGCGCCCCCGTGCCGCCCTCCTTGCGACCTGTCGCCGCCAAGAAGCAGGCGGGCGCTATCGCGGGACGATCGCGCACCAACTCCTCCACCTCGCGGAGGCCCTCCGCGCAGGTTGCACCTGGTACGACCTCGAAATCGAATCCGCGTCGAAGTGCCCTCCGGAGCTGCTCGAGGTCCTCCTCGGTGAAGGTCGCCAGATCACCTCGGCGCACTCCTTCCGCTCCATGACGTCGAACCCGAAGCGAATCATTCAGCAGCTCTCGCACTCGCGCCCTGCCGCAATCAAGATTGCATCGCAATGCAGTTCTCTTGCCGCTGGCTTGCGCCTCTTACGCCTCACGCGCAGCCGACGCCACGTCATCGCCGTGCCCATGGGCGAGGTCGCGATGCCCCTCCGCGTCTTGGCGCATCGCCTAGGCAGCGCGCTCGTCTATGCGCCAGTCGAAAACCCCACGGCTCCGGGCCAGGTCTCGCTCTCTGAAATGTTGACCCTGTATCGTGGCGGCCAGATCAGCCGCCGTACGCGAGTCTATGGCGTGATTGGCGATCCCATCGCCCATTCGCTCTCGCCACAGCTTCACAACACTGGATTCCAGGCGCGCAAAATGGACGCGGTGTATCTGCCGTTCCTGGTCCGCGATCTCCGCGACTTTCTCGGTGCCATTGCACCGCTCGGCATCGCCGGCTTCAGCGTCACGCTCCCGCACAAAGAGAGCATTCTGTGGCACCTCGATGATTGCGACCCGCTGGCGGCTTCCATCGGTGCGGTGAATACCGTGGTGGCGCGCGCTGGGGAAAAACTCTACGGCTACAACACCGACTACGTGGGTGTCCTGCGCGCACTCGGGCAGCGCATGTCCCTTCGCGGCAGCCGCGTCTTCATCCTTGGAGCCGGAGGAGTCGCCCGGGCCGTTGCCTTCGCGCTCGCCCAGGCCGGAGCAGCCGTTTGCATTCTCGCGCGCAGGAAACAGAGAGCGATGGCTCTGGCGCGCGCAGTCGGCGGCGAAGCGATTGCTCGGCCTCGCCTCGCTCATGAATTCTTTGACGCCATCGTCAACGCCACCCCAGTCGGCATGTATCCATACGCTGACCGCTCTCCGCTCCAGTCCCGCGAGCTGAACACCCGCCTTCTCTTCGATACGATCTATCGCCCGCAGCGCACCATGCTCATGCAACTTGCTGCGCGCCGCGGCATCGAAGTCGTATCCGGCGTCGAGATGTTCATCGCGCAGGGTACAGCGCAATGGGAAATCTGGACCGGCGAGCGCGCTCCGATCACCCCCATGCGCCGCGCAGTTCTGCACGCGTTGCGGGAAGGGCAATGAAAATGGCCCCGGAATCGCTGCCCGCGAAAAGCGGATAGCTTTTTCGCTTTCGTGACGGAAGAATAGAACGCGAAATGATTCAACCGGAATTCAAATCCTTCTGCCGCCTTGCACGCCAGGGCAACCTCGTCCCGGTTTACGACACATTCAATGCCGATCTGCTGACGCCCGTCGGCGCCTATCTCCGCCTCGCCCACAACGCCAAATATTCCTTCCTGCTTGAAAGCGTCGAGGGCGGCGAAACGATTGCCCGCCACGCATTCACCGGCGCTAATCCCCAGGAAATTTTCCGCGCACGTGGCTGCGTCTGCACTCTCGAATCCGACGGGCACCGCGTGCAGTTCGACGAAAATCCCATGGAGCAATTGCGCCGCCTCACAGCTCGCTATCATCCCGTGCGCATTCCTGGCCTTCCGCCGCTCACCGGCGGCGCGATCGGTTATTTTTCCTACGATATGGTGCGTCTCGTCGAGCGTATTCCTGCTACTGGCACGGATGATCTCGGCCTCGACGATTGCGTCATGATGTTTTATCTCGGTCTGGTCGCCTTCGATCGCTTGCAGCACCGCGCCTGGGTGATTCGCAATGTGTTCACGGAAGGCCCGGGCAGCCTGCGCGCGAAATATGACGCCGCCGTGCGCGAAATCTGTCGGACTCGCCGCGTACTCGAAGGGCCGCTCCCGAGACAACGCCGCCCGCGGAGCGCCGGCCCGCTGCATATCCGCTCCAATTTCACCAAGACGCAGTACCTCGCTGCCATCCGCAAAGCAAAGTCCTATATCCGCGCCGGCGATATTTTTCAAGTCGTCCCCAGCCAGCGGTTCTCAACCGATACCGACACTGATCCTTTCGAAATTTACCGCGCCCTCCGCGTCATAAATCCTTCGCCCTATCCCTACTTCCTCCGCCTTGACGATGTCTCCGTCGCCGGCAGCTCTCCCGAAATGCTCATCAAAGTCCAGGGCCGCGACGCCTTCTACCGCCCCATCGCCGGAACGCTGCCCCGTGGCCGCACCGAGACGGAAGACCGCGCGCTTGAAGCAAAGCTCCTCGCCGATCCCAAGGAGCGTGCCGAGCACATCATGCTCGTGGATCTTGGCCGCAACGATCTCGGCCGTGTCTGCGAATACGGCTCAGTCCAGGTCGAGCGCCTGATGTTTGTCGAACGCTATTCGCACGTGATGCATCTCGTCTCCAGTTTGCGCGGCCGCCTGCGTCCCGGCGTGGATTGCTTCGACGCGCTGATGGCTTGCTTCCCCGCCGGCACGGTTTCCGGCGCGCCAAAAATTCGTGCCATGGAAATCATCGACGAGCTCGAGCCTACCCGCCGCGGGCTCTACGCCGGCGCAGTGCTCTATCTCGATTTCTCGGGCAACCTCGATTCCTGCATCGCGCTTCGTACTCTCGTCTCCAAAAATGGACGCGCCTATATCCAAGCGGGCGGCGGAATCGTCGCCGATTCCGTTCCCGAGCGCGAATATCAGGAGACGGTCAACAAGGCCCGCGCCGTGGTAAAAGCGCTCGAAATCGCGCACCGCGGCGGCAACGATAGTCGCGCGGAATAATGCGCGGCGCTAGAATGGAAGCTGCAAGATGATTCTGCTCCTCGACAACTACGACTCCTTCACTTACAACCTGGCGCAGTACCTCGGCCAGATGGGACAGCAACTCGAAGTCCGCCGCAACGACCAGATCACGCTCGATGAAATCGAGGAGCTTCAGCCCGAGCGCATCGTGATCTCCCCCGGCCCCTGCACGCCGAAAGAAGCCGGTATCAGCGTTCCGCTCGTCGAACGGTTCACGGGGAAAATTCCAATTCTCGGCGTTTGCCTCGGCCACCAGGCAATTGGCGCCGCATTCGGCGGCCACGTAATCCGCGCGCCAAAAGTCATGCACGGGAAAACCAGTGAAATTCACCACGATGGGAAGACGGTCTTTCGCGGCCTCCCGCAGGATTTTCAAGCCACTCGCTACCACTCTCTGATCGTCGAGCGCAAATCTCTCCCGCGCGCGCTCGAAATTTCCGCCGAAACCGCTGACGGCACCATCATGGGCCTCCGCCACCGCAAACTGCGCGTCGAAGGCGTCCAGTTCCACCCCGAGTCGGTTCTCACCGGCTCTGGCTTCCGCCTCCTCGAAAATTTCCTCGCTCTGTAGAACGAAATCCTGCTCAAGAAGGCCCGCTTTGGCCCTTAAGTAATTCTGTAGCTCAAGCCCCGTCCCGACCATTATTGTCGGGACTGGCCTGAGGTTTTTCTCTCGGCGTTTCTCTGCGCCCTCTGCGTCTTTGCGGTGAATGCCTTTACGGTTTGCCTCGCAGTGAGGATGAACTGAACAGAAGTACGTGCCTTCTAAAGTGCCGTCTGGCCGCGCGGTTTCTCTTCTTGTGAAAACGCCACCAGCGTCTCCAGCCGCGCCCGTGCAGCCCCCGAATCAATTGACTCCGCCGCCAGCCGCACTCCGTCAAGAAAATCCGTTGCGCGCCCGGCAGCCACCAGCGCCGCTGCAGAATTCGCCAGCACAATGTCGCGGCGGGGCCCATGATCGTGCGGCGCATCCGGATGTCCCAGTACGTGCTTGATGATCCGTGCGTTGTGCTTCGCTTCTCCGCCTTGAATGCTTTCGAGCGGCGCGCGGCTCAAGCCAAAATCTTCCGGCGCCGTGGTGTAACTTCGGACCACCCCATCACGCAGTTCCGCGATATTCGTCTCGTCC
>Ga0307475_10000061_pt1 | contig 57943 bp, 52 predicted proteins | sample atmos_gasesECM1C_FD_203317 | JGI IMG/M metagenome (GOLD analysis project Ga0307475, IMG submission 203317) | Hardwood forest soil microbial communities from Morgan-Monroe State Forest, Indiana, United States - atmos_gasesECM1C_515 | ecosystem: Environmental > Terrestrial > Soil > Temperate... | reverse complement strand
AAACCGTCTTCCTCGTCCCACAATGACCGTCCATCCGTGCCCATATCGTTCATCGCATGTGCGATGTGCACGAAATGCTCGAAGAATTTGCTGGCCACGTCCTCATACGCCGGATCTTCCTTCGCCAGTTCCAAAGCGATGGCCAGCATGTTCAGGCAATACATTCCCATCCAACTCGTGCCGTCGGATTGCTCCAGATGCCCACCGGTGGGGAGCGGCGCGGAGCGGTCAAATACTCCGATGTTGTCGAGCCCCAAGAAGCCGCCCTCGAAAATATTCATGCCTTCGGGATCTTTGCGGTTCACCCACCAGGTGAAATTCAGCAGCAGCTTGTGAAACACCTTTTCCAGAAACCCGCGATCTGCCACTCCACGCAAGCGCCGCTCGATTTTGTAAACTCGAAAAGCTGCCCATGCGTGCACCGGCGGATTCACGTCCCCAAACGCCCACTCATATGCGGGCAATTGCCCGTTCGGATGCATGTACCACTCGCGCAGCAACAGAATGAGCTGGTCCTTAGCAAAATCCGGATCGATCAGCGCGATGGGAATGGTGTGAAACGCCAAGTCCCACGCTGCGTACCACGGATACTCCCAATTGTCCGGCATGGAGATGACGTCATCATTGTACAGGTCCGTCCAGTCGTGGTTACGCCCCTTCAATCGTTCTTTCGGGGGAGGCGGACCCGCGGGGTCGCCGTCAAGCCACGTGCGCACGTCGTAGTGATAGAACTGTTTGTTCCACATCATTCCGGCGAAGGCTTGCCGCATGACCAGGTTGGCATCCGCCGACAATTCCTTGGGGACGCGCGAATTGTAGAACTCGTCGGCCTCTTTCCGCCGCCGCGCAAACAGATCGTCAAAGCCGGCGCCAAAATCGTTCGTGCCAGGCACGCCCTCCGCGCGTTCGGCGCGCCCGGGCGCGTTGATGGCTCCAACCATCGGTGAATTGCTGTCCATCGCCGCGAGCGGCTCCATATCCGTCAATCGTAGCTTTAGCGTCACGGATTCGCCCGCGCCCAGCACAAGCCGATACAGCGCCGCCATCTTGGTCCCCATCTGCTGAGGATTCACAGCCGTTTTATCGCCTCCAATCACATAGGCATGAAAGGCATCCTTCACGTACGACCGGTTCTTCCCGCCGAACAGCCGCCGAAAGTTCGTTTCGTTCTCGGTGAACAACAGCTCCGGGTGGCCGGCGCAAAGCAGCCATCGTTTGCCATACTGCCAGTGCTCCAATTCGGTGCACAGGCTTCCTGGCACACAGGTAGCAATTCGCGCCGAGGGACGGCGCGGGTCCTTGCCCCACGACCAAGTATTGCGAAACCACAAGGAAGGCAGCAGTTGTAGCTCAGCGCTCTGCGGCCCGCGATTTACGGCCGTGATGCGAATCAAAATATCTTCGACATCGACCTTTGCGTACTCGACAAACACATCGAAGTAGCGATTCTCCGCGAATACGCCGGTATCGAGAAGCTCATATTCAGGCTGGTCCTTGCCGCGGCGCCGATTTTCCTCCACCAACTGCGCATACGGAAACTCCGCCTGCGGGTACTTGTAGAGCATGCGCATGTAGCTGTGCGTTGGCGTCGAGTCCAGGTAAAAATATTGCTCCTTGACGTCCTCGCCGTGGTTCCCTTGGTTGCCCGTCAAGCCGAAAAGCCGCTCCTTCAATATGGGATCGCGCCCATTCCACATCGCCAGGCCAAAGCAAATCATCTGATGCCGGTCGCTGATGCCTCCGATGCCGTCTTCGCCCCATCGATATGCTCTCGAGCGCGCATGGTCGTGAGGAAAGTACTCCCACGCGGTACCGTCCGCGCTGTAATCCTCGCGCACCGTGCCCCATTGCCGCTCGGACAGATATGGCCCCCAGCGCTTCCAATACTTCTTCCGGGTACGTGCTTCTTCGAGTCTGTTGTCTTCGATGGTCTGTATTCGTGCCATGGAGTCTTAGATTCTCTCACGAGCAAAAAGCGACACACCATGCTGTTATTTTTTTGTCTTCGCATCCCGTCCGCGCGCAACCCGCCCCGCTTGGACACTTAAAGGGCCGAAGCTACCACGTAAAGAGCGCTTCCCGTGAGCTTTAGCCCTGAGACGAAACCACTCTCTTGCCGCTCTCCAAAAAACTCGAAAAAAAGCTTGACAACCTATACTGTACGCCATACAGTGTATGCCGTACAGTGGGTGATGCACAGTATGACCACCGAACCCCATCTCTTCGAGAACATCCGCATGGAGTTGCGCCGCGGCTCCTTGATCCTGGCCGTCCTCGCGCAGCTCCGCACCGAGCAGTATGGCTACACGCTTCGCAAGGCTCTCTCCGAGCATGGCATGGAAATCGACGAAGGCACTCTCTATCCCCTATTGCGCCGCCTCGAATCCCAAGGCCTGCTCGTCAGCGAATGGCGTGAAGAAGACAAGCGCAACAAGCGCTTTTACGTTTTGTCCGCTGACGGCAAGACCATCCTCAAACAGCTGCTTGCCGAATGGAAAAGCATTGATTCTTCGTTGAACGGAATTGTCAGGAGGTAACGTATGTATTCGCGGTTTCATCGCATTCCCTCGAGATTCTTGCCTCTGGTCGTGGGAGGCACTCTCTTGCTGAGTACCGGCCCGGACGCGTTGCGCACCGTCGGCCAAGCCAGCCTTCTGTTAGCACAGATTTCCTTGGAACTCTGCCAACTGGGTCTCGCTGTTTTGCGCGTTTGTGGAATATAAGGAGCCGTTATGCAAATCGTCGATCGTTATCTCCAATCCGTGAAGAGCTGCCTCCCTGCAGCGCAGGCCGATGACATCGTCAAGGAGCTTTCGGAAAACATCTCTTCGCAAATCGAGGACAAGGAAGGCGAGCTTGGGAGACCGCTCACGGAGGCCGAAGTAGAGGCCATCCTCAGGCAGCATGGCCACCCGTTGGTTGTGGCCAGCCGCTACCGTCAGGAGCAGCGCAGCGTCTCCTTCGGCCGCCAGATTATTGGCCCGGCTTTGTTCCCTTTCTACATCAGGGTGTTGAAGTTCAACCTGGGACTGACCAGCGTGGTCTTACTCGTAATATTCGCCGCTCTGTTTGCCAGTGGCCAGCCCATAGGCACGTTTCCGCAGGTCTTCCTCTATCAACTGCTGATCCAATTTGCGATCGTGACGCTGATTTTTTGGCTGGTGGATCAACACTTTACGAAGTTTCCGGATCGCTGGGATCCGCGAAAACCCTACGGAGTGCACCGTCCAGCGATGTCCTTGCCCGAGGACGGCCCCCGCATTTCCCGTGCAAAGCCGCTATCGCAGCTCATCGCCCTGGCTGTTTCACTCTTCTGGCTTCGGGCCGTGCAACACTCCCAGTTCCTAATTTTTGGCCCAGCCGCGGCTTTTCTCAGCCTCTCTCCGGCTTGGAGTAGGTTGTACATTCCCATCGTGGCTCTTATCCTCCTGGGAATGATACACGCCGGCATCAACGTAATTCGCCCCGACTGGATGCGCTTCCACTGGCTGATGAACGTTATTACGCGCGCGGGAGAAGTAGGACTCTGCTACTTTCTGATCAGGGCCGGAAGTCTGGTTGTGTCCGCAAATGTGACGGAGCCTGTGGACTACCATCGCGTGGCTCAAGTCGTGAATCAAACTGTTTATTATGGCATCTGGCTTACTGCCGTCATTTCCATCGTGCACCTCGCAAAGGATCTCAACCGACTCGTCTCCAGCGGGCCGCATCGCGTCTCTGTTGGCCAAGCAGAACAAGGACACTAGCCAGTTCGTTATACTTCTCGTACGGTAGCGCTATGCCATGCCAGCCTTTGGCGACTGGAGCGTCCCCGTTATATCCTCAGAGTCAGCGCAGCAAAGAGGCTTTATGATCGATTTCTATGCGAAACGCGCCCGAAGCGCATTTCCTGCTGCAATCCTGGCGCTCTTCATGGTGTTTCACGGCATATCCGCCGCCACGGCTCAGGACCGCCGCGACAACGCACTTCGCAAGCTCAACGAATCCGTCGACGCGCTGATCAAGAAGGTCTCACCCAGCGTGGTGCAAATATTGGTCACCGGCTACGGCCCCATCGATTCCGGAGAGCGCAGCAACACCGCTGTCGTCATTGGGCGGCAACGCGCTATCGGATCCGGGTTTGTCATCGATCCCGCGGGCTACATCATAACCAACGCGCACGTCGTTGCCGGAGCGCAGCGCGTGCAAGTGGTGGTGCCCGAAGGCGTTTCGGACGGCTCATTGCAAGCCATCCTCTCCGCGCGCACGAACATCGTTCCCGCTCGCGTTGTGGGCGTCGCGCGGGACATCGATCTTGCCCTTCTCAAAGTCGACAGTATGAAGTTTGCTGCTCTTCCTCTCGCGCAATACCGCAACATCCACCAAGGGGAGGTCGTTCTTGCCTTCGGCAGCCCGGAGGGTTTGCGCAATACGGTCACCCTAGGCGTAGTCTCCTCCGTGGCCCGCCAAATCGATCCGGATTCTCCGATGGTTTACATTCAAACCGACGCGCCCATCAATCCCGGAAATTCCGGCGGGCCACTGGTGAACGTCGACGGCGAAGTGGTCGGTATCAACACCTTTATCCTTTCGCAGTCCGGCGGAAACGAAGGGCTTGGCTTCGCCATTCCGAGCAATGTGGTCAACGTCGCGTACCAGCAGCTTCGCAAATTCGGTCACATTCATCGTGCGCAAATCGGCATCGGCCTGCAGACCATCTCGCCGGTTCTCGCCGCAGCCCTGAATCTTCCGCGGAGCTATGGCGTGATTGTTTCCGACGTTCTACCAGGAAGCCCCGCACTAACGGCGGGCGTGCGCGTTGGAGATATCCTGCTCACCATCGATGGCCGCACGGCCGACAGCGTTCCTTACGTTTCGTTTCGCCTGATGTCCGTCGACACGGGCGCGAAAGTGCGCCTGGAAGTTTTGCGCGGCAAGGAAAAGTTGGCTTTCGACGTTCCCGTTGTCGAAACCCCGCACGAGATGGATCAGATCGCTTCCCTCGCCGATCCTGAGAAAAATCTTGTGCGCCCACTGGGAATCATCGGCGTCGAAATCGACCAGAAAATCGCGGCCATGGCCCAAGACCTTCGCGACCCCTTCGGAATCATCGTGGTCGCCCGCTCCAGCGAAGGCGCGGATATTCCCCTGACCACTGGCGATGTAATCCGTACGCTGAACGGCCAACCCATGACCACCCTCGCTCGCTTGCGCGCCGCGCTACAATCCCTGCCACCGGGAGCACCGGTGGTCCTGCAAATCCAGCGCGATCAGCGTTTGCTCTTCGTGGCCTTCACCCTGGACCAGTTGTGACCAACCGCCACCACACATCGCGGCGATCGATTCCTGTCATTCTGAGCACATCCGATGAGGATGCGCGAAGAACCTCGACTGCGGAATTGGCGATCACGTCGACCTGAACGAGCACTTTTTCAAGGAGACTACGATTCAACCTCTTCGCCTCAATCCGATCCTCAATACCGATAGCTACAAGCTCACGCATTGGTGGCAATACCCGCCGAACACGCGCTTCATCTATTCCTATGTTTGCTCGCGCGGCGGCTTTTTCGATCACGCGCAAGTAGCCGGACTGCAATACCTTGTAAAGGCGAATTTTTCCGGCAAAGTTTTTACCGCTGAAGACATCGAGGAGGCAAGGAAGTTCGCGGACAAGCATTTCGGCGGAAATCCCAAGAGCTTCAACTATGCCGGCTGGAAAAGTCTGCACGCAAAGTACGGGGGAGTCTTGCCGCTGCGAATTAAGGCTGTGAAGGAAGGCTCACTCGTTTCCGCGCAGAATGCCATCATCACCCTCGAAAACACCGACCCGGAATTTTACTGGCTCACGAATTGGGCGGAAACGGTCTTGCTTCAGGTCTGGTATCCGGTCACGGTGGCAACGCTCAGCCGCGCCATAAAGCAGGCCATCGGCGAGGCGCTGGTGCGCACCGGTGATCCGGCTCTTTTGCCTTTCAAGCTGCACGACTTTGGCTTCCGCGGCGTGAGCAGCCGTGAATCCGCGGCCATTGGCGGAGCGGCGCACCTCTTCAATTTCTTGGGAACGGACAATCTCGCCGCCATCGAACTGCTGCAGCAGTACTACCATGCTGACATGCCCGGTATCAGCATCCCCGCCTCCGAGCACTCCACCATGACCGCCTGGGGCAAGGACCACGAGGTCGATGCCTTTGAAAATGTGCTGAACAACGTCCCGGAGGGAATCGTCGCGTGCGTAAGTGATTCCTATGACATCTACAATGCGGTCCAACACTTATGGGGGGGCAAGCTGCACGACAAAGTGATGCAGCGCAAAGGCACGCTGGTCATTCGCCCCGACAGCGGCGATGCGGTTGCTGTCCTCGAAACGATTTTCAACATTGCCGCCGAAAAATTCGGCTACGAAGTGAACCGCAAGGGCTGGAAAGTGATCGCGCCGCAAGTTCGCTTCATCCAGGGCGACGGCGTGAACTACCACACCATTCAAAATATGATTTTCCAGTTGACCCGCAGAGGCTGGTCCATGGACAACTGGAGCTTCGGCATGGGCGGCGCGCTCCTGCAGCAGATCAATCGCGACACGCTACGTTTCGCGCTGAAATGCTCCGCGATCGACATCAATGGCCAATGGCACGACGTCTACAAACAGCCGGTCACCGACCCCCGCAAGGACTCGCGCGCTGGACGTTTCATCGTGCTGAAGGAAGGCCAGGAGTTCGTTACCCTCAAGGTCGACGGCGTAGCTCCCACTCGTATAGACGATCAACTCGAAACCGTGCTGGAAAATGGCGTGCTGCTTCGCGACCAAACGCTGGAAGAGATTCGGGTCACGGCCGCAAGCTTCGATACCTACGATAAGAAGGCACCTCAGGCTTGAGCGGCTAGATCTTCCCTATCGAATGGGTTTAGAGGCCGGCGTAGGTTTGGCGGCGGAGGAATTGGCCCGACCCAGCGCGTCCGACGAATTTTCCAGAATCGATCACCGTGCGGCCGCGGGAGAGCACGGTGCGGGCAACGCCTTTGATGCGAATGCCTTCGAACATCGAATAGTCCACGCGCATGTGGTGCGTTTTCGCGCTGATGGTTTCTTCCTGATTGGGATTGAAAATCACGAGGTCAGCATCGGAACCCACCGCGATGGTTCCTTTGCGGGGATACAGACCGAAAAGCTTCGCCGGCGCCGTCGAAACGATCTCGACGAAGCGATTCGGCGAGAAACGCTTGCCGTGCACCCCGCCGGTGAAGATGAGGCTCAGGCGGTGCTCGATGCCCGGACCGCCATTAGGAATCTTGGTGAAATCGTCCTTGCCTAATTCTTTCTGTTCCTTGAAACAAAATGGGCAGTGATCGGTGGAGACAACCTGCAGGGTGTCCTTGGCAAGGCCTTGCCAGAGTTTTTCCTGGTGCCATTTTTCCCGGAGCGGCGGCGTGAAAACGTACTTTGCTCCCTCGAATCCCGGCGCGTCCATATTTTCCAGAGAAAGATACAGATATTGCGGGCAGGTTTCCGCATAAGCGGGCAAGCCGCGGTCGCGCGCTTCGCGAACCTTCTCGAGCGCTTCATTACACGAAAGATGAACGATATACACGGGCGCGCCGGCCATTTCCGCCAGAGCAATGGCCCGCCCCGTAGCCTCGGCTTCGGCGGTTGTAGGCCGGGTAAGTGCGTGATATTTCGGCGCGCGCTTGCCGTCGGCCAGAGCCTGCTGCACGATGACGTCGATCGCGCCACCATTTTCGGCGTGCATGCAGATTAGGCCAGAATACTTCGCGGCTTGGCGCATGGCGCGAAAAATCGTGGCGTCGTCGAGCATGAACACGCCGGGATAGGCCATGAACAGCTTGAAACTGGTCACTCCTTCGCGAACGAGTTGGCCCATCTCCTCGAGCTGAGCGGAACCAAGATCGGTGATGATGCAATGGAAAGCGTAGTCGGTTACCGCCTTGGGTTGCGCTTTTTTCATCCAAGTGTCGAAAGCCTGGCGCAGGGTTTGCCCTTTGTATTGAATAGCAAAATCGATAAGCGTGGTCGTGCCGCCAAACGCCGCGGCGATAGTGCCGGTTTCGAAATCGTCGGCGCTGGTGGTGCCGCCGAAGGGCATGTCCAGATGCGTATGCACGTCGATGCCCCCGGGAATCACGAGATGACTTGCGGCGTCGATTACGCGTCCGGCATTTTCGACTGGCAGCCCCGCACCGATGGCAGAGATCTTGTCGCCAATGATGCCGATGTCCGCGACACACGTGTCCGTGGCGGTCACTACCGTGCCGTTTCGAATTACCGTGTCAAAACGCATTTGCGGGCCTCGAACTAAGCGGTGGATTTAGAAACGGCACTACTGTAATGCGGAAGGACTTCGCGGCCGTAAATTTCCAAAGTTTTTTCTTCATCGCCGCACATCAGGTAGATATTGAACTGCGTTACGCCGGCCTTCCGCAGCGCCTCGAGCTTTTTCCAGTGTTGCTCGATGGGTCCGACCAGGCAAAAGCGGTCGACGATTTCATCGCTCACAAAATCGGCGTTATCGCTGCCAACCTCGCAGTGATGCAAGTAGTCGTACTTGCCCCGATTTTGCACGTAGGAGACCAACGATTTGGGCAGCTCTTCAGGCTTGTATTTGGAAATGAGGTCCATCACGTGATTCGAAACCAGCGCGGGAAACCAGCGCACACGTTCGCGAGCGAGCTTTAAATCGTCGGAAGCCCATACCGGAGCGGCAGCCATCACTTCGATTTTGTTGGGATCGCGGCCCACCTCGCGGGCGCCTTCGCGCACGAATTCGAGACACCAATCGATGAGATCGGGATCGGCAAATTGCAGAATGACACCGTCCCCGATCCGTCCGGCCGTGCGCAGCGCTTTTGGACCGTAGCCGGCGACCCAGACCGGCGGAGCGCCAGCCGTCGCCCAAGGAAAACGCGTGCTGACGCCATCGAGCTCGACGGAGTTCCCGGAATTGAGCGCGCGAAAAACACGTACAAATTCTTCAAGATTCTCCAGAGTAGTTGGCTTTTTCCCCAGCACGCGGCGCGAGCTGTCGCCGCGGCCGATGCCAAGTTGCATGCGCCCGTGCGAAAAAACATTTAGCGTGGCGAACAGGCTGGCCGATACCGTGACATCGCGAACCGCTGGATTTGTCACGCACGTGCCCAGGCGCATTTTCCTGGTGTTTGCGGCCATCAGCGTGAGCAGCGGGAAGGGTTCCATCCAGATAACGTGTGAATCGAACATCCAGCCGTAACTGAACCCGGAGGATTCCGCCTGGCGAGTCAGGCTGACGATGCGCTCGATCGTCAGGTCCGGCTTGATCGTGATTCCGAAGTCCATGGGTGCTCCTTTAGTCGGCCGCCTCAGCAATCGGCTGAGACTGATTGGCTTTCATCAGCGCGAGATAAGCGAAGAAGCTGACCGCGAATCCCACGAACCAGGCATAATTGTAAAGGATGCGCAGCGGCGGAACGAGCAAGCCGATGAAGGCGACCGCAGCTCCGGCGGCGAGCGCGGTGATAGCTTGCCAATTGAAGCCGCGCGAATATTCGTATTGGCCTCCCCGCACATACAGATCCTGCGGCGATAAATTTTTCTTGCGCACGACGAAGTAATCGCAAATCAACACGCCGGCGATGGGGCCGAGAAATCCGGAATACCCGACCAGCCACCCAAAAATATAACTGCCGTAATTGGCCATCAGCTTCCACGGCTGCATGGCGATGCCCACGAGACACGTGATTAGCCCACCGGTACGAAAGCTGATGCGCCGCGGCGATAAATTAGAAAAGTCGTTGGCGGGAGAGACGACGTTGGCCGCGACGTTCACGTTAAGCGTGGCCATCAGCAGGGCAAGCATGGCCAGTACGACGGCGAAAGGATTGCCGAGCCTCGAGAGCACCGCGACCGGATCCCACAGCGCTTGTCCGAAAATGATAAGCGTGGCCGATGTTACCGCGATGCCGATGAAGGAATAGAACGTCATGGTCGCGGGAAGCCCGAGCGCCTGGCCAATCATCTGGTCGCGTTGGCTCCGCGCGTAACGGGTGAAGTCGGGGATATTGAGCGAAACCGTGGCCCAGAAACCGACCACGCCGGTCAGGGACGGAACGAAAAAGCGGAAGAATTCGCCGAAGGTTTGAAATTTGGAGGGCGTCGCGAGCATTGGACCAAATCCGCCCGCTTTGCCGCGCGCCCATAGAAGCAGCGCGAGCCCGATCAGTAGCAGGAATGGCGCAGAGATACCTTGCAGAAAACGTATGGTTTCGATGCCGCGCAAAATCACCAGGACGTTGAGCAGCCAGAACGCTGCGAAGCAAATCGCAGGACCGTACGCAAAATCGCCCCAACTGGGAGCGAGGGCAACGAGCATGGCGTTGATAGCTTCGCCGCCAATCCACGTCTGAATGCCGAACCAACCGCACGCGACCAAAGCGCGGAGTATGGCGGGAATATTCGCGCCAAGCACGCCGAAAGAAGCGCGCGCGAACACCGGAAACGGAATTCCGTAGCGCGCGCCGGCATGCGCGTTGAGCAACATGGGAATCAACACCAAAACGTTGCCGAGAAAAACGGTGAACAGCGCCTGCTTCCAGTTCATCCCGCCGGCGATCATGCCGCTGGCCAGCATGTAAGTCGGGATGTTGACGCTCATGGAGATCCACAGCGCCGCGTAATTGTAGGTGCGCCAGGTGCGCAGCTCCGTGGAGACGGGCGCGAGGTCTTTGTTGTAGAGCGAGCTCTCGCGGATGGTATCGGCAGCGAGAGTTGCGGTGTAGGCGTCAGTCATTTCGGCTAGTAGATGTTGGATTCACGCTTGCGTCCAGTGAAGTCGATATAGACAGCCTTCAGTTCGGTGAAGAAGTCGATGGCCACGCGGCCCATTTCGCGCATGCCGACCCCCGTCGCTTTCATCCCGCCGAAGGGAAGCTGCGCCTCGCCGCCGACCGTAGGCGAATTCACATGTGTGATGCCGGTCTCGATCCGGTCAATGAACTCGAAGATTTTTGCGGCATCGTTCGAATAAAGCGAGCTGGAGAGGCCATAGCGCACGGAGTTGGCCACGTGCAGGGCTTCGTCGAAATCACGCACGCGAATGATCGAAAGCACCGGGCCGAAGATTTCATCTTGCGCGATAGTGGAATAAGGCGCGACGTGATCGAAAATGGTCGGCGACACGAAATAACCCCGATCATACGCGCCGCCCTTCAGGCGCTCGCCGCCAAGCAGGAGCTCGCCTTCTTTCTTGCCGATTTCGATGTAGTGCAAATCGGTTTTTAGCTGCGATTCGTCAACCGCCGGTCCCATGTCGATGCCCGGCTCGAGACCATTGCCGGTGCGAAGTTTGGCCGCGCGCTCCACGAGAAGCTCTACGAATTTGTTGGCCACCGATTCTTCAATGATGACGCGGCTCGTAGCCGTGCAGCGCTGTCCCGTCGAGGCGAACGCACCGAACACCGTGGACTCCACGGCCAGCGGTAGATCCGCGTCAGAGAGAATCACCAGCGGATTTTTCCCGCCCATTTCGCACTGGCACTTCTTCATACGCCGCGCGCCCTGCGCGTATAGCTCGCTGCCAACTTCATTCGAGCCAGTGAAGGAAATCGCCCGGACGTCGGGATGCTGCAAGAGCTCGTCGCCGACCTGGCTGCCGGAACCAACGACCATGTTGAGCACGCCAGCGGGAACACCCGCTTGCTCAAAAATCTGGATCACCCTTGCGCCGGTGAACGGCGTTAGCGTGGCAGGCTTAAATACCACAGTATTCCCGGCGACTAACGCCGGAGCGATTTTCCAAACGGGGATAGAAACGGGGAAATTCCACGGCGCTATCGCGGCGATCACCCCGAGCGGTTGCTTGAGCGTGTACGCAAAATTCTTTGGCAGCTCGCTAGGCAGCGTTTCACCGCCCATGCGCCGCCCTTCTCCGGCCATGAATTCAAGGATGTTGATGGATTTTTGCACTTCGCCAAGCGCGTCCTTGAGTGTCTTGCCCTCTTCGCGTGTCATCAAGCGCGCAAGTTCGTCCTTTTGCTCCTCCATCAGCAGCGCTGCTTTGGCAATAACGCGGCTGCGCACCGGAGCCGGCGTATCCCGCCATGCCGGAAAAGTTGCGCTTGCGGCGGCAACCGCTTCGCGCGTCTCTTCGCGCGTCGAGAGCGGCGCGAATCCGATGATTTCGTCGAGGTTGGCGGGATTGCGCCGCTCGGAAGCGCGCGTCGCGGAAGATTCAACCCACCGGCCATCGATGAAATTTCGGCAAGTTTGCGAAGTAGAGACAGCAGTAGCCATGGCTCGCTCCATTGATTGCGCGGTCAGTCCGCAGCCGCTGCGTTTTCCGCCGCGCGCGTGCGTGTGATCTCGCCGTAAGACTCCGGCCTGCGATCGCGATAGAACTGCCACGTATCGCGAACCTGCTGAATCTCATCCAGGTTCAGCTCGGCGACCAGCAGCTCGTCTTTGTCGCGGCTGGCTTGCGCCACGATCTTCCCTCGCGGATTGCAAAAATAGCTCTTGCCGTAAAATTCCCCGATTTCCCACGGCCGTTCCATGCCCACGCGATTTATGGCCGCCACAAAATACGCGTTGGCCACAGCATGAGCCGGCTGTTCAAGCTCCCAGAGATATTCAGAAAGCCCGGCGACCGTCGCCGAAGGATTGTAGACAATCTCCGCCCCGTTGAGTCCCAGAATGCGCGCGCCCTCTGGAAAATGCCGGTCGTAGCAGATGTACACGCCAACACGCGCGTAGCGCGTCTCGAAAACTGGATACCCAGCATTCCCGGGCGTAAAGTAAAATTTTTCCCAGAATCCCGGATGGCAATGCGGAATGTGGTGCTTGCGGTATTTCCCGAGATAGCGCCCGTCCGCGTCGATCACCGCGGCGGTGTTGTAGTACACGCCGGTCATTTCCACTTCGTAGATCGGCACGACCAGGACCATCTGGTGCTTTTTCGCCAACTTCTGCATCCGCGCGATCGTAGGCCCGCTGGGCAATCGTTCGGTCAGCTCATACCAGCGCGTCTGCTGCTCGGCGCAAAAGTAAGGACCATAGAAAAGTTCTTGCAGGCCAAGGATTTGCACTTTTTTCTTGGCGGCGTCGGCGATAAGGCGTTCGTGCTTGGCAATCATTTTTTCCTTGATCTCGCCAAGCGACAGCTTTTCCGGCGACCATTCACAGCGCACTTGTATCAGGCCGCAGCGAACATTGCGAGCCATAGCCACCTCCACAAATCGATTGCGAAAAGTCTACTCCGCGGCTCCGCGCCTCACAAGGACCAGCCCAGCGCTGCGGCCGCGGGAACGTATGCACTCCGGGGCAAAACATAATAAGATGCTCGGTCGAGTTTCGGGAGTCGGGGCGCATGAACACAGTAAAAGGACCTGCGATTTTCCTAGCTCAGTTTGCGGGCGATGCAGCACCGTTCAACAACCTGGAAGAGATTGCGCGCTGGGCCGCAGAGCTTGGCTACAAAGGCGTGCAGATTCCCTCTTGGGATGCACGTCTCTTCGACCTGAAGCGCGCCGCCGAGAGCAAAACATATTGCGACGAAGTCCGCGGAATATTGTCGCGCCACAGGCTCGCACTCACCGAGCTTTCGACTCATCTTCAAGGACAACTCGTCGCGGTGCATCCCGCGTATGACATCGCCTTCGACGGATTCGCGCCGCAGTCAGTGAAAGGAAATCCGCGCGCCCGGCAAGCCTGGGCCGTCGAACAGTTGCAGTTCGCCGCCAAAGCCTCAGCGAATCTGGGGCTGCGCGCCCACGCCACATTTTCCGGCGCGCTGGCTTGGCCCTACATGTACCCGTGGCCGCAGCGCCCAGCCGGCTTGGTCGAAACCGCTTTCGACGAACTGGCCGCGCGCTGGAAGCCGATCCTGAACGCTTTCGACGCCACGGGCGTGGATCTTTGCTTCGAGATTCATCCCGGCGAAGACCTGCACGATGGCGTAACTTTTGAAATGTTTCTCGAGCGCACCGGCGATCATCCCCGCTGCAACATCCTCTTCGATCCCAGCCATTTTGTTTTGCAGCAGCTCGATTACTTGCAGTACCTCGACTTCTACCACCAGCGCGTCAAGATGTTTCACGTGAAGGACGCGGAATTTCGTCCCACAGGACGCCAGGGTGTTTACGGCGGCTTCCAGCCGTGGATCAATCGCGCCGGGCGTTTTCGCTCGCCCGGAGACGGGCAAGTGGACTTCACCGGAATCTTTTCCAAACTAACGCAATACGGTTTCGACGGCTGGGCCGTCCTCGAATGGGAGTGCTGCATCAAGAGCGCCGAGCAGGGCGCCGCCGAGGGCGCGCCGTTCATCGCCCACCACATCATCCAAGCTGCAAGCTCTACTTTCGATGATTTTGCAAAGTCCGGCGCCGACCATGCCGCCAACCGCCGCATGCTCGGTCTGACCTAAATTCAAATCAAATCAGGTGACGCGATGATCTCAGGCACAAGCGCAGGTGAAGGAAAGCGCCGCATCCGATTGGGCATGGTGGGAGGCGGGCCCGGCGCGTTCATCGGCGCGGTGCATCGCGTCGCCGCGCGCATGGACGATCACTACGAACTCGTCGCCGCCGCTCTCTCCTCCGACGCGGCACGCAGCCGCTCCGCAGCGCAGGATCTGCACATCGCGCCGGATCGCGCCTATGGTAGCTATACAGACATGGCCCGTTTCGAGGCCGCGCGCCCGGACCGCATCGAGGCCGTATCCATTGTCACCCCAAACAACATGCACTACCCAATGGCCAAAGCTTTTCTCGAAGCAGGCTTTCACGTTATTTGTGACAAGCCTCTGACCACCACGGTAGAAGAAGCGCTCGATCTCGCCGCCATTGTGCACCGTAGCGGCCTGATCTTTGGAGTCACGCACAATTACACCGGCTATCCCCTGGTCCGCCAAGCCCGCCAGATGATCGCCGAAGGCCAACTCGGAAAAATTCGCGTGGTGCAAGTCGAATACGCGCAAGATTGGCTCGCTACGCCGCTGGAGCAAACCGGACAAAAACAAGCTGCGTGGCGCACCGATCCCGCGCGAAGCGGCCCGGGCGGCAGCCTCGGTGACATAGGCACGCACGCCTACAACATCGCCTGCTTCGTTACCGGATTACATTGCCGCGAAGTCGCCGCCGACGTTTCCATTTTCGTCCCTGGCCGCCGTCTGGACGACAACGTGCAACTCCTGCTGCATTTTGCCGAGGGCGCGAAAGGCGCTCTATGGGCCAGCCAGGTTGCCACCGGAAACGCCAACAATCTGCGCTTGCGCGTCTACGGCGAAAAGGCCGGCTTGGAGTGGCACCAGGAAGAGCCGAACACCCTGCAATTCGCCAGGCTAGGCGAAGCTCCGGAAACGATTCGCCGCCCAGGACCCGGAGGCAACTCCCCCGCCGCGCACGCCAGCCGCATTCCCGCCGGTCATCCCGAAGGCTATCTCGAGGCCTTCGCGCAGCTCTACACCGATCTCGCCGAGCAAATCTACGCGCGCCGCGAAGGCCGCTCGCCATCGCTCGCTTCCCTGCTTGTGCCCAACGTCGAAGACGGCGTCGAAGGCATGCGCTTCATCGCCGCCACCCTCGAATCCGGCCGCCGCAACGCCGCTTGGGTCAACCTGCACACAATTTCAAAATGATTTTGGCTGGGAGGCCTGGACTCGAACCAGGATAGCCAGATCCAGAGTCTGGAGTCCTACCAATTGGACGACCTCCCAGCAGGGAGGAACAAAAAGGAACCGCAGCACCTTCCCGGTGATCGGGACAGCCGCGATTCGACTCTTCTAATTTAATAGGGATTCGCGGGTGCGTCAATCGAACTGGGAGGTAGGTAACCAGAAGATCTTCTTTCTTCGGGAGGTGCCAAAATCACGTTTTTGGGTCGGTACCGCGAGTACTAAGGGAATCACCTGCGTGGACATTGCAGGATTTCCCCGGTTGTTAACCACGCAGACGAGTGATATTCAACCATCAGGATGCGCCTGCGACGGGAGGCATAGAACGGCGTTCCATGGAGCAAATCGTTTGCTCTGAAAGCCGGAAGCGTAATGCCGTCGGAACCCACATCATCGAATGAAAGGCCCGCGCTCGGAGACTCGCGGTCAGAAGCGCGAATGTCAGCGGCGGAGCCGGTGCAGTTGTGCAGCTTGGACCAGCCATTTGTTACGGAACCTGTTCGCACGCAAAACATAAGTTCTCGCGGCGCTCGCGTGATGACGCAGCGGATTTGGGAACCGGGCAGCCTCTTGCTCATCAAATCTCTCCGCAGCGATTTCTGGGCACGGGCGCGTGTGGTTTACTGGAGGTCCTTCTCAAACACGCGATTTGCTGTAGGACTGGAGTTCGTTGCACGTGCAGGCAAATGGCCAGCGCAAAATTAGCTGAAAATTAAATGACCGGCACACCCGCGATTCAACTCTTCTAATTTAATAGGGATTCATACAGTCGTCAGCCGTGGCGCTTACTCTCACGCCGAAAAACAATCGCTGTTCGCGAACTGCCGACGACATCCCTGGAACAACCGTCGCCGAAAGGAGGTCCTGGCCGGATTTTAGCGTAGTCCGCGAGTAAACTCCTCGCTCGGGCGGATTAGCGCAGAACCGGTTCGACGGCGCTCACAGGACGCAGGATCTGAAAAAGGTTGTTGTAGTCGTCGGTCCATAGACGCAGATGGGGAGGTACGAGGATAGGTCTATGGTAAGACAAAGAATCGACATCATTCAAGAAACGCCCGTTCCGCGTGACCAGCACCCAATTGGAGGTGGCGACAAGCTTCAGTTGATTGTAGCTGCCCGTGATCCACCGTGTGGAATAACCCGCATCATCTGCGAGCAACTGGACGACCGGCGAAAGGTACAGATACTCGCTGGAAGTGTGAAACGCCAGGACGCCCTCGGGCTTGAGGTGTCGCAGATAAATTTCCATGGCTTCCTTGGTCAGCAGATGGACAGGAATAGCATCGCCGGAAAACGCGTCGACCGCCAGCACATCAAACTGCTGTGGCGCTTCGTTTTGCAGCGAAAGGCGTGCGTCTCCGAGGACTACGTCGATTCGCGCGGGAGAATCGCGTAGGTAGCTGAAGGAACTCTCAGCGATGGCGACAACTTGCGGATTGATTTCGTAGAACCGGAAGTAGTCGCTGGTTTTGCCGTACGCCGCCAGCGTGCCCGCGCCCAAGCCAATGGCGCCTACGCGCTTTGCGTTGGGACAGCAATGCGTGAGTGCCAGCCCCACGCCCGAATCAGGTGCGTAGTACATAGTGGCCAAGAGACTCAACGGCGGATTGACGAACTGCGCGCCGTGCTCAATCCTCCCGTGATAAAGGGCACGGTACGGCTCCTCGAGCGAATTTTTGAGTTGCTTGACGCTTAGCGGAGCGTAGAAGTTGCGCACACTCAGGATGGTGTCTTCCTGATAGGAAAGCATGTTGCGGACGAGGACCACCATCAAAGCGGCCGCTGCAACGGCCCAAAAGATGCGCGGCAGCCAACCCTCGCGCCATAGCGCCGCCATCGCGAGCACCGCTATGAAAACCAGAGTGAGCGGAAACTCATAGATAGACGCGAAGAGACGCGGCGCGACCAAGCCGACAAAGATGGCGCCGAGCGCACCGCCCAATGAAATCATCAGGTAAAACAGGGTGACATAGCGAACAGCAGGCCTGTGCAGAGCCAATTCTCCATGGCAGAACAGACAGCAGACGAACAATCCGATACCGAAAAACGGGACGCCGAGTTGCACCGAGGTAGCGAACGAAGGTTTATACACGGCATAGCCAACGCTGCCCAGCGCGACCGCGAGCAGGCGCACCATCAGCCAGCGCGAGTACAGTCTGCGGCGGCTGAAGGCGACGGTGAAGGTCAGCAGATACAGCGCGAGCGGGAGCACCCACAAAAGCGGTACCGGCGCAATATTTTCGAGCAAATGATTGGTGATCGAAAGAAGCAGCATGGAACCGCAGGCAGAAAGGCCCAGCCACAGGAGTTTTTCGCGGGCGCTTGGTGCCGCGGCAGGCCCAGTTGGCTCGCTCGGTGACGCGAGTTCCACCGTGATGCTGCGGCGCGCGTTCCACGCGGCCATCGAGCACAAAATCACGAAGATGGCGAAGAGCACGGACCACAGTACTGCTTGTTTGTGCGAAGCAATGTGCGGCTCGATCAAGAGGGGGAAACTCAGCAACGCGAGCATTGATGCAAAATTGGACAACGCAAAGAGATGATAGGGCTCAGCGGCAGAGTTGCGGCGGACGTACCACATCTGCATTAGCGGACTGGTGGCGCTAAGCAGAACAAAGGGCAAACCAATGGAGGCCGTGAGGAGACCGAGGATACGCCAGGCGGGGTCACTCCCCTGTTGCGGGCGCCACGACGAATGAGGCGCGATCGTCAGAAAAAACAGGCTCGCCAGCAACAGCGCGATGTGCAGAAACGATTGCTGAACCGGAGGCAAGCGTCGAGAGGTGATGTCGGCATAAAGATAGCCAAGCAGCAGCGCGCATTGAAAAAAAACCAGGCACGTCGACCAAACGGCTGCCGAGCCTCCGAACCAGGGCAGAATCAGCTTCGCGAAGAGTGGCTCGACAATGAAGAGCAGAAAGGCGCTAAGAAAAACGGTAGCCGACAAGAGAATCGCGTGCGCACCAGTGGAGTTCCTCGCCACGGCCTGCGCTGGCGTGGCCGCCGCGACTTCAGCGGGCGCCGAAGAGATGGTCATATTAATTCGGTTCGACGTCTATCCGAATGTACGCTCAGTCTATGCTGGGCATGGAAGGGAGCTTGTGCTTAGTTGTCCTGTATGTTACGTCTGTTTCTGCGCGCCCTGATTTACGTTACTATCTGCCTCCGCCAAAAATCGGAAATAATAGAGCAGTCCCGCTATTGGCTTGGCGGCGCGCCAATTATTATCGCGAATGGGAGGGCAGCAAGACCGCGGCGGTTGCTCGCAAGTCGAAAAAACTGCTTCCTAGCGATGCGGGTTGGTCGTCGTTCCCCTCACAGGCGCTGGCACGGAACCTGCCGGCACAAGGTGCCCTTTCTCCATCCGGAATTCTTCTCCCCCCCAATGGATGCGATTGGACCCGAAGCTCGCCAGCCAAACGACGAAATAGATGGCATCCCGCAAAGGCACCAGCCAAAACTTGCGCCGCAACACGTCGTCTCGGACGCACCAAACGCCGACCGTCCATGCCATGGTCAAGCGCAGCGCGAGATATGCCAGCAGGTATGCGGCCGCTATCCACGGAGCTGGCGCGAGCAGCGCGGCGAGCACTGCCCACGGCAGCCCGTGCGTGAAAATCAGCCCCGCAAATGACAGGGGCCTGCACAGCCGCACGGTGCGCGCCCAGCGCACTTGATGCTGCCAGAAGCCACGCGCGGTCTGCGCGGGGTACATCGTCCACACCGCTTCCCGCGAAAGCAAAACTTTGCCGCCCGCCTTGGCGATGCGATGCCCAAGCTCGTAATCGTCGGAGTGCATGTCCGCGATCGCCGCAAAGCCCCCGATTCTTGCGACCCACTCCTTCGTCGTGACAATCGAAGCGCCCAGCCCAAACGTGATTCCCTCCATCCAATTGGCCATCAGAACGCCGGCAAAGAAATCACTCGCCGCGCCAATCGCCTCCAGATCCGCACCGAGATTTTTCTCCGCAATGCCCCGGTAAAACGAAGTCACCGCGCCAACCTTTTTGTCCGCGAAGGGCGCAACCACTTCGCGCAAATACGCCGGGCCGACGCGCACGTCGCCGTCGGTGAGCGCAAGAACGTCGTGCTGCGCTTCACGCGCCAGGCGCGCCAACTTGTTCACTTTGCGATTCGTCCCCAGCTCTTCCGAGCCGGCCAGCAAACGAATTCTCCGCTGCGGAAACTCCGCCATCAGCCGCTGAATGAATGGCACCGCGGGATCTGCAAGGTCGGCCACGCCGAAAAGGACTTCGTACTCCGGATACTCCTGCGTGCAGAAGCTTGCGAAATTTTCATATGAGCCAAAATCCACGCCGCGCACGGGCTTGAGCAAGCTAACCGCGGGAGCATAGGAAGCAATCGCTCGCCCCCGTTCGCGGAGAAAAAATCGCAGCGCCGCAAGTGTTGCCGCGATGTAGTACGCGAGTGGCGCAGCCGCGAAGACCAGCACGAAAAAACGCCAGCCCGGCAACGCAAAAACAAGCGCCACAAAAGCGACTCGGCTCACTTGATGCCCCGCGGGTTAGTCTGCTGCCCGGCTACTCTCGTGGTCACCGCATCCCCGGCGGGCTCCAACCGCCGGTTCCTTACGCGAAATTCCAAGCCGCGCCAAAGAATTCTGTCTGTAAAAAATCCGGCGAACCACACCGCCGCGATGACCGCATCATGCGCCGGTGCAAGCCACAGCTTCGAAGCAATCTTGCGATCGCGCAATCCCCATACCCCTGCCGCATACGCCAAGGCGATGCGCAAGATCAGATACGCCGCTATGAAAAACGCCGCCATGCCTGCCCGGCCCGAAGCAGCAGCCACGGACGCTGCCAAGATCGCCCATGGCAAACCGTGCGCGAAAATCATTCCCGCGTAACCTGCCGGCCGCACGTTGCGAAGCCCAATGGCCCAGCGCAGCTCGTGTCGCAAAAATCCCCTGAGGGTTTGCCGCGGAAAAACCATCCACACCGCCTCGCGCATCAATTCCACGCGATGCCCTTTGCCGGCGATACGGTTTCCCAGCTCGAAATCGTCGGAGTGATGATTGGCCATCGCTTCCCAGCCGCCGATTTCCGCCAGCCGTTCCTTGGTCGTCGCCATGGTCCAGCCATACGCAAATTGCACCTTGCCTTCCAGTTTCCGCGCCACCAGGGCGCTGGGCACCGAGTCCATGCACATCCCGAGCATGTCCAAATCCGCAGCCATCGTGCCCCCGCCCGCGCAGCGATAAAACGACGTGACCGCGCCCACGTCCGCGTCGGCAAAGGGAGCCATCACTTCGCGCAAGTAATCGCGCTCCACGCGAACGTCGCTGTCCGACATCACCAGCAAATCGTGGCGCGCTTCCGCAACCAGCCGGCACAAGCTGTTCACTTTATCGTTTTCGCCCACGCGCGGCACGTCGGTCACGAATCGAATCGCCCGGCCGGGAAAATCCTTCTGCAACTTCTCGATCACCGGAATCACCGGGTCGTGCGGGTCGGCCATCGCAAACACCAGTTCGTATTCCGGATAGTCGAGCCGGCAAAAGCTCGCGAAGTTCTCATAAGCGTCATGGTCCACGCCGCGCACCGGCTTCAGAACGCTGACCGGCGGGGCGAAAGAATCATCACGAGAAGGCGATCTGCGAAGAGCCAGAAAATATTCAACTGTGCAGTACAGCGACAGCACGTAATACACCAGCGGGCCGGCGGCAAGCACTAGCACGGTCAAGCGCAACATCGAGAGTGTCGTTTCGATCATGACACTATTGCGAGGTGGCCACGGAAGCGGCCGGACGATTAGCGTACACCACTTTGCCTCCGCTTTCGGCCAGCAGAAATGTTCCGAATGCCGGAAGCCGCTCGGCTGCAGCGGCACGATGTTCCGGTGGCACAAACAGAAACACGCGCTTCGGTCCCCGCCACAATGCCAGAAATTCCGGATCGGTCAGGAAAATTTGCGGCGCATCTGCATAATACGACCCTGGCGCCAAATTGTTGTAGCGTCCATTCCACAAGAGCAATTGCCGATGGCTGTAAAACGCCACACCGGACAACGCATCAAACTCGCCGTAAAGCGCCAGCGTGTCCGTGGATGTGATCTGCGGCAAGACCTTGCTCATCAACGGCCTCGAGGACAGATACGGGCCGAAAACACCCAGCGCTACATTCGCGGCGAAGAAGAACACCGCCATCGTAATAGCCAAGCAGACTGCCGCGGCTTGCTCTCGCCGTTTGCGGCGCAGCCACCATGCCGCACCCAGCCCCAAAAGAAATGCGGCGGCCGCAAGCGCCGCAGGCAAGCGGAGCAAGGCGAAAGCCTGCGGTGTCAAATCCAGTACGTGCGCCATCGACACGCGATAAAAATTATTTTCGTGCTCTTTCAAAAGCGAGGAAATATCGCCGTTGACCTGTACCTTTGCGGAAATCCACAACATGGCGATCAGCACTGCCGCCAGCATCGCACCCACCGCCGCCAGTGCCCCTTGCGTCCGGACGAGCCAACGCTTGCCCTGCCCTTCCGCTTTCGCCAAGCCGATCCCCAGCAACATGGCGATGGCCGGCCACGCTCCGAAACTGTAATACTCCATCCGCGAGCCAAACGTCAGCGAGAAAAACAGAAAAATAAATCCGGCCCACAAAACCAGCAGCAATCGTGCTTGCCCTTCCGCCGATAGACTCTTCCAGGTTCGCGGCCGCGGAATGCACTTCAGAGCGGCTGGAACAAAAATGCTCCACGGAAACAACCACACCAAGTGTGCGCCGAGCCATAACCAGAGCGGCACCGCTTCATAATCGGGAGGATACCGCGTGCCAATCGCTCGCTTTATATGCTCGTTGATGAAGTAGGACCAGAAGAAGGAGTTGGCGCGCAAGCTCGCAAGAATGTGCCAGGGCGCCGCCACCAGCAGGAAGACTGCCGCGCTCGAAAACAAGCGTAGCTCGCGCCATCGATTCCACGATCGTGTCGCGGCGAGGAATAAAAACAGGATGGCCGTCGGAAAAAGTACGCCGACCAGCCCGCGCGTCAGCATCGCCAGCCCCGTCAGGGCTGCCGCGCCCCAATACGCAGCCCGGGGATTCAGCGACCCCGTCCAGCCGCGGAGAAAAAGGTAAAAAATCGCGGTGAATTCCAGCGCGTAAATCGCTTCCGGAATCATGATGCGCGTAAACAGAAAAAATCCCGCGCCGGTGCAGACGACCAACCCGCTGTACAGCCCTGCGCGAACGCCAAAAAATCTGCGCGCGAATTCGTTCACCAGCAGCACCAGACCAATCATCGCCAGCGCCACCGGCAAGCGCGTGGAAAATTCATTTTGGCCCAGCGCCGCGTAACTCAGCGCCACCGCCCAATAGTGCAGCGGCGCCTTCATCAAATAGCGAATGCCGTTCATGTACAGGATTACGCCGTCGTGGCGCTGCAACATTTCGTGCGACACCATCGCATGCGAAGCGTCCGCATCATCAAGCAGCGCGGGAAAAGCGGCATTTCCAAGGTAGATCGCAAATGAGAGGAGAATCAGCAGAATAACAGCGGCGATGCGGCTCCATTCGGAATTGGCGGAGGCCCCCTCTCCCGAGGCGCTGGCAGCTTCCGAAGAATCGTTTTCAACCTGCCGCAACAAGCGCAACTCCCGCGCATACCAGCACCACGCCAATCCATCGCGCAGGGCTCACATCTTCGCGCAAGATATATTTCGCGCCCAGCGTGCCTACCACATAGCTAAGCGCCGAGGCCGGAATCACCAAGCTGATCGGCTGCCAGGAAAGCAGCACCAGCAAGGAATAAAACGACAGAGCCATCAGCGGCACGCCCGCCCAGAACCATCCGTTCTGTAGAGCGCGCCGAAGGAAGGCCAGGAGCTCTCGCGGACGCAAGCGCGTGGGCTCCCCGGTGGCTTTCATTCCGCGCGTAATTGCAATTTCTCCGCCGGTGCTCCCCAAGATCAGCACCGCGAGCAGCAGCGCAACGCGTATCATGCCGCCACCTCTCGCACCGCAACTTCCGTGGTGCGCGGCCGCGTCTGCCCCACGAGCAAAACGCCAACGCAAATCAGCACGACGCCGACCCACCGCCGCGGCGAAACATTCTCATGCAAAAATACCACCGCCAGCAACGTCAGCAGCGCGTACCCAAAAGCGCCCGCCGGCATCACGTAACTGTAATCCGCCCAGCTCAGCACGGTCATGTAGCTGGCCATGAATCCAACCAGGAACACGATTCCGATCCAGATGGTTCCGTTCGAGATGGTGGAAAGAAAAGCGTGGCGCAATCCTGGCGCGGAAATCTCCACCGCGCCGATTTGAGTCATGCCGCGCTTTAGCATCAGGTCGCCGGCGTTGGCGCACACCACCATCACCAGGATCATGACGAATGTCTTGATCCGGATCCGCAACTCGTGTCCCATGTTGTGAAAACTAATCGTTTCCGGAAGCGGACGGCGGCGCCGGCACGGCAATCATCGGCTTATCGATGTCGCCGCCTTCGCGCACCCACTTCCAGCGCTCCGAGCGGAGCTTCAAGAAATCGACCGCTTCGTGGTACAGCCGCTTGCGCTCGTTGCTGTCCCAAAGCGCTTCGCGCACGATGCGCCAGACTACCTTCGGGCGGAAATAGTATTCGTCATAGAAGCGGTTCACGCCGCCCATCATCTCGGCCTTGGACAAATGCGGATACTCGATGTGCGGCAACTGGTGCCCGCCGGAATCCGCCAGCGCTTCTACTTTCAGGAAACCCTGCTTGGCCATGGAGTCATGCAACTCCGTGCCCGGCATGGCGTGCGCCAGGGAAACCTGAATTGTCTCGCAATCGAGTTCTTTCGCGAAGTCGATGGTCTTCTGAATCGTCTCGCGCGTCTCCCCCGGCAAACCGATGATGAAGTCGCCGTGCACGCGAATGCCAACCTTGCGGCAATTTTTCATGAACGTGCGAGCCATTTCGACCGTCGCGCCCTTCTTGATGTTCTTCAAGATTTGCGCGTCGCCGGACTCGAAGCCCACGATGAATAGACGAGCGCCGGCATCGGCCATCCCTTTCAATGTCTCGTAGTCGCTGTGCACGCGCGCTGTCGAGGACCAACGAAACTTCAGAGGCTTGAACTTGCCACACAGATCGAGTACTCGGTCCTTGCGGATGTTGAAGGTGTCGTCGTCGAAGAAAATTTCCTTCATCTGCGGAAAATATTCGATGGCTTGCTTCACTTCGCGAGCCACGTTTTCCGTGGAACGCGTGCGCCAGGCATGCCCCGAAATGGTCTGCGGCCACATGCAGAAGGTGCATAGCGCCGGGCAGCCGCGTGTCGTATAGAACGAGACGAACGGGTGCAGCAGGAACGGCACGTTGTAGTTTTCGATCTTCAGATCGCGCTTGTAAATGTCGGTTGCGAACGGCAGCGCGTCCAGATCTTCGGTGTGCAGTTGCGGGCGCTCCGCGTTGTGCACGATCTTGCCGTCCTTGCGATAGCTGACACTTAGTATCTCGCTGAGCGGCTTGCCGTGGGCGTACTCCACAACGGAGTGGTCGAACTCGCCGCGCGTCACGAAATCGATGTCCTGGCTGGCGTTCAAAGTTTCGTCCGGCTTGATGTGTCCGTGCGGACCAACGAAGGCAATCTTCAAGCTCGGATTGGCTTCCTTGATTTTGCGGATGAGCTTGACGTCGCTCTCGAATCCGACCGTCGAGGTGAACAGGACCAAAAATTCATAGTTCTTGCAAATCTCCACCGTCTGCTGCCAATTGATCTTGGCCGGCGAAGCGTCCAGCAGGCGGCTGCCCGGAATCATGCCCGCCGGGTAGGTCAACCAAACGGGATACCAGTAGGATTCAATCTCGCGGGTCGCGGGCCAGCGCGAACTCGCTCCGCCGTCGAAATTCTCAAAGCTCGGCGGATTCAACAGCAAAGTCTTCATCACATCCGGCATTCTTCACCCTCAGTTCCTTCTCGTAAGATCGTGCCGCCCCTCGGGCCGCAGGCGTGCCCAAATACGGATTTGCCTGCCCGGAGCCCCCTAACGATCAGCATCTAGTCTACCGGAGTTGGCTTTATGGCTCCAAACCTTATCTCTAAACGGTGTTCCCCTGCATTGAATGGCGATATACAGCATTAAACGGGGATGCCCGTTTGGGCGGATTTCGCGTTTGCCGTTGTTTTCTCCCTCCAAGACCTCGGGGCTGATCGCTCCCTTCCGCATGAAAATCGAAGGCGCTGCACCGTCATGGAGTCTCACAGCCCCAGGCAAGCGCTTCGTCAACGATTACACCCCTCCCCCTAGGTTTTTTGTAAGTGTTGATTCTAAAGATAGTTCAAGCCCTTTGTTTTGATACACTTTTGCAAGTGTTGATTCTAAATAGCTTACGGCGCAACGAAATCCTGGAAAACGGGAGCATCAGGCAGCTACGGACCAAGACTTTAGCCTAAGAGGCAAGGAAATGACGGCGACTGGGTCGCCGAATGAACGCCGAGTTCTTAAGGATGCCGGAGACTTTGAAGAAAATCGGAAGGACTGCCGGAGCTTGAACGCGAATTCGCCCGGAAATTAGATTACTCCAGCTTTAAGCTCCGGGCAAGGAAAAAACGGAGTTGCTTTTCGGACCGAATGGCAGCGTGGCGGCGAGCGCGACGTGGCTGCCTACAATCATTGAGCCATCAAAGTTTTTAAGGCTGGGTGTTTGAGCGGGAGGCGTTTTTGGGGGTTTGCGATGCTTCGGCGGCGCCAGCGAGGATTTGCCAGATGCGATCAATCCAGTCGAGATGCTCGGGCTTCATGAGGACGGAGCGAAGGCAGGTTAACGTTTCGCGGTCGCGGCGAACGCCAGGGTCCAACGAAACGAAGAAGCTGGCGGGGAGCCCAGCGACGGCGAGGTGCAGGCCGCGCTGGGCAGCGGAGGCGAAGATGGCTCGCGACTTCGCCGACATTTCGCTCACGCTGTTGGCCCGGGGAGCGAAGACCACGATGTCCAACTCCGGCGCAAATGCCGAAACAAAGCGGCTGTCTTCTTTGACTTTTTCGTGCAAGGCAAGCGCCGCGGACCTGCTGCGCTCCAGGCGTTGGGCAAATTCGCCGCACTTCACGAGCGGCAACAATTTCTGCGTAGCCCACAGCGCAGCCGCGGAGGCGCCCGGTCGCGAGCATTCCAGGCTGATTTCCCCCAGATGCAATTCCGCCGAACTGAAGTAGGTGTACGGCGAATCGTGCTTGTACAAACTGCCGACGTTCGGATCGCGGAACAGCACGCAGCCACACCCGTACGGTTGCAAGCCGTGCTTGTGGGGATCAATGACGATGGAATCGACTTCGGCAATGCGGGCGAATGCGGATTGAGCGTGCCCGGCAAGATTGCTGACCAGCCCGAAATACCCGCCGTACGCGCCATCAGCATGCACGCGAAAGCCGCGCTTCTCGCGCAGCGCCAGGATCTCCGGCAACGGATCAACTGAACCCGTCGCGGTTGTGCCGAGGGTTGCCACGACTGTGCCAACATCGCCGGTCTCCACGCGTTTTCTTAGCGCGTCCATGTCCATGCGCGCCCACGAATCCACGGGCACGGATTCAAATTCGAGCTGCAAGACGCTGCTAATGCGCTGGTGCGTGTAATGCGCTTGTGCGCTGGCCAAAATCTTCTTGCCGGGCCGCAGCCGCCCACTGACCCAGAGGGCTTCGAGATTGGCCATCGTGCCACCGCCGCACAGATGCCCGAGAAAAGTCTTCCAGCCAAACATCGAGGCGATTTCCGCGACAGCCTCTTTTTCCATCGCAGAAGTGGCGCGGCCGCCGTCCAACGCGTGATTGTTGGGATTAATCCACATGGCCAGGGCATAGGCGAGCCGCGCGATGGGATGCGGCGGCTTCAACATCTGGCCGGCGTAGAGAGGGTGAAAATAAGGATAGTTGTCGTGCAGGCGTTCGGCGGTGGCCCTGAGCACGTCGAGGAGGTGGTTCTCGTCGTACGCGGTCGGAGAGAACTCGGGAAGGCCAGCGAAGCCGCCGTCTAATTTCTTAACGGCTTCCAAGAACGCATGCAGGCTTTTTTGTTCAAGCTGCAAAGATCACCAATCCGTTCCGATTTTGGCGAGGAGATCGCTGGTTACGAGGCGCAAGCCGCGGATCACGATTCTTACTGCCAGACTTTATCAAGCTGTCCGGCGGTTTGCAGCAAATCGAGCTGCGCCTGCTGGCGCTGGAAATTGGCGTCGAGATAGGCCATCCACCTGTCGTTTTCCTCGAGGCGCGCTTTTTCGACTTCACGCAAGTTGATACGGCCTTCGGCGAATTGCGATTGCAGCACGGTAAGGTTTTGCTGCGCGAGCTGCAGCTCCAGGCGCGCCACTTCTTTTGCGGCGTCACGCTCGCGCAAACGGCGCGTCTTGACGCGCACGCCGGCGCTGACTTCAGTCTTCTTGCTAGCCAGCGCGGCCTTCGCTACGTCCAGATTTACCTGGGCCAGCGCGATATTGGCCCTGATTTGAGCGCTGAAAATCGGGACCTGCACTTGAACTCCGGCATTGAAATTGTTGCGCTCAAAAGTCTTGAAGAATTGGTCGTAGTTGTTGAATTTGGCGAGCAAGCTGTACACGCTGACCAGTTGAAGGGTCGGATAGTAGCCGCGCTTCTCGCCGGTCAAGCGAAATTCCTTGGCGCGGACGTCGGATTCCGCGACGCGCAGTGCGACATTATCCTGCAGCGCCATAGCCACCAAATTTGCTCCTTCTTGCTCGGCTATGCCGGGAAGATCCTCGGGCGTGATTTCGATCTGAGTATTTTCCGCTAGCCCGGTCTGGCCGCGCAGCACAACTTCCAGTTCGTCCTGGCGGCCTTCGAGCTGCAAAACGCGCTGGACAACGCGCGCTTTGGTGAGCTGGTCCTTGGTCACAGCGACGGGCAGCTCAACATTTTCCTTTTCGCGCTGCTGCGTAACGGCCAGGATTTTATCCGCGCTGTCCTGCTCCTTGCGCAGCAACTCGAGCGAATGGCGCACCATGACAAGCTCGAGATAGGTGGAAGCGGTGCGCACGATGACGCTGTTTCTGGCGTCCTCCAAAAGAATTTTTTGCGATTTGGCCTGCTCTTGCTGTTCCTTGCCTAGTCCGCGCAGCGGCTCGTTAAAGACCTCTTCGGTGTAGGTGACATTGAACAGCGCGGGGGCGCGTCCGCCGGGAGTTTCGGGGATTCCGAAGGTGTAGCCCGCGCCGGAACCGGCGTAGAGGTTGGGCATGAACTGTGCTTTCGTGATCAAGGCAGAGCGGTTCGCGAGACTGGCGTGGAGCTTCGCGATTTGAATGTCCTTGCTGTTCTGGAGGGCCAATTCGATGGCGCGCTTCAGGGTGAGGGAAATGGCAGAGGTGTTGGTTGGAATAGGCTGTGCTTCCTGCGCCCGCGCCGTCAAGGGGGCGAAAGACAGCAGCGCTACGCAAACGACGCTGAGGGAAAAGCTGAGTTTCGAGCAGGTGAAGGTTCTTATTTTCATGCGCGCATCCTCTTTGTGCTTTGGCCTCAAAAGCGGCGGCCCTGCGGGATTCAGGATAAACAAGACCGCCGCACTCCAAATTATTCGTAACGCAGAGATTCAATGGGCTGCAAGCGCGCTGCATTGTTGGCCGGCAGGTAGCCAAAAAAAAGTCCCGTGGAACAGGAAATTCCGAAGGCAATCAGCACGCTGAGAGGAGAGATGGGGACGCGAAGGTTCCCGGGAAGCAGCGGCTGAACCAAGACTGGAATGGCAAGACCAATCAGAATGCCCACGACGGCACCGCCTCCGCTGATTAAAAAAGCTTCGATCAGGAATTGATAGAGGATTTCGCGATGTGCCGCGCCGATGGCCTTGCGAATGCCGATCTCGCGGGTGCGCTCGGTGACGGTGACCAACATGATGTTCATGATGCCGATGCCGCTAATGAGCAGCGCGATGAAAGCTACGACCAGCAGCACGATGGTCAACGCCAGCGAAATGTTTTTCGCGGCACTCAAGATGGCGGCGAGCGTCTGAACGTCATATTCCGCCTCGGCCGGGTGACGACTGCGCAACAGTTGTTCTATCTGACGCTGCACGCCGGGCACGTCGTCCGGATGTGCGGCTTGCGCGCTGAGAGCGCGCAGCACGTCCACGCCGGTGTAGTACTTCATCAGCGGAAAGGGAATGATCACGGTTTCGCGCTGGATATCCGACAATCCGAAGGTGGCCACGCGCTCGCGAAAGACGCCTATAACGGTGAAGGTGAGCTCGCCCATGCGAATCGTTCCGCCGATAGGGTTTTCCAGGCCGAACACGCGATCGGACAGCTCCTTAGTTATCAGGCAAACTTTGCTGCGCGTCTCCATGTCGGCAGAATCGAAATATCTTCCGCGGATGATGACCAGACGCCGGATAGCTTGAAACCCCTCGGTCACTCCGATGAGTGTTACGGGGCGTTCCACGCCCTCTACAACGATGGTCATGGGCAACTCGCGGTTTCCGGCGACTTCCTGCACGCCGGGAATGGAGGCCTTCACCGCGTTCATGTCCTCAATGGTCAGCTCGTAACTCAGCGGCTGACCTTTTGCGCCAGCGCGAACCAGCTCCACCCAAACCAGGTTGGAGCCGGTAGCTTCAATCTGGCTGAGCACGAATTTGCGGCCGGTAAGGGCGACGGTGACGACCAGAACGATGGAGGCGCTGCCGATGATCACGCCCAGGGAAGTGAGAATGGCGCGCAGCTTGTTGCCACGCAGGGCGTCGATGGCGACGGACAACGTCTCCCGCAGGTCCATCATGGCGCGAATCTCAGGCGCATTCTACGTTCAACCCTTTTTCAGCCGCTTCAAAGCTTCGCGGACATTCTTGTTCTTGGGCTCCAGCTTCAGGGCCGCTTCGTATTCTTGAATGGCGGCTTGCGAGTTTCGCTGGTTTTCGTAGAGGCGGCCGAGCCATTCATGAACGCGCCAAGGAGGAGGAAAGCTGCTGCGCAGAGGCGCGCGTTTGAGGTACTCGCGCAGAAGGCGTTCGGAATCGTCAGAGCGCTCATCTTTGATGATCAACGCAACCGCGCGGTAAAACTGCGAGCGTGGATCGGAGGGCGCAATCGTCTCGCCTTGCTCGGCCACGATAAGGAGGGTCTGCACCTGGGCTTGCTTCATGGCGTAGTCGCCGATGTCGTAGACAAGCTCCACAGATTTGGGATGCAGTTCCAGAGCTTGGGCGAACTCGGCGTCAGCGGCTGTGAAGTCCTTTTTTTGACGCCGGCAATTTCCCGCCGCGTAATGGCCCTCGGCGGTATCGAGCGCTGCGAGCCTGGCGATTTCCGGGCGCGCTTTGTCTTCCCCGCCGCCAGCAATACCTGGAGCGCTGCAATCAAACTCGATGAGCGCCTGGTACGCGGAAAAGTTCTTTTCATCCAACTCGACGGCCTTTTCAAATTCCTTGCGGGCCTTTTTGGCGAGTGAAAGGGCGGAGAACATGGAGGCATGACTGGCTTTTTCGCCGTAAACCTTGCCTAGCCATTCATGGTAGAGCGAACTTTGCGGATCGAGAGCTACGGCTTTTTCCGCGCTGGCGACAGCGGCGTCATAACGCTGGGATTCGTAGTAGGTCTTGGCAAGGAGCAGATGAATTTCGGCGTCGCGCGGACGTTGCTCGACGGCTAGTTGCAGAAGGCGGGCCGCTTTAGCGTAGTCGCTGGCTTCGTAGGCTTCGTGGGCGGCCTGGAAGTTGTCATCGTGGCGCACACCGTCCGCTGCTGCCTGGGGGCTCAGCAAAGCTGCCGGGAGCAGGAGCACGGCGAGCAGAGCGATTTTAATCGGATTCACTTCGGCCACGGATGTAACTCGCATCGGTATTGACGATTTTTACGGGCATGCCGTCCTTGAGATCCACATCGCCGGGCAAGGCGACCATCTCGCCTTCCTGCAAGCCGCCCAGGACTTCGTAATTTGTGGCGTCGGCAATGCCCACGCGAATTTCGCGTTTTTCCAGAGTCGCTTTCCCCACGCCCAGAGCGTTGCGCAAAACCACAAAGACGAATCTCTGCCCGCCCTGCGCCTCCACGGCGCCGCGGGGTACGGTGAGGACGTTGATGCGCTCGCGGGAATTGATGCGCACGCTGACGTTGATGTTGGGCAGCAGCTCCAATTTGTCGTTGTTGACCTCGCAGAGCAGTTCGCCGACGCTGCGTGCGTTGCGCGCCACCACTTGCTTGGGGATAACCTGGGTTTTGCCCATCCAGGCGCGGTTGGGCAGAGCGTCCCAGGTGATGCGCACGGGCTCGCCGGGTTCGAGGCCGCCGAGCTCGGGCTCGTCGATGAAGGCACGCACGCGGACCTTGCGGAGGTCGGCCATTTCAGCCAGCAGGTCGCCGACTTTCACGTAATCACCCGCTTTGGCGGGCAGAGAATAGAGCGTGCCGGCGTCGGGAGCGACGATGCGGCCGTCGCGGACTTTTTCTTCCAGGGCGGCGACTTCGCTCCGCAGTTGCTCGACCTGCAGAGTGGCGCGATTGGCATCGAGCTTCACACCGTGCTCGAACTCCTGCTTGGCCGCGGTGAGCTGTTTGACCTGCGCGATGGCTTTGGCGAGATCCAGGTCGCTGGCGGCGAGTTCGTCTTTGGTGGCGGCTTGCTGAGCGATGAGGCGCTCAAGGGAATCATGATTACGCTGCAGGCGATCACGCAACGCCACGGCAGCGGCTAGCTGGCCTTCCGTCTTGGCGGCTTCGTCGGAACGGCCGCCGGATTTGGCGGCGCGGAGATCATCATCGGCGCGGAGGAGCTTGGAGCGCGCCTCAGCAAGCTGGGCGGCGGCGTCCTTGACGTTCAACTCGAGCAGGAGTTGGCCCTTTTTTACGGCTTGGCCCTCCACGACGCTGATTTTTTCCACGAAGGTATCGAGTTGTGCGCGCACGACGAAGGGGGCGATAGGCTCGACTTTTCCGTTGCTAGAGATGGAGGAGACGAGGTTTTCACGAACGGGCGTTACCGCGGAGATTTTGGCGACGGGCTGGCGGCCGCTAAGACTCACCAGCGCGATAGCCACAACAGCGGCCAACACGAGAAAAATCACGATGCGGTTTCGCAGCCTGCGGTCCATTTGCTTCCTAATCCGATTGCCCTGCCGGTCTGTTCAAACTAGACATTGCGGGCACACTCACCCGAAGTGAGTCCCATTGTATATGTGCGGCTTGCTGGCCCCCGCCCGGAGTAAACCTGAGTGCTCGATTGTAACAACAGGGGCTGGGCTTCCACTAGAGATGATGCCAATGCGCAAACGATTCCCTTTAATGGATGCGCTGCGTTGGCGAGGGGATGCCGGTGGCACCCAGCCGGCGCCGGGGAACGCGGAGCGGAGTCGCGGAACCATAAAGATTTGATGGTGCGCAGGCTGGTTGGGTCACAGGCGATTGGGGATTCGATCGCTGCGGCTTACATATTGGATGCGCGGGCGCGTAGTAGACTGTGAACGCGAGTGTGAGTGGCGGCCGGGGAAATCCGGCGCGAGGGGTCTTTGATGATTGAGGCGCGTGGCCTATCGAAACGCTTCCAGGACAAAAAGCGCGGAGAGATTCGCGCGGTCGATGGCGTGAGTTTTCGGTGCGAGCCTGGGCGGATCTACGGACTGCTGGGCGCGAATGGCGCGGGAAAGACTACGACGCTGCGCATCCTGGCCACGATCCTGGAGCCTACGGACGGGACGGCGCGGGTGTGCGGGTATGACGTGGTCGAGGAGCCGGAGAAAGTGCGCGCCAATGTGGGATTTCTGTCCACGGCCACGGCGCTGTACCCGCGGCTGACCTCTCAGGAGCTCGTGGAATATTTCGGGCGACTGAACGGGCTGGACGAAGCCACGCTCAAGAAGCGCATCGACGAGATTTTCAACCGGCTGGACATGAACGGCTTCCGCGACCGGCGCTGCGACAAGCTGTCCACGGGCATGAAGCAGAAAACTTCGATTGCGCGGACTTTGGTGCATGACCCGCCGGTGATGATCTTCGACGAACCCACGCTAGGCCTGGACATCATGACCGCGCGAACGATCACCACGTTCATTCGCGAGTGCCGCGACCGCGGGAAGACCGTGATTTTCTCCACGCACATCATGAGCGAGGTGGAGAAGCTGTGCGACGTGATCGGGATTATTCATGACGGAAAGCTACTGACCGAAGGGACGCTTGCGCAGTTGCGAGAGAGACACGCGGAACAGGATCTGGAGGAGATTTTTGTAAACGTTGTGGGGTCGCTGCAAGCGAAGGCGGAGGCATAGGCACCATGAACTTGAGCGCGGTGGGAATTGTGTACCACAAGGAATTCACGGAATGGGTGCGCGACAGGCGCACGCTGATTTCCACGGTGCTCGTGCCTCTTTTTCTATTTCCGCTGATGATGGTGGGGTTCAGCGCACTGGCCGTGGTGATGGTCGGCAAAGCGGAAAAAGAAACGCCCAAAATCATGATTTTGGGTGGCGAAGACTCGCCGCAATTGATTGCCAGCATCAAGAAGCTCGACTCCCTGGAAATCGTGCCTTATGCAGCAAACTGGAAGGACGAAATTTCCAACAAGGACATTCGCGCAGCGGTGGAAATTCCCAAGGGATTCGAGAAGTCCCTGGAAACCGGTCAGTCGGAGACGGTGAAGATTTACTTCTACGATGGGGAAATGAAATCGTCGTTCGGCGCCAATCGCCTGGAGAAATTTCTGAAGGATTATCGCGATACGGTGGTGAAGGACCGCCTGGCGGCGAAGAACCTGCCGGCATCGGTGTTGTCGCCGTTTTTAATCAAGCAAGAAAACGTGGCTCCTCCGGAAAAGGTGAGCGGCGCGACGTTCGGCAGCTTCATCGGCTACACGGTGATCATACTGTGCATGACCGGCGCAATGTATCCGGCGATCGATCTTACCGCCGGAGAAAAAGAGCGCGGCACGATGGAGACGATTCTTTCCAGCCCTATTTCGCGCATGGACCTGGTGCTGGGGAAATTTTTGCTGGTGTTTTCTGCTTCGCTGGCCACAGCTGTTCTTTCCGTCATCTCCATGGGGACATCGTTTGCGATTTTGGGTCACACCAACCTGATGAATTCCTCGGGCGGTCAGACTTTGGCGTTGAATCTCGGCCTGCTTTCGGTGGTTTCCGTTTTTGTCATGGCCCTGCCACTGGCGTTTCTTTTCTCCGCGGTGTTGATGACTATCGCGCTCTTCGCCAAGAGCTACAAGGAAGCGCAAAGTTATCTCACGCCGATGACCTTCGTGATTGTGATTCCGGCTGTCGCGTCAATAATGCCGGGAGTCGAACTGACGCCGAAACTAGCGTTGATCCCGGTGCTCAACACCAGTCTGGTCTGCAAGGAGATTATCAGCGGCACGTATCACTGGAACTCGATCGCGCTCATTTTCGCTTCGACCTGTGTGTATGCCGGCGCGGCGCTGTTTCTGGCGTTCAAGACGTTCCAGCGCGAGTCGGTGCTGTTCCGGTCGTGAGCCGCTGGTTTTAGACGCAGTTGCGCGCCGTTACTGGGCAGGGTTCTGGCGCGTTTCGCATTCCTGGCTGAGGCGGCGGACGGTTTCGCGCAGACGCACGGCGAGGGCGGCGATGGTTTCCAGGCGTTGCTGGCCGCCGTGCGGAAGGCGTCCGTCATTTTTGCGGCGGACTTCCGCAAGCAAGAGCTCGGCGTTGCCCAAGATTCCGGTTAGTGGATTGTTCATCTCGTGGCGAAGCACCTCGCCGAACGCTTCTCCATTCAAGGCATTTTTCTCGCCGGAAAATTGTCGCGCATCGGCCACTTGCTGCGCCTGGCGCAAGCGCCGCTCGACCATTTGCAGCGCGAGGGGGAGGCAATCGCCGGCGCGCTCGACAAAATCGGCTGCGCCGGCCGCGACCAGCGAGGCCAGCTCCGATTCTTGATCCGGCCCGCCAATCACCACCACAGGCGCGTGAACGGCTAGCGCGGAAACCACGGAGTTCAGGCGCGGCAGCTTTGCCACCGGCCCTTCGCTCTCCGGGTTAGCAGAAGTTTCCTCGAGAAGGATAACCGCGGGCGCAGCATCTTCGACGATGCGCCGCGCGGCGTCCACGTTGCGCACCGCGGCAACACGCGGCCCTCCTTCCCTGGCTTCGAATTCCCGGCGGGCGGCGGCGCAGAGCTCAGCGTCATCGCTGACCAGCAAGATGGTATGTTCCCTAGGATGGATCATCTATTTCCTCGCTGCATTTTTCTTCGCCGCCGGCGCACGTGAAGGCGCGCGTGGCGAGGTGGCCTCGAGAACGCTGCGGATTTTCTCCGTGAGCTCTTCGACGCGAAAAGGTTTCGCTACGTGGGGCAGGTGATTGCGTTCAAGAAAATCGCGGGTATGCGCGGCAAGAACGTCTCCGGTCACAAACAGGAAACGCTCGCGAAGCGGATTTTGGGCAAGGGCTAGGGCTTGGTAGAAGTGTTCACCGTCGAGTTCCGGCATTTTCATATCGCAGATGGCCAGCGCGTAGTCTTCGCGGGCCGTGCGATCGAGGGCTTCGCGGGGGTCGAGGAGAACGTCGACACGCAGGCCTTCGTCCTCGAGCACATCGGCAATGAGCCGCGCAACCGTGGGTTCGTCTTCCAACACCAGGACGCGGTTGCCGGCCCAGGCGCCGAGGACCGCGCCGGTGTTCGCGGTTTCAAACGGTTGCGGTGCGGGAAAGGATTCGAGTCGCGGGCGAACGGGAGTGGCGACGCCGATTGCGGGCGACGGAATCTCTACGGGGGCCATGGCCGGGAGTTCGATCGAGAAGACGCTCCCCTGGCCGAGGTAAATGCAATCGGCCGCCGTGTTCGCGCACGATGCCGAGGACGATCGCCAAACCCAGGCCGGTGCCGACGCCCGCCGGCTTGGTGGTAAAGAATGGATCGAAGATGCGCGCTTGGATGGCCTGCGGAATTCCGGGGCCATCGTCGCTGACCTCCAGGAGCACACGCTGATCGGCGACGCGTCTGGTCTTGACGCGGACCGTGCCGCCTTTGCCTTGCTCCTCGATGGCCTGCCGGGCATTTCCAATGAGGTTCACGAGCACCTGCTGGAGCTGCCCAGCGTCGCCCTGCACGAAGGGAAGCACGGGGTCGAGATCGAGTTGCACGTGGACGTTGTCGGCGGCGAGGCTGAAGCGCTGGAGTTCGAGGGTGCGGGAGACGACCTGATTGGGCGCCACGCGGCGGCGCTCGGGCCGCGATTCCCTGGCGGAAAGCAGGAGTTGGCGCAGGATGGCGCTGGCCCGCTCCGCTTCCTGATAGATCTGGCGGGCTTCGTGGGAATCGCCGGCGGGATCGCGGCGCAAGAGGAGGCGCTGCGCGTAGCCGAGAATGCTGGTGAGCGGGTTACTGAGTTCGTGAGCGACGCCGGTGACCATCTGGCCGAGCTCGGCGAGTTTGTCGGTCTGCAGCAGCTTGGATTGGAAGACGCGCTGCGCAGTGAGGTCGCGGTAGATTTTCACGCGGCCGAGGAGCACGCCTTTTTCGTTAAGGATGGGACGCGTGGCGCGCTCCAGCAGGCGCGGAACCGGGCGGACCAGCTGCAGTTCTTCTCGCAGGGCCCCTTCGGTGCTGTGCGCCAGACGACTCCAATTCTCGGCGAAAGTACCGGCGTCGGCGGTGCGCGCGCTGAGCGAGGCCACCAGATCGTCAAGCGTCTTGATGCGCGCGAGTTCCTCGGGGGCCAGACCGACCATCTGACCGAAGCGGCTGTTCACCGCGCGAATTTCCTGCATCGCTCCGAAGAGGACCACTCCTTCCTCGAGCCATTCAATGACGTTCAGGACCTCGGTAACGTCGTGCTCAGCGTCTGTTTGCTCGCTGCGGTCGGGCTGCTCTTGGAGGGCTGCGAGAACTTCCTTGTGACGCAACTCCAGCTCGGCGGCCTGCTCGCTACGCTTCAGCTGCAACAGCGGGGGAACAGCCAGCGCTGCGCTAAGTTCCAATCGTTCCAGTGCAGCCAGCGAGGCCGTGCTTCGACGAACGCCTGCGACCAACGCTCCCAGGGTTTCACCAGCGGCCTCCAGCGGGAAGGCAACCACGCGTGTGACTTGTCCCTGGGGCGACGCAATCCCGGGTTCGCTACCGGCGACGTGATGGGACTCAAGCGCCCGGCGCCAGACGCCGCTCAACTCCTCACTTTCGAGCGCACGAATCCAGGCAGCGGCGCCGCTCTGCCAGGCAAAGCGCATGCTCTGCGGCGGTTGGTGAATGGAACTCTTCCTTGTCTTCGCTGAATCGACGAGGCAGCCAATCGAAGCCCGGCCGGGTGCGCAACTGCTCGCGCAACAAATGATTTTCCTGCTGGAGCTCGACGGCGCGCGCGGCGCGCTCCAGGCGCGAGCGCAGCTCCTCGATGCGGAAGGGCTTGGTTACGTAGTCCACGGCGCCAAGCCGCGTGGCGGCCACCGCCGAATCGATCGTTCCATACTGCGTCAGCACGATCACCGGCAGCGTCGGGTTGGTGTCGTGTACCCGCTTCAGGAGATCCAGCCCGCTGGTTCGCTGCAGCATCAAGTCCGTCAGCACGATGTCCACTGCGGAGTTGTCCAAGACTTCCAGGGCCTCTTCCGCGCTGGCTACCGCGAAGGCTTTCATTCCCGCCTGGCGGGCAACCTCGGCGCAAGTGTCGCGGATGGACGGCTCATCGTCGACGATGAGGATATTCATCGCGACGGTTTCGCGGAGTACTGCGGCTTCTTCACTCATGCGCGAATCCAGGGACTCCATCAGCAATCTCTGAGCATTCTCAATGCCATTTCTTGTGCCAGGTTGTAGTTTTAAGACATAAGTATAGTACCTCTTATGTATACCAAAAATGAACCCAATTTGGCAATTCTGGCGTTCTTTCGGAGGCGGCTCGCGCAAAGCACTCCGTTTCCCTGGCGCCCCAGTGCCAGAATGGAACGATTCATTCCCGTTTAGAGAATCCGGCCCTATTGCAGCCAAACTTGCTTTTGGCACAAGAAAAAAGGGCCCTCCGAGTTTTACTCGCAGAGCCCTATTGCAGACCATTCGCCAAATCTAGTTTACGAACAACTCTGAGGCCCAAACACTCGGTTTAAGGCGTGGCCGTTTGCTTCGGTGCGTAGCGGCACCAAGCGCCCTGGGCCTCGTCTTTGCCACTGGCGCGCCCGGAAGAAATCCCCTTTTTCGCAAGCCCTCGATGGCAAGCGCCGGGGCACACTCCTACGCCCGCTGCGATTGCTCGCAGCGGGCGCCGGCTGCAATACCATGTCGCTGGTTTACTGTGCGGAGCCGGGGTTCTGCGCTCCCATGCCTGACCCGCTGTCCGCGCTGAAGATGGTCACTTGCACGCGGCGGTTCTTCTGCCGATCGTCGCGGGTCTTTTCGTCGTTCACCGGCTTGTCTTTGCCGAGCCCCACGATTTGGATGCGGTATACGGGCATATTGCGCTGCGCTACAAGATAGGTCTGCACGGCCTCGGCGCGCCGGCGGCTGAGCTCGAGGTTGTATTCGGGCGTGCCGGTCTTGTCCGTGAAGCCTTCAATGGCCACGAAGTAGCGCTTCATGCTTCCGACTTTCCCAGTGCCGAGTTGGTCGAGTTGCTGCTTGGCTTCGTCGGTCAACTTCGCGGAATTGAATTTGAAGAGCACCACGACGTCGCCCGCGGGCTTGTAGTCGTCAATGTTGGCGATGCGTTCGTTGAGCTCGGCGCGAAGATCGGACTTCACCTGGTCTGTTTTCTTGGAGGCCGCGTCCGCACGCCCAAGGGCGTCGCCCGCGCGCGCATCAGCGGAATCCGCCTTTTCAGCGGCTGCGCTGATCTTGGGCTCGTCACCCTCCAATTGCTTCTGGGTGCTCTGTGCCTGCTTTTCCACTTCGTTGACCTTCGCGGTGATGGGCTCGGTTTGCTGGGCGACATACTTCTTCGTCGCGCAACCTCCCAACAGCAGCACCACGCTGGCCACGATCGTTGCTTCGATGACCCGCTTCATGGGTATTCCTCCATTCGAATTTGAGCTGAATTCCCGTTGTTACAGTTCGATCGCTCTGGGCCGGGCAGAAGCGGGCTGGACACTTCGCGGAGCTACCTGGCGCGGCAGCAGGGCCACCGGAACCATTGGAGTCAAATCTTACTGTAAACGCGTGCAACTTACCACCATCGTTCTGTCCGTGCCGCTGGACGTTCCGCGCCGCCAGCTTACTTCAAAACTGGGTAACCTATTTTTTACAGCTTCCTATCGACAGCCAACTCTTGCGCCAAGGCTATTGCGTCGTGGGCGTCGCGCCGATGATGCGAAACTTGTACCAGGAAGTTCCCGCAGGGTACAGCACGTCGCGGATCTGCGCGTTCTGTTCTTCTCCAGGAGCGAGATTGAACGGAATCGTTCCCTTGTTTACCAGCAGCGCGGCATTATCCGGGCCGACGTAGGTCGTTTCATACTGAATCTTGCTGTAGGTGTAAGCCTTCGATTTGTTGTCGATGTCCACCAGCCAGACTGCCGTGGTACCGGTGCGATCTTTTTCCATCCTGGCGCTCAAAACCTTCAGGTCATGCACCGGGTCCGCTTTTCCTGCCACCGCGGGCGCCGCGGCCGCGGCGGTGACCGGCGCAGCCGATTTGTTGCCGCTTTTCGACATCGTGTAGAGCACAACGCCTACGGCAGCCGCGGCAACGACCACAAAAATTGTCACCAACATCCGACTGGAACTCGATTGTTTCTGTTCTTGTGCAACTTCAAACATTGCCGCCTCCTCTGCAACTCGCGTGCGTCCGCCGCCGGAATGCGCGCAATTGGACTCCTCGGTTAGGAGGGACTTCGTGGAAATGGGCAGAAGGGTCGGGAAGCCCCTCGACAGGTATTGCTTATATCCCATCCGCCCGTAGGCGGCAAGCAGTGGTGCAACAACGCGCTGGCGGTTACGCCGGAACCTCTGGTGCATCCACCTGGTGACGAGTCGAGCACGGATTCGGGTTTTTGGCACTGTGCGAAAATAGAACAAGCACTACTCTACTGCTTAGGAACTTCCGTGGAAGATCTCATCACGCCGCCTGCAACCAAAACGGACCAGCGCCGGGGCAGCCGCTTTCCCGTCATTGTCCCAGTGCAAGCCAAATGGCAAGAGGCCAGCGGCCGCATCGTCATTGAGAACGCGCAAGCCCGCGAAGTAAACATGCAGGGCGGCCTGCTGGACATGAAAATCTTCCCGAGTGTGGGAAGCCAGATGGAGCTAACCAATCTGCTTTCCGGGGAAACCTATCGAGCCCGCGTGGTCGCGATTCGCCGCAAGGAGGGACGCGTACTCGGAGTAGCCGTCGAGCTTCTCATTCCCAGCGAAACGTTCTGGGGTGTGAACTTTCAGTTGAAGAAAACGAGTGCGGAGTTGTTACAGCTCGAACATACCATCCGCACGGGTGGCATCGATCAGCGCATCTTGACGGATTTCCGCGACGCCGTGGATCACGTCCGCAAGACCGCCTGGGCCGTTCAGGAGTGGCAGGAGCGCCAGATTACACGCCACGATCCGCAAACGTTGCTTCCACTGCTCATTAGCGAGCGCATCCGGCGCGCCGCACAGTTGGGCAATTCCATCGTCTCGGATCTCACCAACCACGAGGTCACTCGGGAAACTCCCGGCGTAGATCAACTTTTTGACGCCGTGCAGCGCATGCAGCAACTTCTGGCAGACCTGCTCCGAGATTCCTAGCGCGAGTAACCATCGCCGGCCACCTTCGGAAAGCTCGCCTAATCCGGCTTCTTTTCAGGTGTCTTGGGCACAACTCCGAGCGACTTAATAAAGCTAACGAGTTGCCAGCGCTGCGGCTCGGGCAGTTTTGACCAGACGGGCATGCCGCGGCGAACCACGCCATTTGTCAGAATCCAAAAAATAGCTCCCGGTGCGGCGCTCTGCACGTCCTCGGCACGGAGACTAGGGGCCTTCTCCGTGCCATAGCCGGCGTTGCCGTGGCATTCCGCGCAATGTCGCTCGAATAAGTTCTGCCCAGCAGCGACCGCATCAGGGTCGTTCTCCATAGGGTTGCGCTTGGCCCTGGCTTTGTCAGGGGCCTTGGCAAGCTCGGCATAGACCAGTGCGTTTGCTTTGGAGTTGGGAGCTGCAGGTTTCTCATGTTGGCCAAAAGCGAATGAGGCCCCAAGAAGAGCGAGCGTTACGGATAGCGCGACGATGCATTCCTTCACGAGCGGCCTCGGAAGAGGCGGTTCATTGCCGAACCGAAGCCGGTGATTTCCCTGGAAACGCCCCAACGCAGCAGGAAAGCATGACTGTTGTCATTCAAACCAAAGCTGGGGGAGAGACGCAGCGTCCAGCCGGACGGAAGATTCCAGGCTACGACCGGAGCGACATAGTGCGAGGTGTTGTTCAAGCCGAAACTATAGCGGTCTCCAAGTCCGCCGTACATCTCCACGCCGGCGACGAAGTTTTCACGGCAAAAAGAGCAGCGTTTTGCGGAAGCCTTGAGAGCCAGAGGACGGCTCGCACCAAGAGCGTAGCCAAATTCCCAAGGCTGGTTCGAGAGATTCTTGGACGCGATAATGTTTTCCGCGAAATTCCAGCCCTTAACAGTACTTGAGAGGATGAGTTTGAACTCGAGTTCATTGATGTGGTCTTTGCGGGCCGCGGCATTGGGCACCAGAAAGTCTGACTCGACGTCGTGACCTTCGACCTCCTTTAGGATCTTGTCCGCACCGTTCTTCCTCTCGTACTCAACGTAGAGAATGGGATTTACGAAGTGCTCGTGTTTAAGAGGGCGGATACGGTTCTCGAAACGTAAGCCTGTGAATATGGTGCTCTCTTGGAATGTGGTTTGGCCGTCCAGGTACAACTCGGTTGTCCACCAGGCGGTGGCCCCGTACTCCAATTCTGTCCAGAAGGCGTGGAAATTGTTGCCGCCACGTTGCGTCCCGAAGGTCGAAAAGTATTCAACTTCCAAGTTGCCGGGCTCCTCAAGATAGTGATCATAGGTGACGATGTAAGGACTCTCTTGAGCCCGACCGAAATGGGGGAAACAGGCCAACGCCGCGAGCAAACAAGATGCCGAAAACGGCAAACGAACTCGTAAGGTCAATTTTCTCCTCTTGCAACTGATTGTCAACTAGCTCAAATGAGACTAACTTAGTCCTATATCTTTCTTCAACCCTCAAGACGGCTGCGACGCAAGTATTTTGGCAACCTCCCGGAAATGCACTTCTCTAAGTGGTGCAAAGAACGAAGCGAACGTTCGCCCTAAATCGAGTACAATGCCGCGCATCAAATCGAAGGCATTCGCCCTAATAAGGCCGCCAGCGACCATGAGAAACAATCGTCCCCAGCCCTGCAAGTGCGGCCATCCCAAGAGCATTCACGCACACATGTATTTCCAGGCGAGGCCTGCCAAGCTGCCCAAGGGTTGCAACTTCCCGGGATGCAAATGCAACAACTACCGAGCTGGACAGGTTCCCTCGCCGCCTCCAACAGCGTAATAACCTGCTCCGAGAATGCGGGCCAATCCGCAAGGCCACGCGCCAAAAGCCGGTGCGAGCCGACACGTGAGTGAGGTATGATAGAGTGTTTGGAAACCATTCATTTAGGATGATGATGCAGACAGACAATGGGAAAATTTTGTTAAGAGTTCGCCCCCGCGGCTTTTGTGCCGGAGTCGTTCGCGCGGTGGACATCGTCGAGCTGGCGCTGGAAGCTTATGGCGCTCCGGTTTACGTGCACCATGAAATCGTACATAACACTTACGTGGTGGAGCAATTACGCCGGCGCGGCGCGATTTTCGTCGAATCCATCGAGGACGTTCCTCACGGCGGGGTGCTGGTCTTCAGCGCTCATGGCGTCCCTCCGACGGTTCGGCAAGAAGCCAAGGATCGCTCGTTGAGAGTGATCGACGCCACCTGCCCGCTGGTCACCAAGGTTCACCTGGAAGCGCTTAAGTTTGCACGCGAAAAGCGCACCATTATTTTGATTGGCCATCGAGACCATCAGGAGATTATCGGGACGTCTGGCGAAGCTCCGGATCGCACCATCGTGGTGGATTCCGTTGCGGCCGTGGACGCTTTGCAAGTGGATGATCCCGAGAAACTCGCTTTTCTCACCCAGACCACGCTCAGCTTGTACGACACGCAGGAGATTGTGACGCGCCTCCGCCAGAAATTTCCCGCCATTAAAGGGCCGGCCAGCGACGACATCTGCTATGCCACGCAGAATCGCCAGGAAGCCGTCGAGCAGGTCGCCAAGGACGTCGACCTGATCCTCGTCGTGGGTTCGCCCAACAGCTCCAATTCCAATCGCCTGGTGGAGGTTGCGCAACGCAGCGGCGTTCGCGCGCAGCTCATCGATTCGGCGCAGGATATCGACGTCAAATGGCTCGAAGGCGTCAAGCGCGTGGGCTTGACCGCAGGGGCCTCCGCGCCGGAAGTGCTCGTCGAGCAGGTGAGCGAGCGCCTGGCTCAGTTTGGCTTTACCGATCAGCGCGACTTGGATTTGATCCGCGAAGATGTGCGGTTCACTCTGCCGCCGGAGTTGGCGACGATCGCGACCGCGCCGCGCCGCTGAAGACTTTGAAGACAGGCCCGGCAGGGTACGCCGGCAGGCAACTCAACCCAGCATCGTAGGTGGAAACAAAAACAAGGAGCGTAACCTTGGCGGTCAAAATTGTCCGTCAGCCGAAGAAGATTGCTCTGATTGGCGCGCCTTCGAGCGCGGCGGCGTTTTCACCGGGGACCGAGAAGGCTCCCGCGGCGCTGCGTGCGGCAGGTCTGGTCGAACGGCTGCAAAATGCCGGGTTTGAGGTGACCGATTACGGCGATTGCGCGCCCAGGCACTTCGCCGACGACGATGAACATCGCCGGGCCCGCAACCTGACGGAAATTGTCGCCGGCCTGAATGATCTCAAGCCTCGCGTGGAAATCGCGGTGAAAAGTGGCGCGCTCGTTCTTGTGCTCGGCGGAGAATGCGTGCAGGTCGTCGGATTGCTGACCGGCGCTCGACGTTATTACAAACACATCAATCTGTTGTGGTTCGACCGCGATGCCGACCTGAATACTCCGGCAACGACGCCGTCTGGCCGAATCGACGGCATGGTGCTCGCGCATATCATCGGCAAGGGCGCACCGGAGTTGGTGCGCTTCTGGGGCGAGCCGCCACTGGTGCGCGAGCCCGACGTCACGCTGTTCGGTTTGGCGCGGCTCGATTCGCCAGAGCAGGATTTTCTCTCGCGCGCTCCGCTGCGTCACGTACATGCCGCAGATATACAAGCAAAGGGAGCCGCGGCAGCGGCCACCGACGCACTGCACCATTTGCATGCCGATTCGCGCGAATTTGTCTTGCATCTCGACCTGGACGTTATCGCACAAGAAGAATTTCCCGCCGTGGTCGTACCTGGAAGCGGTGGCCTGGGCTTTGATGACGTGCGCTCGGCGTTGAAGGAAATCGTACGCCATAAGAATCTGGTTGGACTGGACGTGGCGCAATTCAATCCGGACAAGGATGCCGACCGCGATGGCGCGAAGAAAATCGTCGATTTGCTGGTCGAATCGCTCTCAACGCGCCTCGAGAACCCCGCGCCTTCGAGCACAGAACCCGCGCCACAACCGGAAGAATCTTCGGCTGAGACTACCGCTTAGCTTCTCGCTCGCGCCAAATCATTAGCGCATGACCGTCGTGGCCAGGAACGTCTGCGCCAGATGATCGCCCCACGCTTCCCGCACTTCGAGTGCGATCGCGTAGGGCAGATGTTCGTCCAGCATTTGCGGAGCTTCGTCGGCGGAATTCAGCTTGTCCAAACGGTCCTTCTCCACTTTCTCGAGAAACAGGCGGAATCCAGCAATTTCATCGAGAACCTGCTGCCCCTGCGGCGTGCGGCGTTTGAGTTGCGGCCCCCAACCCAGGTTCACCAGCAGCAGCGCGGCAATCATGATCGCGAAAGCCGGCGATACTCCATCCGCGAGTTCGCGGAGCATATATACAATCACTCCGGCGAACACCGCGAGAGCCGCTGCTCCCGGGAGCAGCTTCACCCAGCCGCCAGGGCGCAACGCCGTCTTGCAAGCAGGGAGAAAAGCAACTTCAAATAGAAGCCCGATCATCAGGCCCGCAAACAAAACCCACATGGTAAAGAACAGCGCGCCGGAGGTGTCGCGCCCCTGGGCGGTCGCAGCGAGCGACAGCGCTGCTATCACTGTCGCGAGCACGCCCAGCGCAATCACTCCCGCGTGCTTGGTGAAGTACAAGCCGTCCATCTGTTGGCTCAATTCCTGTTGAATCGCGGAAACGTACCGCGTGTTTTGCGCGGTGTTGCGCTGGTCCATCGCTGGAGTGAGATCAATTGTGGCGCCGTCTTCGAACAGCATCGTCAGCACGCGCTTCTCTTCCGGCGCAAGCTGTGCTTCCGCCGCGCGGTCGCTCATCATGCGCGACAATCGGTATTTCCCATCCCGCGGCTCAACGCGCAGACAACCGCGCGTTGCCAGCGCAGTGATGACTGCCGCGAAGCTGCGCCCGTCGCTCCCCGTCGTCACCGCGTACCGCACCGCTGCGGCGGATAGTCCATCGGGAGGTTCGTAGCGCGTCACCACCGTGCCCGGCTTCGGCTCTGGTCCGATGCGCAGCCAGGCAATCAGATAAAACATAAAGACCAGAACCGGCGCTGCCAGCAGCTCCTGACCTTCCGTGAGAAATGAGAATTTAGGCGCATGCACATAGCCGGCAGGCCAGGTTACCGCTACGCTCAAACTCTGCCGCGGTCCTACTTTTGTGGCGCGGTACGCAACTGTGCCCGCGCCTTCGTCGATGCGCTCCAATTCCGTTTCCGCCCTCCGCGGAAAGCTCACGCCACGTCCAGCAATACGCGGCTCAACAATGGCATCAGCAACGGATACTCCCGCGGGCAGATGCACGGAGAGGATCGCCTCCGCGACCGGCACATCCCGCTCATGGCCGATCGCATTCCAATATAGCGCGTCCCCGCCCGCGCTGAGTGTGAGCGCTCCGTTCACTGAGTAGCGAATCACATAGCGATGCTCTCCCGCAGCCAGCGGCATGTCTTTTTCGCCGATTCGCAATTGCGAATATCCGTATCCTTGCCCCTGCTCGTATTTGACCGGTTGGCCGTCCTCGGTGATTTCCAGGATTTTGACGCGAATTCCGTTGTCTCTCTTGTATTCGCCGACATACTTACGGTCCCAGCGGTCTTCCGACCCGATGGGCAAGTTGCGCATAAATCCGTAGCGGTAATACTTGCCGCCGCTGTCGAGCGTGATCTCCTCGCGCACCTCGAGTGTCGCGTCCTGCTTCACGGTGACGTCGGAGCGAAATGTCTTAATCCCACCCTGCTCTGTCGTGTCCGCACAAATCGCGCCGCAAACGAACAGCAACGCAAGGCTAACGCCCGCGAGCAGCGCGATACGCCACCATATGTGTCGGTCCGAGTTCATATCACCGTACCAATTCATTTTAGGGCCGCGACCAACTCGATGATGTGAGATCGCTACACGATGGAACGTGCCAGTAACGATGTAGGTGAGGGGAAAACGATCGGGAACGGAGTAGCGATTCTAAGCAGTCGGGCGCAAGCCAACATCTCAGGCTGTTGCTTCGGCCCGCTTGCGCAGATAGCGAGCGAGCCCCAGAAAGGATAAATCCAACCCTGCGGTGAACGCGTGGTGGTCCGCTTCCTCGGCTCCCAGACGCTCTTGCATCTCCTCTTGCGCGCGCGCCACGAAGGCTTTCTTCGCCTCCGCTTCATTCGGGGCGGCCCGCAAAATTTCTGCGGCCAGCCCCGCCCAACGATGCAGCCGCCTCCGAAATTCCGCAATGTGCTCCGCGGGTTTCTCCGCGTAGCCAAAGTGCGTAAGAAAAAGCCGCGAGGGCCGCCGCGCGAGAATGGTCGCGAACGAATCCTCCCAAATCTCGAGGCTGATGTCGGGCGGCGGAGTGGCCGGCAGAATGTACAGCCCATTGTCGATGCGTATGCCGGTAGTATCGCCCACGAACGCAACGCCTTCCGCCGCGTCAAAGTAGCTGACATGATGCGAAGCGTGACCAGGCGTGTAGGCGACGTCCAGTTTGCGCGTGCCCAGCGTCAGCGTCTCGCCGCCCTCGAGAATACGCAAATTTTCCTTCGGCACCGGCAGCGTTCCCCCAAAGAGCTGATGCAAAGTGTCTGGCCACAGCCGCGCCGCGCTGGCCAGTAACTTCGCGGGATCGATCATGTGCTGCGCTCCCAGCCTGTGTACGTAAATAGCCAGCCGCGGATTGTCACGCACCAGCGAGCCAGAAGCGCCGGCATGGTCCAGATGAATGTGCGTCAGAAGAATAGCGTCGAGCTGCGCCACCGATAGTCCGCGCGAGTGCAGACGCTCGCGAAGCGTCGCATAAGTCGACTCCGGCCCTGGGTCAATGATGGCGCGATGCCCGCCGGATTCCAGCAGCGCCGCCGCCACCGAATGCGGCCGCCCCACCCAATTTGTGTCGAGTATCGTGATATCGCTCATGCTCGCGATTAGTATAGCTTGAGTGCCAAAGCGGCCTGGCAGTGAACTCTTTCGACGGAAGCGCCGGGCTTTTTCAAGGGGCCAATCGGGGGCAGAATGCTTGCAGATATGACTGAACAAATGGTGACTGCGCCCGTGATTCTGACAGGCCGGCACGTACGACTGGAACCACTTACCCGGGAACATACTGCCGGGCTGGCTGAAGTAGGACTCGATGACGACCTCTGGAAGTGGATTCCGGTTCCGGTGCGCACGCCGGAGGACATGAGCGCCTATGTCCAGACCGCGCTCCAGGAGCAAGCCGACGGATCCGCCTTGCCGTTTGCACTGATTGAGAAATCCAGCGATCGCGTAATTGGTTCCACGCGCTATGCCAATATCGAGCGCGTGCACCATCGCCTGGAAATCGGATGGACCTGGGTGGCCCGCCAATGGCAGCGCACCACCATCAACACCGAGGCCAAATACCTCCTGCTGCGGCACGCCTTCGAAGTACTCAAGTGTATGCGCGTGGAGCTGAAGACCGACTCGCTCAACGATCGCTCCCGCGCCGCGATTTTGCGCATCGGCGCTCGCGAAGAAGGCACGTTCCGCAATCACATGATCACCGCAAGCGGTCGCATTCGACACACTGTGTATTTCAGCATCGTCGATTCCGAATGGCCGGAAGTGAAAGCTCGGCTCGAGGCCCGGCTCCGCTAGTAACGAAATCGCACTAATCATCCGTGCCTTGCAAATCCTCCACGATGTCGTGAGGTATATTGAACGGAAGCCTTGACGAGACCGAGACCAAGAGTGTGACGGCCCAAAATCCAGCCAATCGCCGGCGCAGCGAGCGCGTAATGCTGCAAGTTCCCGTGGTCGTGCAGGCCAGAACGCGGGACGGCAAAGAGGTGCGCGAAGAAACACAAACGGTGGCTGTCAATGCGCACGGCGGACTGCTGAGACTGCACATGGAAATCAAGGCCGGCCAGCCCATCGTTCTAATCAACGAAAGGTCCAAAATGCAGCACGGCTGCCGAGTGGTTCGCGTCGAGACCTCCGAGACCGGGTACTCCGCGGTGGCCTTCGAGTTTGATCAGCCCGCTCCGCAGTTTTGGCCCATCGTGTTTCCTCCCGCCGATTGGGGCGTGCGACCCTGATCGGTGAGACGGATGACCCACGAGCACCGCAACTATCTCAGACATCCCAGTGTTAAATAACCGGAATCCTATTTGTTGAGATTTGGGAGGAGTTGCAGATGCTATCGCAGATGCTTTTGAGAGCCAGAGCGCCTTTTTTCGCGGCCGGCGCCATCGCTTGCGCCGTTTTGCTCGCCGGGTGCGATGAATACGTCCAGATCACGCGGGACCGAGACGTGCACATCGGGCGCCACGCCACATGGGCATGGCGACCCGCCCAGGAAGAGAGCCGCCGCGGTTCCCGCCCGGTTGTGTCCCGCGACGTGATCACGCGCAACGAAACCGAGACCCGCGAAGACAATGCCGACAATGATGCCCTGCGCGACAAAGTGAAGACCGCCGTCGAGCGTAATCTAAGCGAAAAAGGTTTGAAGGAAGTCAGCGATCCCGCTACCGGGAATTTCCTCGTCGACTTTCACTTCGCCGTGCGCCGCCGCCATATGACCGTCGAGCGAGTGTATCCGGGCGCTTACCCGGGATTGGTGTGCGGTCCCTTTGGCTGTTATTCAGGATGGGGTTACGGCCCGGCGGCGGTGGGCTATGAAAACATCCGCTTCCGCGAAGGCACGATCGTCCTCGACGTAGTGCGGAACCCGGCAAATCATTTGGTGTATCGCGCGGTCGGAGAAAAGCCGGTCCGGCGCGACACGTTCTCTTTCTCCCAGGATGAAGTAAACGGCCTTGTGCACCACCTGCTCAAGGACCTGAAGCCCTCAAAGAAGTAAGCGCCGCGAAGCGGCTTACAGCAGCCCGAAGACCGCGACGCTATTCGGCGTGCCCACGAACACTTTTCCGTTTGCGATCACAGCGGTGATGAACTTGTTCCCGCTGAACTGGTCTCGGCCCCCGGTAGCTTGATTCGAGTTATAGAGTTCGGTAGCGAGGTTCGTGGCGTCGTAGGCGCGCAAGACGGCCGGCGACCCATTCTCCACGGCCCAGAGGATTCCACTGTTTGTGCCGTTGGCGGAGATCGCTGGCGTCGCTCCAGGATAAGGAAACTGGAGTGCTGTCTTTGACGAGGGCGCCGTCGCCAGTTCGCCGCTGACAATTGGAAAAGCCTTGACCGAATCATTCACGGCGCCGTAATACACAGTTCCATTGAAGTACGAAGGCTTGGCGAATTCTCCCCCGGCGAGTTGGCCGGAAATCTGCTGGTAAACGCTGTTCTGCGTGGCGCTGAACTTACCCATATTGTCTCGATCGAGCACATAGATGATTCCGTCCTTGCCGGACCCCACCGCGAGATGCCGCGTCTTTCCCGAGGCATCGGTAACATCAGGCAGTAACAGGGGCCCGCCGGAGCCGAGATCCTCGTCGACATTCGATTCTGCGACGGTATTCGACGGAGTGAAGTAGTCGAGAAGCGTGAGTGGCGCAGTAGAGGAAACCTTGGCGTAGCAGTTGCCGCAGTCACCCTGCGAGGGAAATCCGCTGGTGTTCAAAGCGGTGTCGAACGTTCCGTTGCCAATTAGGAAGTAAATATTTCCGGCCGCGTCGGCTGCCGGCGCCGTGCCCGCCATCCAGATTCCGCCATCACTGCCGTTGGGCACCAGGTTCAGCACGCTGGTCTGCTTTAGGGTATCGGCACTGTAGGCCATCATCCAGGAGGTATAGGCGCCACCATCGCAATGCGATCCCCACGTGGTATAGATCGTTCCGTTGAGTTCCAGAAGTCCCGGCCGCTCGTTATATTCACTCGGATTAAACGTCACGATCCCACCCGAGCTGCCGGCGCCATTGCCCGAAACGGTAGCGGTGATCGTTGTGGGGCCTCCGAAGAGCTCCTTGCCGCTGGTGAGATCGAGTGCGTGGATACGATGGAAATAATTCCCGCCCGCGTCTTTGGATACGGAAACAACATAGATGGCGCCGCGCGTGCGATCGATAACCGGCGTCGAAGTAATGCCGATTTCCGGCGTCACCTGACCGCAGCCGCGATCATCACTAGGCACTTCGCCTGACAGTTGCGTCGAAATCTGCCACAACGGTTTGGCCGTAGTGCCGCTGACGTTGTCAGCGTCAAAAGTGTAAACGCTTCCATGCTCCGTGGCGACGTACAGAACATTCTTCGTGCCAACGCCCGTCACTGAAACATTCGATAAGTACAGCGGCTGCGCATCCACTTTGCCGTCGACCATCAACTCGCCGAGTTTCCCGAACTTCGATTGATTCACGTTGGCGGTCGTGAGCGCTGTTTCATTCAGATTCCGCCCGGTGCGCAGATTGTCGTAGTGATAGGTCGTCACGTCGATCGCGGACGGAGTGGGAGTGGGCGTCGGGCTCGGGCTACCTCCCGGGCCGCCGCTCGTGCTGGTGGTACCGCCGCAACCGGCCGTCGAATTAACAATGCAGAGTGCGACAACGATTACGTACCAGCAACCGCGACGAAACGATCGACACACGGCTATCACCTCGATGGGTCTACTACCACCATGAGAATAGAATGCCGCTGGCGCGATTAGGCCGTCTTGCGAAGTTTTTTGTTTCGCGCAATGCGTTACTGTCCGAAAGGACCTTGCCCTGCCGTGCTCTTCGCTCTATTCTCCTGACCCTATGCTGCTGAAGAATCAGGTTGCCCTCATCACCGGATCGGGCAGAGGGATTGGGCGCGCCATCGCGCGGCTCTTCGCCAGCGAAGGCGCCTCCGTTTTTCTGACCGCGCGAACCCGCGCCGAACTCGCCTCGACAACTGCAGAGATCAATAACTCGGGTAAGGCCGCGTTCGTGACAGCGAATCTAGCGAGCGCGCTGGACTGCGCTCAGGTTGTTGGCGCGGCGCGCAAGAAGTTTCGCCGCGTCGATATCCTGGTCAACAACGCCGGCCATTACGGCCGTGTAGTTCCGGTGGAAGACTACCCGCTCGTCGAATTCGACAACGTGATTGCCGTCCACCTGCGCGCAGCCTTCCTGTTGAGCCAGTTGGTTCTCCCCGAAATGTACGCCCGCGGCTCCGGCGTCATCCTCAACATTTCGAGCTTGTCGGCGAAGTCGGCGTTCGCCTGGGGTTCCGCGTATGCTGCCGCGAAAGCGGGACTGCTGGGCCTGACACGGGTTACCGCCGCCGAAGCTGCCCGCAAGGGCGTGCGCGTAAACGCGCTCTGCCCCGGCCCGGTGACGGAGACAGTAATGTCCAAAAAGCTTGGCGCGACTCTCGCCAAGAAAATGGGGGTAAGCCCCAAGAAGCAGTTGGAAGGATTTCTAAACACGCTGCTGCAGGGCCGCGCACAAACCGCCGACGAAATCGCCCAAGCCGCCCTGTTCCTGTGCTCCGAGCAATCCAGCGCCATCACCGGCCAGTCCATCAACGTCGACGGCGGCGCGGCGTTTTTCTGATCGACCGAAAGATTGCCAAGCAGCGCCGTTAAATGTCGCAATCTATGGTCTTGCTTTGGCGAATCACGACGCTTTCGTTGGTGACGACTGCGTATCCGCAGGTTTTGTCGGTTTTATCTTCCAACAGAACGTCATATCCCTTGCCGTCCGACGTCACGTTGAGACGGAGCGTCCATCCCGGCAAAATCTCAGGCCCCTTCGAAAAATGTGCGTTGGCGAGTTGAGGTTCATTCTGAGTGGCAAAGGGCATGCCCTGACCGTTAAATTCTTCGCTCGTGACAAGCACATCCCAACTGGCAAATGTGCCGTGCTTGGACTTGTATGGATACTCAGCTGTGTTAATGGCGCGCAACAAGTTGACCGCTACGCTGCGCCGCGCATGCACATTATCGTAGGACTGTGCTGGGCTCTGTCCACGTTGAGGAGCTTCCATAACTAGAACCAAGCCGGCCACAACCAAAGCAACCCAAAGAGTTCGTTTGCGCACAGTCGCACCTCCAGTTCACAACATGCTATCTATCGACAACGTACTCCCCACCCGCGTTTCTGTCCATAGTTCGGCGCCAACTACACACTACCGAACGTAATTTTTGAAGACTGCTCCTCCTTTCATGACAAATTTCACGCGCTCAAGTTCCGTAATGTCCTTCAGCGGATCGCCGCGCACCGCCTTTCGCGCGCCCTCCACCCCGTCCACGTATTGCACCCCCTTCGGCACCTGCAGCTCCCATGAATATCCCAACAGCGGATACATCCCCGTCGGCGTCATCGCCCGCGTCGCAACTTGCATCCGCGGCCCCGGCACTTCACCGTTGGCGATGGCGTTCTTGATGTCCACGTCCGCGTACATCGCGCCTTCCGTTTCCAAATCGCGCATGGTGGTGAACCCATGCTCCAGCGCAATCCGCGCATTCCGCGCGCTTAATATCGCCCGGTATGGAATCGATTGCTTCAACAACTGCACGTCATAATCCTCGGCAGTAATATCCCCGTTCAGCAGCAAGTGCGTGTGCGTATCGACGAATCCCGGCAACACCGTCGCTTTCGATAGATCGATCACTTCCGCGCCCGCTGGCGCCGCCCCGCCCGCGCTAACCGAAACGATCCGCTCGCCCTCAATCAAAATCAGCGCGTTCGTTAGAGCCGTGTCGCTCTTCCCATCAACCAGCCGCCCGGCGCGAATCGCGATCTTCTTGCCCGCAGCTTTCTCTTTCTCCTGCGCGTGCCCCGCACCCCAAACGCAGATTAAAATCCCACCAACCGCAATAGCCGAAACCCACAGTTTTCCTCGCATCAGCTACCCCCTCGCACGCCGCAGAGAGTAGCACAAAAGGAAAAAGGGCCAACCGGACTCAAGTCCGGTTGGCCCTTGTGTGCTCCGGCCGTAGCCAGAAGCTGTTTAGCCAGGCGCTGTTAGATTGTCCGCGCTGTCGCGGAACCCGGCCGCCGCAGCGGTCGTCGCGCTAGATCTTCCACCGCTGATACTCCACGGCGCGCAAAATTCACCACCGGGTGGTTGCTATCCGCAACTCGTCCCACCGCAACTTCCCAGCCCTTCTGCAGCATGTACAAGCTCATAATCACAAACGCGATGGCCGCGAAACCAAGCGCAAACAATGCGAATGCCGCCAGCAGCTCCCGCACGAAATACAATTGCAGCGCTACCAGCACCCCCAGGAACCACCACATCCATTTCCGCCCGCTGTCCTTGATCTTCATTCTGTCCTCTGTGCCTATTCCCTCTGCGGAACGCCCGCCGTCCGCTTTAGTTGCTCGACACCTGCTTAGATGCTCGACCCTGTCCTTACGGTCTATTCCCCGTTTACCTGTACCATTTGACACCATAAGGGGTCCCAAAAGCGATGGTACGCAAGGCACATTTTTCGTCTTTAACCCAAACTCCTAGTACGCCCTCGCAAATCCGAAGCTTTAGTTAATCTATTTAATTTCAATATCTTACGAAATTCTCCGTTTCTGCGCGAGCCTTCGCTCCGTCTTCGTCTGTCCCACCTGTGGAAAACCTGACCCTCCGTACAGGCCTTTCCGGGGGCCGCCTCGACCCAGACGCCCAGTCTAAGCAACCACCCGCGGCACTTGCTGAAGTCTTTTACGAGGAGCACAGCGCCAATATATTCGCCTTTTCTTCGCTATGTCAAGCGGTTTTTTCCGCGGCTACTTGCAAGCAGGCTAGAAGGAAAGAAACACAGGGAGGAGGGAAAGTACCGAAGCCCAGTGATCGACCGCTACCTCGAGCCTTAGTTTCCCTTCAACGGATAACCAACGTCAAACGGCAGTTTCCCATCGATCCGCAGCACCTTCACCGTGCTATTGATGGCGTATACATCCAAAATTCCCACCGCCCCCGGCGTAGCTTCCACCGTCCGCAGCAACTCCACGTCACTTTCCACGATCCGAACCACGGCCCGCGTCTCGTTCAGCTTGGCAATCGCGCTCTTGACCTCGCCCGGCGGCACTCCAAACAGCTTCTGCACCGCCACGCGCAACTCCGGCGATTCCGGATCCCTCATCACCAGCGTAAAACTTCGCCCGTCGGCCCACGTTTTCTGCGCGCCTTTGCAGAGCTTCGCCAACTCCGCCAGCGGCACGTCCTGCAGCTTGCTTCCCGCCGGGGCCACCACAGCCATGTTTTTGGTTGCCGGCGCAGCACTGCCCGCTAACAGTACCCCGGCGCTTACCAGGGCCGTCAGACGGAACCCCTTCCCCCATTGCTTTCCATTCATAAAAGCGCAAGCACCCCTTGGCACGATTTATCTGAGAGTATTCGCACGCTGACCAAATAGCACAAGAGGACATTGCTCCTCTTGTGTCCAACCGCGCGACTCCGTGAATCGTAACCATCCCCGCACAGCCTGTCCCATGGGCCAGTATGCCGTCGCTCGCCTCCCAAGCTAACGTGATTCCTGCAAGGAGTTGTTCAGGGCTTACAAAAGGGGTGTGTGCCACATGAACCGCTTCTCAGTGCGCGTCCTTCTTCTGATTTTCCCTTCGTTATTCGGCTGCCCGGCCTGGGCACAAGACTCCGCGCCCCGCGTCGAAGTCGCCAAGGCGCGCAACACAAGCTCCTCCTCGAGAATCGCCGCAAGCTCCAAGCAGCAACTTTTCGGCAGTATCCCGGTCTCCACCCGCTCGCAGGAAGCGCGCAAATTCGTCGAGCTCTCCCTGGACAAGTATGAAAACCACATCGTCGACGGCGCGCTCGTCAATGCCCGCCGTGCCATACAAAAGGACCCGCAATTTGCCCTCGGGTACGCCGCGCTCTCGCTCGCTTCCCTCGGCAGTATTCCGGACTCTGCCGCTCTTGGCCGCGCAAAAGCTCTTCTCCCTCGCGCCACTCCCGACGAGCAGCTCCTCATCCGCTGGATGACCAGCATTAGCGACGGCGACCTCCTTCCCGCCATCAGTTCCATGAACGATCTTCTGAAGCGTTACCCCAACAACAAGCACGTTCTCTACATTCTCGCCGATTGGCTCTACTCCCAGCAGGATTACGATCGCTCCCGCCAAATGCTCGAAACCGTGCACCAGCTCGATCCTGATTTCCCTCCGGCGCTCAACCTCCTCGGCTACGCTTACATTCAGACTGGCACACCCGATCCCGCAAAGGCCATCGCTTCGCTCCAGCGTTACGCGGAGGTGCTGCCGAATTCCCCGAACCCGCAAGACTCTCTCGGGGAAGTCCTGCGTTTGTCCGGCGACGACCAGGGCTCTCTCGACCACTATTCCGCCGCACTGCAAATCGATCCCACGTACATTTCCTCGCGCTACGGCCTCGGAGACACCTCTACCCTTATGGGCAATTACATCCGCGCCCGCGCCGAATATGACGAGGCCATCGCCGCGGCCAACAACCCGCGTGACCGCTCGCACTCTGAGTTTCAGAAGGCGCTCGTCTACTTCTGGGAAGGCCAGCCTGCCGAAGGGCGCCAAGCTCTCGATACTCTCAATGAAGAAGCTTATCGACAAAAAGAGCCCTATTCGCAATTCGAAATTGTCTTCGGCCGCGCCATGCTCGCGGCGGATCCCTCCGTGGAACTCGCGCAACTTCGCTGGCTGGAAACCTGGCTGCAAGGTCCTGTCGATGGCATGACGGAAGTCGATCGTGATAGTTCGCTCGCTCTGGTTCTTCGCGAGCGAGCGCGCATCTCCGCTCGCCGCGGCGAATTAGCCCTCGCAGAAGCCAGCGTTCGCAGGCTCGAGCATCTCGCCGACTTGTCGCGCGACTTACTTGTTGCCAACAGCTACGAATCCGCTCGCGGTTATTTGCTCGCGGCCAAGGGCGATCTCGCCCGCGCCGTCGACGAATTAGCCGCCGACCCGCGTTCCCTGCTCGCTCTCGAGCAGCTCGCCGCCGCCCAGGAAAAGCTCGGAAACGCCTCCGCCGCCGAAGCCACCCGCACCCGCATCAAGTACCTCCGCGCCCCAACCGTCGAGTGGTATCTCCTGACAACCACTCCCGCCGCACACTAGAACCCGTTTCATACTGCCCATGACATAAAGGTTGTGTCTTAAACCGCGCTTTCCTCATCCAACCATAGGAGGCCTCAAGCGATGAAGGTGCAGCGCAAGTTCAAGAACATGAACATTTTCGGGCCTGCCGCAGAACTCTCAAGACCTCGATTGGGCAAGCAGATCTTGGTTTCCTTGATGTCGCTGGTTCTGTTGCTCGCGGCTTGCCCTCGGCACGTGTCGGCCTATCAAGACGCTCAAGACCCGGAGCAGGCCGCGCACGGGCAACAATACACGCAGCAGAACCCCGAGCAATTGCAGCAGTTGGTGGCGCCGATTGCGCTGTATCCGGATTCGCTAGTGGCGCAGATCCTAGCGGCGTCCACGTTTCCCGAGCAAGTTGTCGAGGCCGACCGCTGGGTGCAAGCGCATCCTGATTTGAAAGGTGACGCTCTAGGTCAAGCTGTTGACCAACAACCCTGGGACCCGAGCGTCAAGGCGCTTGCCGCATTTCCATCCGTTCTTGGAAATATGGACAAGAACCTGTCCTGGACGTCGTCCCTAGGTGATGCCTATTACAACCAGCAACAGGATGTGATGGACGCCGTGCAAGTGATGCGCCAGCGCGCGCAAGATGCCGGCAATCTTACGAGCACGCCCCAGCAAACCGTAACGACGCAAGACTCGACCATCATCATTGAGCCTGCAAGCCCCGAAGTCGTTTACGTCCCCGCGTATGATCCGTGGTTGGTTTACGGCGGTCCGATTGTGGCGTGGCCGGGATGGTATCCGTATCCCGGAATCTGGTATGGCGGCCCGTATCTCTCGTTCGGAGTCGGCTTCGGAATCGGCTACTTCGGAGGTTATGGATGGGGCTGGCATCATTGGGGTTCCGATTGGCACAACCACATCGTAATTTACAACCACAACAGGTAC
>Ga0307475_10000060_pt1 | contig 57992 bp, 82 predicted proteins | sample atmos_gasesECM1C_FD_203317 | JGI IMG/M metagenome (GOLD analysis project Ga0307475, IMG submission 203317) | Hardwood forest soil microbial communities from Morgan-Monroe State Forest, Indiana, United States - atmos_gasesECM1C_515 | ecosystem: Environmental > Terrestrial > Soil > Temperate... | reverse complement strand
CGGCACGCTTCCTGTCGGTTTCCGCCCGGTCGCGGCCCTGGCGCAAAACTATATCCTACTTACGAGCGATGGCAGCAGCTTAGAGAAGAAGTTTACGAGTCTGACTATAGCGACTAGCGGGCTCATGGATATCGGCGGTGGGCTGGATATCCTCGGCAATGCCTTGGCCAATGGGGCGACTGTCATATTTAGCGGCGTGACCTTCGCGACCTTCTAATGCGCTGGATGAACTGCATTATTGAGATAGCCGATCTGCGGCGCCAAGGCTTCGCAGCCTGGAGTCTCGGGGGCGATCAGCGCGGCCGTGATGGTCTGGAAAGTGTCCCAGCGCGGGTCGGTATGGTTGATATCGTAAAGCACGACGTGCCCAATCTCATGCGGGAGCATGGCGAATTCGGGGCAAGAGGTGATGTCAGAAAACAGCTCAATGGTGATCGTGCGGGTGTTTTCGTCCGTGAGGCCCATGCAGCCCTTCGTCTGAGCGGTATTACAAGCGAAGTTATTCGCGGCATCTTGGCGGAAGATGATCCGGTATCCGTCAAGCGCTGCTCGGGTGCCACCCCAATACGTAAGGCTCGCCTGGATCAGGCGTGTATAGGCCGCACGGGTTACTTCGGTTTGCATCTCAGCGGGGATCCCGTGAGTTGGCACACCGTCGATGCAGAAGCTGTCCGAATCGCACTGCCAATTCGGCGGGCCACACGCGATGCAGGCCATAACGAGAAATCCGGTAATGGCCCTCATAGCCGCTGCTCCTTAACGAACAGGCAGAAGATAATCCCGCCTATCCCGAGTGGAGGGCAGACGACACAGAGAACACCTAGAACCGCCATGAGCAACAGCTTTTGCCCGGGCGATATCATGCTGCGTGTGCTGTCTAGGAGGTCTTGCCGGTCAGGCTCTAAGCCATCTACATCTTCGAATTCGACTGCGCGTGGTCTCTTCATGGCCACATATCTAGCACCGGATATGTTGGCCTGGCAAGGGGTGGGATAAGTGGCACTCCAGGGCCAAGTGATACCCGTAGCCTTTTCGGGGCTCCAGACCAAGACAGACCCGCGCTGGCTGCTCAAGGGCGATACGACTCTGCTGCAGAATGTAAGACTTGACGAATATCCTAAGTTTCGTAAGCGCTATGGGTATTCCGAGCTAACGGCGGCTGATTCCGGGGCGCTGTTGACGGCGTACAAGTCTCAGCTCTTCCTGGGTACACCTAAGGAAGCATTCGCCTACAGCCAGAATTCGGGCACGCTTACAGATAAGGGTGTGTGGGAGTCACTGTCTCTGAGTGTGCAGCCAGCGGTCCGCAATGCTTACAGCCAGACTTCGCCGGATATGGCCGTACATCCTGCCGGACTCACGGTATATACATACGAATCGGCCGAAAGTGGCTCTACTATTTCGCGTTACTCGATCTTCGATAACGTAACGCAGCAGCCGATCGTGAGTGGCGCGCTGGTGGCCGCGAATGCGCTACGGCCCAAGCCATTCGCTCTAGGTAACTACATCGTAATCCTGTATCAGGATACGAGCCTAAGCCATCTGCGCTTCATTGCTATCCCAGTGGTATCGCCGATGGCGCCGCTGGCGCCTGTGGACCTGGCGATCGATCCGGCGACGTCGCCGGCTGTATTTGACGCAGAGCTAATCAGTGGAACGCTGTTTCTGGCCTATGCAACGTCAGGCGGCAAGATAGCGGTTACGTCACTGTCATCCAGCCTGGTAGCGGGTGCAGAGGCGCAGCTTATTACGGCGGTGCCGCTAGCTATCAGCATTTTCGGAGATCCGTCCCACAACGTGTGGGTGGCTTACGCGGTCTCAGGCGGCAGCGTGATGGTTGCGGCCTTTACGTTTGCTTTGGGACCACTCCTGGCGCCTACCACTGTGGACGGCTCTCCTGGGGCGATACGGAACATTACCGGAATCGCACCGACCACAACCACGGCCACGATCTATTACGAAGCCACGGGGAGCCAGACATACAATAACCTAATCAAGACAGCGACAGTCACTGTGGGGGGTATGGTCTCGGGGCTGGGCGTGTTGGTGCGGAGCGTAGGGCTCGCGTCCAAGCCGTTTTATTATTTGGGCCGAGTGCATGTGTTGGTGGCCTATGACAGCCCGCTACAACGCACGTACTTCCTGTTTTCCGGTTCAGGCGCGCTTGCTACCACGGTAGTGGGCAAGGTGGCGCCTGGGGTCGGCGGAGGGCTGACCGCGCGTGCATCGCTCTTACCTGAGGCGAATACGGTTAGCCCTGGCGTATTCAGCATGGCGTATCTGCAGACTGACCGGCTGACGTCGGTGGGCGGGAATGTCTTCACACAGGCTGGAGTGCAAGGCGCGACCTGGGATTTTACCAGGCGGCAATACGCGCTAGAACTGTCGGATGACCTCCAGATCACGGGAGGCATTCTGTATATGTATGATGGGGCCCAAGTCTGTGAGCACGGATTTAACCTGTTCCCTGAGCCGCTGGCCTTCTCAGGTGACATCGGCGGTCCATTCAATGGCACATACCAGGCTTTTGCGGTCTACGAATGGATGGATAATTATGGGCAGGTGCATCAGTCTGCGCCGTCCCCGGTGGCGACGTTCGTAACGACCACAACGGCGCACTGGTCATATACGGTGCCGACGTTGCGACTCACAGAGAAGAAGACACCGATCGTTATTGCCATCTATCGGACGATCGCGAATCAGACTAACTTTTTCAGGGTCACGCCGATCAGTACGCCGCTCCTGAACGATCCGACGGTGGACACGGTATCGTTTACAGAGAATATCGGGGACGCAACGCTGATCGGAAATGCGCAGCCGTACACGAATCCGGATAACAACCTTTCCGAGGTGGAGAACCTTCCGGCTCCTGCCCCGCTGCATATTTCCCGGTATCGTAACCGCGCAGTGATTATCCCGGCGGAGAATCCGTTTCAGTGGATTTTTTCAAAGGCGCTGGTGCCAGGGAACCCCGTTGAATTCAACCCGCAGCAGCTATTCCAAGCAGTGGAGCAGGACGGGGGCGCGCTGACGTGCAGTATCGAGATGGACGATAAGCTGATCCTGTTCGCTAAGGACCGGCTGCGGTACGCGGTGGGCGATGGGCCAGCACCGAACGGGACGAATAGCGATTACTCCAATGCCTACCACATTCCGTCTGACGTGGGCTGTGCGAATCCCCGCAGCCTGGTGCTGATCCCCAACGGAGTGATGTTCCAAAGCGCTAAGGGGATCTACCTGCTCGGGCGTGATCTTAGCGTGAACTACATCGGCGCTCCCGTCGAAGCATTCAACGCGGCCAATGTCACAGCGGCCCGGTTGGAGCCCAATAGCCGCCGAGTCATCTTCACACTCGATACGGGTGTAGCGCTGGCCTTTGATTACTACGTAGGCAAGTGGGCGGTATGGACCGCGCACAACGCAGCAGACGCTACGGTGTTCGAAGGGCTCTTGACCTACGTACAACCCACGGGGTCGATCCGGCAGCAGACGCCAGGGCTGTTTACGGACGTTGGGGAGCCCATCCTGATCGGGCTGACAACGTCGTGGCTGAGCTTCGCCGGCATCAGCGGGGTACAGCGGGTCTGGCGGTTCAACCTCCGGGGTGACTACCGGAGCCCACACATCCTGACTGTGTCAGTGGCTGTGGATGATAATCCGGGAACAATACAGACCGAGCGGGTGGACGCGCTGACAGTCATGGGCCCGCAGCCGATTTTCGATACAACCACGTTTGACACGGACAACCCGGGCGGCGGTGCCTACCCGCCTTACGAGTTTACGATCAAGTTGGCTCGCCAGCGGTGCGCCAGCGTTCAGATCACGATCCAGGAGCAGCAAGTGGGCCCGACATATGGAGAGGGCTTTAGCCTCTCTGCGATCACGTTTTTGGCAGGGGTTGACCGTGGGACGCACAAGGTACCAGCCAACCGCTCAATATAAGGGGCTTATCCCTCGTAGGTTATGCGGGATTTCCTCGCAAGCGACCTACCGACCATCAACGCTTGGCATAGAGCGCACGGGCAAACCGATATGACTGCTGAAATGGTGCCGTCATATGGAGCGATCGAGCCTGGAATAGCGGCGGGGTTTCTGTATCGAACGGACGCCTATGGAGTAGCGCATATGGATCTGTTCGTAACGAATCCCGAGGCGCCGCTTTTTGCGCGGTATCGCGCTATTGAGGACGCGATCCAGTGGCTCACGGACCGGGCTAAGGAAGACGGGGTTAAGCACATCATTGCGGCCATGACGTCAAGAAGCCTGACAAAGATCACCCGCCGGCTCGGCTTCACGGATAATGGAATGTTCCGGGTGATGCTGAAAGAGGTTACATAATGGGCCCGCTGGTGAGTCTGCTAGGCGGTGGCGCAGCGAGCGGCAATTACAACGCAGGCCAGGCCGCTGCCGCTGCGCCTCAGAGCAAGTTTCAGGTTGACCCGACGCAGTACGCGAATACGATCGGCGCAGCGCAGAATTATGCGGCGCAGGGATTAGGCGCTAACCAGGGCATACAGAATCAAGAAAGCGCCTTGGGACAGATGCTGACTGCGCAGGCCAATGGCGGCGGCCCTAATCCGGCCCTGGCGCAGTTGCAGCAGACCACTGCGGCGAATAACAACCAGGCGCAGGGGCAGATCGCGAGCACACGCGGGATAAATCCGGCTTTGGCTGCCAAGATGGGGGCCAATATCGGAGCGGAGAACAATCAACAGGCGGCTGGGCAGGCTGCAACGCTGAGAGCACAGCAGATGCTGGCAGCGCAGTCCCAGTTAGGTGGGATTCTAGGGCAGCAGGCAGGGCAGAATATCGCTGGGCAGCAAGCGGCCACGGGTCTTATCGGAACAGCGGGTGGCTTGCAGGGGCAGCAAAACCAGCTGAATCAGCAGACAGCGGCGCAGAATGCAGCGAATCAGTTGGGAGCGCAGCAGATCGCGGCGGGTCTTTCGTCGCAGGACTCAGCAGCGGGCGCGGGTATCCTGGGGGGTATATTCCAGGGCGCGGGCGCAGCGGCTGGGCTCGGAAAGGCCGCAGGTGGCGTGATTCCAGGGTATGCCGACGGTACGCCTGATGCGCCTGTGCCAGACATAAATCCGCAGCCGCAGGGCGGGACATCCCCGCTGCATATGTATATGGCTGGGCTGGACTCGTCTTATCTCAAGCCGCCCACTGCGAATATCAGCCCTGGAAAGCTGCAGGGGCCGCCTCCAAATGCAATGTATGGCTCAGGGTCAGATCCCGCCGCTGGCCAGCTCTCCAGCAAGATGCTGGGAATTAACCAGCCGCTGGATCCTGCGGCCATCATGCGCAATGGGACGAGCCCGAGCACGGTGCAGCAGCGAGCTGGGGCGGGCCTGGAGCAGATGGGCAACGCCATGATGCAGGGCAACCCTGCCGGCGCATATAATCGGTTTGCTCAGATGCACCTGGCAGGTTCAGGGGCAGCCTCTCCTATGATGGCCAATGGAGGCAGCATCTTTACCGCTGACGGTGGGGTGCCAGGAGAAGCATCGGTTAAGGGGGACTCGAAGAAAAACGATAAAGTCCCAGCCATGCTTAGCCCCGGGGAAATCGTTATTCCTCGGTCCATTGCCCAGAGTCCGGATGCAGCCAAGAAGTCCCACGATTTTGTGCAACACTTGATGCAGCGCAGTGGCGGCGGATACAGCCGAGTTATCAGAGCCCGGGGCTATGCAGAGGGTGGAGAGACGCCAACCCCACCACCGCCGCCCCCTCCTCCGCAGCCATCCACGGGCAGCGTGGTGGATAAGGTTAAGGGCTGGTTTACTGCGCATCAAGGCCCGGCTGTGAATGAGAATGAGCGCAAGCAGTTTAGCCAGCTCAAGGATTACAGCGAGGGCGGAATCGTAGAGGCGACGGATCTCGTCAAGACCGATGAAGAGGAACGGACAAAGATCCGGACGGCGCGCGGAGTGGGTTCAGATAGGCATCGCAAGCGGATCACCCGGGTTGAAAAACCCACCTATTCAGCGGCGGATTAATGCACCTCGCGGGAGAAGATCAGGAATCGTTCCACCTCCTGCATCCGAGCGGGGTAACCCTGCGCGTGCCGAAGGGATCGATTGGACTGTCAACGCATCAGCAGATTAGGAGTCTGCCCAAGGTCCAGCATTTGGCCGGAGGGACGCCATCTGAGCCGTTGCGGCAGGCGTTAGCCGAAGGCGATCCGGAGTCTGAGCGGTCGCTGAAATATGCAGATCTCAAGTATCCGTCTGTGCCTGGAATCGACCCAAGCGCAACCGAGCAGCCGCAGGCGGACGTACAGACTCCAATGCCGAGTCTGGACACGGTTTCGCACCAGCTCGGGTTAGCGGCGCCTGCTGCATCGGCCTCACCATTTGAGCAGCCTCCGCCACCAGAGGCAGGGCCGCCCCCCGATGCCGGGCAGCCGCCTCCACCGCCAGCTGGGCAGGGACAAGGCCAAGGGCCGGGATTATTTCCTCCGATGCCTGCAGCTCCGAATTATGGAGCGCTGCAGAAGCAAGTTACGAGCGGCCTACAGGAAGGAATAGCGGGAGCGAGTCTAGCCGCAGCGACGGCAGCGGAACAGTCTGAGCGCACGGTCCCGCATATCCAGGAAGCGCTGGATACGGCGCGGAGTATGGAAGCTCAGCGGCAGCAGGACTTAAAGGGCGCGCAGGCATTTATTGATCAGCATGTGCAGAATGTGCAGGACGCCAAAATAGATCCTAATCAGTTTTGGCACGATAAGAGTACGGCTTCCCAAGTCGCTACGGGGTTGGGGCTGATTCTGAGCGGTATCGGATCCGGGCTTACGGGCGGCCCTAACCTGGCTGCGCAGTTCCTACAGCGGAACATCGATCGGGATATCGACGCGCAGAAGGCACAGCTGGGCAAGGAGGAGAACCTAGTCTCTTACGGATACCAGAGGTATCACAATATCAACGATGCTGCGCAGTATGCGCGCGGCGTGGTGATGTCTACCCTGGCGGGGCAGATAAACCTAGAGGCTCAGCGGTCGATGGGCCCAGCAGCCAAGGCAGCAGCGGAACAGTACAGCTCTCAGCTTAAGTTGGGTGCATACAATATCTTTTCGAATCTGATTAACGCTAAGTATCAAAATGACTGGCAGCGGTATCAGATGGGCTGGACGCAGCGGATGATGGGCCAGGTGATGGGCAATCAGATGCAAGAGGGATATTTGCCCTCGCGCGCTGCCCCGCCGCATGGCTCAGATCCGACTAACCCCCTGAAGTTTGCGATCGAGGCACAGCAGGATAAGGCCAATCGCACGGTTATCGGCCCGGGGGGAACGCCTTATCTCGTGTTTACGAATGACGATAAGAACACATATGCGCCCATGCTGACTGCTGCCCGGAGTGCTAACGCCATTCTGGGGCAACTGGACTCGCTGCGTAAAAGCTCTGTAGGGATGCCGGGAAGTAATGCGGCGAATCAGTACACGAAATACCGTTCTGACTTGGTGCAGCAGTGGGCCCTGATGCATGGGCTCAAGCAGCCGGATAAGGAGATGAGCGATAACTTGGAGAAGGTTATGCCGTCCAAGTTTGATGCCTTTGTGCGTGGTGGGGCGTCATTCGAGCCTATCCGTCGGCTGATGCATGAGCGGACAAATGGCATTTACGAAGCCACGGGTCTGCACCCCTCGGCCATGCCTGTTTTGCAGCTCCCGGTAAATTAATGGCTGACGCTCCACAAGCCCCAGCCCCGGTAACTCCTGGCCCTGATGCTGGAATGGTGCCGCTGGTTAATCCGCAGGGCGAGCTAGTCCGCGTCCCCGAGGGAGATTATCCGCGAGCGATGCAGCAAGGGTTTAAGCCGCCCAGCCCTGCGCAGATGCATGAAATGGCCCTGCAGCAGGGCGCGCAGGGCGTAGGCCAGGGGCTGGCTGCCTTTGGAGAGGGTGCGGCGAATGCGATCACGGGTGGGCTCTTCACGCCTGCCGAGGTCGCAACAGGGATCACGACCCGAGAGAGAGTCGAGGCACGCCAAAAGTACCAACCCGTACCGCACGGGGCGGGGACGATCCTAGGCATCGCGGCGCCGCTCATCGCTACCGGAGGCGCGGATGCGCCGCTGGCAGCCGGGGAGGCAGGGGCCGCAGAGGCCGCAGAAGCAGCGCCAGGGCTTCTAAGCCGTGCGGCGCAGTACACGGCGCCTGCGCTCATTGCGAAGGCAGGGCAGGGCACCAAGGCGCTCGTAGAGGGCATGGGGCTGCCTGGTGCGATCGGCCGTATCGCGCCCACGCTGGCCGCTGGAGCGGTGGAGGGCGCTGCGTATGCCGCCCCGGATGTGACGGAGAAGGCGCTCCTAGGTGACCCGCAGATGACCTGGGAGCACGCTGCCTCTGAGCTTGGGACTGGTGCCCTGTTTGGGGGTGCGCTCGGAGGAGCTACCAAAGGGTTGGCGGAACTGATTCCGGACAGTTTGGGTGAGAAGGCAGCGGACTGGCTTGGACGCACGGCGGGAGAGCGCAATCTAAAGGCAGCGGCGGGGCCTGGAGGCAGGAAAGGCATTATCCGCCGGCTGAGTAAGCAGATCGGCCAGGAGGATTTGACCAAGATCGGCCAAGAAATGGGAGATGCGGGATTAGTGGGCCCGCTGTCCACGCCTGAAAAGACGTATGACCTCGCCCAAGCCTATCGGGAAGAGGCAGGCGACGAGATGGGCAGGATTCTAGACGCTGCCGATGCGTCGCCCTCGTCAAAGCCCCCATCTATTGGGGACGTTCTAGGTAGGGCCAGGGAGGAAATCCTGCAGCCCTTGGCGGATAACCCGCTTGACCAGGCTGCGGCTAAATCTTTCGGCGATGTCTTGGATGGCTACGCAGAGAAATACGGCAAGCCCGGATCGTTTGGTAAAGACACGCTAGGCTTTAAGGATCTGCACGAGATTCGGAAGCAGGTGAGCGCAGAGATATACGGCCTACGGGGGACGGCAGACCCGATGGCTAACAAGATGAAAGACGCGCTGCACGATTTCCGCTCGCTGCTATCCGACCACATTAATCAGGGCCTAGAGGACTCGGGACTCTCGTCCGATGCGTGGAAAGCTGCCAACCGGCGGTATCAAGTGGGATCGGTTGCTCAGCAGCTCTCTGAAGAAGGGATGTTAGGGCATGTCGGCAATAACTTTGCTTCCCTTACTGAGATCATGTCTGGCCTGGCGGGAGCGGTGGCGCATGGAGCTGTCGGCGGTGGCCTGTCAGCGATCGGAATGCATGTAGCTCGGGAGCATTCGGCTGGCGCGATCGGGTGGGCGGCCACGGCTGCACAGCGGAAGCTGCTTGCACTCACAGCCAGGAACAGCAACGCCCTGACCGACGGGGTAACCAACCTCTTCGGCCATGCTGGGGGCGCCATCGCAGGCCATGCAGCAGCGGCTGTGACGCAGGACGATTATCCGAAAGTCTCGGCCAATATCAACACGTACAATTCCAATCTGGACAAGTTTGCAGAGGACTTATCGAATCACCTCGCGCCGCTCAAGACGCATGCGCCGGCCACGGCACAGGCCGCAACGCAATTCGCTGGGCAGGTGGTGCAGCATTTAGCCTCTAAGCTGCCGCAGGCGCCACAAAAGCTCATGTTCGATCCGCCGTTCAAGCCCAGTGCAACGGAGCTAGCGGTATATAATAGGCACCATGAGATTGCGGAGCATGGTCCGGTGGCGGTGCTGCAGCATTTGGCGGCTGGCACGCTTACGCAGGAACATATGGAGACAAGCCAGGCGCTCTATCCGAAGTTGCATGTGCAGGCCCAAGCCCAGGTCTTAGACAAGCTCACGGCCAAGGTATCGGCAGGGGAACCTGTACCTTATTCCCTGCGCCTTCGGATAGCGAGCTTCTTGGGAATGCCACTGGAGCATGCGATGACGCCGCAGGCGATTCTAGCAGCGCAGGTGACCTATGCAAATGCGCCGGCCGAGGGGCCACAAGCGCAAGGTACGCCTGGGATGCCGAGGGAAGTGGATACGGAATTTGGGCAGCGTTTGTCTACATCCACACAGGGTGTGAATACCCGTTTAGAGCATGGGGCTTGAACCCCTATAAGTAGGAGCAATATCGTGCCATTCCACTCAGATGCCCAACGGCGCTTCTTCCATTCGCCTGCTGCCCGACGTGCGGGTATCTCGGCGGATACGGTTCATGAATTCGACCGCGCTTCTAAGGGAATGGATCTTCCTGAAAAGGTGGATCATAAGGCCATGGGAGGCGTGGTGCGTTGCCCAGGCTGCGGGATGCACCATTATGCGGATGGTGGTGAGGTAGACAGCTCCGGAACATCACCCGAAGAGCGGCACGAGTCAGAACGCCAAGAGCGTAACCAGGACTATTACGAAAACGCGACTGCTAGTCTGCGACGTGACCGCCCTCGGGTGACCACTGACGATGAAGATAAGCAGCCTCGCCCGCCTCCGCCCGAGCAGCAGGCGAGTAATTACGCTTACGGCGGCACGGTAGACGATCCGCCGATCCCGATTCGTGGTGAGCGGGGTTATGACGACGCCGACGACCGCCCGGAATTCGAGGAAGAGCGCCGGTATGCAAACGATGGCATGCGCAGGACAGAGCGCATGGTACATCGTGGTTGGCAGAGCGAGGCGCCTAGGGGACGTGAGGTGCATCCGTCTACCGAAAGCGACAACTACAACTATGAGGAGGGCGTCCCAGAGGGCTCGCGCTTCGCAGAAGGCGGCCTAGCGGATTACTTGGGCCGCAAGCGCATGATGCGAAAGGGCGCTTTCGGGCGTCGGGGCTAATACATGTACTCCGACAATAATCTCATCGGTGCAACTGGAATCCTCGGGGCTGCTAATGCCACTGTCAATATCATCCTGGCTGGCCGATATGGCTGCGGATTCCATCTTGCTGCCGGCACGCTCGCTGCGACACTGACGCCCGAGACCTCGATCGACAATGGTACTACCTGGGTAGCAACTAAGTTTATCGATGTCACAGGCACTCAATCGTCATCGCTGATCCTGACGAACCCCAACTCCGCGACTGAGATTGGTATCAGCGTGATGGGTGGGGTGCAGCAAGTCAGGGTCCGTGTTTCTGCTTATACGAGCGGCACGGCGCAAGGGTTCATTGTGGCCACCGCAGCAGCATCCATGCTGCCTGGCAGCGGAGGCGGTGGGGGTGGTGGGGCGGTCACTGGCACGCTAACCAATAACAACGCCGCTCCGAGTAATAATAACCTAGGTGTCCTGCCTGCGATTGCGAATGCGGCAGCTCCTACGTATACGGAGGGCGATCAGGTCCTGTTGTCTACGGATCTCGCTGGCAACCTGCGCACGTCGGGCGGAGGTGGCGGCGGCGGAGTCGTTACTGGCAATAAGACTAACAACGCCGCAGCTCCGGGCACGAATAACATCGGTGCCTTGGTCGGTATCGCTAATGCGGCTGCCCCGACCTACACAGAAGGGGATATGGTGCTTAGCTCCCTGGATCTTTCAGGGAATACGCGCACCATTGTCACCAACAGCCCGGCAGTGACTGTCACATCTGGCACGGTCACGGCGAATATCGGGACGTCGGGTTCCTTGGCGCTGGACGCGACGGTTGCAAAGCTGAATAGCGCACAAGGATCCACGACGTCAGGTGAAACTGGCCCGTTGGTGCAGGGTGCGGTTACTACGGCTGCGCCGACGTATACCACGGCTCAGACATCGCCCTTGTCTCTCACCACGGCAGGCGCGTTGCGTACGGATGCTTCGGCATCGACGCAGCCTGTGTCTGGGACAGTGACGGCGAATATCGGTACGGCAGGCACGCTTGCCTTAGATGCGACTGTCGCCAAACTCAACAGCGCCCAGGGATCGACAACTTCAGGCGAGACGGGGCCCCTTATTCAGGGGGCGGTGACTACCGCTGCACCAACTTACACCACCGCGCAGACATCGCCTCTAAGCCTTACGACTGCGGGGGCATTACGTACGGATGCCTCAGGCAGTACGCAGCCCGTTAGCGGGACTGTCACTGCTAATATAGGGACATCGGGTTCTCTGGCGCTTGATGCCAGCGTGACGGGCCTCCAGATCGCGCAAGGCTCAACTACTTCAGGGCAGAAGGGTGATCTCGTCCTGGGTGCAGTCACAACGGCTGCGCCCACCTATACGACTGCGCAGAGCAGTCCCCTATCACTGACAACGGCGGGGGCTCTGCGTACTGATGCATCCGGTACGACGCAGCCAGTATCGGGCACGGTCACAGCCAATATCGGCACATCGGGTAGCTTGGCGCTCAATGCCTCGGTCACTGGGCTACAGGTAGCGCAGGGGTCTACAACGTCTGGGCAGAGCGGTGGCCTTACGCTCGGCGCTGTGACCACGGCAGCCCCGACATATACGACTGCCCAGACTTCGCCGCTCTCACTGACTACAGGTGGAGCGCTTCGGGTCGATGCATCGGCTGCCACGATTACAGTCACCGGAACGGTGACAGCCAATAGCGGGACTGGTACTCGTACAGTGGCTGGCAACCTGACAAATAATAACGCGGCGCCAGCTGCAACGCAGGTGGGAGTGATCCCGGCGCTTGCGAATGCCGCCGACCCTACCGATACCGAAGGCGATCAGGTTTTGGTCTCGGTCGATTTGGCCGGTTATCTGCGGGTTCGCAATATTCGGGCTCCGACGGGCACGGTTACGAGCACGGCTGCCGCCACTTCTAGTACAGCGATCCTGGCCTCCAATACGGCGCGCAAGGGGGCTACAATCATTAATAGTTCCACGTCGATTGCCTATATTAACATGGGAGCTACAGCGTCTAGCTCGGCCTATACGGTGGCCATGAATGCAGCTGGAGCGGTGCCCTCCTATTATGAGGTGCCCTTCGGCTATACGGGGGCCATAAACGCGATCTGGGTGGCCGCCAATGGCAATGCGATCGTAACGGAGTTTACATAATGGCTCCGCTTTTCGCTCCTACTCCGACGTTGACACGGCAGGTATTTATTCCCTCAGGTTCACCTTATACGTGGGTGGCACCTGGAGGAATTACTACGGTACACGCTACGATCCGTCCTGGTGCTGGCGGGGGCGGTGGTGGCGCGGGAGGCGGTGCTGGGGCTGCAGCGGCCGGCGGAGGTGGCGGGGGGGGGTCAGGTGGTTCTGCTGGCCAATCGGTCGCCGCACGCATGTGTATTTTGAATGTTACGCCTGGCAATAGCTATACCATTACGGTGGGAGCGGGTGGTGCGGGCGGGGCCAATGGTGCGGCGGGGGCTAATGGTACCGCAGGAAGTGCTGGTGGTGTTTCGTCTATCGTTGGCGCGAGCGATAGCGTCAACGTGATTGCTGCTGCCGGTACGAATGCGAGCCAGACCGGTGGCATTGGCGGAGCAGGGGGCCTCTTGGGGACGGCTGGGGCAGTAGGCTCGGCTGGTGTTGGTGGAGCAGCAGCCGCAGCGACGGTCGCATTGCCGCCAGCCTACGATATGCAGGATACCGCAACAGTTACAGCTTCTGTCGCTGGTGGTGGTGGGGGCACAACGGCTGGTGGTAACGGGAGCGGCACAACAGCTAATGCGGACGAAGCGTTAGCGGGGTGGGCGTTTGGTACGGGCACTCGTCTTGTAGGGGCCTCTGGTAACGGCGGGAACGGAAATTCAAGCACGCAGGGCGGCGGTGGGGCGGGTTCCCCTGGAGGTACTGCATCGATTCCGCAGATTTATCAAGTTGACCTGACAAGCAGCGTCCCTGCTGCTAATGCCGGGCGCGGCAATAAGGGAGGCAACGGGGGTAATTCGGGAGGCAATGGCATTGCAGGCGCTTCAAGCGTCGGTGTTGGAACAGGCGGCGTCGGCGGTGGCGGTGGCGGTGGCGGCGGTGGCGGTGGTGCCGGCGGTGGCAATGGAGCAGCCGGCGGAGCAGGGAAAGCCGGTTCAGACGGGATCGTAGTGCTTACCTATGTGGCCTAGAGGGCCCTTATGGCATTAACGCAGACTACTAATGCACCGGTCATTATCACTACAACTCAGGCGCCGTTTGTCATTAACTTAAATCCGGTTGGCCCTGGCGGTGGAGCAGCTACGCCCACGCAAGCGCCGGTCTGGTCCGTGACTCAGCCTACCGTGATGTCTGTGGTGGCGGCGGGCGATGGCCTTTCTGCGACAGTGACAGTGCTGGGAGTTGCAGGGCCATGCAGGGTCGATATCGCCGGGCCTGGGGTCAACGGCACGGTTACGAATCATATTCAGTTCTTTGTAGCGCTCCCTGCGGCGGTAGCTTCATTCAACCCGGTTGTGTCTCTTTAGGATAAATCCATGCCCTTTGATTTCCGCACCGTGAAGATGCTGAAGCGTCCGATCACCCACGATCCGAGGGTGCCGCATTTTACTAAGTACCTGAAAACCAACCTTCCCGGAGGACTGCCGCTGCCTCCATTCGAGATCGATAATACCTACGGGATCACTTATCCCGACTATCACAACTCGGGACAGGGCTCGATCGGCGATTGCGTCGAGGCTGCTGTAGGCAACGGCGTGCTCACGTGGTCGACGCTCACAAAGAATCCGGTTGAGTTGCCTTACTCGGCGATCCTGGATGCCTATGAGGTGGTGGGTGGCTATGATCCTACTAATCCTCTTACCGATCTCGGTACCGATCCGCTACAGCTTCTCTCGTACTGGCTCAATACCGGAATCGGCGGCAATAAGTGCGACGGGTTTGCGTATATCGATCCCGATCGCATGCAGGCGGAGGTGGCCACCACGATGTATGGCGGCTTTATCTGTTGCCTCAATCTGCCTGTCTCTGCCCAACTTCAGACTTTTAATGGGCCGTGGGCGGTGCCTTCTGGTGGCCCCGTTGGCGAAGGTGCCCCCGGTTCCTGGGGCGGTCACTGCGTCTTTATCGTGGGCTACAACGTGGCGAAGGGGATCGCCTGTACGACTTGGCAGGGCCTCCAGTGGATGACCTGGGGCTTTTGGAAGACCTATACCAATGTTAATTACGTTGTGACGAGCGATAACTGGATCGGAGCGAACGGGCTGTCGCCGTCTAACTTCGATCAGGCTGCGCTGGTGGCTGATATGCAGCGTCTGTCACAGCCCTACTCGCCATATGAGACCAAGGGGGCCTAACCCCCTATGGCCGACCCAACCGTAGTAGTCAATCTCCAAATTCCTGGCGCCACACCCGGAACTTATTCCGCAAGCGTGGTGGTGACCGCTGCGGTGCCTCCCACACCCCCGCCGATTCCCCCGGTGCCAATTCCGGTGCCTGCGGCGGGAGTGTGGGTTAATGTCACGCCGCCAGGCATTAACCTCACGGCGGGAGCATTCGGAAATGATAATTACGGTGAATTGCCGCTAGTGGTTGATCCAGCGCGGCCCACTGACGTCTATATGGGCGTAGCGCATCAGGGTATCTGGAAATCGACTGATACAGCGCAGAGCTTCCAGGGGCCGATCAACACGGGCACAGGCGGTAGTCTCGTCACAGCCGGGAAGCCATGGGCACTTGCCATCGCCACGAATCCGGCGAACCCGAGCGGACCACCGATGCTGTTTACTGCGGCTGGGAATGCCGCAGTAGGCGCGATCGTGAGCCTGGACGGCGGTGTTTCATGGGCCGCCTACAAGGTAAACAATGCAACGGCGCTGGCGGCCAGCGGAAACAGCTATTTCCAAAACGATGTTTATAGCTACGCCATTGACCCGGCCGATGCGACTCACATCCTGTGCGGCATGCACGGATTCCCCGGCATCTCGGAGAGCCTAGACGGTGCCAAGACGTGGCGCACGGTGCCTGTGCCGGCCGGGATTGGGACGAGCCTTTATCCCTACTTTGTGCCGGGCAGTCGGTCAACTTGGCTTACTGTAGCTCAGTGGAATGGCAATACCGAGGGCATCTGGCACACCACTGATTCAGGGAATATGTGGGTACAGGTCGCCACGATTGAGCATTTCCATGGCAGCTCACAGCTAGCCTGGGAGAGCCCGCTTGTGGCTCAGATCGGCGGTGTCGATAAGAACGGGGCAGCAGGTATCTTCAAGACGGCTGATGGTGGCCTGACTTGGACCCGCGTTTCCACGATCAACTCCAACGGTGTCGTTGCAACCCCTGCTTTCCTGTATTCCTCCATGGGCTCGGCAGTCACCACGGCTGGAGATCCATGCCTCCAAGTTGCTAGCCGCACCAATGACACGGCCTGGACCAAGGTTACCGCTCCAGCCGGAATGACAAACGGGTGGAAGCAGGCGGCGGTTACTACCGGGCCGGATGGGCTGGCCGTTGTCGTGGCGGGTTGCTATTTGGCTGGTGTCTGGCGGTACGCGGAACCCAGCTCCACGCCTCCGGTTCCTGTTCCTCCGGTGCCTTCGCCGCCTACGCCTACTCCAGGCGTGCGCCCCGCGCTGCACGTGAATGGCAGTGCCTTGAACGATACGTTAGGCAATCGGGTAATTCTGCGCGGCGTCTCCAGCCAGGGCATGGGTATGGTGTATGGAGATAAGGCCAATCCGGGCACATATCTGCCGGTGTCGATTACGGACTATGTAAAGCGCGCGGTTCAAGTGGACGGGCAGGGGCAGCCGTGGAATTCAACGGCTATTCGTCTCTGCTTTGAACGCTTCCCCTGCACGGATCCGACGAGGCTCTATACCGTTGAAAATGTGCCTTATGCGATGCCGGATACGATCGCGTTCCCGGCATGGCAACCGAGCACGAATTATGCGACCCAGGAGATTGCCACGGCGGGAGGGAATCGCTACCGGGTAATCCAGCGGAAGTGGAGAGCCGATCGCGGTCAAGCATGGAATCCGGGAGCCTATATCGTTGGGGATGTGGTCTCAGCCTGGGATCCGAATGCTGGGAGCCACGTTTACCAGTGTACGGCTGTTCCTGCTACCCCGGGCCCTGTACCTACTAATCCGAGCTGGAGCGGCGGGCCGACGCAGGCAGCAGGCAGCTCAACCGATATCTTCGGCAACGTGTGGCTGTATATCGGAGAGTTTGGGACGAGCGGTACAACGCCGCTCCAGGCGCTTACGCCTATTACGGATGACGGGCAGCAGTATCTAGTGGATGGTCTTGTGTCCTGGCAGTATGACTCGCCGGATTACACGCCAGCCCAGGCCCTTGCCAACTTCCAAGACTGGAAATCGAAGGTCATGGATCCGGCTATTACAGCCGCAAAAGCCGCTGGGCTTTACGTCATCATTTGCAACTTCGACTTCGGCCCGGCGCACCATCCGCTCATGAGCGCGCGGCTAACCGCCTTCTGGACGCTCATGGCGCAAAGCCAGTGGGCGAACGATCCTCAGGTCCTTTTCGAGCTGTGGAATGAGAGCTGTGACGTAGACGGGATTTCAGGAGGTCCGGGCTCTTGGGCAGCACAGAAGCCGGTGATTCAAGGCGTTGTGAATACCATCCGCGCCACTGCTAATAACGTGATCTTGGTGCCTCCGCCGTTTTTCAGTGCTTGGGTGGGGGAGGCCACGGCTAGTCCGCTCACGGGGACTAATATCGCATATACGCTGCATCAGTACCGGAGCCAATACGAAGCCTTCACCTCGAATCAGCAGCAGATCACTCAAGGGCTAGCCTCGGGGCAGGCCATCTTTATGACCGAGTGGGGGGACGATACCAATCCCACGGATTCGACTAAGACATGGTGGGATGCCTCTTCGGCTACGCCACTCAAGGCGCTTATCGAGCCCAGTCTAGGCAGCCTGCATCCGGTCTGTGGCTGGACCGCATGGTCACTTAGCCCGAGCTGGAGTCCGGATCTCTTCACTGATAATGCCCTGACACTTCCCACTCCTTACGGGCAGGCCGTCCGTGTGGCACTGTTTAATCTGAAGGCTGACAGTCAACCCGTAGGCTAGGAGGCACCATGATTAAGCAGGCAGTGCTGGGAAACATCGTCACTACGCTTATCGGGCTGTTTGGCGCTGTGGCAGTAGAGGTTGCAGCGTACCTGAATGGGCAGACTGGCGCAGCATGGCATGTGGTGGCTGCGGTGGTGTTGGCCTTGGGAGCGGCAGCGAAGGATGGCCATGTTCCAGCCCCGATCGCCAAGGTAGCGCCGCTGCTGTTGCTCTGTGCGCTGCCAGGTCTTGCGCGGGCTGCTCCGGTCATGATCGAGCACCACTACCTGCAGGCCCCTCCCAAGACGGCCACTGGCAAGTATGCAGACACTCCGCCTGTCCCGATCGATACTAGCACCTGCGTGCCCGTTGGGGGCGGCTTGCTCTGCCCGGGGCTCACCATGTCCCTGGCGAGGCTTAGCTTCTCAGGCACGGTGAGCGCTGCGGTGGACCCTGGCGTGGGCGTGGTGCTCGTCTACGGGACGGGGCTATCTCAGCTCGGGGTAGGGCTCTACGGCTCGCTAGCGACGACGCCAGGCGATCAGGGGGGCGCTCTCAGCGTCATCGTGAGCATCCTGGCTGGCTACCTGGACCTCGGAATCGGGGGCCGGCTCATCGGGGACACAACAGTTTTTGACTCGGGCAAGAACGCTTACATTTTCACGTCCCTGAATCTCCTAAAAATCGCAGGCGTGACACAGTAGGGGCATGCCGGACACCGGGCCGCTGAACAAGACAGGGCGTATCGTCTGGGGCTTCCTGCTCATCATTGCTGGGGTAGGAGCGGTCCTGTTGGCAGTGAAGGGTGAGATCGTATCGATTGCGGCCATGGCGGCGGAAGAGAAGGTAGCGCCATTACGGACACAATTGGATATTATCAAAACTCAGCGCGAGGAGGACAAAGAGCGCTTAGAGGCAGCCGGGAGGAACATTTACCGGATCTGCCTGAAAGATCAGATCAGGGAGTGCGAGCAGTAGGACCCTTATGGTTAGTGGGTGGCCCTATAAGGAACCACATGCCCACAACCAGGATGGCCCCAGCAATAAGCCACCAGATCATGCATTCTAGGGTGCGCTTATCGCACTGGTTGTGTCAGGAACAAAGCGGGGCGTAAACTGAAATTGGCGATGGCCGGGGAGGCGCGCGGTGGACGATATCACGCATTTCGCTATCCCACTTCGGGACTACCTCACGGCCCTACTCTCCGATCTGCGTCACACCATGGAGAGTCAAGATCGGAATGTGCGTGAGATTATCGAGCAGCGTTTCAACGCGAATGAGATCGCCATCAATAAGGCTGAACGGGCGGTGGAGGCAAGACTGGAGGGCATGAACCAGTTCCGAGATCAGCTCCGGGAGCAGGCCATGAAGTTTGCCGATGCCCAAGCCGTTGCGACCACCCATACGGCCCTTACTGCAGCAATCAACAGCGTCATCGCCAAGCAAGCCAATTTAGACGGGCGCATCTGGATGCTAGGCGCTGGCTTCGGGGTCGTGCAGGTGATTGTGATGGCAATACTGGCGTTTTTAACCTACATGCGGCATTAAAAAAGCCCCCCAGCGCGGACTGGGGGGCACCTAGCATGGGAGGCGGAGGCAACGGGAAGAGTCTAGCAGGGAGCCTGCGTTTGTGCAAGCCTGAGTTAGGGACAGGTCCCAGTGCCGCCATCGGTGGGGTTGCATGCATTCGGGTTACCGCATGGGCAGAGGCAATCAACAGGATCTGGCAATGGATATGAATGGGGAGTGAGCTTGTAGAGGCATTCGCCGCAGGGATGGCCCCCATGATCCAACGGTAGCCGTGGCTCCGTCGGACACCCGGGGTGGCCGCACACTGGAGCCATGCACTCATAGTTATATCCGCCGTCTGTCAGCCGCTCGGGCACCCAATCAGGAGTTCCGCCAGCGGAAATGATATAGACGGGCGTCGTGCCGATCGGCGGGCACTGTGCCATTGCGCCGTTGCAGACGGGCGTGCCTGTTTCGTCCACGCATATGACGGGCGGGCACAACGGGGCTACATTGCGGCAAGTCGCACCCTGGCCGCCCGATAGGGCTACGCTCATCGGTTCGCAGTCGATTCCGGTTTCAGGCTGCGCGGCGCTGCACGCTGCGAAGAGCAGAATCAACGCCATGAGAGTTGCGCGCATGATTGTTCTCTCTACGGGTAATGGGTGGTAAGCGTGAAGCCCTCAGCACCCGAGGAGTCCAGCCCAGAGACTGTGATCCCAGGATGGCAATACACATCACCCGTCGTACTAAGGAGAGGATATGTGATGTTCCAATCGGAGGGGATGATATTCATCGCGGCGGAGGTATACACTTGCTGGCCGTTTGTGTTGTAAGCGTCACCGATCCAGGCGTAGATGCTCACCTCAGTAAAGTTGATGTGCATATTCCCACTGTCTGGGTAGTTAACGCTGCAATTCACTCCGTTCGTTGAGTCCCCGGGGACGTTGTAGGACTCCAGCGCTGCGCCCACGGCGAGGTTGACGACCTCCGGAGCACCGGAGAGGTTTACAGAATTCGTGTTGAGCACGGTCTGTTGTCCAGTGGTCATGTCGCGGGTCGTCACCTGCCACATGTCGCAGATACCCGTAGCGGCGTGACAGTTAGAGGCCGCCACCCATCCGCAGACCTGATCGAATCCGTGAATTAGGATCGGTGTCGAGATTTCACGGATAGCCCCAAAGTTAGCTTTCCAGGATTCGATGTAGCAGCCTAGTGTCGGGTGGCGGTCATCGGTTTGCAGATAGCACCCGACCACGGGCTGAAAGATCCAGGTGGCAGACTCAAGCGACTCCCCGAATATAAAAAAGACCTGGCCTCCATAGTCGCTGGGTAGGTAGCCGGGCACGGTGAAGCATCCGAAGGAATAGCCGGGCAAGCCCTGCCCACGGATCGGGAGCTGCGCGGTGGCTACGACCTGATACCCGTCCCATGGATAGCCAGCGCTCGTGGCTGCCACGCCAGGAGTGCATGACGAGGCTACCATAGGGGTCCACTGCCCTGAGGGCACCTCTTTGATGCAAGTCGAGAGAACCTTTCCGCGTGGCGCGCCTGGATAGACCCACTGACAAGTCTGGAGATTCGACCCCATGCTTTGATAGGGCTTACTGCCCATCGGGCATGGACCGTAGATCGGTCCGAATGGTTGCGGATTGGCGAAAGCGAGGGCAGGGAAGAGGGCCGCGAAGAATAGCAGTATACGCATATGGTGGCTCCGTTGGTGGTTAAGACTCAGACAGCTCGCGGCGTGTTTCTTGGACAGTGTGGCGGCGGTTGTAGGCGCCATCTGGATGCCGGCACCAGCTGCAGCTATGGTGATAGCTCCTAAGCTGTCGCGCCGTGCGTTCAATGAATTTCTGGCGCCGCTGCGGATCCATCCCATGGCTCGACATACCTTTTGCTGCCTCGCGATACTTTGCCAATACTCGGGCGTTATGGTGCCTTCTCAGTGACCGGGACATGTGACCTCCTGCGGCGGTAAGCCGCGCCTAGGTCATTGTTTGTATTCTCCCGTCCCGTTCGGTTTAGTTTCTAGACGGGACTTTAGTACGGTGAGGACATTGATAATAGCCTCCCGGCCGGAATCGGTAGCCATGGCGATGACTCCGGAGGCGGGGGATCCAGGATCGGGGGGAGAATAGATCAGGATGGCGAAATCGTAGCCGACGATCATTTCCTTGGCTGCGAAGGACCCGATGGCCTCACAGAGGGCCTGGGCTATCTCCACCTTGGTTGGGTCGTCTGCGCTCATGGCGATTCTTCGCGCTCACCTTGAATTCGTGCTGAACTTTACCGTCCCGGAGCGTGCTGTTAATCCAGACGATATGTCCGCCCTCGCATTCCTCGATCATGTGGGACGAGGCTAGCCCCGACCAAGCTAGGTGGGCGGTATCCTCATCCAGGTCATAATCCGGGATGACGTCCGGAAAGCCTTTGCCGCATTCTGGACAGCGCATATCGCGACCCTTCATTGCTTTCTCGCCTCCCCTCCCGAAGGCCCGGCGGGCGCGGCGGCGCGGGTGAATGCGTCATGGCACCCCACGCCGCAGAACCTCGCGTCGGGGTGGCCAGGCACAGCCCACGGCCAAACGATCGGGCAGCCGCATCGGAAGCAGCCGGTTCCGTTTTCTCGGTCCAGCTCGCGCGTGGGCTCGGCCGTCTCTCCCGAGGGGCGGGGGGCGGGGAAGCGCGGCGCATCGCAGCACTTGCCGGCGAGGACGATCCGCCCGCAGTTCAGGCAGGAATCGAAATCGGGCTCGGAGTCGGCGCGGCGCAGCCACCACTCGCGGATCGAGTCCTCCGCCTGCACATACTCGGCGCATCGCCAGGGCTTCGCTTCGAGCTGTTCCGGGGTGGTGCAGTTCGATCGGACGATCCGCTCGTAGGCGGTCATCAGATCCCTCAGGGCGATGTACATTGGCTTAGCGCTCATGACTCGCGCTCCTGGGCCGTAGAGGCGGAGGGGGCCGGGCGTAGGAATCGCAACACAACACGTCCGGCCGCAAAATTCCAATCCCACCGCCAGCCAGTAGAGGCGTTCAGTTCTCGGCAGAGGTATTGAGCCGTCTCCTTGTCGATCGGCAGGATCGCGGCGGCCGTTCCATCGCGATAGATTTCAGGGTCGCACTCATCCGGGCTCAGCTCACGCGTCGCTGGCGCATCCGGGGAGGCGGCCGGGCGCAGTTCGCTGAGGAGGATCGTCGTCGGCACGCCTTGGCAGCCGCCGGGAACGTCCCGAGTGTCCAAGCAGCCATGGCAGTGGGCTTGGGCCGGCCGCGTCTCCTGGGGGGCTGGCGCACCCGGGGGCGGGGCGGCCTCCAGGTCGGCAGAGGACACCAGGGCCCGAACGATGGCCGCTGCGGCCCTGTGCCCTACGTCATCCAGGATGCGCGCGATGTCCTCTCGCGGGTCCGGCTTCCCGGCCGAAACTATCGCCATGAACTGGAGGACCGCTTCCTCTTCCCTGCCCACGGTCATGAGCCGGTCAAGGTCTCGCAGTGCAGCGCGAGCCTGCTCGAATTCGGGATCAGCCATCGCAGCGTGCCTCCGTGGAACGGTTGGCCAGAGCGCGGATGCCATCGGCAAGCCTCTTGGCGTTCGCGCAGCAGTAACAGAGTCCCTCGGGCCGGTCCGCGCAGCATCCGACCAACGCCACGTCAGCCAGCCGCGCTGCTTCCTCCAGGACGCCGGCACGGTACTTGTCCAGCTCGCCGAGCAGGACCACGCGCTGAGCGTCGGTCATCGGAGGGGTTGGCGGCGGGGCGGCCGAGGGATCTCCATGGAGGGCGGCGGCCGTTTCCCGGTAGCAGATCGCCAGGTCCCTGATTCGGCGCACGAGGGGGTTATGTGGCTCAAGCGAAGTGTCGACCTCTCCGTCGAGTGCAGCTTCGATAGCGTTGCGCTCCAGCTGGCGGCCCTCCAGATCCTCCTGCAGCTCGCGCACCTGGGCCTCGGCGGCATTGGCGCGCTCCAGGGCCTGGTCGCGCTCCACCCGGCGCTCGTGACACCCGCGTTCCCAGATGTCGCAGGACGCCTCCAGCTCCTTCGCCCTCTGCCGCTCGGCCGCGAGCTGCGCCTCCATGCGGGATAACGCTTCGTGGGCCTCCTGTACCTGGCCCCCAGCTGCGATGGCGTCTTGCCGAAGGCTTTGGATGGCCTCTCCGAGCATTAGGCATTCCTTGCGGTCCAGGGCCAGCCGTTCATAGCTGCCCTCCACTGGGGCCGCAGCTTCGATCATGACCAGGAGGTCAGCTAACTGTTCGGGCGTGTGGCTCATGATGCATCCCCCAGGGCTGCGATTTGGGTGCGCAGCTTCTCCACCTCATTCATGACGAGCACAAGGCAGTGGACCATCTCTGGATCCTTTTCTGCCTCGATATCCGCCGCCATTTTCAGCATGAGGCTGTTTGTGGAGTCTAGGAAAATGTCCAGGACGATAGACCTAGCCTTTTGACGGTCGGTCGCCTCGCTGATAACCGAGCCCGCCTGTACGGGGGTGGGTTGATACTTCTTCTGGCTGCTCATGGTTTCTCCCTTTGCATGGCCAGATATCTTGCTATAAGAGCCGCTGGCCTAGCTATACCATTATTCCATCGATACTGATGACATGCATGGCATTCGCCACCGTGCATTAACCGTGTAGGCTGTTGACATGTTTTGCATGGCCTTGGACTTACTCGTGGACCACGTGCGGTAGGATGTGGTACACGATATCGCTCCGGATGGGTCTGTGGGGACATGCGGCCTTTGCGAGCAGCATCCCTCAGGTTGTCGGCCTGAGTCCCCACGAATAGGTGGGCTGGATTTACGCAGGATGGATTATCGCAATGATGACAGGCCATCATTCTAGACGGAATTTCTATGCCATGCAGCAATAACGATACATGCGTAGCGGTCGCCCGCTTTCGTTTTCTTCTGTTGGGGGCAGCAGCACTAATGCATGTCGTCCAGCCATATCCTTTTCTGTCAACCACTCCTGTCCATAGCCAGCAACCCGTATTAGGCTCTGGTGAGACATGACGCCAAAAGCGGTCTGCCAGGCTTTGTGGTGCCGGGCCCATCCTTGAGCGCTTGACCGGATAAAGATCGGCAGCAGTAATCATCGCGCGCCCCTTGATAGTCTATAGCGAATTTCCTTTAACGCGGCCCCAAACCCATGTGATGAGGCCCATAATGCGGCGCGCTCTAGTGTTTCAATGTCGGCCTTTTCATAGGCACGATGGCAAAGCCGACAAATTCCAGCCACTGTTTCCGGTGCTTCAAAAAGGCGCTTCTTGCCAGATCCACTAATTATATGGTGCGGGTCATCCGCTGGTTGACCGCACAGGAATTCGCAAAGCCCTTGCCGCTCTCTGTGGACACGCGCAATCACCAGGCTGCGGATGTCGCGCCATTTAGCTCTCTTCGTGGCCTCCTTGACAGCCTTGGCGATCTGGCTCGGTCGCTTGCTCTTGGGCTTAGCGCTGCGCCGCTGCGTCAAATACTTGTCGGCTAGGTCAGCACAGCCCCGCCGGATGAGGTCTTTTTCAAGCCGGCGGGCCATGGCTGCCGAGAGTTTCACTTAAAGCGTCCCTTGGCATAAGGGCAGCGGCCCCCGCCATGCCCGCGCCCACAGACGTAACAACTCGTATCCGTGCGCACGCCTACGGCGGCCGTTTCGGTGGCCTTTGTGTGGTCCTTGAGCGGGTCAGGTGGCTGGAGTGGGATGGTGATTGGGGCCTTACTGTTGTGCCGGTGTGTAGTACATGCGTAGCCCCCCCAATTATCTGGGTTGGTTAAACTTGAGTGCGCGATAGCGGACGCGCCGCAGCCTTTAGTGCTGCAGAGCCATCGCTCTCCGTCCCACGCGATTTGATACGGGCCGCTACCATCACCATACGGCCGACACGACTTGGTGCCCTTCACGGCTGCAGCTCTCATGCTTTTGGATCCTTAGGTTCCTTCGAGGGTTTACCTACTCCGTCCTTGAAGCCGCGCGCCTTCCACATGCTCCGTATTCTGGCCTTGCGCAGCATCAAGTCTGCTTGCTCTTCCGGCTGCAACAGCAACAGCTCTCTATCTGACAACGGCGCCTTGCCCAGGGTATCGGTATACTTACTAATACTGCCGCAGTAATAGCAGAGGGCCAGGTCCCCGGGCTTAGGCGTAGCGGTCTCATGGCTGGCCATGTCGTTATCATTGCCGCATCCGTGGCACGGCACGGCCGGGACTTGGCTGGTCTTCACGGGTCACTCCTTCATCAGCTTGGCTGCATTAAACACAATGGCTCCGCAGATAACGGAGCCCCAGGTGATGGCCAGGGCCGAGACAAAATAGCCCAACAGATTGACCATGGAATCGAGGGGAGCCAGTAGCAGCCCCACCCAATGCCCAAAACAGTACGGGCAGCTGAGCAGGGCCCCTAGCAATTCACTGCGCCCAGCTCCCCAAGAGCGAATGGGCTCGAATAGGCTGGAGCGGGTGACCGTGACCGTGATCACCCCTCCAGCCATAGACAGAATCAGCAGCGTGTACAGGTCGTGGGCCATTGGGCTAACAGAAGCCGCACCACAGGCCGTCGGTCTTGCTCTTCTGCTTCTCCTTTTCAGCTTTGGCCTCCGCCTCTGCCTTCTTGGCCTTTTCGATCACGTCATCCACCTGGGGAGCTTCGACCTCCTTAAACTCGGGGATCTTCTCTCCCATGGGGCCGATCTTCTTCTTCTTGGGCTTTTGCTCCTGCATTTGGTGCCTCCTTAAATGCGCCGCGTGTTGCGTGTGAAGGGCCCACGGCGGGACTTGAACCCGCAGTCTCCAGCTTGAAGGCGGGCTGGGCTTTACCGTTGAGCTACATGGGTCGTGAATCGTTAGGCTGCGATCTGCACCACTTCCCTGCCCTGGACGAGGGCTTTCACGTCATCGTCGAGGTCCAGCCGCTTGGCCTGGTGTGTGGCCTCCTTGATGGCCTGCGAAAGGTCATCCTTGCAGAGCCCGGCTGCCTTTCCGCCGTCTAGTTCGCGCTGCATGGCAAGAGAGGTGGCCCGGTTGACCGTTCCTGCAATCATGGCGCCGTTGATAATGTGGGCCAGGTTCAGGTTGTGCGTGCTCCCGTCGGTACAGGAGACCTTGGCCACGACCTTGGTATCGCAGAAAAACTCGGTCGTGGCGTGCTCGGGCAGACCGCTTTCCGCCACCGGGCGGCCCTTGAGATGGATCTTGAAGATGGCCAGGGCATCCTTCGGCTTGGGCCGGGTGATCTCGATCTTGCGGTCGATACGGCCATCGCGGACCACAGCGGGATCGAGGGAATCGGGACGGTTGGTGGAGAGGAGCATGATAGGCGCTCCCTTGGACTCCAGGCCATCCATCTCGGAGAGGAATTGAGGCACGATCGTGCGATCGATATCCGAGGAAATGCCCATGCCACGGCGGCCGAGGATAGCGTCTGCCTCATCGATGAAGATGATAGCGGGGAAAGCATGCCGCTCGAAGTGCTCGCGGGCGCGGTGGAAGAGACCCCGGATAGTGGCCTCAGATTCGCCCACAAACTTGGACAGGATCTCGGGACCCTTGACGTAGATGAAGCCCGAGCCCATGGCTTCTTTGCCGTGGAGCTTGGCCAGGGCATTGACGGACGCCTTGGCAAGCAGGGTCTTACCCACGCCCGGGGGGCCGTACAGAAGCACGCCCTTCATCGGAGCTTGCTTGTACTTCTTGAACAGCTCGGGGTTTTTCACGGGCAGCTCGATTGCTTCGCGGAGCTGTTGCTTGGCCTCCTCCAGGCCGCCGACGTCAGCCCAGGTGATGCTGATTTCATCCTCGGGCACAGAATAGCCCTTGGTGGCCGGGCCAAGGTTCTTGACGGCGATAAAGTTGCCTCGATCGCAGACGACGCGGTCCCCCACCTTCACCTTGCCCATGCGCGGCGAGGCCAGGATGACAGACGAAGAGAAATCCTCGCCGATCTCCAGGAAGCCATCAGGCAGGACTTTGGTCACGGCCTGAACGGAGCCGAGGGCCATGGGCTCGATCTCGTCGCCGATACCGCCGGTCTCGGGCGGAACGGAGAAGAAGGTGCCGGGGGCGAGGTCCTTAGGAAGCTTGGCTTTGGAGTGGACGATCTCGGAGCCGAGGGCCAACATCGTGGAGTCTTCACGAGAGCGCAGGACGACGCCCACGCGCTGCGGGACCTCGGTGAGGCGGTCGATAATGGCCTTCTGCTGCTCCAACTTCTGTCGCATTTCAGTGATCAACTTCTGCTCTTCTGTCATTACGGGCTCCCTTTGGTTGCTTCGAGGTCGGACAACGATCGGATCTCTGTGGACTGGACAATCATCGCCGGCACCATCACACGGCAGCCATCCGTCTGAGTGGTAGTGGTCCCAGCAATAGTTACCCTTTTTATTGCGCCGCGCGGGCTTGCGGCATTTCTTGATGGCGCACTGAGGGGCCATGATCATACCTTGGACTTGATGGCCAGCTTACGCATGACCTGGATCTCCGCCTCGTATTCTCCGGGCTTGACGGTGATCCAGCCCAGGAGGTTGGCGTCACGCATGGCCTTGGCCAGCAACTCGGCTGCCGCCTCGACGTCCGGTGGCAGGCTACCGCCGTCGGCTAAGACGGTCTCGGGCTCGGCGGATTCCTCGGGAGCGGCCGAGGGCGGCGGGGGCATCTTGAAGGGCTTCGTTGGCTTGACCGAGCCATTGGCCAAGTGAGCTAGAGAGCCCCGGGGAATGGCATCGGATGCGCGCTTGGCGTGATTCATGGAGCGCTCATGCTGTTCGTTCAGGGAGGGTGTTCCCCGGTTGGCTACTTGCTTGGTGGGGTAGGTAGTGACTTCAACCCCAGCCATTTCGGCTCGAAGGCGGCGGATGTAGTACAGCTCGGAGGCAGAGATCCCGCTATGCCATCGCTTCTCAACCATCTTCTGGGCATCGTTGGGGGGATAGCCCGGGACGGCGTCGAAGAGAGCGATCAGGAATTGGCGCTTTTCGGCTCCTTCGCGGATGCGCTTGTTAGGGGATTTCAGTAACTCAGCATGGCTAAGCCCTTCAGTGGAGGGTGCAGGCATCTTCGGTGACTCCTTGGGGACTGCAATTGGTGGGTGCTGCAGTCTCGGCGGAGTGACCGGCCGAGGAATGGGTGGGACTGGCTGCGGGGGCGAAACGTCAGTGACCGTGACTTCGATGGTTTCAACCTTTGCCGGGACATTCTCCAACTCGTCCGCCGCAGCTTCGATGAATTCCTCAGAAGGCTCAGGCTCGGGCGCAGCCAGATTCTCGAAGGGGCGATAAGTCAGCCCGTTGCCCTGGCCGCCGATGAGCTTGGCGTCCCGCTCTTGCCGCGTGTGCTCGACGGTCAAGGCAGCAAAGAAGTGCTCTTCCTGCAGCTTTCTTTCGGTGAAGGTCCAGCTGGGAGGAATGGAGACAAAGCGGGCCTGGCATTTTCGGGCGCGCTCCTTGATGGCCACGCCCTGGCCTTCGGTATTCATGGCCAAGACCCACTGAACGCCAGGCCGTACCGCGCTCGCCATGGCATGCTCGGAGATGCCTCGTTTGTAGTCGAGGTCTACTCCGAGGGCGCGCAGCGCATCGGCTACCTTATCCCCCATGGGGGGCTTTGCGATCAGTAGGACCTTCATTCGGTTTCTCCCAGGAAAACCTAAAACCGCGAGCGTTGTACTCCACGGCCAGTACCCGCGTCAAGCGTCACGCGGTTAGTCTAAAGGCAATGGATTTTCGTCCTCATCCAGGGCCAGGGCGATGATCTCCCGCTCTTCGGCGGTCAGCTTAAAAAGATTAGAGACCGTGCGGCCGATCTTGGCCTGCAAGTATTCCAGCTGCTGCTCGGAAGTGCGGCCCTGTGCCAGCCTTTTGGCCAAGACAGCAGGGGCTACACCTGTGACCATGGGGCCGGCATTACCGGCAGCGTCTACGAGGGCCTTAGCGCCGTTTTTCTGGGCAGGTGAGGGCTGGACGCCTTCGAGCGGGTCCGGAGCGCTCCTAGGGGCAGCTGGAGGGCTTACGGGGGCCTTTGGAGGTCGTGCAGCCTGCTTCATCTGGGCCGCCCGTCCGTCGTCGTCACTTTCGGGTGCCACGTTCAAGAGGGCCCCGAGTGAATACCGCCGTGCGTAGGTCGTGGCGCTGCCCAGGGCTTGGGGGCGGGCGGAATCGGCTTGGACGCTGAACGGCGCGGATTCCAGCCATTCCCCGGATGAGTGCACCAGCCGGGTAATCACGGTCACGCGTGGACCGTCCGAGCTAACGGACTGAACGGCAGCGATCTCATTTTTGGTCAACTCCGGAGTAATGGCAGCGATGAGATCGGCAAGGTCGGCATATGCATATGCATAATTACCCTTGTCGCTGCGGATAGTAGCCGTTTTAGTCTTAGGGATAGCCGCGAAACCGTTCTGAGCCTTCGCGAGTGCGGCGGAAATGTTACCCATAGAGTCAGAAGTCTTCATTGGGTTACTCCGATGGAAGGTGACGCCATGTCCTGCGATGAACGATCTGAGCAACGGTTGAATTATCTATGCCATATCTGAGCCCAAGAGCGATTTGCGTCCAGCCCGCAGCACTAAGAGCGCGGATCTCACGCACCTGAGCCTCGGTGAGTTTCGACAGTCCTTGGCGCTCGCCATAAACATGCGCGTAACCCCGCCGCCCCTTTGCGTCCATGTCGCGGATGTTATCTAGCTGCGTACCAAGAAACAGATGACTCGGATTTACACAGAGGGGTGTATCGCAACGGTGCATTGCGCATTCCTTGGCATCCCTTGGGGCGCGCCCATGCAACATCAGGCTAATCCTAGTAGCAAGCCGTACTTTGCCATCATGCCAAGCCATTGGATAGCCGTTCCCCGCCATGGCTGCAGTCCATAACCAACAGCCGGTATTGGGCTCGGGTGAGACGCGCTCCATGAACTGCTCAAGGGTCATTTCGGCTCCTCCTCAAGCGGCTTGGGATCTATGTAAAACACGTCCTCGGCGGCCTTGTATTCACAGCCGGGAGGGATAGTGCCGTCTGCATCATACAGCTGATTTAGCTCAAACATCTTCGGGACGATCTTTGTCCGGTAAAGAGATTCATTCTCTTGGGCGGCTAGCCATTTCTTTAAAGCTGCTTCGTCGGTCACATGGATATGCCCCGGATGCTCCCGCCAACCTACGCGGCCAAACAGAACGTCTCGACTCTTGCGCTTGCCTCCGCCCAGGAGCGCATCTTTATTGCCTTGCGCGTACTCCTCGATCTTGGCCTCGAAGAATGCAGCCCCGCGTCCGAGTCGTTCGGTGAGAACGTCGGCCCGGTCCCAGATGCGTTTGCAGGCGGCCTCGCCTTGAGCGATGACGCTTACCCGTTCAGCCTCCAAGGCGCCTAGCCGCTCCAGGGCCCAATCTAGATCGGCTAGGCTTTGGATGCGCCACGGGCCCTTAACCTCGGGCCGCTCGTCGTCCTCATATGCCGCTGCCTGTTCGTCACTCATGCCTTACCCATGGCCGGGATGCCACCCGGGCTCAGCAGCTCAGCCGCCATCTTCTGGCACTTGAGGCAGGTGCTCGGGTCGTGCGCGGTATCCGCCTCCCCTTCCTCCATTTTCACGGACATAACGCCTACGCGAGTGCTCTTGAGCTTGCCCGGCATGCGTTTCTCGACCACAGCTGTAGTCAGCTCTCCCAGGTCAGCCAGGACATCGCCCACGTCTTCGTCGCCCTCGGCAGCAGCCTCAGCAGCGGCCTTCTTGAACCGCTCGGCAAGGCTCTTGCCCTTCTCTCGGGCCTCGGCTTCGGTCATATACTTTTTAGTCATAATTCACTCACCTTCAAAGGTTATCCATCTCGATCTAAATCTAAATGCCTTACAGCCACAAGGACACGGATGTGGTTTTTCTAGGCAGTGCTCATCCCTAAAGCCGGTACACTCACAAACGTCCGTTTTGTGGGGCTCCTGCCCCTTTGGCATGGCCAGCCCGGGATCGTCTTCCGGCTTGGTCTCAGATAGGCGCATGTTATTCACCTTTGATGGCCAACTCGACCTGTTCGCGGGGATGGCCCTTCTCCACGTAATGCTCTACGTGTTCGGCCCACCGCGCGCGATGGATAGCCTGTGCTCGGCCGCCGTACTGGAATCCTGGGCATACGTCACAAACGCTGCACTTATGGGGAGGCTTGGCGCAGTGACGCCACCTGGGGGCGCCGTTATTGTCGGCTGATCCCAGACACACGGCGCACAGATCGGATGCCCTCGGGTCATCGGTGTCTTTGCGATCTTTGCTCATCGTTCGGTTACTCCGTAGGTAAAACCGGGCAGCAGGCGTCATCCGGAGGAATTAACCTGCCACCCGGGCCACCCCCCTGGGAAAGGGGCGGCAAGTTGATTAGTCTTTAGGCGTAAATCCTTGCGCGATCAGCGTTTTTGCGTCTGGAGCGCTGTACAACCCAAACCTGTCAAAAAACCTGGCGCCTGCCATATCCATCTCATCCTTGATAGCCGAAACTTTGGGGGGGTGATTGGGGGCGAAGCAAAATGCCTTACACCAACAGCGCTCATGTGTGCAGGGATGCGGAGGGGTAGCGCAGTGCTGGATCCTGCTCCAGCCACAGAGACACATATCAAATGGGCTTTCGGCCATGGCTAGCTTTCCTCCAGGGGCTCAATACCGCACTTGATGAAGTAATCGATACTATCTGCGCGCAGTCCGAGCCCAGGAAAGAACCGCGCCCGCGCCAGGGCCTTTGTGGTGCGGATGGCTTCATCCAGCCGGTCAAGTTCAGGCTCAGAAGAGAGCTTGAACGCCACGCAATAGCATCCCGGGTGCGTACACCGATGCGGAGCCCTGGCGCAGTGCTGGACGCGCGTCCAACCGCACTCGCACATATCGAAGGGGGTAAGCTTTTTATCTGCCATCGGTTTCTTCCTGGTAAAGCGGGGAGTCCGCTACGGGGCGATATCGTCGTTTACGGACTCCCCTGGCCGTCAATGCACAATTGCGCTGACGGATTCCTTAGCCTGCTGTGCTTCCCCTCGCCGACCTCTTCCTTACCTATCCGCGCCTGCCGTGCTCGTCCGACCCGCACTCTGCTTTGCCGATCCGCGCCTGCTGCACCTGGCCTATCGCGTCCACTCCTGGCCTTGCCCTTTACTGCTTGCTACGCCTGCCAGACCTGGCCCCGCCACGCTTCACCTGACCGCGCCATCCCGGTCCAAGCTCGACCTGCTTTGCCTCGACGTGCCGCTCCATACCTTACCGGTCCTGTCCGTGCCTGCTTTGCCCTAGCGTGCCGTGCCGTGCCATACCTCACCTGTCCGTGCCTGCATTGCTCAGCCATCCCGTTCCAGTCCTTGCCTCCCTCTGCTTCACCACGCTTAACCTGCATTGAATTGCCCAGCCGCTCCGACCCTGCCCAAGCCGACCCGAGCCAAGCCTGCTCTGCCTAACGGCTCCGACCCTTACCGCTCCTTGCCTGCTTTGCTTCTCCGGGCCTCTCCATGCCGTACAAATCCTAGCTCTGCCTGCTCTTCCGCGCGCAGCGCAGCCCTGCCCTTGCGAGCCTTACCACTCCCGGCCTGCTTGGCCTCGCCTATCCTTGCCGACCCGTACGATGCTACGCCTGCTTGTCCAGGCTCGACCACACCTCGCCCACCCTATCCAGGTTCAGCCTGCCGTGCCAGCCCGCCCCGGGCTTTACACGTCCTTGCTCCACCTGCCATGCTTATCTCTGCCTCTCGTTACCGGTCCATTCCTCGCCTGCTTGGCCTAACCCGACCGCGCTGCTCCACACTCGTCCTCACCAGACTTCTCCGCGCCTAGCCTGCGCAGCTCAACCTTGCCCCTACTGCTACTCCTTGTTGGCCTTCGGCAGTTTCCTGCCGGCAGCCCGAATCGCCCTGCGGACTCCAGCAAATTCCACAAGGTCCTGATATTTTGCGGCGGTGCGCTCCAGCTCAGAATATGCCTGTTGCAGATATTGAATTCGCCGCTCCTCATCGGACAAAACGTCAACCAAGGTCGCATATCCTCGGGTGCCGCGAGACTCCATCGGCGAAACATACACACGCCGTATATGGCCGTCCGGGTATTGCACCTCTACTTCTGTGATAATCTGCCGCGCCTGCCAAAGGCGGTAAGACTTGGCAGCCTCACTGTCATCCCACGTAAACTTAGAATGCAGGATGCTGGCAGGGTTATTCTTAGCCCAGGCAACGATCACGTCGGGCTTGAGACCTCCATGCAATCGGTAAAGGTTGGCCAGCTCATCATGGATGGACTGGGTACGGGCCCGCTTGAGCCGCTTGGCTGCTGCGCTTGGCATTTAGCCAACCTCCTCCTGTACTGCTTCCTTGGGCGCCCTGGTCTTCTTGGTAGGCGCCTCCCCGCCCACGGTATCGGCGATCCGGAAGCAGCCCCAGCCCATGCCGGCCGAGTCCTTGGAGTCGTGCCGCCCCGCGCCGATCCCCACCTGCTCGCCCATGCGGGATAGCAGGTTGGTCACGTCCTGCACGGTGAACTGATCAGCGTCGAAGCGAATGGAGATGACCGCCTCCCAGCCTTCGGGCCACATGGGGCGGGGGCGGATATCGGCTACGCCCGTGGCGTTGCGCACGGCAAAGTCAGTGCGCTCGGGCTTGCCCTTGGTGATCCGGACGAGTGGCGTCACTCCGAATCTGTCGCGCTCGTAGCCATCGGCGACGACAAATACCGATAATTTGGCCAAAGTCATCGGAAAACCCAGGAGGCGGCAAGTGGAGATGAGGCCCGTGCGGAAGGCCGAGGCCGGGAGGCCGCACCAGCCGGCATCGGCGTAGTGGGTGGCCTCCTTGACGGCCAGGTCGAAGTCCTTGGGCTCGCGCTTCTTGCGCTTCACGGCGGCGGAGCCGAGGCGCTGATCGGCGGCCATGGCCTCCAGGGCGCGGCTGCTGAACTTGTTTTGGACGAGTGGACTAGTGCCGATGATCCGGAACTTGACTAGCTGGAGATTGGGGGGAGTAATCTCGACCTTTTGCTTAGCTGCGAATGCCATTGGGTTTCTTCCTTTTGCAATTGGTGTGTGCTGCGGTGTTAAGTGCCGCCGCGCTTTCGATACCAGGCATACATCTGCCTGTGCGTCTTATGGGCGTCTTCTCTCTGGCGTCCGATCTTCTTAGCCCGTACGCGCTTCTTGAGGCGTTTGTTAGGGCGCACTCTCCATTTCTTGACCATCTCGGCGTGGCCAGCTAAAGCTTCAGCCTCGGTTGCATATCGCTCACAGTCTAGGTCTCTGCCTCCGATCGCAGTGGGAAAAACCATGGTCTCGAAGATGAGCGGACGACTGTCGCCGTAGCCCATACCCGTGCCAATCCATACGGTGGATACCCATTTGCCATTGGGCAGCTCCACCTGGGATACAATGCGGCCATCGCGGTCCTCGAAGAGCCGGGCCCACTCCAGGGTTTCTAGGGGATTCCCCTGGCGGTCGAAGTGAAGAGGGCGATCCATTTAGTGATAGCCGCCGTGCGTGTGATAGGATGCATTTTCTAGGTCGCGGTTATTGCGTACCGCGCCAGTGACGGTAAGATCGTAATTACTGCCCTTTGCGAGTGTGAATCCCTTACAGCGACAGACCGTGTGCGAGCAGGGATGGGGCTCCTTGGCGCAGTGCTGCACCCGAGTCCAGCCGCAGACGCACATATCGAATTTGCTGGGCTCGCTCACGGACACACGACCTCCAAGATTCCGTAGATGCGCCGCAGGGCGGCAGGGATGGTGAGGCGGGTTACACCGGCAGGGAGGGGCAGCTCCTTGGGCACGCCCTCGGCCGGGAAGAAGACTTGCACTCGCCACTCAGGGCGGCCAAAGGCAGGGGGCAGCACACGGCCCCCGAGGCACTGGAGGTCGTTCCAGTAGCTGTCCAGGACAGCATGGGCCTCGGCTTCGTTGGCCACCTCGCAGATGGCCTGGATGGTCTCCAGCTTCATGGCTTACACTTGGGAGCGCGCAGATCATGGCGCCGCGCCACATCTTGCAGGCCATCTGCCCATGTTTCAGGCTTTGTGCGGTCGTGTAGATCCTGGAGGTCACTCAACAGCGGCAGGAAGGTATCACCTCCCAGATAATCACTAACGGCAGGGTATTCCTTGATTAGCGTTTGAGCATTTAAGCCCTCCATCGAGTGCTTATACAGCCGCTTGGGAATGAGCGCGCCAATGGCACACTTCAGGCCATACGGCCCGTAATACTGACAGTCCATTCTATTGGACATGGACCGCTCGCCCTGCATGATCAGGTGCAGCGCCACGGTATCCAGCATTTTCTGGGCGCACGCCTTGAGGCTCTTATCGATTTTCTTGGTGCTCATGGTAATCCTTTCAGGTCCAGATTGCGGACCTTTTCGAGAATGGCGGTTACTAGCTTGGGCCGCTGGTCATGGTCATTACAGGTGACTCGAACGTAATTACGGGCTGCGATAACCCGGAGGTGTTCGGGGAGGCGGGCGAGCTGCAGCAGGAATGCCGCGCGCTGCTCTTCGGCGGTGCCGGGGCTCATGGCTGCTCCGGACAGGATAGACGGCCGTGCTTGGTCCAGGTCGCATCGGTGAGCTTCATGGCCCCGCAGTGACAGCGGGGAGGAGGAGCAGCGGACATGTCCCCATCGGCAGCGGCAGCGCGGGCGCGGCTATCTCGTGACTGTGTCGTGGCCCGGGCCTTCCGTGCCACGCTAGCCCCCCGTTTACGGAGGGCTTTGCGGGACGGCTTACGAGGCTGTGATATGTATGGGCGGTAATTCATGGCTACTCACCCCGGGCGCGGGCGAGGGCGAGGGCGGCGCCGTACTTCTTGGTGTACCGCTTGCGCTGGGCCTCGAGGCCCCGCTCGCCCGCGCTCATCGCCTCATCCAGAGTGGTGTACTCCGTAGAGCGCGGGATCGCGCCATACGTCTGGCCATTGCGAGTGGCAAAGATGCTGACCGCAAAGCACCCGGGGGTATGAAGGATGCGGGCGTGTCCCCCGACTCCGCGGCCCTTCGCGTCCCACAAGCCATGCTCGGCATCGAGCTGGTACGTGCCCGGTCGGACTTCCACCCAAAGGAGAACGTCACCAGCGGAGGTCTCCACGACCCTGCGCGGCCCCGACGTGTGCTTCGCTTCCGTCGCGGTAGTTACTGCATTCGGTGTCTTCATACTCGGTGTCTCCCAGGTACAGCGAGTAACTAAGAGCACTGTGTCACGGAGCACGGGCGCGCGTCAAGCGGCTCGCGTGTGGCTTGACACCCTCTGACCCTAATGTCAAGAATGGGAGGCTATGACCAACCCCCACCCAGGCCCTAGGCTCCTCGCTGCCTACCTCAAGTCAACCCAGCAAGATTATACGCATTTCGCCGCCCACGTAGGCGCACATCGAACCCAGATAATGCGAGCTTGCACGGGGACACGTAACCCCGGCCTGGCCCTAGCGGTACGCATAGAGGCTCAAACGGGCGGCAAGGTGCCTAGCTGGAGTTGGGCCTATGCGGCGCCGCTTGAGAGGATCCAGGCACACCAGCTCTGCCCCGCCGCCCACGCGTCTTAACCCGCAGCACCCGAAAGGAGTAACCTACATGAAGGCAGACTATACGCATATCCAGATCGTACTAGACCGCTCAGGTTCCATGGAGGGCATCCGCGATGACGTGATCGGAGGGCTAAACACGTTCATGGAGGAGCAGAGCAAGGGGCCAGGAACCTGTACCGTGGGCCTGGCGCAGTTTGACGATGAATACGAAGTGATTTACGAGCGCGTGCCGATCGCCAATATCGCCAAGCGCACCAGGGCCAATTACGTGCCCAGGAATAACACTGCGCTGCTCGATGCCATCGGACGCACGATCAATGCGCTGGGAACCAATCTGGGCTTCATGGACGAATCCCAGCGGCCGAGTAAAGTGATATTCTTGATCCAGACGGATGGCATGGAGAATGCGTCTCGGGAATTTACGCGGGCCCGCATCTTCGAGATGATCAAGCACCAACAGGAAGCCTACAACTGGGAATTCGTGTTCCTGGGGGCCAATCAGGATGCCATCGCCACGGCCACATCCATGGGCATCTCGGGGCAGAGTGCAGCGAGCTACAACGGCACGCCGCGTGGCGTCTCGGCTACATATGCCACCCTCAATGCCAGTGTGATGCGCTCACGCATGGGCGGCCAGAGTGTTAACTGCGATTTCACACCTGAGGAGCAGCAGGTGATCGCCAATACCAAGTAATCGCGAACCACACCTAAGCCGGGCTAGGCGCGCAAGAAGCCCGGCACTTCTATGCCAGAGCAACCCACAACTCCCGAGCCCATACGTGCCCTGAGGTGCGGCATTTGCGATAGGCTCTATTCCCCCCAGGGCATGGCCAAGCATCTAGAGCAAGAAGGCTGCGGCCCGGATATCGTCCGCCATCTTAACGCCGCTCTAGAAACGTTTTGGGCTACCAGGGCAGCGAGCGGGGGAGACGAATGATATGGGCAGCCGTGGCATGGATGGGGGTAGCCGTAGCGCTCTTAACTATCAACGTCGCCCTACGCATATACCTGGCTGCCCTAGATGTCCGCCAAGAGGCACGGGAGGCACAAGCCGCAGCCCAAGAGCGCTTAGACGCTGCTCATGCGCTCCTGGACTCAGCCATGCACCTAGCTCCAGTTACCCCTATCCGCCTGACTAAGGTGCAGGAGTGAGCCATCGGATTATCGTATCCGACTGCATCGCGGCTATGAGGGCGATGCCTGATGCCTCAGTTGATTCGGTAGTAACTGATCCCCCCTATGAACTTGGATTCATGGGCAAGAGTTGGGATGCAAGCGGGATCGCTTATTCGGTTGAGATGTGGCGGGAGGTTTTGCGCGTGCTCAAGCCTGGAGGCCATCTCTTGGCTTTCGGCGGCCCGCGGACATATCACCGCATGGCGTGCGCCATCGAGGATGCGGGCTTCGAGATCCGGGACTCGATCGACTGGGTGTTCGGCTCGGGCTTCCCCAAGAGCCTGAACGTCTCGAAGGCGATCGATGATGCGCTCGGAGCCGAGCGGCAGGTCATCGGGCCACAGCGTGGAGGTACCTGTCCCGGTGGCTCGGCGTGCACGCATGGCGGAAACTCCATCCTGGGCGCCACCGTGCACGCCCCGGCTACCGCCCCGGCTACCGCCTACGACGGATGGGGCACCGCTCTCAAGCCCGCCCGGGAGCCGATCGTGCTCGCCAGGCGCCCGCTCATCGGGACGGTGGCCGCGAACGTGCTCGCCTACGGGACGGGGGGGCTGAACATTGAGGCGTGCAGGGTAGGGACGGCGCCCGGTGAAGACCTAGCGGCGCTCGCCAGGCGATCGGGCGGGGAACGAGGATTCTCCAAGGATGCATATGTCGGCGGTTCCGTGGGTGGCGGTCTGCCGCCCGGGTGGGATCCTTCCGCCGGCCGCTGGCCCCCTAACCTCATCTTCACCCATGATCCGGAGTGCGGTCGCGAGTGCATGCGCGGCTGCCCGGTGCGGGAACTGAACGAGCAGAGCGGGGAGCTGACGAGCGGCATCCCAAGCGCTAACGCGCCTAGCGATACCACTGCTGGCATCTACGGCAAATATGGCACCAGATCTGGCGTAGGTGGTGGCGACTCCGGCGGTGCCTCCCGATTCTTTCCCGTCTTCCGTTACGTGGCCAAGCCCAGCCGTGGAGAGAGGGACGCGGGGCTCTGGGATGTCGAGCCTGGGGTTATCAATACCGACACGCCCCCGGGCACGCTTGGATCCAACTCCCCTCGCGCTGGCGCAGGACGCAACGGCGGAGCGCGCAACGTCCATCCGACCGTCAAGCCCATCGCGCTCATGGAATGGCTCTGTAAGCTCGTCACGCCATCCGGAGGCACGGTGCTGGATCCGTTCCTCGGATCGGGCACTACCGGATGCGCAGCGGTGCGGTGCGGCTTCAACTTCATCGGGATCGACAGAGACGCGGGTTACGCGGCCATCGCTGAGCGGCGCATTGACTTGGCCCTGAACGCGCCCCGCAGCCGAGACATTGGAAGTCTAGAGCAGCCCGAAAGGGATGTTAATCAGCTGGCACTGTTCTAGCCGCACCTAGCGATTGTGCAAAGTTTGCACAACTATGCAAAGTTTGCATACCCCATGACAGAAGAACAGATCCAAGCCAAGATCACAGTTTACAGGCTCAAACTGAAAAAGATCGTAACGCGCGCAAAGGAGCTGGCCCGACCTATGCCCCTACCGGGCCCTCCCCCAAATGCACCACCCGCACCCTACACGGACCCTGAGTATCACCACACGGACTCAGAGTATGAGGACGGTTGATACACTTCTCCAAAAAGATCCGAGAGACGAAACAGTGATCGGCGAACCCCTGTATAACACCGACCCCCGCCCCAAAGACTGGGACTTCGGAACAGATCCGATTTCCGATTACCCGTTCTTGTTTTCCGTCTAGGCCCTGAGCACCGATCGCCTACGGAGGCCGGAAAAGGTTTCTAAGAAAATTGTCGGAGACCGGTCTTGGATCCCGTGCAGCCGCGTGAGAGCGCACCAGAAGAAGACAACTGAAGGAACCATATGTCAAGAGAAAAAAAAGAGGCTCCCCCGATTACCCCTGAAGAGCAAAAGAGCTGGTGGAACGGCCTTAACGAAGAAGAAAGGTTCAAGTGGGGCCCACTGATTAACGTCATGAGCCCAGAAGAACGGATAACCTACCACCGGGAAAGAAGGACTATTCGAGATGCCTTCGTAAACAGTGAAGACAGCATGTGGAGAAGAGGAGAAGAAGATGCAGCAGAGAGGGTATTCTATAAGAAGTGGAAGGAGATTCTTACGTCTAAGCTAAAGCCTTAAGGAGAAACGTATGCAGGCTAAAGAAGCGCTGGCCTGGAAGATCCGCCGGCTTGGGGGAGGGGGGCGCGCGGAGGCCATGGAAAACGCCTTGGAGTTGTGCACAAGGCGTGCATACGAATCGGAAGCCATGTATATGCAGCGACGCCAAGCGGAGGCGGATGAGATATGCGCGGTACTGGCTTACGCAGCGCTGTGACCCTGGCCCTGCTCTTTGCCGGGCTATTCCTATTCCCTGCCGGCTTGGCCGCGTGGAAGCTGCGGGCCCGTATCCGGGAACTGCTGCCCCCGAAAAGGCCCCCCGATTACGGCGTGCTCGGTCGGGTCGTGCAGACCCGTGAAAAAGGGGGGTGGCTGTGGTAGCCGCCACTCCGGGACAGCCGAGGGGAGAAAACGCAAGGGCGACCCCTTTCCGTTCGCTAGGAGCGATTCCAGAAGGGGTGTCGTGACCTGGAAAATCCTGGAAGGTGACTGCCTCGCTGTGATGCGCACTCTACCCGATGAGGTCGTGCAGTGCTGCGTGACGAGCCCGCCCTACTGGGGGCTACGGGATTACGGGCACGCGGATCAGCTCGGAATGGAATCCACGCCCGGGGAATACGTAGCCAGGATGGTAGAAGTATTCCGTGAGGTGCGGCGTATCTTGCGCCCCGACGGCGTGGTCTGGCTTAACCTTGGGGATTCATATGCGGGGGCGGCTAATAGTGGTGGGGCCGGAAAACAAGATACGGCATATAGAGCGGTGGGGTTGCCGACCAAACAAGGCGAAGGCATCAAACCAAAGGATTTGATCGGTATCCCTTGGCGCGTGGCTCTTGCGCTACAGGCTGATGGATGGTGGCTGCGCTCGGATGTGATTTGGCACAAGCCTAATCCGATGCCTGAATCAGTCACCGACCGCCCAACTAAGGCCCATGAATATGTGTTCCTACTGACTAAGTCAGCAACCTACTTCTATGACGCGGATGCGATCATGGAGCCATCGTTACATGCAGGCCGGATCGTTTATGCAACGGATCCGGATACGGCCAAGAATGGAGCTAAGGGGGATTATGGTGCTACCGCATTTGGGTTCACTCAGCACGACACAGAGGTTAAGGAGAGCCGCAACGCGCGCAGCGTCTGGACGATAACGGCTAAGCCATTCGCAGGCGCCCACTTCGCTACCATGCCTTGGGACTTAGCAGAGCGCTGTGTCCTAGCAGGATCTGCGCCCGGCTCCATGGTATTGGACCCCTTCGCAGGCACGGGTACTGTAGGGATGGTGGCTGCTCGTCATGGCCGTTCATTTATAGGTATCGAGCTAAACCCAGAATATGCGACCATGGCACGTGATAGGATCTTGGGTGATGCGCCGCTGCTGAATTACAACGGAGGAACCGCGTGATGGCTAAAAACAGCTCGCCGAAGGGGCCCGGAACCAATTGGGTTGGTAGGCTCTGGAGGGTACTACGGGGGCGCTGTCCTGAGTGTGGAGGTCGTCCGGTAGAATCACGGAGGCTTAGTAAGGAATGGTGGATATGTAAGGCCAACTGTAGTCGGATAATACCAAGCGGAAGAGGTAAAGGAGGAACCGAATGGAGCGGATAGCGACGCGGTGGGATTTCCGGTGGTATCTGATAGCCGACAAAGCTGAGGGATTCGTTACTAGGACCTACGCGCTTTACGAGACGGCATATAATGCCGACGGCAAGCCGATATCCCATTCAGCCGTCCCGGCACACAGGGATGACTTTGATAGCCAAGCTCGGGCAGCCGAGGCCATCAAGGAAGCATCCAGTAAGCCGGCCCTGGATCCAGAGACATTGGAGCCTATTCCATGATGCTCGACCCTAGGGCATTTCTAGCCGCTGCCTTTTTCTTCCTCTTGGCCATGGTTGCGATCGGTTGCATGACCGGACCATTTACGCACCATGATGTCCATGCCTCGGCGTCGGTGCTGTCCGCCTTCTTGACCGCTCTGTTTCTGGCGTCCTCTGCATGGTAATCGCATTTACTGTGCCTGGAGTACCGATTCCATGGAAGCGCGCCCGACGGGCACCAAGGCACAGCTATACAGACCCCCTCGCTGCTATATTCATGGACAGGGTAAGGGCAGCGGCTAGAAATGCAGGAGTCCGAGGGCCAGCCAAAGCCGTACCGTTCCGCCTCACTGCCAGATTCTATCGGATGGACTTAGACACATGGCATCCACATTTCGGGGATCTCAGTAACTTAATTAAGATCGTGGAAGATGCCTTAAACGGTATTATTTGGACAGACGATCGTTGGATCGTACAGTATGGGCCAGGAGGTAAATTTACTGGAACATCTCGCACTGAGATAACAATCGAGGAATTGGGAGACACCGAATGAAGGCGATAGTATGTAATCCGAAGGTGCAGGGAGGTGAGCCAGTCTTTGAGGGGACCCGTATCCATTTGGAGTTTGTGGCCAGGAGGCTTCGCAAGGGAGAGTCGATAGAAACCCTCCTAGAGGATTACCCGGCTCTGACGCGTGAAGACATAGAAGGCTCACTGGCAGCGTGGACAACCATGCAGATGATCCGTGAGCCCTAGCAGTGGGGCAAGGCAGGCAAAGTCGAGATCGGTTAGGTACGGATAGGCTGGGCTAAGCAGGCGAGGCTGTGAGTGGAGAGGCTTGGACAGGGCTGGCAATGCAGGCAGAGCCGAGAATGGAACGGCCAAACTCGGGACGGCAGAGCAGGCAAGGCGCGGATCGGCTAGGCATGGATCGGCGTGGTAGTGCAGGCAAGGCAGGCAGCGTAAGGAAAGGTCTGGAGGGGCAAGGACAGGCGTAGCAGAGCAGGCTTGGCCCGGCTTGGGTTGGCTTGGTAGGGACAGGCTAAACGCAGCAGGCAAGGTCAGGTGAGGTCAGGCAAGGTCAGGGGTGGTAAAGCGGGGATGGGCAAGGCAGGCAAGGCCCGGAGCGGACGTGCAAGGGCGAGTAAAGCAAGGCGCCCCTTACATATGGTACTGCACATGTGTAAGGGGCTTTACAAATACAATGGACGGTATATACATAGCCTTCGGGTCTAACAACCAACAAAGGAGATCCCGAATGGCGAACAAGCTGATTAAGACGCGCGCAGAGCTGGTGGCCGATTTCAAGGCGATCGTGGTCAAGGCGCAGGCAGTGCAGGCAGAAATCGTGGAGCGCTTCCGGCAGGAGCTGGGGGCCGAGCTGCACGAGTTGATTACTAAGGGCGTGCCTTCCGCGCCTCAGGCGGCCAGCAACGGTACCAACGGCACGAGTAACGGTCACGTGGCTACGGCAAAGCCGTTTTCGCCTCAGCCCAAGCCGACCGCAAAGGCGCCGCGCAAGCGCAGCCGTCCGAGTGCAAAGGTTAGCGTTTGGACTGCCAGCCAGGAGGCAAAGCGCGTGCCTGATTTTGTCCTGGAGGCAACGAAGTGCGCGAATAAGGCTGAGGTGGTCGCTCGGTTCGGGCTCAATGCCGTCTTCACGGACGGCCAGCCCCTGCCCGACGAGCAGCCCGTTCAGGCGCAGGCGTAAGACACTCACACACCCCCGTTACACGTGACAAGCCCCTTCCACGGTGCTAGGCTACCAGCCTAGCCCTTGGCCAGGGGCTTTTTGTCACAGGGTGTCGAGTGAGGTGCATATGGGCAACGGCGTGATGGTCCTCCAAGCAGAGCCCCTAGAACGCGCCATTGCCCCAGACACCTTAGCTGATACACTTGAGAGTCTACGTCAAGCCGGGGTGATAGCCGGATTCAGTTTCAGCCCCGCCCGGATACTGATACAGGGGGGTCGCATTACAAAGCATATCCGTCAAGGCGAGTCCGTATGTATCGACGGGGATGCGAAGTCCCTAGAGATGGCTGCCGCCTCGCTATCCCCCGAGGTTCCCGAACCGGCCCCAGGACAGATGCGCGTGAGTGACTACCGCGCAGAGTATTACCGCCGCATGGAGCACTTCCAATGCTCCCCCCAATTCGACCGCCTCCCCATCCTGAACCGCAATATCCTGAACCTGCACGCACAGGGGCTCTCCAACCAACAGATAGCCATGCGTCTCACGACAACGATCAAGCGCATACGTCTAGCCATCAACGCAGCCCGTGTCATGGCGTCCCTGCCCAAGACCTCCAGCGTGATGCCTAGAGGCGGATAAGGGCCTAACCCTCGGTAGGTAGGAGCTACCGAGACGATGACCGCGCAGGCCGCACGTACCCATTCAGAGCCGCATCATATCCCTTCAGCGCCACACCACATCCGCCCCGCCGTCCCAGGCGACCTGAACTTCGTTCTAGGAACCTGGACCAACTCTCACTGGCAAGAGAGCCCCTGGGCTAACCGCCTCCGTTGGCCCATCTACAAACGCGGCCACGAGCGCATCATCCGCTCCCTGCTCGCCCGCTCCCACGTGCTCGTAGCTCATGAGCCCGGCGACGAAAACGAGATCCTAGGCTACTTCGTTTTCGAGCCTCAGATCCCAGCCGCCCACTGGTGCTACGTCAAGCCTCACTTTCGCAAGGAGGGAGTAGCTCGCGCGCTCCTTGCCCATTCTGGCCTACCTCTAGACCTAACAGGGGTGACCATCACGCACCCAACCCGGGCGTGGTTCACGGTCCAAGCTCAGCGCGGTCAAGGCGGCGTGATTCTGCGCCCCGCTAAGCTCGGGTTGGAAGAGAAATTTCCCCTGAGCCAACACGATCCATATGGGTGGATGATCATGGAGACACAATGAGCCTCAAGATCACAGCCGTTACATTCAGCGAGGGCATTAACAAGCTCGGAGGCCGTATGGGCATGACCCTCGTCCCCAACCCTACCCTCCCCTATGCCCTCGCCCTCGAAGCCAGCACCCACGGCCTCTTGGTGACTTTCTCAGAATACAGCAAGCCCAAGATCGTTCTAGTCCCCTGGCACAAGATCTCTTGCTGCGATGTAGAGATCGAAGAGGCACCCAAGCCTCAAGCGCAGCCCCCGCCCTCCAAGCCCACGGCCAAAGCATGACCCCCGAGCAATTCGAAGAGCTAGCCGCAGCCGTGACCCTATGGAAGGAAGCCAAGAGCAACGCTGCCATGCTCCGCCATAATCTTGCCCTTGCTGAGGTCGAGCTAAACAAATGTCGCTCTCAACTCTCAGAGGCAGAGAGCAACGAAACCCGCACCCGCGATAAGGTCATCGAGCTTAACCAACAGTGTAGCCCGCCAGCCAAGGAATATAGGAGCGGCCTTTAGATAATCTGTAGCGCGAATCACAATAAACCGAGATGCCATCTAACGATCCAGCCCAGACATCGATTGTCATGCCCAGACGGCGCTATGGCAACCTTCAGACCCTGGAAGACGTTAAGCGTAACCTAGCCCGCGCTTGCCGTAAGGTCGAGCACGGCAAGATCGAGCCTGACCGTGGCCGTGTTTGGATATACGGCCTGCGCTGCCTCTCCCAGCTCATGCAGGAAATGGATACAGAGCGCCGCCTCGCATTCATGGAGGAGGAGCTAGCCAAGCTCCGCATGCAGAAGATGCAGCCTGTAGCCGCGCCCAGCACAAATAAGGCCCTCGTCCCAGCGTGAGCTATTCAGCAACAGCCGCCAGGCTGGATAAGCTCCAGCAAGAGCTAGCCCAAGAGCGCGCTATACTCGAATGCGATGGCACTTCTCCGCTCGATCCTGACGTGCTCCTGTTCGGCCCGCAGCGGTCCTTTGTCTTAGACTCCGCCCGCTACAAAACTGCCGTCTGCAGCCGCCGTGCAGGCAAAACCATGGGTTGTGCCTTCGCCCTAGTCGATAGTGCCCTACGTAAGCCAGAGTCCGTATCCATGTATCTGACCCTGGACCGCACCGACGCAAAGCAGATCGTATGGCCCGCTATCCTGAACTTGAATCGGACTCATAACCTAGGTGGCAAGCCCAACGATTCCGATCTGACACTGCGCTTGCCCAATGGCTCGGTAGTTATACTCCACGGCGCAGGTGACGAGCGGAAGACCAAGAAGAGGCGCGGCCATAAGTGCGGCATCGTTATCGTGGACGAAGCTCAGAACTTCTCCGAGCTGCTTCAAGAGCTGGTAGACCAAGTCATAGAGCCCAGCCTTATCGACCTGGACGGCGCTGTCTGGCTAGTCGGCACCCCGGGCGCTGTGCCTATCGGCTACTTCTACGAATGCACCCAATCGCCCGAGTGGTCACATCACGGCTGGACGTTCTTTGATAACCCCTGGATCCCGATCAAGAACGGCGGCAAGACACATACAGCCGTTCTGGGTGACGTGCTTAGGCGCAGGGGCGTTGCGGTAGACGAGCCCAGCATTCAGCGGGAATTCTTTGGCCGCTGGATCCACGACGTCAACAGCCTGGTATTCCGTTACAGCGAGGCCCTAAACGACTTTGCCTCGCTGCCTGTCACGCTAACCGGAAACTGGTGGTACTGCATCGGTATCGACGTGGGCTTTGACGATGCAGACGCGATCGCGGTGCTCGCTTGGAACGATGCAGACCCGCGCACTTGGCTGACTGAGGAATACGTCACCACCAAGCAAGACATCACGTCTCTAGCCTCCAAGGTGCGTGAGATATACGAGCGGCTGGGGCCCAAGAAGATTCGGGCCATGGTGATGGACACGGGCGGCGTGGGCAAGAAGGTGGCCGAGGAGTTAGCAGCCCGTCATAAGCTTCCGGTCCAGGCGGCACAGAAGGCAGAGAAGCAGACGCATATAGAGCTGCTGAACGATGCCCTAAGAACAAGCCACCTCATGGCCAAGGGCTCGGGCCGCTTTGCTCGGGACGCGATGCTTGTTGAATGGGACCGGGATAAGAGCACCCCTGAGCGCCGTGTCGTCTCGGACAAGTATCACTCGGATATCGCGGATGCTGTGCTCTACGCCTACCGTGAGTGCTTGGCCTGGACGTCCATTGTCCCTGTGCAGCCTCCCAGGGCAGGCACGCCTGAGTGGGCGCGAGCTGAGACACGGAAGATGTTTGAACGCACGCAGCTAGAGGTGCAGACCAAGAAGCACGACAAGGATGCAGACGCCTGGGGTATCGGAGCCTGGGACTTTGGCGGAGGCATTGAACTGTAATGGCCGGCTATCACACGCGCAGAGGGAGGCACCCTATGAAGTTCAAGATCGATCCAAGCCTGACAGCGGCAGAGCAATTCATGGCTGGTCATATCGTCGTGGCCCATCAGGCGCCGCAGGACTATAGCCGTGACGTGAGCGGCCAGGCGCTGGCCAAGGCACAGGAGCAGTGGATCAAGGACCGCGAGCGGGAAGCTGCGCTCATCATTGCCCAGTGGGTCAAGGACCAGGGCCAGACGAGCCATACGTATAAGGACCTTGTAGCGCCCGGAAATGCCCTCGTGAAGGCCCTGCGGGCTGAGGACGGTCCAGGCATCGCGGCCATGTCGCTTAAGGCTCCTGAGCCCGATTACAGCGGCTGGGTCAGCGAGGAAGACTGCCTCTGCGATGAGAGCTGATGCCTCTATACGAATACAAATGCCCTGCATGTGACTCCGCTTGGGAGATGGTGCGCAGCGTGGACGAGCGCAACGCCTTGGTGCTCTGTCGGTGCGGCGCAGACATGGAGCGGCAGCCTAGCGCAGCGGCCATGAACTTTCGGACTGCGGGAGGCGTCTCGTACAAGTGGACGCTGCCCAACGGCACGCATAACACGCCCCGCAAGCTCAAGACGATCGGCAAGGGCAGCATCGGCGGGCGGCGTAAGAATCCCAGCATCCAGCGCCATGCAGATGGACGCGTCTCAGTGGAGATCAAGAGGTGACAGACGTGGACCTTATCGAGGCGCTCGCGCCGATCTGCCGGAAGCATGGCATCAGGCGGATTGTGTGTTCGGGGCTAGAAATGGAGTTTGAGCCCCAGGCCACAACTCCGGATATCAAAGTCATGGCTGATATAGCCAAGGCCATGGAGGAGGGCGTCCCCTCCGACGAAGAGATCCTGTTCCACTCAGTGGGCGGTGTGCCGAAGGAAGAGGAAGTCTAAGTCATGGCGATTAAGCGGGTGGACAAGGGGACGGGCGTCAAGGGCAATGGCACGTTGGGCGAGATGGTGGAGAAGGGCAAGAAGCGCAACGACTATGACGGCCCGCTCCCGTCTGCGCGCTGGTGGGATCTCAAAGAGGAAGAGATACCAGGCTCAGTCAAGGCGACGGTTGAGCACATACGGCGCATGCAGTTGGCTTTCGAGCAGCAGCGGCAAGTATGCGCACGGCTCTACGGCGGGATGATACCAGGGTCTGCATTCGGTGCGAGCTATGACCGGCTGCATACGATCCACCCGAGCCTGACCGGACGGCTGACGTACAACGTTATTGCGATCGTAGCGGATACGCTGATCAGCAAGATCACTAAGAACAAGATCCGGCCGATGTTCCTGACGCAGGGTGGGGACTATCGGCAGCAGCGGCGTGCCAAGAAGCTCACGCAGTTTGCAGACGGGATGGCCTACGAATGCAAGATGGATGAGCGGGGCCCGGATAACTTCCGTGATGCGCTGATCCTGAACGAAGGCATCGTCCACGTATTCGAGGATCCAGTTACTGGACGCGTCGTAACAGAACGGGTGATGCCCAGTGAATTGTATGTGGATGAAGTGGATGGGTTCTACGGCTGCCCGACGCAGATGCATCGGATCAAGAACATAGATCGGCAGCGGCTGCTAGAGGCATTCCCGGAGAAGGCAGACGCGATCAGGCAGTGCCATATCTCCAGCCGCGATGAGCTAGGAGGCAGTTACCAGTACGTAGCGGATACGGTGGCAGTGGCAGAGAGCTGGCATTTGCCCAGCGGGCTAGATGCGAACGGGGAGCCGACCAAGGATGGCTGGCACACGATCGTAATTGATAACGCGGTCCTACTCAGGGAGCCGTACCGCAAGAAGCGCTTTCCGTTTGCAGTCTACCGGTGGAAGCCCAGCATATATGGGTGGCATGGGATCAGCCTGGCGCAGGAGCTGATCGGGTCGCAAGTGGAGATGAACCATCTCCTGATAATGTTTCAGCGTGCTTTCCGGCTCATGGCTGCGTTCAGGATCGCCGTAGAGAATGGGACGGTGCCGGATCAGCACTTTCAGGACAAGATCGGCACCATTCTACACGTCCCTAAGGGGAGCATGACGCCGCAATTCCTGACTCCGCCGGCCATGAATGATCAGTATTTCGAGCACTTCGAGAAAATCAAGGCGAGGGCGTTTGAAATTGCGCGGTTGAGTCAGCTCTCCGCCGTGGGGCAGAAGCCGGCCGGGCTCGACTCTGGCGAAGCGCAGCGGGTCTATCACGACATAGAGAACGAAGGGTTTCAGTATGCCGGGCAGCAGTACGAAGCCTGGCATATGGATGTCACTGCGCTGCAGATAGATGTGGTGCGGGACATCTTTGAACGGGAAGGCAAGTATCAGCTGCGCGCGCCTGTGGCTGCTGCTTCGATGCCAGGTGCTAAGTTCCTGCGTACGATCGACTGGGGAGCGGTCAAGCTGGATGAGGACGAGTATATCCTCAAGTGCTCGCCTGTTTCGTCTCTGCCGAGTACGCCGCAGGGCAAGCTTGCTACGATCCAGGATCTGATTAAGGCCGGGTTTGTGGATGCGCAAACAGGGCAGCGGCTGCTTGATTTCCCGGACCTGCAGCAAGTGCAGACGCTCATGGGGGCGGCTGAGGACTGGATCATGCAGCAGATAGACGCCATGATCGATACGGGCAAGGCGCAGATACCTGACCCATATATGAACCTGGCGATGGCCTCGAAGCTGGGTATCCAGGAGTACAGCGTCGGGGCGGCCAATAACATGCCAGAGAAGACGCTGGAACTGCTTAGGGGCTGGCTTGGGCAGGTGCAGCGGATGAGTGCGATGGCACAAGCGGCCGCTGCTCCGCCTCCGCAGCAGGGCGCGTTGCAGCCTGGGCAGGGCGTGCCGGCACCGCCGCCACAGAGTCAGCTTATGCCCCCGGCAGGAACACAGATGCCGCAAGCCGCAGCCTAGGAGAGACCAATGGCAAAGAAAGCTGATGCACGTCCCCCGGTTGAGAAGGTCATGAACCCGGAGCTGAGTCCAGCACCGACCATAGAATTCCCGTCATTCCCTGCCCCGCCTGTGGATATCTCGGGAGCGATGAAGATTAAAGCGCTACGGGAGCTGCTGCGGGATATCCAGTGGAACGGGCCGACGGTGGTGCATGTGATGCGGCGGATCGGGACGTGTCCGGAGTGCCATTCATACTTAACGCATCATGAGCTGTGCAGGCTCGCGAAGGAGATCGGATGAGCCCCCTGTCAGGAAATATCGCAGTAACGAATAGGAATGGGTCGGCGGCTACGCCTGGCAGCGCGGGTGCGCCGATCGCATACACACCGACTCGGGATCCGGCGCTGGGGCCGAATGCACCCACGGCACCGATTCCGGGGATGCCGCAGCAGCAGGCGCCCCAGGTTCCACCCGAGCAGCAGGAAGCCCCGCAGGAGGGCCAGGAAGGCGCTCCGGTGGTGCAGGAGGCATGGCGGCTTGCGGTGGTGGCTCAGAAAGACAAGCAAGCGCGTATGAGGCTGCAGGAGGCTCGGGCAGCTGAGGCGAGGGCGAGGGGACGGGAGGAGGCGCTAGCGGCCCGGGAGGAGGCCATCCGGCGGGAGGAGGAGCAGCGGGCGATCTGGCGTCAGAACCCAAACGAGCTGCTTAGGGCGCACGGGTATAACCCCGAGTCCGCGCTGCAATTTATGTTAAATGGCCAGCAAATGACCCCGGAGCAGAAGCTGGCTGCTACGGTGGATGCCAAGCTGGACGAGGCGAACCGGCGCAACCAGGAAGCGATTAACCGGGTGCGGGACGAAGAGGCGCGGCGGGAGCAGGCGAGACAGCAAGCTCAACAGCGCGAGGCACAGGCATATCAGCAGCAAGAGGCAGAATTTGCCGTGCGGGAATTCAAGGGCGAGATCGCAGAGTTTCTGCAGGCAGACCCGACGTATAAGGTAGTTACTCGGCTGGCTGGGGATCGTGGCGTGGATGCGATCTTCGAAGAGATTGACAATAAGTTTCGGACAACGGGCAAACGGATCAGTCTAAAGGAAGCGTCTGACACGGTGAGGGCGCAGCTGATCAAGAATGCGCAGGAGCTGGTGAGCGATCAAGAGGTAGCGGCACAGCTCGGGGTGAGCCTGACGCCGTCGCAGAGGGCGATGGTTCGACCGCCTCCGGTGAGGACGCTGCAGAATAATATGGGAGCCTCGACGGGGCAGACGCTGAATCAGCGGCCCGAGACAGAGGCAGAGAAGAGGGCCAGGGTGTCTGCGCAGATCGAAGGGCTCTTCAGGCAGAGGCGGCAGGGATGAAGGCTCACAGCCCGAGCACGTGCCGCAGCCTTTACTGTCCAGCCGACGAGTGCCGAAAGGGATTCATTAGTCTATGAGCGAGTTGGACTTCAGTCAGGGGATAGAGAAGCCAGAGGAAGTGATCGTAGACGACCCAAGGTCCAAGCTACGGCGTGCAGCCTTTGAGGCAGGGATTAGAGCGTTTGGGTCGCCTTGGTGGCCTGAGCTGGCGCCGCTGAGGGCCATGGAGCGGGAGCTGATCAAGAAGGCCGTGCGTGAGGCGCAGGAGCAACAGAACAGCGCCCGCAATGCAGCGCCGCATATCCGTTCGGGGACCTGATTAACGTTAAGAGAAGGCACCGTAACGCCACATAAGCAGTAGGCACTAAGGCAGTCTGTAGCGTTTAGAAGCGACCGCGCCTGAGTAATCCGGCCATTCCACAGTCGCTCACCGTGCGGATACCGCACGCAACGCTAGAGGTGCATTCAAGTGTCTACTTTCCCGTCTTATACATTTCCGGACGCGTCGGGGCTAAGCAATGCCACAGCGCTGCAGTTCATTCTCAAGGAATATTACGGCCCGCAGCAAGTGAAGGTCATGGTTTATCGCCGCAATAAGTGGCTGGCGATGATCCACAAGGAGGAGGATTGGGCCGGTGAGATCGTGCCGATCCCGGTGGTGTACGGCAACCCGCAGGGGGCGTCGCACAACTTCACCAATGCGCTGGCGCAGATCACTGCCAGCTCCGGCATCAAGTTCTTCATGCCGTGGGTGCAGGACTACGCGGTGGTCACGATCACTAACCTGGTGCAGCTGGCCAGCCGCAACGATTCGGGCGCGTTCCTGAAGGCGATCCAACGGGAAATGAACGGCGGGATGAAGACCGCTGAGAACCGTTGGGCTGGAGCACTGTTCCGCAGCTCCACGGGCACGATCGGGAAGACGACTGCGACCATTACCTCAGGCGTGATCGTCCTTTCGGACCCGCTGTCCGTGACGCAGTTTGAGAAGGGGCAGAAGCTGGAGGCGGCAGCGACGGACGGTGGTTCGGCGATCGGTTCGCCTAACTACGGTTACGTGATCTCGGTTGACCGCGCGGCCAGCACGGTCACGGTGAGCGCTACTGGGTACACCGGATCGGCCGGTACGCCTACCAGCTGGACGGGTACGCTGTTCTTCCGTGTGGCTGGTGATAACAACCTGGCGATCAACGGACTCCAGGATTGGCTGCCGCTCACTGCTCCGACGTCGGGTGATGCGTTCAACGGCGTGGACAGGTCTCCAGATCCGACGCGTCTGGCGGGTATCCGGTGGAACGGGACGGCGCAGAGCATTGAGGAGGCGATTATCGATGCGGCTGCCCTGGTTGCCCGTGAAGACGGTAACCCGGAGCTGGCGATCACCAACCACACCAGCTTTGCCGCCCTGGAGAAGGCCCTTGGCTCGAAGCGTGAATATGTGAACTACGAGCACGACGATGTGCCGGGTATCGGGTTCGCTGGTATTCGCATTCACGGTGCGGACGAAGAGATCAACATCTTCGCGGACCGTTCCTGCCCCGGAAAGCTGATCTATCTGCTCGACCCGGACAGCTGGACGTTGGGCTCCATGAAGCCGCTGCCGCATATTCTGACTGAGCTGGACGGGATGACGGAGCTACGTGACCCGTCGAACGACGCGACGCAGATCCGTATCGGTGGATACGGGATGATGGTCTCGGACTCTCCGGGCCATAACGCAGTCGTGCAGCTCTCCAACTAACGGGCAGCCAGAAAGGAGATAATCCCATGGCTAACCGACAGATGGATGGGGCGTTGCGCTCCTTCGTCAAGGAACGCTGCTTCATTGACATGAGAGCGACGATTGGCGCCGCTGGTGCGATCACGCTGGATGCGGTCAACTCGATCGGTATCCTGTCTGTGACACGCAACAGCGCTGGCAACTGGACCGTGCAGTTTGGCTATGCAGGGAATATCAACATCACTGAGACGTATACCCGACTCCTCAACATCAACTGGGTATTCAATACGCTCGCGGTGGGCGCTAATACGCCCTCGACGGTGGCGCAGATCGCGGTGGCATCCAACACGGTCAATACCAACGGCCAGATCGTACTGCTCTTGACCGGGCCTACAGCGACAGCGAACACGGCCCAAGTGGCAGCAGATCCGGCTAACGGTGAAATCGCACACATCGGATTCCAGCTCGCCAATTCCGGCGCAGTATAAGGAGATGCCATGCCACGATCTTATCCAAATGGCTTTGGTCTCTCTCCCCGCTATGTGCAGAAGCGCCCTGGCCTGACCGACGAGGGTGCAAAGCCAACCGATGCACAGCCTCTGTTTGGGGGCGGCAAGGTGGCGAGTAACTATCAGGCCCTATTCCGGGGCGGATATGCATGGCCGAAGTGGGCTCCGAGCCCGGTGGGACCGGGTGAGGACGATACTGTGGGCTTCCCGTTCGACTACCAGCCGCTCGCACAGGGGGGACACGTGCCGTTCCCCCTTCCCAAGCCAAGCAAGGGGCCTCAGGCCATGGCAGAGGGCGGAGAGGCTGGAGAGGACTACGAGTGCAGCCCGCAGGAGAAGGTAGCCGCCCAGGGCGTGATGGAAGCTATGGGCATGAAGGGCGGGAATGCAGAGAAGGTGGCTCAGGCGCTCAAGGCGTTTTTCATGATTGCTGATTCGGGCGGGGAGCCTGACGGCGACGAGGGCGGCCAAGGGGGCTAAGTGACAGTCTCGGCTGTCATCCCGTCTGATCCGGTGTATTCGCAGGCTGGTGGGCCTCAAACGCTCATCAGCCTGCGAACCACCGTGCGGCAAGAATGCGATATTGAGAACGATCCGCACATCTCTGACTCTGAGCTGACCCGGTATATCAATCAGAGCCGTTTTGAGCTGTATGGGCTCCTCACGCTGCGCTTCGAGGATTACTACACAGCGCAGGCAACGATACCGCTCAACGGTACAGACAACCTGTATCCGTTGCCCGATGGCTTTCTCTACGTGAATGCCCCTGCGTTCTTTAAGGGGCAGCTGGTGGAGATCATACAGGGGCCGTTTGCGACGCCGTTTAGCCCGGTCACGCTGCGCAAGTTCAACCTGCCTGAGAAGAATCGGTATAACTATCCCGGTTATTTGACTTTCGGCAGCCCGTTTTTCTACCCGCGATATGCATATGTGGGTACGAACATCATGTTTACGCCCACGCCAAGCGCTGGCTTGGTGATTCAGATGCGGTATGCACCCAAACTCCTGCCGCTGGTAAACGACCAAGATGTGGCCAGTGACTGGAACGGGTGGCTTGAGTACGTGATTATCGATGCCTGCATTAAGTGCCTAGGCAAGCAAGAGCGGGATCCGATGCTGTTTGCAGCTCGGAAGCTGGAGATCAAGGAGCGGCTGGAGAAGGAAGCGCAGAACCGGGATATGGGGGAGCCGAATACGGTCTCTGAGACATCCGGTAATGGCGCTTTTGGGCAGGGCGGCCCCTGGGGTGGCGGTCTTGGCGGTGGGAGTTGGCCGTGAAGAAGCTACCGCGTGTATTAAGCGTGGCTAAGGACGTGCCTGGACTGGCTAAGGACATCACGCAGGTGCAGTCAGGGGCGTTTCCGGTCATTGAAGCAGCGTTTAAGCAGGTTGTGAATGCGGACACGTTCGTTACGGCGCTGCCCTCGGGGACTGTGGCGGGATATTTGAAGGTAACGACTGACTTTGGGGTTTTTTATCTCACTGGGTTCGCAGCGCCGACGTTCTAATGGTCCAATTCCGCACACAGGGTAGGCAGGTGGTGGATTTCGGGCCCATGAATACGGGTCTGCTGCCTACGTTCCTGCAATACAAAGACCTTGACACGCTTATAAGCCTGACGCAGCCGGTGGTGTATGAAGTTGCGGACGGGATCTATTACTTCGATATCAACTTTCCGCTGTCCAGCTCGCCCCAGACAACCAGAGTTGTCCTAAAGGTCACTGCAGGCGGTGTAAGCATTCCTTTGGTGGTCACTCCGCAGCCGATCAATACGAATACAGGTGCGATCCGCGAAGTGGTGGATTTCGGGGACGCGGCTATCGGGATTGCGCCGCAGTTCTTGCTATACGATGACCTCAATACGCTGGCGAGCCTGACACAGCCAGGGTTTACCGAGATCGGATCGGGACTGTATTACTTCCCTTATCAGTTTCCGGTGCCTAACTCGCCAGCCACGACGTCCATTCTGTTCGATGCGTCTGCGCCTACTGCGAATCCGATCAGCCTGTCGCCGAATAACGGGCCGATCGCAGGTGGTACGTCCACCACTATCACGGGCACTAATTTTCTAGCGGGAGCTACGGTTACATTTGGAGGTACAGCAGCCACGGCTGGGACGATCACTAGCACCACGATTGCGGTAACGAGTCCAGCGCATACGGTGGGCGCGGTGGACGTGGTGGTAACGAATCCAGGGGCGCTGCCTGGAACGTTACACAACGGATTTACATATACGAGCGCTTACTGGGCAGATCACAATATGCCTGGAACGAGCGCTGACACGTATAACGCGGTGGTTTGGGCGTCGAGCCTCAGCCTGTTCGTATCGATAGGTACAGATGGGTCGGGGAATGGGCTAGCGGCGACATCGCCGGATGGGGTGACCTGGACGGCACGCACGATGCCTGCGGGTAACTGGACGTCCCTAGCCTGGAGTGGGGCGCTTCTGGTGGCCGGTGGAGAGGTTGTGGCCAGCTCTAACGGGCTCAGCGCGACAAGCACGGATGGCGTTACGTGGACATCGCATGCGGGCCCGGGTGCGGGCGGCAGTGGCTCAGCAGCCATTGCATGGGGCAACTCGACTTTTGTCGCAGCCGGCTATGGCAATGGGAAAACCTGGACGTCTACGGACGGGGCAACCTGGACAGCACGGCTTACGAGCGGGAGCGGAGCATTCTCAGGCGCGGTGTGGGCCTCCGGGCTGTCTCTGTTCGTCATTGCCCCGAGTGGGGTGGGGAATATCTATAGCTCGCCTACCGGAGTGACCTGGACTGCGCACACGCCACCGGCCAACCTGGACGGGTCTTCGCTTGTGACGAACGGCTCACGGGTCATCGTCTCGGACGTATCGGGTAATGCCATCCTATCGACGGATGGGCTCACCTACAATACGCAGTCAGCGATCGGTGTGGTGCCGGATTCGGCGGTATGGGATTCGGTCGCTAGTCTATTCGTCATGAACGGCACGGCGGGGACGTTCACGAATGCGAATGGGGTAGGGGCATGGGCTACGGTCAGCACCACCACAGAGGATTTTTTCTCTATTGCGACTGATGGCGCGCGTTTGGTGGGCGTGGGCGGGATCGTTAGCTCTAATATCGTCTCAGGAGTACACATTGGCTAAGACATATGCACTGCCGGAAGAGGTCCGGACTGCTGTCCTAAACTATCTTATGCAGCGTCCATATTCCGAGGTGGCGCTAGGTGTGCGGCTGCTAGAGGGACTGACGGAGATCATGCTGACTAATTCACCTGCGGTTGCGTCTTCGCCTGCGCTGGCGGTAGTGCCCGACGCAGTGGCGGAAGCCCCGAAGGGATAACCGTGGCCTCGCCTAACCCCATTACGGCTTCGATGTCGATCACGCTGCCGGTCCCGAGCCAGACACTGGCGTTTGGGATTGCGGCGCCTGGGCTTAGTTGGGGGGAATTGTATAACCAAGGTTTTAGCACGGTAGACCAGCACGACCACAGTGCAGGCAAGGGACTGCAGATCCATCCGGCGGGGATAGGCATAAATGCCGACCTCCCGTTCAACAGCAATAACGCCATCAGCCTACGGAGCACACGGTATACGCCCATCAGCTTGGGCTCCTTGGGCGTCTCGGACGTTAATGAGATCGTATTCTCTGGTGTTGACGCATACGTAGTCGATGGCAACGGGGCGCAGATACGGATTACGGCGAGTGGGGCGCTGGCGGGGACGCCTGGGAGCATAGGCGGGCTCGTAGCGCCTGCGTCGGTGACGTACGCCTCGGGACCCAAGACGTTCACTTTTGACGCGTCTACGGGCTTCGTAGCGGCCCTGGTGGCGGGTCCGCTGGTGCTCACGGACCCGAGCGCATCGGCGGGTAACGCAGTCACGATCGGGGTACCTGTCGCGCTGGCGGCTAACTATGCGTTGACGCTGCCGGGGGCGCTGCCTGGGAGCACCAAGATCCTGACGGTCAGTTCCACGGGCGTTATCGGCGACGCTTACGACGTGGACGGCACAACGCTCTCGATCACGTCGAATGTTATCGGTGTGGCGGCTAGCGGCATTAACACGACTCAGATCGCCAATCTGGCAGTCACGACGCCCAAGATATTCATTACGGCCGATCTGCCGATTAACTCACATAAGGTCACAGGCGTATCCACTCCTACCGTCGGGACTGATGCTGCTAATAAGACCTACGTCGATAACGGCACGACAACCCCAGCCGATCTTACGCTCAACTCTGGCTATACCAATACCGGAAACCATCTCCGGTACTGGCTAGATCGTAGCGGGATCGTTCACCTGGATGGGGCAATTGCTGTGGCTACGGGGGCGGCA